>Ga0209166_10001803_pt1 | contig 17107 bp, 15 predicted proteins | sample Coa_R1_3_FD_187151 | JGI IMG/M metagenome (GOLD analysis project Ga0209166, IMG submission 187151) | Surface soil microbial communities from Centralia Pennsylvania, which are recovering from an underground coalmine fire - Coalmine... | ecosystem: Environmental > Terrestrial > Soil >... | reverse complement strand
CAGCAGCCCGCCAGCAGCCACCGCGCCTCCCTGCAAGAATGCACGTCGCGAAAAAATACGTTTCATGCCAATCTCCTCCGATGGAAATGAATTGTCATCCTGAGGCACGTTTTTTGCGCGCCGAAGGACCTGGGCGAGCCGCGCCGAGGAGCCTGCCCTGAGGGAGCACAAGCGACCGAAGGGCGCGGCTGGCTCGCTTCCTTACTACTGCTTCCTTATTTCTTCAGCGGCTTAATGGCTACTTCTTTGAAAAACACGATGTCGTTGTCGCTGTGATTCTGCAGTCCGAACCACCCATACATGGGCCGTGGCCCGTGCTGCGGCTCGAAGTCGAACTTCTTATCCGGCACCGGGTCGCCTTCTTTGTAATCGGTGACCTTCTTGCCATTCAGCATCACGATCGTACGCGTCCCATCCAGCGTAATGTCCATCGTGTTCCACTCCGGACCAGGCTTCCACGCATTCTTCACCAACGGCTTGGTGAGCGAATACAACATGCCCGTCTCGTGGTATTCGTCCTCGTTCGACTTTTCCGGATGGTTGTCGATCTGCACCTCATACCCGTAATGCACCGGCATCCACTCTTCACGCGGTTCAATGGGAATTCGAATAAAGACCCCTGAATTATCGTTTTCATCCCGCATCTTGAAAACGACATGAATTTCGCAGTTGCCGATCTTTCCGCCCGTCCAATACAGCAGCCCCATTCCTCCATGCGTGCGGATCAGTCCGTCCTCAACCGTGTCGCCGCCGGGCCCGACATGTTTCCAGCCGGTGAGATCTTTCCCATTGAAAAGCTGCTGCCACTGACTGGGATCGCCCTTGCAAGCATTCTGCGTCTCGTCCGCGGCGAAGGCGAGCGTGACCAAACCGGCAAGCATAAGAATGCACACACTAAAACGTTTCAGCATGAGGAATCTCCTGGAAACTTTGAGGTCGCGATCATGAGACAGACCAATCTACTCGCACCGGCCATTAGAATCAACGTGGGCCGGGCCCCGCGCGAGACGATTCTCATTTTTCCTTCGTGACCCTTCGTGCCTTTAGCGGTTCATGAATTGAAGGCACTATGCGGCCAGCTACTTCGCTCCCGATTCCGCCGCAATCTTCTCGATCACCAGAGCCGTTGAGCCCCCACGGGTATAAACTTTGCCCGTCGCCGTGACGCGCTGTCCTGCGAACGGCAAAAGCTTCTCATTCTGCCCCGACGACGGCGTACTGTCGGCGATCGGCCAGTAGATGGTTCCGTTGTCCGTCAGGATGACCAGTGGCGATCCCGCCTTCGCGCAAGCCTGCGCACACTGCGGACTGATCGGCTTTTTCAGGTCTTTGGTAAATGCGCAGGCCGAATCGAGCACGTAGCCATTGACCGAGACGGACTTGCCCGTATCCCCGCCCATCGCTGTCAGGCCCGCGAAAAGACACATTGCCAGTACCAAGCTTGCTGCTTTTTGCCTTGTCATCGACACTCCTCCAACTCGATTGAAACGGATTGTTGCCAAGAATGCTGCATACGGTAACAAATCCATCGCCGGGAGCAATAGCAGAAAAAAATCGATCTACGAAGATTTTCGTTGACAATACGAAACCCTTCGTAGTATGGTCCCTTCATGACACGTTCTCCGCAGAAACCTACCGCCTCGGAACTGGAGATCCTGCACGTCCTGTGGACGCGCGGGCCCTCGACCGTGCGCGAGGTCCACGAGGCGCTCAGTGAGCACAAGTCCCTGGGATACACGACCGTCCTCAAGCTGCTGCAAATCATGACGGAAAAAGGCACGGTACGGCGAAACGAAACCCAGCGTGCGCACGTCTATGAAGCAGGGCTTCCCGCCGAGCAGACCAAGCGCCAGCTTGCCGGGGACATTTTGCAACGGGTCTTCGAGGGATCGGCGAGCCAGCTCATGATGCACGCGCTCGCGGAACGCAAAGCCTCCCGGGAAGAGATCGCAGAATTACGCCGCCTGCTGGACGAGTACGAAAGGAGCCGCCGATGACTGCTCTCACCAACTGGATTTCACCGAGCCTGATGCATGCGCTGGGATGGGCGCTGCTGCACTTTCTCTGGCAAGGGACGGCTCTGGCGGCATTGGCCGCGGCCGCAATCTCTGTTTGCCGGCGTGCGTCGGCCCGATACATCGCTGGAGTCACGGTTCTCGTCCTGATGCTGCTCGCTCCCGTGGCGACGTTTGTCTTCTACGCTCAGCAGCCTGTCGCTGCAGTGCAGAGTCCGCAATCGTTGCCGGGGACTGCAGCCGCGTGGCACGCTGTGAAGCACATTGCTCCGCAGCCCGTCGCCCAAATGAATAAGGGAGCGTCTTCGTTCGACGCAACGCCGTGGCTGGTTCAAGCCTGGTTGCTGGGCGTGGCTTTCCTCGGCCTCCGCTCTGCAGGAGGTTTTTTCCTGCTGGAGCGGCAACGCCGCAAGCAGTCGTCAGTCGTGAGCGAAAAGATTCTCGAGATCTGCTACACGCTTCAGGATCGTCTTGGCATTGATCGAGTGATCGAGTACTGCGAGTGCAAGTGGCTGCAGGCTCCCGCGGTGATCGGATGGTTCCGGCCCGTCGTGTTCCTGCCGATGAGTGCGTTGAGCGGCCTTTCCGAAGACCAGCTTCAGGCCGTGATCGCGCACGAACTCGCGCACATCCGGCGTTACGACTCGTTCGTGAACGTCTTCCAGATTTGCGTGGAGACGTTGCTCTTCTACCATCCCGCAGTGTGGTGGCTGAACAAACGGATCCGCACCGAGCGCGAGCACTGCTGCGACGAAATCGCGGTTGCGGTTTCCGGCGATCCCGTCGAATATGCGCGCGCACTCACACTCATGGAAGAGTGGCGCAGCGCTCCTGCGCTCGCCATGGCGGCCAATCGCGGACCGCTCACCGAGCGCATCATGCGCGTGCTGGGTATCAAGACCTTGGGCTCGGGAATGCGCAACGTGGGATTGACCGGCAGCGTTGTGTGCCTCGCGGTTGCGCTGTTCGCGGGGAACGCGCTGATCGATATGGCTCATCCCAGAACGGCGCGCGCCAGTTTCTCGCTGCAGGCACCCTCGCAAGCCGCATCGGGATCTGCGCAGGCGGCGAGTGACAAAGCGGCCGCTGCCGCAAAACCTTCCGCTGCGCCGAAAGCAAATGCATCGCCGGCGGCAACCGCCTCCGGCTCCTCGTACATCGATGCCATGAAAGCCGCAGGTCTCGAGAATCTGTCGATCGACGATCTGATTGGACTGAAGACGCAAGGCGTGACTCCCGAATACGTGCGCGAGATGCACGATCTCGGCTTCAAACCCGACGCGGACAGCCTGATCGGAATGAAGGTCCAGGGAATCACTCCTGAGTACGTCAAGGAAATGCGCGCGCTGGGCTTCAATCCGGACTCCGATCAAATCGTCGGGCTAAAGGTGCAAGGCGTCACGGCCGACTACGTGCGCGAGATGAAAGAAGTTGGCATTCAGGGCGATGCCGATCAGATCATCGGGCTCAAGGTGCAGGGCGTGACTCCCGAATACGTCAAGCAGATGCGCGCGCTGGGCCTGAAAGTCGATGCCGACGATGTGGTTGGACTCAAAGTTCAGGGAGTCACTCCAGAGTACGTGCAAGGCCTGCAGGCGCAGGGATTCAAGCCGGATGCGGACGAAGTTGTCGGAATGAAGGTCCAGGGCGTCACGCCGGAATATGTGAAGGAAATTCGCGCACTGGGACTGAATCCCAGTGCAGACGACATCGTGGGAATCAAAGTACAGGGCGTGACTCCCGAGTACATTAAGGAGATTCGCGCGCTCGGCCTCAACCCTAGCTCCGACGATATCGTCGGAATGAAAGTGCAGGGGGTCACGCCGGAGTTCATCCAGTCGCTGCAAGCCGCCGGATTCAAGCCGAATGCTGACGAGGTGATCGGAGCAAAAGTTCAAGGCCTCACGCCGGAGTTCATCGAGCAGGCGCGCAAACACGGGTTCCAGAATCTGACGATCGAAAAGCTGATCGAGCTCAAGCACCTCGGCATTCTCGACAGCAAAGGCGAGCTCTAACCCAAATCATGTAGGGACGGCCGCCCTCGGCCGTCCAGGCGGGTGAGGCCCGCCCATCCAACAAGGAGACCCCGATGAGATTTCGTCGCACATTTGCCTACCTGGTTTTCGCATCTTCCGTCCTGTTCTTTGTGGTGAAGGACCGCGCGGCTGACGCTCGCAGTGAAATACGCAACGGCAGCTGGACCATCAACAAATCCGACGAGGCGGGCAAGGTCGAGTTCGCGCTGATGGAGCATCATCACGGCGGAAATTCCAATCACAGCTCCGACTGGCCTCAGAGCTCGTTTCAAGGCGTGGATTTTTCCAAGGCTGGACGGCAAGACGTCCACTTCACGATCACGCGCGATGCTGGCAAGATCGATGCCGAAGGCTTTCTCGATAACGGCGAAGGCGCTGGTATCTTCCACTTTCAGCCTGATCCGAATTACCCACGCGAAATGCAGTCGCTTGGATTCCCCGTGGACGAGGAAAAGCAATTCGCCATGGCGGTCCAGGATGTCAGCCTCGACTTCGCCAAGCAGATGAAGAATGAGCACCTCAGCGATCTCGACACCGACAAGCTGATCGCCTTCCGTATCTTCTGCGTCGATTCAGCCTTCATCCAGGCTCTGCGCGCCGAAGGACTGAAGACTACCGACGCCGACAAGCTGGTGGCATTCCGCATTCACGGCGTGACTCCGCAGATGGTGCGCAGCCTGCATCAGGCGGGCTATTCGCCCGACGAAGACACACTGATCGCGATGCGCATTCACGGGGCGACTCCGGAATGGATGGGCGAACTCAAGCAGCGCGGCTACGATCACGTCGACCTCGAGCAACTGATCGCCTTCCGCATCCATGGCGTCTCGCCGGACTTCATCGGGAAACTCCAGGGATTGGGTTACAAGCATCCTGATCCAGACGAGCTAATCGCCATGCGCATTCACAACGTCACTCCGGAATACATCAGCCAGATGCGCTCGCGCGGAATCAAAGATTTGAGCATCGATCAGCTGGTGAGCATGCGGATTCATGGGATCGATTAGAGGCAGGGGTCAGGGGTCAGGGGGCGGGCGGCCCCCCCCTTTGCTTTGGCCTTCCTGACGGCGCCTCGATTGTGGGTGCCCCATTCTTTCGCGTTTTGTGCGAAAGGGTGGGCAGCACGCCGCATGCTTTTGATCTCGCCTGACGCCACCACAACTCTGGGTGCCCCGCTCTTCGCGGGGTCTGCGAAGGGCGGGTACCGGACCGCCGACAGCGAATGCTTTTGGCGGTGGCCCACCCTTTTGCTTTGGCCCTTGCTGACAGCACCTCGATTGTGGGTGGCCCGTTCTTTCGCGTTTTGTGCGAAAGGGTGGGCAGCACGGACCTCAATTCCTAAAAATCCTCAGAAGTGTGGCTCCGTGATACCCACCCTTGCAAACAACGCAAGGATGGGGCACCCTCTGTCGTGGTTCAGCAGCAATAACACGGTTACGACGGCTCGCGATACATTGGAATGGAGCACTTGAGTAAACATCCGTCGGAGCTTGTTGCGAAGGTAGGGACAGCGTAACACGTGGCAGAATAGATATGGTGAAACGCCCACCGCAAACGGCCATGGAGCCAGGCTTATTCGGGCAGTTGGATTACCGGAGTCTCAGATCGGCAGCAGATCCCATAGTGTTGCCATAGCTTGAACCAGGGGCTGTGCGCCAGTGTTTCATCGTGCCTTCGATTCGCGGCGGCGATATCGCTTTCCCTCAGTGGTCTGATATCCGCAGCTTCAAACATCTCCTCCAGCTCTTGGATATCATTAATGATGCGTTCAACGTCCATTTGCACAGTATAGCCGGACACACGGTTTCGTAGGATGGGAACCATAGATCTACGACTCTTGGATTTTGAATTGCACGACATCTTAACCCGCAGTTGCGATTTTTTCCAATGGACTTCCACTCAGATCAACCAATTCAGTTTCGTTGACTTCCCCAGAGACCCGCGCATACCATCGAAGCCTCGCCATGATCGGCCAGACCATCTCGCACTATCGCATTGTAGAAAAGCTCGGCGGTGGCGGAATGGGCGTGGTCTATAAGGCCGAAGACCTCAATCTCGAACGCTTTGTCGCCCTGAAGTTCCTGCCCGATGAGGTCGCCAAAGACACCCAGTCTCTGGCTCGGTTTCGCCGTGAGGCCAAGGCTGCATCCGCTCTGAATCATCCCAACATCTGCACCATTCACGAAATCGCCGAACAGGATGGGCAAACGTTCATCGTGATGGAGTTTCTCGATGGGGCGACCTTAAAGCATCACATCGCGGGTCGCCCGATGGACACCGAGACTCTTCTGTCGATTGCGATCGAAGTGGCCGACGCTCTGGATGCCGCGCACACGGGAGGCATTGTTCACCGCGACATCAAGCCGGCCAACATCTTTGTTACCAAGCGCGGCCACGCGAAGATTCTCGATTTCGGCCTGGCCAAAGTTTCGCCACAGGCAAGGGACGCCGCTGGACCAAGCGCAGCTACCGCAGCTACCGCACTGGAGTTTCTGACCAGCCCTGGCACTGCAGTTGGAACCGTCGCCTACATGTCTCCTGAGCAGGCGAAGGGCAAGGAACTCGACTCCCGTACGGATCTTTTTTCCTTCGGCACCGTGCTCTACGAGATGGCAACTGGGATTCTGCCTTTTCACGGCGACACATCCGCCACCATCTTCGACGGCATCCTGAATCGGAACCCGGTCACGCCCCTGCGCCTCAACCCCTCCCTCCCTGCGAAACTCGACGACATCGTCAGCAAGTTGATGGAGAAGGATCGCGACCTGCGCTATCAATCGGCAGCGGAGCTGCGCAGCGATCTGAAGCGTCTCAAGCGCGACACAGAATCCGGCCGCGAACGGGCGCAAACCTCTGGCCCAACACCCGCTTCCAGCCCCATCGTACCCGCGGCATCGCCCGAGCACGCCTCCAGCGGCTCGGTTCTGGCGACGGCGGCCCGCCAGCATAAGACTGGCGTCGGAGTCATCGTCACTGTTGTCGTGCTCCTGCTGGCGGCCGCTGCTTTCGGGGTGTACAGCTTGTTCTTTGCCACGCGGCATCTGCCCTTTCAGAGCATAAGAGTCACCAAAGTCAGCGGCACGCACAACGCCCAGATCGGCGCCATGTCACCCGATGGCCAGTATCTTGCCTACGTACTCAGTACCGAGGGCAATCAATCGTTGTGGCTGCGTCATCTGGCCAGCGAGAGCAACGTGCAGATCAATCCGCCGCAGCACGTGCAATATCTCGCACTGCGATTTGAGCCGGACGGCAGCCACATCTACTACTCTCATACTCTGCCCAGTAGCGGCCCCGCTTCTCAGGAATTCGATCTCTATCGCATTCCGGTCCTCGGCGGAACGCCGCAATTGTTGGTCAAAGACATTGACACGAATCCTGGTTTTTCTCCCGATGGACGGCGTTTCGTTTTTGCCCGTGCCAACGACCCCGAGCCGGGCAAATACCATGTCCTGATCGCCGACGCGGATGGCAACAACGAAAGGAGCATCGCCAGCGGGCCGATGAGTGCCCCGATCATGTCCACATCGTGGGCGCCAGATGGAAAATCCGTCGCCGGGATCGCGGTTCAGTTGAGCAGCGGAGGAAGACAAGTGGCGATTGTCTCCATCGATCCGAATACCGGGGCACAGAAGAGCATTTCCGCTCCCCCTTCCACTCAAATCGACAACGTCGCGTGGATGCCCGACGGAAGGTCGCTGGCAGTCACGTACTCGAATATGGAAACGCGCTTCGCCCGCAACCAGATTGGACTGATCAACTCGTCTGACGGAACCTTGCACCCGGTCACCGCTGACGCCAACGACTACGGCTCGGTGAGTGTCTCCTCGGATGGCAGGACCATCGCCAGCATCATGCGCCAGTCGATCCGCGACCTTTATGTGAGCGCCGGCGAAAAACCCGACTACTCCGACCTGAAACAGATCAGTTCGGGCGATCCAGTCACCTTTGTCTCCTGGACGAACGACGGCAAGCTCCTGACCGAGCAATCGGGCGTTGTACGCGTCCTCGATACCGGCGGCGGAGTCAAATCCCAACTGGCTTCCGGTGCCGATACGGGTACGCTTCAGCCGCGCGGTTGCAGTGATGGAAGCGTGGTGTTTGCGCGCGGGGACGCCAAGGCCATGACTATCAACATCTGGCGCAGCAACCCCGATGGCACCGGCCTGACCCAGGTCAGCCATGGCAAAGACGACGAGCTACCAGTCTGCTCTCCTGATGGAAAAACTGTTTTCTATATCGACCAGGTCAGTCGCGCCTACATGAGAGTTTCTCCCGGAGGCAAGCCTGAACCACTTTTAAAAAATGTTACGGAGCCTGCCGAAGTCCGGGCTGGTTTTGCGATCGCGCGCGATGGCAATACCGCCCTGCTCGGAACCTACGACTTCAAAGCACAGAAGCCGAACATTTCAGTCATTTCGCTCATGACCGGTCAGATCACCCGCACATTCGAATATGACCCGCGGCACAATGGCATCATGCAGTTCAGCCCTGACGGCAAAGGAGTCGTCTATCCCAACCGCGACAAAGGCGTGGACAATCTCTGGCTGCAGCCGCTCGATGGCGGAGCTGGGCACCAGATTACGAATTACACGTCGCTGCGCATTTATTCCTACCAGTGGTCGCCCGATGGAAAGCGTCTGGCGCTGGTGCGCGGCGATACACCGTCCGACCTGGTTTTGATCCAGGACGTCAACAAGAAGTAGGTTCGCCCCGACGGCCACAGCCAACAATTTCCACAGCTCAGTGTGACATCTGACCTTGCGCGCACATCTGGGCTTGCGCGATCATCGTCGAGGCCGTAACGGTAGTCTCCATTTCTTACCGTCCCGTTTTGGGAATTCGCCAGCCGAATTTCCCCTCGTAAGTTCTTTGAAACCAAGATTTTGCCCCCAAGCGATTGAGCCCCATAGATTAAATCGCCGTTTGGCGCTAACGGCAATAAACTAGTTGACACACATGTGCGGGTGTGATATCGTTTGTTCATGAACGAACCGCGCACTCTCCAAGAAGCCATCGCGTACTTCGCCGATCCCGACAGAACATTCGAGTTCGCCAAGAATCTCCGTTGGCCGGATGGCAATGTCATTTGTCCGCGATGCGGAGCGGCCAAGAACTCGTTCGTCAAGACCCGTAAACTCTGGTTCTGTTACGCCTGCAAGAAGCAATTCACAATCAAGGTCAAGACGATTTTCGAGGATTCCGCTCTCGGACTCGACAAATGGATGACTGCATTTTGGATGCTGGCAAACTGTCGCAACGGAGTCAGCAGTCACGAATTGGGACGCACGATTGGAGTGACGCAAACCACGGCATGGTTCATGCTTCAGCGCATTCGCGAAGTGATGAAGGGGAACACGTTTGGAATGCGCGGCAAAATTGGCGGATCGGGAAGCGAAGTTGAAACCGATGAAACGTTCGTTGGTGGCCGCATTCAAAACATGCACAAGGACCGCAAGCTGCGCTATCAACAAGCGGGTGGTTATCACGGCGGAAAGACCGTCGTGCAGGGAATGCTTGACCGCAATCTTCGGCAGGTTCGTGCAACCGTTGTGCGCGATGTGAAGCGCGAAACTTTGCAAGACGCCATCCTGAAAAGCATCAAGTATGGTTCGACTGTCTACACAGATGATGCGGTTGGTTACGACCGCCTGAATTGGCATTTCGTGCATGACGTGGTGAATAAGACCGAAGCTTACGTGAAAGGCCGCGTACACGTGAACGGCATGGAAAATTTCTGGTCGCTTCTGAAGCGTGGACTGAAGGGAACCTATGTTTGCGTCGAGCCGTTCCATCTTTCGCGCTACGTGGATGAGCAGGTGTTCCGCTACAACAATCGCAAACACGAAGATAAATCGCGGATCACGGATGCAGAGCGATTCAAAACTGCAATGTCGTTCGTGCTCGGGAAGCGGCTCACCTACAGCGATCTCACGGGCAAGAGTGATTCGCCACATCACGAAACGACAGGGACGGGGACGGAGCAAGAGCCGTTCTAGTTCTTGTCGGATTTCTTCGACTTTCTTTGGGAAGCGGACTCCTTAGTCTGCTTCTTTTTCTTTTGGACCGGAGCCTGTAGAATCGCGGTCGCAAACTTCTTGAAGTTGTCGAGCGCTTCCGGCCCTTCTGTGTATTCTCTCTGCTTCATGGAGTGATTATGCGCCGCTTTGCCGTCACTGTAACCATTCTTTTTTTCTCATTGGCCGCTCGCCCGGAAAATCCAATTGCCAACGATGGCTACTGGAACTTCGATAGCCAAAAACCCGAGAAATATACAAAGAGCGAACCAGCGCCAATCTCTACTTCCAAGGCCAATCCAGATCAACCTACAGGCCAAAATGAGGAACAAGGCCGACAGGCCCCAGCGAGCGATCGGACCTATAAAGTCGATATCGTTTCGCAGCCAGCAAGCCGCCGCGATCCCTGGTTCATCGCATACGTCATTCTTACGGGATTTGCGACTATCGTCGGAATGGGCACCCTGATTGCCGTTTGGCGTCAAGGCAATGTAATGCGTGATCAACTCGCGGAAATGCAGACTGCGAGAGAGCACACCAAAAAGACTGCGGAAGCTGCACTCTTGAACGCTCAAGCTGTTATCAATTCTGAGCGCCCATGGATGCTTATTAACATCGAGCCAGCGCGAGATCGCGACGGCAAAATCATTGCCCACGGATTCTTTGAAGTCTTCTTCATCAATCGCGGCAGAACGCCAGCAGAGATCATCTGGTTTGAGGAACATTTTTTGGCTATGCCAAGGCCTGAAGAGATGACAGCCCCACCTGCGTATCTCAACGAGGACATCATGTTCGCGCACCGGAGTTTTATCCCACCAGATGGCCGCTGGCAGCATGGCATTGATAGCAGCTTTCAGTTGGAGCAGATTTTCACTGGAATTGTCTCCACAGGAGATGTCTGGCAAGACATCATTCGCAGTAAGCAACGTGCTATCTATTGGGGTCGGCTGCGATACCGTGACGTTGTACAGTTCCCGACCGATCAGCCTCGCACAATTCACGAAACTCGATTCTGCTATTTCTGGACCCCCAGCCCAGTTAACGAATTTCAGATGACTGGCCCCGCTGGCTATAATGACCACACCTAAGGCCAGAGCCGAAAAAAAAGCGTCCATGAGCCATTAGGAGTTGAGGAAAGCTGCCCTGTCAAGGATTACTATGCAAATTCCGGCACATGTGCGTCAACTAGGTTATCGCCGCGCTAACTCCTTGATCTCAAGAGACCAGGGGGGAGGGGGGTATCCCACCGTTTACCAGTTGCTAACTACCTCGATGTCTCGCCCCGCAAAAAAATAATCGGATTTTCTTTGCCGATAATCTCGGCGGTCTCTGTGGTGCAAACTACCTGACTCGGCTAAAGTAGGAATCTGCTTCGACGAGGTGAATCAATGTCCCGCCTGAAATGGCTTACCTGTCTCTTGGTCTCTGCCTCCGTTCTCTGTGCCCTTCCCGCTCTCGCTCTTGACGACCAGATGCATCATCATCACGACGCGAACGAGCAACTGGGAAAAGTTTCCTTTCCGATTTCGTGCGCCGCGGCTTCGCAGAAGCCCTTTGAGCGCGGAGTCGCGCTGCTGCATTCGTTCGGGTACGAGGACGCTGAGGAACAGTTCACCGAGATCACGAAGTCGGACCCCTCCTGCGCGATGGCGCATTGGGGCATCGCGATGAGCTTGTTCCATGAAATCTGGGAGCGTCCGGAAAACGCCACGCTGAAGCGCGGCCACGACGAGATGGCAACCGCGCAGAAGCTTGGCGCTAAGACGGACCGCGAGCGCGGCTACATCGACGCGCTGGCCGTGTTCTACAGCGATCCGTCCAAGGATCGCTATTTGCAGCAGGCCACCGCGTATTCGGACGCGATGGCGAAGCTGTACCAGAAATATCCGGACGACTTGGAAGCGGGAGCGTTCTACGCGTTGTCGCTGCTGGCTTCGGATCCGCCGGGCGACAAGACACACGCGAACAAGAAGAAGGCCGTCGAGGTCCTCAATCCGTTGTTCCAGAAGCAACCGGATCATCCCGGACTCGCACACTACATCATTCACTCCTGCGATTCGCCGGACATGGCCGCGATGGGTCTCGATGCGGCGCGGCGCTATGCGGCGATTGCACCGTCCTCGGCACATGCCGTGCACATGCCGTCCCACATCTTTGCGCGACTTGGATTGTGGCAGGAAGATATCCAGGCGAATGTGAAGTCGGTGGCGCTGACCCAGAAGTCAGGCGCAATGTACATGCGCGGACACGAACTGCATGCCATGCACTTCCTGCTCTACGCCTATCTGCAGACGGGGCAAGACGCGGCGGCCAAGCAGATTGTGGATGAGTCGAAAGAGATCGTTGCCAGCTCGCACGCGATGCATGACACGGGCATGCTGGAATATCTCGGCTACGCGTCGGCACACTTCCCCGCACTCTACGCTCTCGAGATGCGGCACTGGGAAGACGCTGCCAGACTGGAGCCCGCCGCGGACGCGCCTGCGTATCTGCAGATGATCACGTACTGGGCGCGAACCATCGCGACGGCACACATGGGAGACGTAGAAGCGACGCGGCGCAACGCACAGAAGTTCGACGATGCCGAAGAAGCCACACGCAAATCAAACTATGCCTACACGCTGGAAGGTCCGCGGAGCGCCGCGGGTGAGGTACATGCGTGGCTGGCGTTTGCCGAGAAGAAAAACGATGAGGCCATCGCGAAGATGCGCGAGGTCGCGGACACGCAGGACTTAAAGGGAAAGCAGGAAGTCGATATCCCTGCCCGCGAGATGCTCGCCGACATGCTGCTCGAACTGAAGCAGCCAGAGAACGCGCTGGCGGAATATGAGAAGTCGATGAAGATCGATCCCAACCGTTTCAATGGTCTTGCCGGAGCGGCGCAGGCGGCGGAGATGGCGCATCAGGGGACGAAGGCCAATTCCTACTATTCGCAACTGCTGAAGAATTGCGATGGCGGGAAGCACTCGGATCGGCCGGAGTTGAAGAGCGCAAAGACGGAAGTGGCCAGCAACGGAGAGTAGTCGGCTGCGGAGGCGAGACGCCTCCGCAACACCCGGCGCTAGTAGTGCGTAAAGGCTACGTTCAGCCCCGTCGTAAAAATCATGTCGTTCTTCTTAGCGCCCATCGGGGGATTGGTGACGTAGATGTCGCCGAACTGATTTTGCCAGCCCAGCCACTTGCTGATCTTTGTGACCGTGCCAAGGTTAAACGTCCAACGGTATTCGCTCGTCTGTTGGAGATCAGGATAGAAATAAGTATTCTGCGTGAGAACCGTGCTCTTCCCCAGCTTGCGATTCAGATCTTCACCGAGCGTCAAAGCTACGAACCTGTTGGTCACGCCATAAGAGGAATAAACGCGCGGAGGTCCCACCGAGAGGAGAGTTCCGTTCGAATAAGTTTCGTGGGTATAGTTGAGGCCGCCCAGGAAATCCAGGATCGTCTTGTCCGATTTGATTGCGTGGAACCCGAAGCCGCCACTGTACACCTGGCGCAGGTCGAGGAACTGTAGCGCGTTGCTGCTGAAGTCCGCCGCAGCAAACCAAAATAGCCGCGGATTCAGGTCGTGGTCATAGCGGATTCCGCCCTGCGTCAAATTGGCGACCGTGCTAGGAGACGCGAGGTCGTTCTTGGTATCGATGGTGTTTGCGTAAAGCGTGATCTTGTCGTTGATCGTGGCGTGAATGGCGTTGAAGGCCAGGGCGAGATTTTCGGTCTCGCTGTTTCCGCGAGCAACGGAGAAGCCGACGTTGACGCCGCCGGTCCAGCCATGCAGCAATCCGGGATGAACAGTTTTGTCATAGGCGGCCTGTTCGGCATCGTTGCGTATCAGGGTAACGTCGCCGGGCGCGGCTTCGACGGTGCCACTCTTGGTCGCAATCTCAAGGTTGCCATTGGAGGTGGTGACGGGCCCGACGGCGGTCTTTTTGTTCTTGAGCGTGACGTGCAACGGCTCGTCGGTTTTGATCTCCTGGATCGCGTCGAACTTGAGCGTGATATCTCCCCCAGCCTCAGTGTGGAGAACCAGGTCCTTCCCGTCCGATTTGACTATGATTCCAGTCAGGCGATCGCCATTTTTCAGGGTGACCTGGTCGGCGAGGGCAGCGGACGACAGAAGCAATACAAGCGTCAGGACGATGAAATGAAGTGGGCGCAAGGGGGCGTACCTCCAATATTGCAGAGTGAGTAGCGATTCAGGGGCCCAGAGTTGCCACTACGGAAGGAAATCCGGAGACGAAGAGGCAGTGATTCTTCCTGACGCTGTTATGACGAGGAAGCCGGCTAGCTCTTGGTTTCAGTCTTCTTGCTCTGGTCGGTCGCGGCCTGCGCGGGTGGTTCGTTCTTCATGCCGTCTTTCAGGGCACGAATCCCTTCACCCAGACCTTTGCCGAGCTCAGGCAATTTCTTGGGGCCGAAGACCAGCAGGGCAATAAAGAAGATGACCAGCAGGTGCATCGGTTGAAATAGACCTTCAAACATCGGAGCCTCCGAGGGATATTAACAAGTTAAGATCATACGCTAATCGCAGTCCGGGGGAAAGGTCCAGCCACCAGCCCGGCTGCTCCTATAGCGTTTTCAATCTTTTATCGTGGATCGGGTGTCAGGGTCGGTGAAGGCTGCCACGGCAGCGCGTGATTTGGATCACATGGGAACCGGCTCATTGGGACCGTTTTCCACCGGAAGACCCGGTTTAGTTACCTCCGTGACCTTACCCGCAAGATCAGAGACGGGCTATGTTTCAAGAGGGCTTTCTGTAGGGATTTGTGTTGAGCCATATCCCTCAAAAGCCGCCACCTGCAGGCCAATTCCACGAATTGAGGAGTCCGGTGAGAGCCAAGGCTTCGTTGCTATTCCTGTTTGTCTTAACTTCGTTTGCCGCTTATGGAGTTGATCAACCCGTTGATTCCAAGGCTGTGACCAGCTCCCAGATTGCTGCGTGGCTGGCGGGCGGGCTTTCGAGCAACCGGCTCGCGGTGGTGGTATCGGAGCGCGGGTTGGCGACGTTGCCTACGCATAGGGAATTGCGGGACCTGCAGTTGGCCGGCGCCGGCGAAGACCTGATGAAGCTTCTGCGTTCCGGAAATGTGCAATCGGCGAAGATTGGTCCCGGAGTTCCGGCGGGTCTGTTGAAGGCTGCCGCGGAAGCACGGCGCCAGAATTTTCATGAGGCCGAGGAAGCGTTGCGGGACGTTGTGGCTGCGGACCAGCAGAATGCCGCTTTGCATTTTGCTCTTGGGGTGATGCTGCGCCACCAGGAACAATTCGACGACGCCTTCGATGAGCTCCATCTGGCACTGAAGCTGATGCCGGATCTGGCCGAGAATCACAGCGCGATGGCCTACCTGTTCTACCGGCTGGATGACGGTCCAAACGCCATTGGGGAGGCCCGCACCGCTCTGAGTCTCGATCCTAAGAACGCCGAGGCGTACCAGTTCCTTGGTCTCGGACAATATTCCCTGGGTGAGTATCAGGCGGCCATTCACTCCTACGCGGAGTCGCTGGCCCACGATCACGACAACGCCGACACCTATTACGACATGGGGATTGCTTTCCATGCGGCGGGCAATCTGCCGAGGGCGATCTCTTCCTACGAGCAGGCAATCCGCCTGCGGCCGAATTTCTGGGAGGCGCATGCCAATCTGGGGATGATCCGGCACGAGGAAGGGAATCTTCCGGCCGCTGTTGCGGAGTATCGCGAGGCAAAAAGGATTGCGCCGAACGAGGCCTCGGTGCGCAATAACCTGGGCAACACCTATTGCGACCTGGGCAAGTTTGACACAGCCATTGAGGAAATGACCGAGCTGTATCGTAAGCATCCGGAGTGGCAGCAAGGGCATGGCTGCCTGGCCAGCGCGTACATGGCAAAAAATAACTATGACGCGGCGGTCGCGGAACTGAAGCTGGCAGTGCACCAGAACCCGGGCGGGGCCACCGAGCACCGAGTACTTGGACAGGCGTTGCTACTCGATAACAAGGCTGAGGAGGCGGTACACGAACTCAAGATTGCGGTATCGCTCAATCCAGATTCGGACGTGGCCCACCATCTATTGGGAACCGCGCTGTTCCAGCAGCAACAACTGCATGAGGCGGAGAAGGAATTCCGCGAAGCGCTGCGCGTGAATGGCTCGGCGGACAATCATTATTCGTTAGCGGCCTGCCTGATGAGCCTGGACAGGTACCAGGAGGCTCTGGCGGAACTCGACACCGCGGCGAAGCTGGATCCGCAACAAAAAATCTACGGCGCGCGTCGCGAAGAGCTGATCAAGCTGATGAAGCAGACGCAGGCGCGGTAGTTTCTTGGGTCTGGGGTCTTGGGTCTTGGGGGTTCGGCCCTGGTCTTTTGGGCTTGGGCGGTCGCAGTTGCTCTCGACCTTAGCCAAAGACCTAACACCTAACACCCAAGACCTCAGACCTCAGACCTCAGACCTTCTACTCCACCTTGATTCCAACCCACTTCTTTCCAGCGAAGAGCTTGTAGCCTGCGCCATCTTCCACCAGCTTCAGCGGAACGGCGTGTTGCAGGGCTGCATCGGTTTGCGAGGCCGTGCTGAGGACGTCGTTATTGGCCACATCCATCACCCCGAACTTGCCGTCGGCGGTGAAGCCGAAGCCGTATTGGCCCGGAGCGAGCGACGATCCACCTATATCGAGCTTGGCCTCGGTGATCAGCATGCCCTGGTATTTCTGCTGAATGGCGGTCGAATACCCGGAAGCATCGACGAGCGAGGCCAGAACCATCTTGCCGTCCGCGAGTTGGAATCCCACGGCATTGCGCAACTGCACGGGCGCTTTCTGGCCACGAAAAAAGTATTCCGTGGGGACAGCCTTCTTCAGTTCCTCGCTGCTCAGCACGTGCTTGGACGCCTGCTGGGCGAGCGCGGAAACCACCGTCATGACAGCCAGCGCCGCAATCATTGTCTTACCTATACGTTTCATGGCAATGTCCTCAGGAATTGCGAGTTGCGTTCGGCGTAAACTCTAATCGTTTCGGCGAAGCGGCGCAAATTTGGTTACAAGAGCTCGCTCCATCGTTGCTTTG
>Ga0209166_10001800_pt1 | contig 17145 bp, 18 predicted proteins | sample Coa_R1_3_FD_187151 | JGI IMG/M metagenome (GOLD analysis project Ga0209166, IMG submission 187151) | Surface soil microbial communities from Centralia Pennsylvania, which are recovering from an underground coalmine fire - Coalmine... | ecosystem: Environmental > Terrestrial > Soil >... | reverse complement strand
CAGGAGCGTTCAACACGTTGTTTTGCAACACATCTTTTCGGCGGCGCCGGTCGTTCCGGCGCCGGCCTTGCACGTTGCCATCATCACGGACGGCAACGGGCGGTGGGCCACGTCGCGCGGATTGCCGCGCTCGGCCGGCCATCGGGCGGGAGCGGAAGCGGCACGCGGCGCAATCGAAGCGGCGCCACGGTTGGGAATTCATACGCTGACGCTGTTCGCGCTTTCCTCGGCGAACTGGAAACGGCCGGCGCAAGAGGTGAACGCGATCCTTCGTTTGCTGCACGAATATCTGCTGACGGAAACGACGCACTGCCTGGAAGAAGGCGTGCGGTTGAGCGTGATCGGACGGCGCGACCGGATTCCCGCGACGCTGCGGCAGGCGATCGCCGACGCGGAAGCTGTAACCGCCCGCGGTAAACGGCTTCATTTGCGATTGGCGATCGATTACTCGGCGCGCGAAGCAATCTATCAAGCGGCTTGCCGGTTTTACAAAGCGACGCAGCTTTCGCCGGAAACATTTTCGGATGTGTTGTCGGAAGTGTTGCGCGGCGGTTCGACGGAAGTGGACCTGCTGATTCGAACCGGCGGCGAACAGCGGCTTTCGGATTTTCTGTTGTGGGAATGTGCGTTTGCGGAATTTGTATTTTTGCAAAAGCGATGGCCGGATTATGTTCCGTCGGATTTGGAAGCGGCGGTGAACGAATTTCATCGGCGAGAGAAAACGCGCGGCGGGCTGCCGAAAGAAGCAGTGAGCTAACGCGAAGTGGAATCGGAATCATCGGAGAGAGTCATGGCGGAAACACCGCGTTTGGCGCATTTGATGTTGTTGCTGTTTCTCGGCTCGGCCTTGACGATTGCGGGCGGCCTCGCTGTCGTCTTGTTCGGATCGGTGCTGCGCGCGAAGCTCGCCGTGCGAATGGGCGGTTTGCTGGCCATCGCTTGCGCGTGCGGCTATGGAATCGTTCTCGTCGTCACCGGCATCGTAAGCTCCAGCAAGACGCTGCCCGCGGGCGAGCGGAAATATTTTTGCGAGCCGGATTGCCACATCGCCTATTCCATCGAATCGGTGCGGACGGCGGCAACGCTCGGAACGGAAACCAGCGCGAGCCAGGCAAATGGCGAATACGTCGTTGTGCGGCTGAAATCCTGGTTCGACGAAAACAGCATTTCGCGGCACCGCGGCAATGAGCCGCTCACTCCCGTTCCGCGATTGGTTTCGCTCGAGGATTCGAACGGCCGGCGGTATTTTCCGACGCACGTAAATGCGAATGCCGTGCAAGAGATTTCGACGCCGTTGGCGCAACCGCTGCGGCCCGGCGAAAGCTATCTGACGTCGTTTGTCTTTGACGTCGCCTCCAACGCAAAACAATTGCGATTGCTGATTACGGACGACGATCCGATTTCCGTCGTGACGATTGATCACGAAAACAGTCCGTTCCACGGGAAAATCTATCTCGGCTTGCGCCCGTCCGACCCACCCGCCGTCGCGGCTCGCCGATAACAACCCTACATTCAACGGGTTAGGCGGCCACAATTGCGTGGCCGCACCCCTGACATTCCGCGTCCCGGCGTCGTCTATACCTTAGGAGCGAGGTATGGCAACGATGCGACTTGCACTGCCTTGGGAGGCTAGAATCTCTAGCCAGGAGCAAGAGCGAGGGAGCCGGGTGGGACTTGCAGAAAATCCAGCAAGCGGGTTAGCGCCGGCCTCGGGCGAAGTGCGTCCCGAAGACCGGGAGCTTGCCGCCGCGTGCCTTGCCGGCGAAATGCATGGCTACGAGCGTCTGTATTCCCTGTACGGAAATCGCATGAAAAGCGTTGCGCGGAATCTGCTCGGCAGCGCCAGCGACGCGGAAGACGCGGTGCAAGAAACTTTTCTGAAGGTGCAACGAAGCATCGGCACATTTCGCGCGCAATCGAGCTTCGTGACGTGGACGTTTCGAATCTTGATCAACACATGTTATGACGCGCGGCGCAGCCGCATGCGGAAGAAGGAAGTGACGGGCGACGGCACGGACGAATCGCCGATGCCCGAACGTCGCGCCCCCGGCGCACATCCTTCCCTGAAATTGGCGCTCGAACGCGCGATGGAGAAGCTGAGCGATCATCAGCGACAGATTTTTTTGTTGTACGAGGTGGAAGGCTTCCGCCACGCGGAAATTGCCGGGATGCTGGAAATTACGGAAACGGCTTCGAAGAACACGCTGTTTCAGGCAAAAAGGAATTTGCGGACGATGCTGGAGCCGCCGCGAAGCCGAGAAGCGGAGGCAAGGTGAACGAGATGAACGTAAGTTGCGCGGACCGGGAACGTATTTTTATGGATGGCAGCGCGGCGGAATGGGCTGCGCTCGAAGCGCACGCGGCAAGCTGCGCGGAGTGCGGCGAAGAGTTGCGGATATGGAAGAGCATGTCCGCCGCGGCGGGAGAACTGCGGCAGGAATGGGAAACGCCGTACCTCTGGACCAGGATTGAGCGAAGTCTTGCGGAGCAAATGGCGGAAAAACCTTCACGCCTGCGGGCCTGGCTGAATTCGATTGGCGCGTCGAAGGTGCAGTGGCAAACGGTGGCGGCATTGTTCGTCCTTGTCGTTGTGAGCGGCACCGCCTGGAAGATTCTCCACGTTCCGCCCGGCGATCAAAATCAAGTGTTCTTGAAGAACAGCGCGGTGAATGACGTGGAGCGTGCCGAGGCGGCATACCAAAAGGCAATCGACAAACTCGATGCGCAGGCACGGCCGCAGCTGGAAACGGCCGCCACACCGCTGATGGCCAGTTACCGGGAAAAACTTTTGGTGCTGGACAACGCGATCGGCGAACTGCGCGCGGAGGCGGGGCAAAACCCCGCGAATGCGCACCTGCGGCGGCAGCTGCTGGCGATGTATCAGGAAAAACAAGACACGTTGCAAGAGATTCTGGAGACGAAGAGATGACGACGGAGACGGTTACACAAAATCGCAAGCGGGGAATTTTTCGCGGGGTCGCGATTGCATCGATTCTGCTCTTCGCCGGCGCCTCTGCCCGCGCGGCGAACCATCCCGAAGATCAGGTTGAGCGGACTTTTGAAAAAACAGTGCCGCTCGCCGGCGCGCAGGGGCTTAGCCTCGACAACCGTTTCGGTAATGTGCGCGTAACCGGCGGCAGCGGGCACGACGTAAAAATCGTGGCCACGATTCGCGTGCAGGGAAAATCGAAAGAGGAAGCGCAAGAATTCAGCGACAAGATCCAAATCGAAGTGCAGCAGACGAGCGACGGCGTGCACGTAAAAACCGTTTATCCCGACGATCACTCGAAATACGTGTTCCGCATCCAGTGGAAGCGAACTTCTTACTCCGTGGATTACGACGTCACGTTGCCCGCCGATGCGCCGCTGTGGCTTCGAAACGATTTTGGAAACGTCGAAACGAGCGGCGCGCATGGCTGGACGCGGGTCGAAAATGGCCACGGCACGGTGGATGTGAAGGACGCCGGGCAGACGAAAATCACCAATGCGTTTGGCGGAATTGAATTGAGCAACGCAAGTGGCGCCAGCACGATCGTGAACAACAACGGCAGCGTGACGGTCGGCAACGTAAAAGGGGCGGTCGACGTAAAGAACCGCTTCGGAAATATCACCGCAACGCAACTGAGCGGCAATACCACGATCTCCGGCGGAAATGGAAATATCGAAGTGACGAACGTAACGGGAAACCTGGCCGTGACGAACTCGTTCGGCACCGTGACCGCCCGCACGATTGGCGGAAGTCTTATGGTCCACGACAACAACGCAAGAATCGAAACCTCCGATGTCACCGGCAACGCCGAGTTGGCCACGAGCTTTGGCGAAGTCGTCGCCGAGCGCATTGGCGGTTCGCTGCAAGTGCAAGACAATAATGGGCAGGTGCAGGCGCGAGAGATCCATGGCGCGACAAACATCAAAAGCTCGTTTGGAAGAGTCGAAGCCACGAATCTGTACAAGGGCGCGACGCTCGTCACCGGCAACGGAAACATCGATGCGAATGGCGTCGAGGGCGACCTCTTTGCGAAAACAAGTTTTGGCTCGGTCGACGTAAGAAATATCAAGGGCAATTTGACGGCACAGGACACCAACGGCGCGGTGACGGCCACCGGAATCAGCGGCGACGCGGGAGTGAATACGTCGTTCGGCGGAGTCAATTTAGACGGCGTGGGCGGCAAGATTCACGTGGACAATCAAAACGGCGCAATCGAAGTCACCGCGTCGGCGTCGAACTCCTGCAAAGACATTTCCCTCAAAACATCTTTTTCCCACATGATTGTGCGCCTCCCGGCAAATGGCGGATACAAGGTTTCCGCTCACACTTCCTTTGGGAAGATCTCCACCGATTTGCCCATCACGGCGACGGGCACGATAGGTTCCGATGTACTCAACGGCACGATCGGCAATGGCGCCTGCACGCTCGACCTGGCCAACACCAACGGCAGCATCGAAATTGCGAAAGCGCGATAGCGCGAAGAAACAATTTAAGGCCGCCGCACGGCTCGACGATTGCGATCCATGGCAAACGCGCTGCGCAAAACACGCATCGCCGCCTCCGTCAGTTGATACCGAGGCAGATCTTCTTCCGCCACATAAGCGACATCCGTGGCATCGCCGCCGGCGGCCGCTTCTCCGCTGATTTTTTCGCAAAGATAATCGGCGATCACGAAATGAAAACGTGGGCGCACATTCGCGTCGCGCGCTTCTGGCGCCAAATACGGATTGATCCGCTCGAAAACCTCGATCAAGTCCAGGACGCGAACGATTATGCCGGTTTCTTCCGCCATTTCGCGCGCCACGCCTTCCCGGAGCGTTTCGCCCAGCTCCAGCGTGCCGCCGGGAATCGACCATTGGCCCAGCAACGGTTCCGAACCGCGGCGAATGAGCAGCGCCTTTCCGTCTTCGATCAATACGCCGCCGACACCGACAATGGGGCGTTCCGGGTATTCGCGAGGGGAAGCCATTAGTAAGGTAGAGTGAACTCCCGGCTACACACAGCACAACCAAAACGGGTGCTGGATTCGACTTGGCCCCGCACGGTATATAATACGCTGAATGGTGAGGGCGGCTCCGAGCGTGACGCCCAACCGGGGAATCTCACTACGGAGGAAGTGGCCGTGATCCGCTGCCCTGATTGTGCTGCAGAACTCGATGTGGATGAAGACGAAGTGGAAGAGGGAGAGATCCTGAGCTGCCCCGAGTGTGAAGCGGAGATGGAAGTGACGCAAATTCACCCGGTGCACGTGAACGTCATCTCGGACGACGATGAAGTGGAAGAAGACGAAGACGGCGAGGACGACGTCGCCGAAAAAGATGACGATGACGACGACGATGATGACGACGACGAAACCGACGACGAGGAAGAAGACGAGTAGCAACCGCAAGCTGCGCAGCGCCGAAGGCAGCGTGTCTACCTCGCCTGTCATCTAATTACGGGGAGCCTTTTATGCGCGGCTGGCGGCGTTTGATCATCTTCGTAACGGTTTTCTCTTTTTTGCCTCTCGTCGTTTCTCCGCAGAATCCTTCCTCGTCGCAGCCGGCTCCCGCGCCACAAACCGTGCCGGCCGAATCAACGAACAAGAAAAAGTCCAGTTCCAGGCACCAGCACGACTTTTTGATCAAAGGAACCGTGTTTACAGAGGAAGGTTTGAGCTTTGCGGGCGCGCGGATTCAGATTCGCAAAGCGGGGCAAAAGTCGTATCGCTGGAAGGATGTGGCCAATTCTCGCGGCGAATTCGCAATTCGCGTTGTGCAAGGCGCACAATACGAGGTGTCGGTAAGCGGCAAAGGAAGCGCCGAACAGAAAAAGACGGTGGACGCGACCGGAAGTGACCGAGTGGAAGAATTGGTGTTTCACATGGAACGCGAGGGGAGCAAACCGTCATGAAACGCCGCACCGGAATTGTATTCATTTTGGCAATGCTGGTTTTGTGCGTTGCGTCCTACGCGCAGGACGCGAAGAAAGAGTCGCAGCTGCGCACGGTGCGCGGCGTCGTGGTGGATAAGAGTGAATCCACGGTGCAAGGCGGCGTCGTCTTTTTGAAGAATTTGCGAACCAATCAAGTTCGCAGCTACATTGCAGACAGCGAGGGAAGCTTCCGCTTCAGCGGATTGGACCCCAACGCCGATTACGAAGTGCACGCGGAAAAAGACGGCGCCAAATCGCCGACGCGGCAAGTTTCGAGCTTTGACAATCGCAAAGAGATTGTCCTGACGCTAAAGTTGGACAAGAAATAGAAATCAGCGTTTTGCCTGCTTCGCCGCCAAAAATTGCATCGCCCGCGGCACGACTTCAATCTCTACGGGCGTCGGCCCCAGCAATTCTCCATCGCCCTCAAACATCGCGGGCCGCTCCGTTTCGATTCGCAGCCTGCGCACGGTCATCGTGCGGAGTGCGGGCAAGTTGAGTGTGCCGCGCAACGCGAGCCGCGGCAAAAGCAGCAGCAATCGGCCCACTCGTAGTTCATCCAAAAGAACCAGGTTCAGCAGGCCGTCGTCGATTTTCGCCGTGGGCGCTATGCGTATGCCCGCGCCGAAAGTGGGTGTATTGAGTACGCTGGCGAGAAGAGCCGATTGCCAGACGGCCGCTCCCTCAGCCGGCTCCAGCGTGATGCGGATGCGGCTCGGCTCGCACGCGGCGTAAGCGCGAATCGCCGCCGCGAGGTAGCGAAGCCGGCCGGGCCAATTGCGGTAGCGGGTGGAAGCATGCTGCGCCGTGGCGGCTTCGAGGCCAATTCCACCGCCGCCCAAGTACAAACGCACGCGGCCATCCGCGGTGACAATTTTCACAAGATCGACGGGGCGAGGTTCACCAGCCAGACCGACGTGCAAAGCGGAAATTGGATTTGCGGGCAAACCGAGCGCCCGCGCGAAATCATTTCCTCCACCGGCCGGAATTAATCCGACGACAACGTCATTTCCATAGACCGCATTGACAAGACCCTGGCATGTGCCGTCTCCCCCGGCGGAAAAGAACAGCCGCACGCCGGCCCCGATTTGCTGCTTTGCATGGGCTGTCAACTCTTCTGCGCTGGATGTTTCGATCGTTTCGACAGAGATGCCGTGTGAGCGGAACACCGGGCCGAATCGAGGTAAGAACTTGCTCGATCGACCGCGACCGGAATGAACATTCACAAAGACGACGGCGCGAGTGAAACGGTTCGCGACGGAAGACTCACTATCCTTTGCAAGCTTGGTCATCGAGGCGGCGCGTAGTCTTGCATAGTCGACTTGGCGCGGCAAGTCACCCGAACCGCAGCACGATAAGGAGAAAGAATGTGGAAAGAGTGGTGCCGGCGGGGGGAATCGAACCCACGGCCTAGGGATTATGAGACCCTCGCTCTACCACTGAGCTACGCCGGCATGGACGAACCATTAATGCTACGGATACCGCACTACTCGCGTCAAGCCGCACGGGGCATTTCGCCGAGAATCACGACTGGCTGATTAGCCTGAGAACTGCGAAGGCCGAAGCAGGTACTAAGTATTTTGGTACCACCGTACTGTTGCTCATACAACGGTGCGGCGCCTAACCTGCCGAAGTCGCGGTGCAAGGCGATTCGCCGAGAGGCGAATCAGGAGCGAAAGCTCCAAGCCAAGTACCGTGTACCGGTTTGGCACAGGCCTGGCCGTCAGGCTGCTTGACATTGGTGTATTTAGCGATAGAGTACCTCCCGGGTTGTTCACATCCCTCGGAGGCACTCAATGTCACGCAAACTCACGGTTATTCTTCTCGCCATGTTGATTTTGGTGGGAGCCATGAGCCTGAAAACCGTGGTTACGGCGCACGATAACGGCGCAGTGATCATGGCAAACGGTGGAGCACCTGTACCTCCAACGCCGTGGAAGAACGGTGGCGCGCCGGTACCGCCAACGCCGTGGAAGAATGGTGGAGCACCGGTTCCGCCAACGCCCTGGAAGTAACAACGAAGTCCCCGCAGCAGAAGTTGGATTAGATTTTTGTGGGGATTAGGCCAGGGCGACGAGGTCTTACAAAATCGTGCCTGGTCTATTCGGATATCTGATTTGGACGCTTTGCACTCTTCTTGAGGCGGGCGTGATCGTGTGCGCGGTCAAGAAGCAGGCCATGCGCCCTTACATTTTCCTCAACGTGTACATGGCAGCGTCCCTGTTTGTGAGCATCGGCCGCTACAACATCCTGCAACATTTTGGTCTTGCCTCGAGCGAATACGTCTATTTTTACTACTATTCCGATACCCTCCTCACGATCCTCCTGTACTTCGCCCTGACCAGTTTGTATTCGCGAGTGTTTAGCGAGATGCACGCCGAGCAGTATGTGAAGCTTGGCGCCGTTTTGCTCCTCGGCGGTACGGCCCTGTTTTCCTACGGCGTTGTTCATCAGGCCGAAACGAAGCTGGTGACTCGCTTTGTCGTCGAGTTGCAGCAAAATCTTTATTTCGTAGGGCTCGTATTGACGTACGTTCTTTGGGCCGCCGTCTTGAAATTGCGGGAGACGCGGACGCGTTTGATTCAGCTGGTCCTGTCTCTCGGCGTTTACTTCAGCTTGCTTGCCGCGAATTACGCCTTGCGCAATCTGTATCCGGGCTTTAGCGCGCTGTTCCAGATCTTGCCTCCGCTGGTCGGCTGCTTCTTGCCGGCGGCTTGGGTTTACGCGTTTTGGCGGATTCCAGAAGAAGCGCGCCTCGTTCCCGCGCGCCTGGCGGTGCTCCGATGATGGCCGCGTTCATTCTCGCGTGTTCGATCATTTTTTTGCTGCAATTCTTTATTTCCTATTGTCGCTCGCTCATCGCTTCGTCCGTGCGCGAGCCTCTCTCCCAGGAAGTGCAGGAAGTGACGGGCATGACTCGTCCGGCATCCGAAGAAGAGTTCGCGCGCGTTGTGCAACTTTTGCAGCTCTGCCCGGAACGGCCGGAAGAGCGCGGCGAGATCAGCTTGATTCGAGCTTACTTCCGGACGCTCGGCGTGATTCGTTCCACCGTGGCGCGCGTCGTGCCCTCGCTGGAACGCTGGACATCTTCCGAGCGCGGTCAGTGCACCCACTTCGTAGCGGTCGTACTTGGACGCAGAATTGCATTCAGCCGCAACCTGTTCGCGCAGCAAATGAGCAATTGAGCTCTGCTTCGTCGTCACCCTGCTGTTTGATTCGATACACTGCCAATTGATTCTTGCTGTACATTCCGTCTCAAATGCTATTCTAGTTTCGGATCACTCCTCGCCGGAGTGCATGCGTCCGCAGCGCAAAAACACCGGTGACAAAAACCTGCTTGCATTGTGGCGCCGTACTGCCCGCAAACGTACGAATCTGCAGCTTTTGTGAATCGACACTGCCCGTAACCGGCGGTGACTCCGTCCGCTCGAACGCCATTCCGGGCGGCGATGCCGCTTGGCGCAGCGAACTATCGGAACGCCTCGCTTCGTATCGCGCCAGGCGCCGCCGATCTTCGCCAAACGAGGATCAATCGCAGTTCACATTCGGCGCGGAACACCAATCCGCCGCACCGCTGAAACACGTGGCCGTCGCGGAGCCGCGCGAGGACGTGGCGCCCGACGACTTTTCGTTCACGATTGCGATCGGGCGATGCGTCCCTTCCCCGCAACAACAAGATGGCCAAATGTTCATTGACGTGTCTCTGCCTCTTGCCGAATCGGCCGACGGAGTTGCTCCAGCAGACGGCCGCGCGCTTGACCCTGAACCCTCGCCTGGTCTCTATCCCGTCGCGTCGATGGACGAGCGCAGAATCGCGGCCTTGATCGATGGCGCTTGCTTGCTCTTCGCCTACGGCGGTTTCCTGACGCTGTTCGGCTCGCTCGGCGGCCAGTTCACCTTCAGCAAGATGAACGCAGCCGTTTACACCATCGCCTTCGCGATCGTCTACCTCCAATACTTCTCTCTTTTCACGGTCTTCGGCGGAACGACGCCCGGCATGATGCTGCGCCGCCTCGAAGTTGTCGATTTTTCCGGTGAAGAACCTTCACCACGAAAGTTACTGCTGCGAGCGGCGGGCTATCTTCTTTCCGCCGGTACTTTTTTCCTTGGGTTTCTTTGGGCCATGTGGGACGAGGATGAATTGACCTGGCACGACCGCATCTCGCACACCTATTTGCGTTCGGCGGCACGTATGGCGGACAACGAAATTACAGGAGTAGTTCAGGAGCACTCGTAATTGCCGAGCCGTGAACAGAGTTGCCGTGCCCGCCGCAACGCCGGCCGGGAAAAACAATTTTACGTGTCTTAACGTGTCGGCTATTTCTTGACGGCTTCGTCCGACGCAATTTTGCCGTCGCGGATGAAGATAATGCGGTGCGCATTTTGCGCAATGTCATGCTCGTGGGTAACGAGAATAATTGTATTCCCCTGGCTGTGCAGGTTCTTGAAGAGCGCCATAATTTCTTCGCCGGTTTTCGAGTCAAGGTTTCCCGTGGGTTCGTCGGCAAGCACGATCGAAGGCGAATTGACGAGAGCGCGCGCGATCGCCACGCGCTGGCGTTGTCCGCCGGAAAGTTCGTTCGGCTTGTGGCTCATGCGGCTGGTCAGATCCACGCGTTCCAGCGCTTTTTTCGCCTTCTCAATTCGTTCTTCGGCGGGCGTTCCGTTGTAAATCAAGGGAAGTTCGACGTTGTGAAGCGCGGTCGCGCGCGGCAAAAGATTGAACGTCTGGAACACGAATCCAATTTCCTTGTTTCGGATGTACGCCAGCTCGTCGTCGTCCAGCTCGCTTACGAGCCGGCCCGCCAGCCAGTATTTGCCGGAACTTGGCGAATCCAGGCATCCGATCAGGTTCATCAGCGTCGATTTGCCCGAACCCGACGGGCCCATAATCGCAACGTACTCGCCTTTGCGAATTTCGAGATCGACGCCACTCAGTGCGTGCACTTGCTCCGAGCCCATTTCGTATACTTTGGCCAGGCCTTCCGTCTTAATGACTACGCCGGAATCAACAAGTTCCTGGCTGTATGATTCTGGTGTCATCGTCTCCACCGGCATGCTCGCTCCTAGCTCTGCTGATCGTCGGATTTCTTCGGTGCTGAATTATCAACCTTTACTTGCGCGTTCGGCTTGAGTGTACGCAATGCTTTGTAACTTCCGACGACAATTTCGTCCCCGGGCTGCAATCCCTTGGTCACCTCAATGTCCGTCACGCCGGAAATCCCCGTGTCCACTTGCCGGAATTCCGCTTTCTTGCCATTCACCACGAATACTCCCTGCACTTCGTCTTTCTTCGGGTCGCCGGGAGCCGTCGGTGGCGGTGCCGCAAGGGACACGCTCGATCCTTTGCTCTTGCTGTTCGCATCCTTGGCGGCTTCGTCCAAATCCTTGCGAGTGCGCACCGCAAGCGCCTGGATCGGGATGGCAACCACTCCCTTTTTCTCCGCTGTCCGAATCTTGGCCGTCGTGGAAAGTCCGGGCCGCAAGTTCTCCGGCGGACTGTCCAGCGTCACCACGACTTTGAAGTCTTTCGCTTCCTGCGTGCTCGTGGTGGTCTGCGTCGTCGCGAGACCGGAACTGCGCAACACCGCTTGCGAACCGATTTCCGTCACCTTGCCGTGGAACGTCTTTCCGGGCACCGCGTCAATCGTCACGTCCGCGTCCTGGCCCATGCGGACATTCACGATGTCCGTTTCATCCACTTTTACTTCAGCAGTTACCACAGACATATCGGACAACGTCATCAGAAAGCTTCCGTTCGAATTCTGTATGCCGGGAACCACGTATTCGCCGAGCCGCACCGGCAGATAGCTGACAATTCCGTCGATCGGAGACGTGTACGTCGTCTTATTCAAAATGTCGCGCGTCCGCGTCAGAACCGCTTTGTTCTGATCCAGAGAAGAGCGCGATTGACTCATTTGCGCCTTGAGCTGTGAAACCCGGGCATTCGCGGAATCGACCGCCGCCTCTGCGGCATCGAACACGGATTTGCGCTGATCGAAGTCCTGCTTCGGGATCAATCCATCTTTGTACAATCCCGTTCCTCGATCGTAATCGAGCTTCGCTTTTTCAAGGTTCGCTCTCTGCTGAACCAGGTCCGCCTGCGCCGATTTATAGCTCGCCTCCGCCGCCTGAATGCCCGATTCCGCCGAGCTCATCGCCGCCGATTGCGCCGCCACGTCGGCATTGGCTTGAATATTCTCTTGCAAAAGCAGCTTGTCGCCCTTCTTGATGTGGTCGCCTTCCTTGATGAGAATGGCAGTGATCCTGCCGAATCCCTGCGCCTGCATGTTCGTGTACGTCGTCGGCTTGATTTCGCCCGAGGCCGTCACAATGGACACCAACGTATCCTGCTTGGCGACTTTGGCCGTTTGGACGGTTACCACGCCCCTGTTTGCCGCCGTAACGCTATAAATGACGATTCCGGCTATGCCGACTACGACGGCTCCGCCGATACAGACCTTCTGCCACGTCTTCATTCTGACCTTCCTCGCTTGCTGGCAAATAGTAGGGCTGGATTGCTCGCGAACTGCGCTTGAAGACCGGGTGACCTGCCCAAGGCACCCTCTGTGCAACCTGTTCGCTCTGCCTTTAGATACGGCTTAGATAGGCGAAATGTTTCGCGCCTCCGGCCTTCGCCGCCTGCCAAATCGCAAGTCCTGCTCTACCCTATCCCGCTCTGCCTATCCCCGTCTGCCTATCTCCGTCTGCCCTCGTCCCGCTCTACCAAAATCCTGCACCCTTAAACCCTGCCATTCCTTCCGGCTCCCAAGCCCCCATTTTAGAAACAAACCCCGTGAAAGGGAACCATTTCGTCAAACTTGGCCTGCCCGCCCGGCCGCCACAACCTATGCCCGTATTGGACGCAGCCACAAGCCTTTAGGTCAGCCAAAATCGCGCCGAAATCCCAATTCAACTATCTCCAAGGGCGAATATGACCCCGATAGGTATGCCCCATCGTGAGGAGTACAATTCCTGGTCGCGCCAAAAACCATAAGCAAGCTGAGCATCCTCACCTCGCAGCATGACACGCATCACCTCTCCTCGCCACGAATCGCGCGAAAATTAGAAATGGACAGACGCAGCTTGCACCAACGATAAAAAGTATGCCGGCTAATATACAATTTCTCCGATACCCCCTTAAGCGTCGCGTACGCGTCGATGCGCATTCGTGACTCGCCCAGCTTCGCTCTAATCTCATGCCGTGTGCCGCTTCCTTATCATCAAGGCATCATAACTTCTCAGCTACCACGTCTGCAGTGAGTAATACAGTCCGCCATCATATATTACAGAAAGTTACCTTGACAGCCATCAAATCCTCTGTTACTTTCCCGCCACCCTGGGAGGCCCCATGACGCTGCGTGGTTCGATTCGCCAGTTCTTCCTCATTGCACTCGCATCAATCTTGTTTCCCCTGGTTTCACAAGCTCAGATTACGAATGTAAATGGTTTTAACGCAACGCCTACACAAGGAGCGGGTCACGACTACATTCGCTTACTTACGGAAACCACCAACCCGGCGGATGGCTCGGTGAGCCTTAGGATCGGACTGTCTACCCCACCTGGACGCCAGCTAACTTTACCATTTTCGATCGCCTACGACACAAATGGCACTTTCTTTCCTGTGGATGGGGGTGGAGGGCCAGCTATCTGGGTGTCGAATCCTAGCGGATATCTTTACGCAGGAGGTTGGGCATATCTATTGCCGTCGCTCAGCTTCATCAACATCCAGAAACTAGATTCAACTAGAGACGGTGGTAGCACATGCGGAATCAATACAGGCTATATCTTTCGAGACTCTGCTGGTGGACGACATCCATTAGGGATCGCCAACAATCTATCCTCCCAAGTCGCAACGTGCAGCATCTATAGTAATTTCCCAAATAACGGGGACGATTCTGTGTCGGCGCACCTGCGGTCAGGAGGAGCCGTTCAGCTTTCCGACCTCTCGAATAATGCCTTTTCGTTCGCCAATCCTATAACCTGCGTATCCTCTGACGGCTCAATTCAAGCCCCAGCATCAAACATTGAAGACAGAAACGGCAACACCATAGCGATAACAGCAACCTCTTGTAGTGGCGCATTCTCATTGACCGACACGCTAGGACGCACAGCAATTTCATCCTCAGGCTTTGGAACAACAGGGAATACTATTTCAATCTCTGGCACAACAAATCCTTACACCATGACCTGGGGAACCGCTTCTTCCACTTATTTCCCAAATGCTTATAAGTTCCCAATAATCCAGGGCACCGTCTGCGAGAGCTTTTTATCGAACGTACATTCTATTCCTGTAGTAACAGCGATTACTCTTCCGAACGGACAGCAATATAGATTCCAATATGATCCGACATATGGACTGTTAAGCAAAATCACTTACCCAGGCGGTGGGTACGTAAGTTATGTCTGGGGATCCAACCTCCAATCGGACGCCGAGACAATTACTAGCAGTATTTGCGATTGGAGATTTGACAAGCCCGCGGTTATGCACCGGTCAGTTAGCTTCGATGGAATCAACGTTGCGCAACAGCAAGATTTTGCTTACTCGACTAATTGGGAGACATCTCCTCCGACGAGCTGGGCCTCTAAGCAAACCACGGTAACCACGCATGATTTGGTCCTAGGTACGACCTCTCAAACCGTTTATACATACTCACCAACCGGTGGCAATACCCTTCAACCATATCTCTCGGAATCCATCAGTCAAATTCCACTTGAGCAGTCCATCGTTTATAAAGATAACAACGGCAATACGCTTCGTACGATATCCAAAACATGGTTTACCGTAGGGGAGATTAGTAGCGAGCAGACAACACTAGACAACGGCAAAACCTCCAAGGTCACATACACTTGGCAGGCACCCGGCTACCTAGCTGAAAAGGATGAGTTCGATTTTGGCCAAACCTCACCATCCAGGAAAACCATAAATACATACCAGGCATTCGCCAACATGCCCAACAACCCGGGAACCTCGTTCGTAGGCCTACCCTGCCAGTCTGTCATCTTTGACGGTTCGGGAAACCGTGTGGCCGAAACGGATTACTTCTACGACGGCACTACCAGCACAACTCCGTGTACTACTCCTACAACGCAAACGCTAACCGGGACAGGCAGCTACCCGGGCCACGACGAAACTATTTATGGAACAAGCGCAAGCGTACCTCGCGGTAACATCACAAGAGTCATCAAGTTATGTCTTCAGGCCACTCCGACTTGTTCAGCAGGAAACTCTACAACCAACTACGCGTACGACGAAACTGGCCAAGTCACCTCGGCGACCGACGCAAATGGACGAACTACGCAATACTCCTACGCTGACAACTACTCGGTTGGCACCGCGCCAGGAAACACAAACGCATTTGTAACGCAGATTACGAAGCAGGCGTTCAACGGCATCGCGCACATCTCAAAGTTTGCTTACGGCTACGCTGATGGCCAGTTGCTTTCCTCCACCGACGAGAATAATCAGGTCACAAGCTATCAATACAACGACCCCTTCGCTCGTCCCACGCAAGTCAACTACCCGGACGGCGGCAAGACAACCATCTCATACAACGACGCCGCCCCTACGCCCTCAGTGTCAACGACGCGCTTGGTCACAGCGAGTCCGACTTTGAGTATCTCTACGACCAGCATCGCGGACGGCATCGGCCACGTAACGCAGACCCAGCTCACCACCGATCCCGACGGCACAACGTACACGGACGTAACGTACGATGGCTTCGGTCGCATTCGCACCCAATCGAATCCGCATCGCTCGGCCTCAGCTGCGACGGACGGCATAACAACAACCTTCTACGACGCCCTCGGCCGTACCTGCCTCGTCGTTCCTCCCGACGGCACTCTTCCCACGGGAGGTGGCTGCCCAACATCGCAGCCCTCCAACACCATTTTCACGACCTACTCCGGCAACACCACGACGGTCACCGATCAAGCCGGAAAATCTCGCAAGTCCGTCACGGACGGCCTCGGCCGCCTCACGCAAGTATTTGAAGATCCGGCGGGCCTCAATTATGAAACTGATTATTCTTATGACGTTCTAGGAAACTTATTGACCGTCAATCAAAAGGGCAACGACACCAATTCCGCAAACTGGCGCACGCGGACCTTTACCTACAATTCACTCTCGCAACTTCTCACAGCGGCGAATCCCGAATCCGGCACCATTTCGTACGCCTATGACCTCAACGGAAATCTTTCCACCAAAACTTCTCCCAAGCCCAATCAATCCGGCACGGCCACCGTAGTCGCAACATACACCTATGACGCGCTCAACCGCCTCACGCAAAAATCTTTTAACGACGGCTCCACTCCAACCGTCAGCTACGTCTACGACGGCAATGCCACCCCCACCGGATGCACTCTTCCAACTCTAACTCTCACAAATCCCATCGGCCGCCGTACCGGCATGTGCGATGCCGCCGGCTCCGAAGCTTGGTCTTTCGATTCGTTGGGCCGCGTCACCTCCGACAACCGCATCACCAGCGGCGTCACCAAACTCACCACGTATTCTTATAATCTCGATGGCTCGCTAAACACCTTCAGCATTCCCACTTACGCCGACGGCTCTCATCCTTTCTACATCACTTATCAGCAGGGCGGGGCGGGCCGCTCTCTCGGCACCACCGGCAGCCTCGGCATCGGTCTAGTTCACTACACGCCGTCCGGTGCGCTCTGTTACATGCAAGGCAGTTGGGACTACAACTGGATCACCACTTCGACCTTCAATAATCGCCTCCAGCCAGCCCGCACGCAGACCGGAGATTTTTTTCCGGGCTCAACTCCTCCGCCCGTCTGTGCCATAGGCCCAATTCAAAGCAGCGGCATCGCGAGCACATTTCAGGATCTTTCTTATTCCTTCGTCGACGCCAGCGGCCATAACAACGGCAACGTCGTCACTATCGCCAACAACGTCGACATCGACCGCTCGCAATCTTTCTCTTACGATTCCCTCAATCGCATTTCTTCCGCGTGGACTACGGGAACCAATCAGCCCGTTTGGTCGGGCGACACCGATTACCTACAGGAATGTTGGGCGGAAAATTACTCCTACGATCCGTGGGGCAACCTCCTCAAACTCAGTCCCAGTAGCTCTTCCTCGTACACTGGCTGCACGCAGGAAAGCGGCTTCGATTTCACCAACGCCATGGGCGCGAACAACCGCATCGCCGCTTCCGGCTACGTCTATGACGCCGCCGGAAACATGACCACTTCTCCCGGCGCGGGCACTGTCGTCTTCAACG
>Ga0209166_10001797_pt1 | contig 17160 bp, 12 predicted proteins | sample Coa_R1_3_FD_187151 | JGI IMG/M metagenome (GOLD analysis project Ga0209166, IMG submission 187151) | Surface soil microbial communities from Centralia Pennsylvania, which are recovering from an underground coalmine fire - Coalmine... | ecosystem: Environmental > Terrestrial > Soil >... | reverse complement strand
TTCCCCGGCCAATAAATCGTGTGCGGTCAGTTTCGTAGGATACCCGCCCAACATCGGCGCCATGTACGACCATCAGATGGAACATCCAGGGCGCCTGTTCATCGAGAGACCGCGCCCGGCGCGTACAGAGAATCGCCCGCCGAGGTTCCAGTATCTCCGTTTGCACGAAGAGATTGCTGAAAGCCGGATGAAGGGCGTCTGCAGCAGGCGGGGCGAGAACAACTTCGGCGTAGCTGGTTATCTCAATGACTCTGCGTTTGCGGGAACGGTTGGTGAGCGTAACTCGCCGTAGCTCGATGTCATCCTCCGGCGAAACCGCAATCTCGGTGTGAGCCTCCAATTCTCCTTCGCGGCAGCGAAACTCTACTTTGGCTTCGGAGAAGATGGCCTCATAGTGCTCCAACCGCTTGACGGTTGGCTGGTGAGCAGACGACCAGAACCTTCCTGTACCGACGTCGCGGATGTAGCAGAAGGTCCCCCAATGATCACAGGTGGTGTCTTCGCGCCATCTGGTGACTGCGATGTCTTTCCATCGGCTGTAACCTCCGCCCGCGTTGCTGACCATCACGTGGTATTTGCTGTTCGAGAGTAACTGCACCTCCGGAACGGGTGTGTTGGCGGTACGAAAGATACGCACTGGAGTCTCCAGCACGTCCGCAACGCTGCGTGACTCGGGACGCTCGTCTGCCGCTGAGTAAAGTCTGGTCGCTTTTGGAACCTTCTCTTGCAGCAGCAACGTGGTCGCCTGGAATATCGGGACTGATTCAAACCGGCGTTGCATCGGCCGGTCCAGCAGAACATAGGCCAGAGCCAGCAGGCTCATGCCCTGATGATGGGCCATGTGTGAGCGCACAATAGCGTTCGATTGGCCACGAGGCACTCGCGATGGAGTGAAGTCAATGGCTTCATAGAAGCCATATTCGCCTTCAACGCCGGCCGCGGCGAGCCTCTGCAGGTTCATGCAAGCCTGCTCGGGAACGACCATCAGCGCCAAACTCGAAGCATAGGGTGCGATGACCAGGTCCTCGGTTAACCCACGCCTCAGGCCAAGACCAGGCGTTCCAAAGGCCCGATATTGGTAATTCATGTGCACATCGACCGTGTTATGGCCGGACTCAGATATCCCCCAAGGTACGTTTCGCGCCTTGCCATACTCAATCTGTCTCGCCACCGCTGCCAGGCAACTCTCATCGAGCAACGTATTTTGGTAGGTCGGCATGACAAGCAGTGGCATGAGGTACTCAAACATCGAACCATCCCATGAGAGCAGAGCCGGGCCTGCGGCAGAGCTTGTAAGCTGGCGGCCCAGAGAAAACCAATTCTCTTGTGGAACCTTGCCCTGCGCGATCGCCACAAAACTGCAGAGTCTTGCTTCTGATGCCAGCAGGTCGTAGTAGCTCGAATCCCGGCGGTGATCGCTGACGTTGTATCCGATCGTCATCAGATGACGCGCCTCGTCGTAGAGGAAGTCGTACTCGATACGAGCAAAATCCTTACACTCCATGGCGAGGCGCTCAATCTTCGCAATCCGCTCCTTAGCGCGATGGCTTGCTTCGTTGAGGAACGGCTTCAACTCGTTCAACCCTTGACTCTGCACTGCCTTCCCCAGGAGTGGAGATTCGATGCCGTGCAGCGACTCTATATCCCACGCCGCCAATTCACGCAGAGTGGGTATCTTGTCCAATTCGCTTGTGCTTAGCTCATCCAGTGAGTGCGCAGCTAGTGTCCAGGGAATCAGGAAGCTCAAGTCCTCGAGCGCAGCCTGGCACTGGCGGGCGAGTCCGTCACCCCACCACTTCACCTGGCTTTCCGGTCTCTCATCGACGCTTCCAGCAATTCGCGCAGTTTTTGTGACAAGCTGCTCAAGACACAACCGGGCTGCCGACAACGTAGCGGGCGGAGAAGCGCACAGACTCTCTAACTCCTTCCGTAGATCATCTGCGCCTGGCGGTGTGAGCTTTGCCTCTTCACTATTTCTGGAGGCGCTGTCATTTGCCGCATCCAGAAAAACTCTGAGAGTATCGAGAAGACCGTGAAACAAGCGGGGAGCAAGAATCTTTTGATCTGCGAGCGCGCTAAGGCCAGGTTCTAAAGTCAGAACGTGGGCAGCCAGATTGCCACTATCCACGCTGGATACATAGAGAGGCGAGAGCGGTTTCAGTGTCAGCGTGTCATACCAGTTATAAAAATGTCCGCGATGCCGCTCGAGTGACCGCATGGTCTGGAATGCGCGGCCGGTGCGCTGGAGCAACTGTGCCGCCGAGAGATAGCCGAAGTCGTAAGCGGAAAGATTGGCGAGCAACGCCAGTCCCATGTTGGTTGGAGAGGTACGGTGAGCAATAGTGGGAACCAGGCTCTCCTGGTAATTATCTGGAGGAAGCCAGTGATCTTCTGAAGTAACGAACTTCTCGAAGAATGACCATGTTTTGCGCGAAAGTTTCTGGAGAAAGATCGTCTGTTCGAGGGAGAGCCTTACTGTGTCACGCGTGAGCGGCAGGCTGATCCACCAGGCGACGGCCGGCGATGCAAACCAGATCAGCAGTATAGGAACGGCAATGCCCAGGGCAGCCGGCCGCATCATGGCTAGACAGACAAGACTAACTGCGGCGAAAACAGGTGCGGGCCACATGGAACGGAAAGATCCCCCAAGACCAATTCGGCGCTTATGCTTGTGCTCGCTTGATGCATTCCACTCCAAGAGTCGGCTATGCGAAACAAGCATGCGCCAGATTGCCCGACCAATCGCGTCAAGGTTGAAGAAGGCTTCGTATGGGATACAGACAAATGTAAACAGCCCCTGGGCAAAGTGCCGGCCGAAACCGCGCATCACTTCGGGCAGGTGCTGCCTCGGTGCAACATCCTCTGATTTCTGGAGCAGATCGAGGAGAGAGCTGAAAAAGATGGGAACAAAAATCGTCCCCAGGATTGCCAAGGTCCACGCCCAGGCCGCCGATAATCGCAACCAGCTAAACAGCAACAGGAGAACAAGAGCTGCAGGCACAAGACTGCGGCGAAGGTTATCAACAATTTTCCAACGCGAGAGAACAGACAGCGGATTTTTCAGCGTCCTGTGCTCGGCACCGGGCACTCGCGGCAGTATCCAGCGGGCGATCTGCCAGTCACCGCGAATCCACCGATGACGCCGGGCCACGTCCGCGTCATACCGCGCCGGATAATCCTCGTAGAGCTGTACGTCGCTCAGCAGGCCTGATCGGACATAACATCCTTCTATGAGATCGTGGCTTAGAATGCGATTTTCGGGAAAACGCCCATCGAGTGCGTGCTCGAAGACATCTACGTCATAGATTCCCTTGCCGATGAAAGAACCCTCAGCAAAAATATCCTGGTAAATATCGGATACCGCGCGCGTGTACGGGTCAATGCCCGGTTCACCGTCCCAGAGCCGCGCATAACGAGAATGATTTGTGCCAGGCAGACTCACGGCAACCCGCGGCTGCAGAATGCCGTAACCTTTGGTTATGCGCTGCTTTGCGCCATCGTAAACGGGCCGGTTAAGCGGGTGCGCCATGGCTCCCACGAACTGCCAGACCGAGTCGCGAGGCAACTGCGTGTCAGTGTCAAGGGTAATGACATAACGAACGCTTCGCAGGATTGCTGTTTTCCCGACAATACATGAAAAGTAATCGCCGGGCTGGCCGCGCAGGAATAAGTTCAACTCCGCAAGTTTGCCTCGTTTGCGCTCGTAGCCCATCCACATTTGCTCTTCCGGATTCCAGCGGCGTGGCCGATGAAAAAGGAAGAAAGTATCGGCTTCCTGGCGGTTGTACTTCTTATTCAAGGCTGCGATCCCAGCCCGGGCAAGCTCCACGAGCGGCCCGTCTTCCGGCAAGTTCTCCTGATCGGCATCACGGCAATCCGACAAGAGACAGAAATGTACATTGTCATCGCGGTTGGCAAGAAACCGAACCTCCAGGGCTTCGACCAGTTCTCCTACGCTCTCAGCCGTGGTGAGCATAGTTGGAACCGCAACGAGAGTGCGCAACTCAGGTGGGATTCCCGAGGAAAAATCCATCCGCGGCAGCAGGTCAGGTGTCGTCAGATTGGTCAACGCCCAATTGAGCAACGTGATAACGAACTGGCTGGCCGCGATCACGGCAAAGATGGTCATAATCGCGAGAGTCGAAGCTCGTATGCCGTCGTTGGAGGCTTCTACAATGAAGATTCTGGCAACAAGGGCGGTGGCAGCCAAGATCGCGCTTAAATACAGCAGAACTGAACGTCGGCGGCCAATTGTCCGCAATGATCGTGATATCGACCCACGCATCGCCACCGAGCCTTCGAGGGCTTCACGCCCTTCCCCGATCAAATAAAACCCGACATGGCTAGCCCGGCCTTCTTTTTTCTTCCAACTTTCATGCGCCAGCCGTACTGCTTTGCCGGCCACCTCGCCTTCCGACGCACTGCTGTTCCGGGCGATCTTCTCGACTACATGCCGGTAGCGGTCGCGAGTAGCAAAATTCATTTTGCCGTACACGCCTTCGGGATCTTCGCGCAGGGTGCGCTCGACGATGCTCATCGTCTCGACAAACTGGCGCCAGTCGGTCGCATCCAGAAACCTTAGACTGGCAATGCTGTTGCTGATGGAAACCTGGTCGGAAGCCTGCTGCTGGTTCTCGGAGCGCACCAGTTGCTCAATCGTCGAGCCGGATTCTGAGAGCCGCTGTTCAATCCAGGTGAGCGGCAACGCTAGTGCTGGACCCTGTCCCTGCAGCCGGCGCGCCAATTCGGCGATAAACGAACTCACCATCGGAGGATTCGACCGCGCCATATCTGCGATCACCAGGATCAGGTTCTTGGGGTCTTTTTCCGCAACTTCCTTCATCTTATCTGCCCAACTGTCGGCGAGGTTGCGATCGAGCCTGTCAGCGGCAATCACCGCAGCAACGCGTCTGAGATTTTCGATCAACGCGAGCCGCAGCATGATGGGAATGGCCCATAGCTCTCCCAACTCCAGGTCGGTGACGGTCTGGTAAGCCTCCATGAACCCACTGAGACTTTCCGGGTCTACCCGGGCATCGCTGTGCGAAATCGTTTCCAGGGCCAGATCGTAGACGCGTGGCAAGCCCGCTGATGGACCCTTGAGCAAGCGAGGGAGAGCCTGGCTGTACCCTTTTGGCAAGTGTCTCTTGGCAGTGCGGATTTGTTCTTCGATCAGGTAGAAATTGTCGAGCAGCCATTCGCCGGCGGGTGCAATGCGCCTGTTTGCTTTAACCGCAACGGTTAGCAGATGACAGGTTTCATTCAGTATCTCTTTGTTATCCGCCAGTCTTGCCAAGAGCTTGTCTGGCGCGCGTCCGCGCGTGACGGTGTGAGAAGCCGCCAGGCTTTTGCCATGTTGCTTCATTTGCTCGCGGCTGAACAACTCTGAACGCAGAAGTGCTTCTGCCCCTTCAGGCCTTGTCGCCCCAAGGCTTTTGCGCAGAAGCGTTCCGAATTGAAGCAGAGTTGTGGGCCTATGCCGGCTATTCAACGAGTCATCTCTTTCTCAACAATATGTTTTTGGACTGCCGAATCGGTATTCTCGAGCGTGCGTCGTGCGAAAACCAAGAGTGGCGAGCGGTTGGAGTGCTGCTCTCTGTACTTTACGCTATAGCGCGAGAGCGCGTACGAGCAGGCGTTGTCTCCGCGAAACAGGAACCGGAAAATTGGGCATTGATCTGATCGATTATTCGCTTTCGTCTGCTGGAACTGACGTGTATTCAGGAGGAGTCGAGCTCGCTTCAGATGGTGTGAGCTGAAAGAAATCACAGTTTATTCCCACAATCACACGCATAGGATTTATTTCTTATTGATTATGCGCGCCGGAGGTTCAGGTAATCTGTTCAAAATGGCTCACTTCTCCTTTTCATGCAAAACAGAGACTTCGTGTCTTGAGGGTACTGTTCAGTTTTGACCATACTAGTTCACTGTAGAAGCGAAACAATAGTGCTTTAGGCTTTCGGACAAGCCCCCACTGCTGCAGCCGCCAGAGGGACTGTTCAGGAAAGTTTAGTCGATTCCAGAAATTACCGGGATTCAACACTAAGGAGAACCAAATGTCCAAGACTTGGGAGCATTATCATCACGCTGCTCGTCATCATGAACGCGCTGCCTACCATTACAAAGCGGCCGCGAAATACGACCAGACCGAGGAGCACGAAAAGGCTGCACACCATGCCTACATCGCTCATGGACACACTCAACAGGCACTTCATCATGACGCCGAGGTTGCGAAATTACATGCCGAGCACTGCGACGGTCATGCGACCACCGCTTCCGGGCAGGAAGCTGACAAGAAGAACGCCGCATAGCAAAGCCTTATTTCTGTCTCAGGCCATAGTGCGCGAGTGTAGACGCGGATCCGTTCACGGACAGGAGGGCATTGTGACGATAGCACCAGAAACCACAAGAGAAGTAACCAACATTATCTATGAGGGCGTGACGTATTCTCACGTCCCCAACGGAAAAAAATCTGAAGGTCGCGTCGAGACATGCCCGGTTTGCGATGGCACCGGGCAAATGTACAGCCGCAAATGCAGAGAGTGCCACGGCCGCGGCCTAATTCAACAGTCGGTCTGAAGCACAACCGGAGCTGAAATCGAGAAAAGAGCATCTCTATGAATGTAATTGTTATTTCTTTCGGTTTGTTTGTTGCACTCTTGGCGATCTTGTTCGTCTACAGGATGCGCAGGCTAAAACCAGAGATTGCCAAATTCGGATCGCTCAGAATGTGCCCATCTTGCCGGTTGATCACATCTCGATCAAGAGCATGTTGCTTGGAGTGCGGTAAACCACTTCCAGCAGTTTAGGCACGCGCGCAAGCCTGAAATAGTAGACAGAATTGTGGAAATAGAAAGAAAAACTTCGCTGTCTCAGGGAAAGCCGATTGGTGAACCAGGGAGCAACAAACAATGACTTCGCTGCTGTTCACGATCCAGATCTCCGGCACATATCGTGGTACTCAGGAAATTTACTCGGCGCAGGTGATCGGCTGCAACGGTGAGAAGCTCTATCATGTCGCGGAGGCGTTATCAATTTCGGAGGCCGTCGAGCAGATCGTAAAACAAATGAAGCTGCAGGAGAAAAACAACGCGACTCCGGGTGGACGTGAACATCTTTAGATTTAATCTTTCAGTTCTAAAAATGACTCCTCTTGGCGTTATTCGTTTCCGAAGGTTAAATTACTCGTGAGGTTTGAAAAATTGAAGATTCTATTTTGGATTGGGTTGGTCGTGTTGGTTCTGGGAATTGTCTCTCTGTTTGTCCCTATTCCGCACAACCAGCAAAAGGGGATCAAGGCGGGGGACATGTCCATAGGTGTAGAGATCCAGTCTCAAGAAAAGGTATCCCCGATTCTCAGTGCGGTTTTGATCCTGGGCGGTGTCGGACTAATGATCACTGGCAAGCGGGCGGCATAGTAATTGCCGGGACGTGCTTCCCATTTGCATTGACTTACGAGGAGGTTCCCTGCTTCTGGCCTCTAACCCTTTAATGGCTGCGGCTCATGAAATGGAAACGTCTGCACTGTTGCCGGCTTTCGATTCGAGCCCTTCCCGACGCCATTCCTGAGTGTTCGAGCCTTTTCTCTCATCTTCTGCTTCGACCTGCGCCTGCGGTTATCTCTTGCCTTGTCGCCGCTGATTAATGACATCTGTTCACCTCAAATGGTCTTTAGTTTGGAGAACTTCAATCGCTGTTTCTCGTCACTCTCGCAACAACTGCGCCTTCTGTTGGCTATTAACCGAAAGAAGGCGCACTTTGTGATCGAGAAACTTCGTCCGTATCGACTGCGGCCTGGAAGCTGCTCTCTTACATCAGCGGTTGTAGCATCGGCAAGGCTGCCAGTCTCACGGCTGAGCGAACACGTCTAGTTCACTGAAGCAGTTGTAGCGATTCCTCCGATAGTTTCGCCTGAGACCACCAGTTCCACGCGGCGATTCTGCTGTCGGCCTGCCGCAGTGTGGTTCGACGCTACCGGTTGCGTCTGGCCATAACCGCGCGACGTGATGGATGCCGTCGGAATGCCTTGCTGCACAAGGTAGTCCCGTACGGATTCGGCGCGTTCTTCCGAAAGCCGCTGATTGTAAGAACTCGCGCCTACACTGTCCGTATGACCCTCGGCTGTCAAGCGAAGGTCGGGATTCGCCTCTACGATTCCGGCAATCTTTGCCAGCCGTTCACGGGCAAGTGGGCGCAACCCGGATTTCGCGGTCTCGAATAGCACATCGGACATATTGATTACCAGACCGCGCGCAGTATCGCGCGTTGCGAGGATGGCATTGAGCTGCTGCAACAATTGTGCTCGCAATTGTGCCTTATCTGCCTCCGACTTTGCCGCTTGTTGCTGCGCGTTCACCTTTGCTTGCGCGCTATCAGCTTCGGCTTTAGCCTGGCCGGCTCGAGCTTGATCGGCGTCTGCGCGAGCGCTGCGTGCTGCCTCTGATTGAACGTCGGCATTTGCGTTGGCCTGTGCTGCAATGCCTGCAGCGTCCACCTTTGCTTGCGCGCTATCAGCTTCGGCTTTAGCCTGGCCGGCTCGAGCCTGATCGGCATCTACGCGAGCGCTGCGTGCTGCCTCTGATTGAACGTCGGCATTTGCGTTGGCCTGCGCGGTTTCACTATTGGCTTTGGCTTCGCGGTCAGCCCCGGCTTGGCGCTCATTGGCGGCATCTTCCTGCTCGCGGCGGCGTACGGTAATCAAACGCGAGTCCTCTGCGGCTTGTATGGCTTCACGGGCAGTAGTCGCGATGGGTTTCTGTTCCGGCTTCCGGCGAGCTTGATAACTCTCGGCTTGCTGTAACAGGTTAGCGGCCTTGTTAAAACTGTCAGAAGCATACTGCTCGGCTCCTGCTAGTTGCGCGATGCGAACTGCGTTGCGAGCTTCATGCAGATAAAGAGGAACCTTCGGGTCAAGCACGAGGGGCGCGTAGGCCTCGCGCCTGGGAATATACTGGCCGCGGCCGACGAGTTCGTACTTGGCATCAATGTATTCGGTTGCACCCACGGTGTCGGGACGAACCATGTTCTCCATGACAACCAGGTCACTCGGCCGGGTAACGCCGAAATAGGGCTCGGCGGTGATAACAAGGCCAAAGGCCTGCAGATCGGTGGTTAACTTCATGTTGCGATCGTCACCGGGCACCACTTCACCCAGATTGCTGGCGCGTCCCTCAGGAGTGATGGCCCATAGGACATAGGTGAGGTACTCAGTACCAAACGTCTGTGGGGAGTCAAGTCCCCGAACCTTGACATCGAGGGTGATGCTGCCAAGATGGCTCTCTACTTTAGCGATGCCGCTTGCCTTGGGCATCAGATCGGTACCCTGCAAGTCAACCTTTGTTCCACCGCTGCGGAAGTGGTAATTGACCGCTTTTGTAGTACGCCCGACAACTGTGACATGGATGGTGGGCATGGTTTCCATGGCCGTGCTTTGATTCGGTGCGCTTTGCTGAGCTGAGCTGGGCAATCCCCAGGCAGGAATGGAAATAGTCAATAATCCCAGCATAAGAAATCGACTGCATTGATTCATGGTCATTTTGGCTCCTAAAACGGGAAAACGATTTTGAGGCTTGTGCACCGCTCCGATTCCGGCCTTAGCTGCTCAAACCGATTACAGATCTTTTGAGGCTTATGAAAATTCCACTGGCAGGAAGGTCACCGGGTTCGTGCGGGTGCAAAGCCAGTTCAATATGCAAGTATTAATTCATTGAAAGTTGGAATACTGATCAGAATTGACCGCGAAGACTGGCTATTGTAGTTTTCGCTGGGAATTGCGTTGACCACCCCACCTTTCAAGCAGTTTAATCGTGTGGAGGGCGGTTTTCTGAAGTGGCCATCGACCTCATTGCTTCAAATCGCTCGAGGTTTGTTCCGCGTGAGCATTGTTGACCAGACTGATCCAGCTCTGGCTTGATAAGTTCTCTACGAGTTTAAAAGAGAAAACATCACGTTACGAAGTCAAACTCGTAACGAAGCGAAAAGAAATGAGGAAAAGATGAAGCTGTTCAAAGTGTTTGCATTTGTAATAGGTGCGCTTGCGTTCTGTGCGTTCGCAGTGCCAAGCGTCAGTGCTGACGAGTGGAACCGCAAGACCGTGGTCACCTTCAATGAGCCTGTCGAGGTTCCAGGCGTGGGTGCTCAGGTTTTACCGGCGGGCACGTATGTCTTTAAGATCCTGGATTCACTCTCCAACCGTCACATCGTCCAGATCTTCAACCAGGACGAAACTCATGTATTTACCACCATTCTCGCAATTCCAAATTATCGTTTGCAGGCCACCGACAAGACGGTAATGACGTTTCAGGAACGAGCGGCGGGACAACCAGAGGCTATCAGGGCATGGTTTTACCCTGGCCGTCAATGGGGCGAGGAATTTGTATATGCAAAGCCGCGGGCACTCGAGCTGGCCAAAGAAACAAATCTACCAGTTCTCGCGACACCTATCGAACTGGCGACCGCGCCAGTCGAGGCTTTGAAAACGGCGCCGGTCGAGGCCGTCAAACCAACAGGAGAAGTGGTTGAATTAGCGGAAGTTGTTGAACCACCGCCTGTGGCTTTGCCACAAACGGCAAGTTCATTGCCCCTGATCGGATTGATGGGGCTGTTCTCGCTGGGTATAGGCCTTGCTCTTTGGGTAGTGTCGAAGCGAGTTGTCTGAATTAAGCGAATGGGGTGGGACTGCCTGAAACCCACTCTGGAGAGTTGAAATGTCATACGCCAAAAGAGGTGGTGCGCGGGTACCACCTCTTTGTCGAGTGCTGACTGCCAATGCGGCGCCTTCCTCCGCTACAATTTCAGGTGGCACGAAGGAACTAACAATGAGAGAGCTGCCCTTATTCGCATCTGGCTTTCAAGGCGAACTCATCCGACGTTTGATCACACTTCTTGTTCTATGCGTTTTATCAAGCCTCGCGTTGTGTCAGCAATCCTCTCCTCTGCAGAAAGGCCAGGGTGACGACTACACGCTTCGCGTAAATGTCGACCAGGTAGTCCTGAACGCTACTGCCCAGGACCACAACGGCGCACTTGTTTCCGGACTCAGCAAAGACGATTTTCAGGTTTACGAGGATGGCGTGCTGCAGCAGATCAAATATTTCAGCCACGAGGATATCCCGGTCACGGTCGGCCTGGTTATTGACAACAGCGGAAGCATGAAATCCAGGCGCTCTGACGTAATTGCAGCCGCCTTGGCGTTTGCCCGTTCCAGTAACCCCCAGGACCAGATGTTCGTTGTCAATTTCAATGAGAAGGTTTCCTTTGGCCTTCCCGGCCAGCTTCCGTTCACCGATCAGGTGGTTCAGTTGGAGGCTGCTCTTTCCCGAAGTGTCGCAGACGGTGAGACGGCGCTGTACGATGCGATTGCTATTGCGCTGGAGCATCTGAAGCAGGGCAATCGAGACAAGAAAGTGCTGATCGTAATCAGTGACGGCGGCGACAACGCCAGCAAACACAATTTGACCCAGGTCAGGGCCATGGCCGGAAAGCCGGATGCGATTATTTATACCATCGGGATCTTCGACGAAAACGATGGAGATCAAAACCCCGGAGTGCTCAGGCGGCTTGCAAAAGATACGGGTGGTGAGGCCTTCCTGCCCCAATCATTACAAGAGGTTCTCCCCATCTGCAAGCGGATCGCTCGCGATATCCGAAACCAGTACACCCTCGTCTATGTTCCCGAGAATAGAAAGCGGGATGGAACCTATCGAAACATACAGGTGAAGGCCGATGCTCACGGCCGCGGACACATGTTGGTCCGCACGCGAACCGGTTACTACGCGCCCTTGGGCCAGCAATCATTGCCGGCAGCGCAGGCGGCCGCTCATTAAGATCCAATCCCTTTCAGCTCAAGGCTTCGATTGAATATCCGCTGACATTTTGCGCGCGTGAACGATAAACCTTTTTGGCGCGGCGCCGACAAAATAGAACGGGTAACAGGTCACCAGTGTAACTCCCGATTCTGCGGTTGGCTCGAGGACCGCAATCTCATCCGGGGGAACGATCCTGATCGAGTCAACCTGATAATGAGAGAAACCCCTTGCGGTTTCAATCTGGATTTCATCGTTGGTGCGGATGTTTTCTAACGGCCGAAAGAATGTGTCGCGGTGCGCGGCAATTCCGCTATTCCCTGCTTCGCCGGGAATCGCAGTGCCCTCAATATGTCCCGCTCCAATGCGCAATGTCTTCGATTGTGTTCCCTGGAAAATCCCTACCGATAATCCCAGCCTGGGTATCTCCATGCGGCCCAGCGTTTGTCCCTCGACAAGCTCCAATTCAACCGGACTCGTAGGGCGTTGCGGCAACCGCCGTTGCTCTTTCAGGTATTGCGTAACGCTCGCCTGATAGAACCTGGCCTGAATCGCTACGCCGGCGACCAACGCCAGCAATACGACACCGGTGACGAGTAAAATTCGCGCAGTCCAGCGCAAGATCAGTGTAGTCGGCCTGCATGGTTTGCGTTGTAATGAATGAACATGCACATTAGATCCTGGGGCAGACATCGGAAACACGAAACCGTATGGCGTAAGTCCTCGACATTGATTGTTACTAGTGCTTGTTTCAAAAATAAGTTTTGTATCAGGGCACGACTTCAGTCGTGCCGCTTAAGCCTTAAAAAATGCTGGCTTTAGCCCCTGAGGTCGAAATGTTCGAACCGAAAAGATATTTATGAAACAAGCTCTGGTGTTCAGATACGACTTACGTCACAAGAGAGCGGCGCATTTCAAAAGACGGTGCCTGTGAACGTGTAATGTGCCGTTGTACTCAATGAAGCCCAGTTTTCGAAAGCGGTTCATGAAAAAGCTGACTCGTGCCCGGGTTGTGCCGATCATTTCTGCCAAAACCTGCTGGCTTATTTTCGGAACCAGGCCGTCGGAGTCGCCGTTATGCCTAAAATCAGCAAGCGACAGAAGGGTTCGGGCCAGCCGCTTTTCACTGGAGCTGAGAACCTGATCGGCCAGGTCATCGTGGATTTGAGCGATGTAGGCAAGCAGGTAGGCAATCAGCTTTTCGGAGAAACGGTGCTTCTGGTGGATTGCCTGCTGTATCTCTTTTCGCTTCATCTGGAGCAGCGTACAGGCTGTAATGGCAACGGCAGAGCCCAGGCGCCGAGACTGGACCGCCGCGATGCAGCCCACGCCTAGAAAGTCACCAGGTCCCAGCAAGGCAATGGTGGCGTTTTTCCGTTGTTTAGAAGTTACAGTAAACCTCACGCATCCCTTGTGAACATAGAACACGGCATTGCCCAAGTCGCCCTGCGCGAAAATGATCTGCTTGCTCCGCAGTTCGACAACCTTCGGCTTCAGGCCAGCTTTCAGGAAAAAGGTCTGAATGCGAGCAAGCGGCATGCTAAAGCGTCTCATGATATTGCTCCGAGCTTTACGAGTCTTACAAGTATTGCGCGGCAAAACTGTGCAAAAGTGAGCACGACGTTCTGGACCACAAAGACGATTTTCGGCGGTGAAATTGAAGTTGTTGCTTTTCTGGGAGCACATCAGTCGGTGGTGAAAACCTTGCTGAAAGCGGCGGCAACAAATTGAGCGATTGTGACCAGATTCGGTCGCATGCCAGGTGAGATGATTCTTTTATCGCGCGGCTAAAGAACGGGGGAACACTTATGAAGATTAAATTGAATGATTGGGTTGAACACGCAGTATTTGGGATAGGGCAAGTGTTCGAAAATCGTGGTGAGAAACTTGGCGTGCGATTTGTCAACTCCGGCGAAAAAACGTTGATCAAGTCTGCGCCCATATGGCTTCTGACTGCGCCCAGCGTAGCCGCCTTTTCCGGCATCAGCGGACGGCGAGTAAAGGCAAAGACGGCTTCGAGAATCCGGAATTGCGCCAATAACTGAGAGGTTTCGCTGCAATGGCATGTGTTCAAAATTGAATAGTTTCACTTTTCAAGACCCGGTAACCTGGAGAGCGATGAAAACAAACAACATACAACCTGACGCCAAGACAGACTTTGAACCGGGGATACTTCCGGTGAAAAACAGCATGGGCAGAAAAAACGGGCAGAGCCGTCTTTCACCGTCAGGTAGCTTCGAAAAGCTGCTGAAAAGCAACGGCAAATTGTCTCGTGCCGAGGCAGTTCTTACCCCAGAAGCGTTTTTGGAAAAAAGCGGCCTGGGTCGCAAGGTTGTTACTACGGAAAAAGATCAGAGCATTTTTTCACAAGGAGATGCCGCCAACGCCGTCTTTTTCATCCAGAAGGGCAAGGTCAAGCTTACGGTCTTCTCCAAGCGCGGCAAAGAAGCAACCATCGCCTTGCTGGGCGCCGGCTCCTTCGTAGGCGAAGAGTGCGTAGCGGCCATCCAGCCGCACCGCATGGCAACCGCGATCGCGCTTACACAATGCACATTGCTCAGGATTGAAAGAGGAGAGATGGTAAGGGCGCTTCACGAGGAGCAAGCGTTCTCTGATGTATTTGTCGCCTTTTTGCTTGCCCGCAACGCCCGCATTCAGGAAGATTTGATTGATCAGCTCTTCAATTCCAGCGAAAAGCGGCTGGCCCGGACTCTGCTGCTGCTGGCTCGATTTGGCAAAGAGGGTACGCCGGAAACCGTGATTCCCAAAATAAGCCAGGAAACGCTGGCAGAGATGGTGGGAACAACCCGCTCACGGGTCAGTTTTTTCATGAACCGCTTTCGAAAATTGGGATTCATCGAATACAACGGCGTCTTGCGGGTCAACAGCGCGCTGCTCAACGTTGTTCTCCACGATTAAGCCTTCCGTTCCTTGAGGGCCTGCCTCCGCTGCTTGTGGGTGGCCCCCGGAGATTGTCCGTACTCCGCTACCAACGCCGCGCCGCTCAGGCCGGTTCTATTCTGATAGTCAGCAACACTTCCAGGAGAACAGCGTTACTAAGAATATTTTCAGAGATGCGCATGATTTCGTCTTCCGCGATCGGATGTTGGTTGGCCAATGAATCAAGGCGGGAACTCACACTCTTCAACTGGTCAATCTCGTATTGAAGAGCTTTTGCGGGCATCTTTCACGGCTTCCCTGGCGTGTGGAGTAAGGACTCCAGCCGGCTGACTGGGTTCAGAAAACCTGAAGCCATCAGAGGATGGCAGTCCAACTTGTTTTAATCATATGCGAACGCCTTTGTGTTGTATGGTCAATCCTGGACACGCGAGTAAAAGCCCCGGCTATGGCGGTTCCACAATTACTGCATCCACCACCGTGGAAGAGCACGGCTTTCAGCCGTACCGCATAGCTTTGTATCAGGGCACGATTTAGTCGTGCCGCAACTCTCTGGAAACGACCCTTGCTTGCTGCCGCAGGTATGCGCGCAGCGAAGCGGAGCGCCCTAAAAAAATGTTTTTCCGCAGTCTCTTTCAGCCGTGCGTTGAGTGCCTTTTTTGATTATTTTTGGGCTTCAGCCCCCGGTGCACGCGGATACACCAATTGTGGAATTGCTCTAAGTCCTTATCGTTTCTTCGCAAAAAATGGGGCCGATGCGAATCAACGCACCAGCCCCCTAAGTGTTGCAGTTGAAGTTAGCTAACGCCTCACGGGCAGGTACAGCCGGTAATGACATCGGTATCCAAAGTGACCGCGCCGTTCCTCGCCAGCGCCCTGCCTTCCAGGTTCACGCCGGTCGTTACTGTGATGGATGTCAGCGCCAGTATGTTTCCTTTGAATACGGAGTTCGTTCCCAGGGTCGCGGAGCTGCCGACCTGCCAGAAGACGTTGCAGGCCTTGGCGCCGTTGATCAGGACAACATGGCTGCCGCTTCCCGTCGTGAGCGTGGACGAGATCTGGAAGATGAACACCGCATCCGGATTGCCCTGCGCATCAAGAGTGACATCACCGGATATTGCCAGCGACGACGTGGATTTATAGACGCCAGCCGTGAATGTCTTTCCAACCAAATCTCCGGCCACCGATGTGCCGCCCGATCGTCCGGCCGCATCGATATATCCAGCCGTCAAGGCAGCCTGAGCCTGGGCTGCGGCGCCATCCGCCTTATGGATCGCCCCGCCCGCCAGCCCCGGCGGAAATCCCGTCACGGCCGTACCCGGACTGACTCCAACATCCCCTGAGACTACGGTAGTACCGGTGTTGGTGACGGTGGATCCAGCCAGGACCGAGAAATTTCCTATGAAAGGACAAAGCGCTACCGGCGGCACTCCACCGCCCTGGCATGGACCAGTTGTAAAAGTCTGATGAAATGGCGCAACCAGGGGCACACCGCCCAGGTCCTTGGCTCCGGTGGTCACCGTAATCGTGAAGGTGGTATTCGCTGCCAGGTTGGCTGAAGGCGTCAGAGTGGCCGTTTGGCTGACCACGTCATAGATCACCGCGCCGGCCACGCCTTCAATGAAAAATGTGCTGGGATTGATGGTGAGTGAGTCCATTTGCTCATCAAAAGTGACCTTGATCTTCTGGTCCAGCGGAACGCAAGTCGCGCCCACGGCAAGATTGATGGCGACAATGCCTGGTGGAGAAGTGTCTGTGGTTGCGCGGGTGGTAAAAGAAAAATTGAAGGGCGCGGCAAGTGGAGTTCCGCTTAGGTCCTTGGCCCCAGTCGTAATACTCGCGTTGAACATGGTATTGGGGGCAAAGCCAGCGGAAGGTTTAAAGGAGGCGATCTGGTTGGTTGGGTCGTACATGACTGCGCCAGCCACGCCTGCAACCGTAAAAGTGCCGGTGTTGATGCTTGCTGGATCCATGGGCTTGCTGAAGACCACCCCAACCGCACGATTGGTGGCCACCCCGTTGGTTTGGGGAACAACCGTCAATATCGTGGGAGCGGTGGAAGCCAGCGGAACTGGCGGAGCTAACTGGGCCGGCGGGGTGGAAACACCGCTACATGCAATGAGAAAAACCGTTAACAGAAGGGCGGTTGAAACCTTGAGGAACCGACGGAGTGACATGGGGAACACCTTGGAACATCGCAAAACGTTGAGCCCGCTCGCCGTAGAACATTACCAGGGAGGCCAGAGCCGAACCCACTCTGGCGAGAGCACGACAGTGGCCGAAGCAAGCGCAAATCCCAAGTTACACATTCCAAAGTGCGCCACGAAGAATCCCATGTTCCATGGCCAGCGGCAAATTGGTACTCTGGTTATCCAATATGTACTTGTCTTCCTATTGCAGGTATAGCCTCGTGTCCCCAATTGCACACCTTCTATTTTCAGGAAGTCGGATAATCTTC
>Ga0209166_10001796_pt1 | contig 17177 bp, 14 predicted proteins | sample Coa_R1_3_FD_187151 | JGI IMG/M metagenome (GOLD analysis project Ga0209166, IMG submission 187151) | Surface soil microbial communities from Centralia Pennsylvania, which are recovering from an underground coalmine fire - Coalmine... | ecosystem: Environmental > Terrestrial > Soil >... | reverse complement strand
TAGCGGGCCTGGTCGCGGCCGGGCGGACAAACCGGGAAGTGGCCGCCGACCTCTACATGGGCCTGCGAACCGTCGAGGCGCACCTGTCATCCATCTACCGCAAACTCGGCGTCCGCTCCCGCAGCGAACTGGCCCGGGACTGGGCGCAACGATCCGCAGCAGCCAACGAGTAACCCAACCCCATCCGGGCAACTCCGCGGATTCCACCGATTCGTCTCATAACTGAGCCACAGTCTTGCGGTCTTCACGGATTCATCCGCGCCCGCCCAGCGCGCAGGATGCATATCAAGCCAGATGAGGTGATTGTCATGCGCAGGTCCGCAAACCCCGTGGCCGTCGCGGGCGTCGCCACCGCCTTCCTCGGCACGAGCGCACGGCGCCTGCGGGCTGATCCCTGCTCCCTGAGCCAGCCGCGTCGTCTGACCGGCCGCGAATTCGCCGCGCTTTGCTCAGCCAGTACCAGGTCACCGACGAACGCCCAGCTCCACCACTCACAATCGGCTTGTCTTCGCTCAGGTTCGCCGCTGGACCACTCGCCCCAGCTCACGCAGGAGGAAATAAGGCCAGGGATGAGCCACTATGACAAGCCTCGCAGCCCGTCCAGCTCAACCACATCCTGCAGCTAAGCAGGACCGCCAGCCTGACGGCCCGGCTACGAAAGGAGCGCCGCACTATCAGGCAGGACTACAGATGATCAATATCGATGTTGCCCGTATTCAGCAGAAAGGGGATTTACCGATGAAGATGGCCACCAGATTCGCCGGGTTAGCAGCGCTCGCCTTGACACTCGGCCTGCTAGCGGCCCCATCAGCGCAAGCCTCCACGACAATCACAGTAAGGGTAAACGCCGATGAAGCCCCCCCGGGCACGGCGACGCTGCACATCGCGCCGGGCGACCAGGTCACGGTCACCGCGACCGGGTGCATCACCGGGACTGGGTGCGCCCAGTACGGGTACCAGGGGGCACCCCCGTGTGGTCCGGGCTACCCGACCACCACTCCCGACGGCGCCGAGTACCTCAACGGGGTCTTTTGCGGCTCGGTAAAGGCTGGCAGCCCCGCTCCCATGCCGACCGAACCGGTCGGCCTGCTGATCGGCAGGACCAACCTGGGCAACGGCAATTACACGGCTTGGTTCGTTATCGCAGCGAGCCGCACCTGGACCGCCGCCAATAACGGCACTTTGGACATCGTCTACAACGACAGTATTTATTCCGACAACTCCGGTCACTACACGGCCACCGTCACAGATACCCTTTAGTGGTCACCCGCACAAGACCCCACTACACCATAACGAGGACCATCCACTGGATCCGGCCTATGCTAAGGCTGGGATGCGCTGACCAGCCCGGCCGCCTCGCCGGCGTCGCCCAGACGCCGGCGAGGACCTAGTCGCGTATCTGCCGCCGCTATTTGGCCGCCGGCGCACCGGCAGCATGAGCCGTGACACTTCTTCAGCATGCGCCGGCTGGCAGGCAGGATAAAGACCATTACCGGTGTCATGCGCGATGCACATGCCCAGAAGCTGGCCCGGCCCGTGACCTGTTCACCACGGTCGTGGCCACGCATAACAGTTAATCTGCCAACGGCTGGCCTGGAATCCATCGACGGGCACTATGAAAATATTCGGCGCTCGGGAACCTGGAGCCGATGCGGGTTGTATCACGCAACGTAATCGCCCGTCCCCAGAGCCGAGGCGCACCTTCCAGCCGTTAGGTACGGATCCGCTGGCCTCGACGATCATCAACCCAGGCACGCAGAGCCGGGCGATCTGTGCGCACTTTATCCCACTGACCTCTGGCATTCAACTCATCTGAGGAGTTAGCGCCTCATCCGCTTTGGCATTGCTCTGAGCTGGTGTTTTGCTGCCTTTTACCTAGTGGCGCGCGCGGTGCTGGGGCACCCGGCGGGTGCGGGGCGGGAATCGCAGTTTCGACGGTGAAGGGCGTCCTGGTCCTGGAAGATTTCGGGTTACCACACCACAGAAATTTCCAGATCGGAGCGCCCTTCGCGATGAAGGATACGTCCTGGGACCGTGCCCTGGAGGTCGCCTCCGGCGGGGAGGGCCTCGTCGGCCACGCCGGCGGGATCCTGCTGCGCAAGCTCGCCGACCAGTGCGGCCTGACCCTCGCCTGGACGCGGCGCTCATCCTCAAGGGCAGGAAACCGCAGCTCGGCCGGGGCATGGTGCTGGTCTCCACGGCGATCGCGATCGCGCTGGGTGCCACCGCGATGGCCGACATCGCGGTCATGGGCCAGCTTGGCCCGGTCCTCGGGGATGCGCCGTCCGCCTCCACGGTGCAATAACACCGGCGGGGAGCCGCTGGCGTGGATGCTGCGCAAGGGCTCGGCGGGCAGCAATACCGCCGCTGACCACATCACGGTCACCGACGCGGCGATTGCCGCGCTGCCGCCGGCGTACCGCCGGAGCCTCATGATCACCGTCGACGGCGCCGGGTTCAGTCACAAGTTCCTGGAGCACCTGGACAAGCTCGCGGCCCGCCGCGGGCACACGCTCATCTATTCCTGCGGCTGGGAACTGGGTGAGCGGGAGAAAGCCGCGCTGCGCCTGGTCCCCGAGGCCGGGTGGGAGATCGCGCTCGATCACCGCGGCGAGGCCCGCGAGCGCCGCGCCGACGGCGCCTGCGACGACACCAGCTGCGGGCACCGGGCCTGCTGGATCGAGGAAGCGCACGTCACCGAGCTGACGGGGCTGCTGCGCACGGGCCCGTCCGGTGACCAGCTCAGCGGCTGGCCCGCCACGATGCGTATCTTCGCCCGCCGCGAGCGGCCCCATCCCGGCGCGAAACTGTCCCTGTTCGAGCACGAGGACGGGTACCGCTACCAGCTGTGGGTCACCAATCTGCCGGAGACGATCAGAGGCTGGCGGGGCAAGAACGCCTGCATCGACGCCGCCCACCGGGTCCACGCCCGGGTCGAAGATGCCATCCGCACCGGCAAGGATGCCGGTACCGGCCGCTTCCCGTCGCACGAGTTCACGGTCAGCCAGGCCTGGATGACCGCCGCGATGACCGCGCAGATCCTGCTCTCCTGGCTCAAGCTCCTGGCCCTGGACGGCGATCTGGCCAGCGCCGAGCCGAAGACGCTGCGCTACCGCGTCCTGAACGCAGCCGCCCGCCTGGTCCGAGGCGGACGCCGCCGGCGCTGGAAGATCGCCGCGAACTGGCCATGGGCCGAGGCGATCACCCGGGCCTGGCAGCGGATCACCGCCCTGCTGACCCCGGCTTACCCGCGCGAACCTGTCCCTGCGACCTGTGGATACCCATCGGGGCCTGTGGAACCCTGCGGCACCGGCCCGCCAGCCGGAAAACCGCCATGCCCGGACAGCAAAATCCCGGTTATGTGCACAGCCAGCCGAGCCGTCAGCAGCATGCCAGCTACCCGTGTGAATGATCAGGGTTAGTGGGCCGCGGGCGCGCGTCCCGCTGGTGTGTCGTGGCCGGGAACGTGCACGTCGCCGCCAAACCCGCACCGGGCGAGCGGGCACCGATCAGCCGGTTCGGGCCCGGTGGCGCCCGGTGCGGCCAGGCGCGGAGGCGCCGCGGGCGGAGGTGGGATAGCAGCGGAGGCGGCGGGCTGCCCTGCGGGCCTGCCTGGCACGGCCGGCGGTGGCTTGGCGGTGGTTCGCCGGAGCTGGACCAGGACGATCGCCGCGGCGGCGGTGATGAGGCCGACCGCGACGAGGAATGACAGCCGGTAACCAGCGACCACAGAGCCGTGGGCGGCATGTGTGCGGGCATCGGCGACGGTGGCGAGCACGGCAAGCCCGGCGGCGGCGCCGACTTGCTGGGCGGTAACGAACAGGCCGCCCGCCACGCCTTGCTGGCGGGCCTGTATGCCCGCGGTGACGGCGATGGAGACGGTCGGGAACGCGACGCCCAGCCCGAACGCGGTCAGCATGACGCCGCCGAGCACGTTGACTTCGTAGCTGCCGCTCGCGGTGATCTGGGAGAGCCATGCCTGGCCAAGGCCCATGGCGGCCAGGCCGAGCAGCAGCATCCGCTTAACGCCCAGCTTCGGGAGCAGCCGCCTGGTGAGGAACATCGAGGTGGCCATGACGGTCGCGGTCGCCGGGACCAGCGCCAGGCCCGCTTTCAGGGCGCTGAAGCCCAGGCTGTCTTGCAGGTACAGGGAGATGAAGTACAGGTATCCGGCCAGGACGCCGCCCATCAGCAGCATCGCGGCCAGCGCTGCCCGGCGGGCGGGGTCGGTGAAGATGGCGAATGGGAGCATGGGCGCAGCGGCCCGGCGCTCTGCGCGGGCGAACAGACAGCCAAGCAACACCGAGAGTGCGAAGGCGGCGACGGCCGGCGGCGCGGTGAAGCCGTGATCCTCGCCTTCGCTGAGCCCGTAGATGAGGCTGATGACCGACAGCGTGACGAGCGCGGCGCCCGCCACGTCCAGGCGGGTGCGGCCCTGGCCGGCGTCGCGCGGGAGGAGCCGCGGCACCGCCACGGCCAGCACGACAATGATCGGCGGGTTCACCAGGAAGATGGCCCGCCAGCCGATGTAGGAGACCAGCAGGCCGCCGAGGACGATCCCTGCTGTGGCGCCGCCTGCGGTGGCGGCCTGGAAGATGCCCAGGGCCCTGGTCCGGGGCGGGCCTTCGCGGTACATGCCGGTGAGCACCGCCAGTGCGGACGGCGCGACGAGAGCGGCGCTCGCCCCCTGGGCGAACCGGGCCACGACCAGCACGACGAACGACGTCGCCAGCCCGGCGGCGAGGGACGTCAGCCCGAACAGCACCAGCCCGGCCAGGAGCAGCCGGCGGTGGCCGGTCAGATCGCCGATCCGGCCGCCGGTCAGCAACAGGGAGCCGAAGGTAAGCGCGTAGCCGGTGATGAGCCATTGCAGGCTTGCAGGAGTGACGTGCAGCTCTCGCTGAATGGACGGGAGGGCGACGTTGACGATGCTGAAATCCAGCTGCAGGACGAACTGCGCCGCGCAGATCAACGCCAGCGGCCAGCCGACGGCCCGGCGGGGCGCTGCGGCCACCGAATTCATCCGCCGCTGAGCCGACGTCAGGGCGCTCATCGCGGCCTCCTCTCGCCCGTCCGGTGCCGCGCCGGTGTTCTAGTTTTGGTGGGTTGGGTGATCTAGGGCTAGGCGGGCGGCGCTGATGTCCTGGCGGCCGTGCCCGGCGGCCACAGCGGTATGCCACTGGCCGGACAGCGCGGCCAGTAGCGGCAGCGTGCCGCCACGCGCGGCGCTGATCGCGAGGTCGACGTCCTTCAGCGCCCACTCGAGCGGGAACTCTGCGGCGAAGTCGCGCTGGTCCATTTTGTGGAACTTGGCGCCGGCGATCGGCGCGTCGAGCGGGCCGCCCTCGATGACCTCCGCGAGCGGCTGGTGACCGATACCGAGGCGATCGGCGAGTTCCATGGTCTCCGCCACACCCTCGATGAGGATGGACATGTAGGCGTTGACGACCAGCTTCACCTGGCTGCCTTTCCCGGCCTCACCCAGCCACACGGTCTTGCGGCCGATCGCCGAAAACACCGGCCGCACGACGTCAACAGCGGCGGCGGGCCCCGACGCCAGGATCAGCAGCTGGCCCTGCTGCGCCGGTCCCTTGCTGCCCGACACCGGGGCGTCCACGAACATGACCCCGGGCCGGGTTGCGGCGAGCCGGTCTTTCATCCGCAGGGTCGCCGCAACGCCGATCGTGCCCATCTGCGCCCACACACATCCGTCGGCGAACGCGCCGGCCACATCGCCGTCGAAGATCACCGAATCCACGACATCGGCGGTAGGCAGCATCGTGATCACCACCCTCGCACCCTGGACCGCGTCCCGCGCCGACGCCGCGACCACAGCGCCCGCGTCGGCGAGCGGGCCGGTCGCGGACGCTGACCGGTCCCACACCCTGGTGGTCAGGCCGGCGGCAACCAGGTTCGCGGCCATAGCCGAGCCCATGATGCCGGTGCCGAGCACCGCCACCGCGGCGCGGGCATCGCTGCCATTCGTCCCTGCCATTACGGCTCCTTTCCGCTGCGGCCCTCCCGCTGTCGGCGGGAAAGCCACATCACCGGTTCCAGCATCCCGGTACGAACCCCGGAACGCATTGCAGCTAGCGGGGATCCAGCAGGTGCCGCTACCCGGGGCCACACATTCCTGCTGGCAACGATGACCGCGGCCAGCCCGCGCGAATCCTGCCGCTGACCGCAAGCTGTCAGGCGGCTGGTCCGCCCTGTGCGCGGAGGCGTTCGCGTTGCGGCCCGACGGTGTACTTCGGGTCCCGGGAAGAGGGCCCAGCCGGCCTCGAAGACGCCGAACCGGGTCAGCGCGGAGGCGGCCATCAGCGCGGCGCCGGACAGCGCCGCAGCCGGCCGGCTCCGGCCAGCCAGCATCGCGCCCGCCAGGCCGGCCGCGGTCAGCACTCGCCGGCCTCCATCATCGTGCCCGCCCCGCAATTCTGGTACGGCTCGGCAGCCGGGCCCAGGCGGCGCAGCAGCAGGTTCTTGGCGGTGAGTTGGTTTCCCCCTTACCGCCCGGAGCTGGTCTCCAGACCGGGGAGGGTAGCGGAGCGTCAAATACGGGCCTCATTCTCGATCTGCACCGCGCCCAGCGCCGTGAACAGCTTCTTGATCAGGTAGTTTTCCTCGTTGTCCATGGTGGCCCCGCCCAGGCTGGCGGTGCCGAGGTCCGGCGGGTACGAGCACCGTCCACCCCCCACTGCCAGCCAGCGCGCCGTGCCTCGATGACCCAGTCGGAGATCATGTCCATGGCCGTGCCGAGATCCAGGTCCTCCCACTCAGGGCCGAACGGCCGCCGGTACCGGACCCGGTACTGGCGCGCGTCACCGGTGGTAAGTTGCAGGCTCGCCGAGCCCTTCGGGCAGAGCCGGCCTCGGCTCACCGGCGAATCCGGGTCGCCCTCGATCTGGGTGACCTGCCCGTCCCGCACGTAGACGTTCTGGCCGCAACCAAACGCTGAACAGCAGCGCCCCGGAGATGACGCCGGTGTCGTAGCCGAAACAGCAGGCCGCCGAGCGCTGTGATCGCCGCGCCGAACAGGACATGGCGGCGAATGGTTCGTGCCGACAGCGGAGCGGCCGACATTCGCTCATGGGTGCTAGTCATGGTTCGTCACCGCCCCTGCGAACGCTTTCCCTTGGGCCACGCCTGCGCTGGCTGGTTCCTGCGGCGAGCACCAGCCGTCGCTGGGCGTGCAGGGGGCCGGGGGGCGGGCGCTGTGCCGTAGCTGCGCCGGACGACGGCGAAGGCCGCGAGCACGATGGCGGCCACCAGTGCGGAGGTATAGGCGCTAGCGTCCACGGTGCCCGCCGGCTGGGAGATGAGGCCGGTCAGGACGGCGGGCAGGCCCAGGCCGAGGTAGGCGGCGGCAAAGAAGGTGGACACGACCGCGGCCCGGTGACGGGGCTGAGCGAGCCGGTTGAGCTCGCTGAGGCCGCTCCGGAAGACGAGCCCGACCGCGATGCCGCCGATGATGGTGCCGGCCAGGAATAGCCACAGCGCCCTAGCGAACAGGGCCGATTCCAGCGCGGCGAGGGCGGCGAGCAGCAGCGGCAGCCCGGCGCTCACGCTGCGGCGGGAGGGCAAGCCTGCGGAGACCGCCTGGCTGATCGCGGCGGTGATGAAGATCAGGAAGGATGCCGCCCCGATCAGGGCGAGGTTGCGCACGCCGAGGATCCCGTGCAGGAAGGTGGGCACCAGGCTGCTGAAGAACCCGAGGACACTGAACGCCGCGAACACTCCGAGGCACGCCCCGAGCATCACGGCCCGCATGCCGGACGGGACGCCGAGGCGGAGCCGGACCCTGACTACCTTGTCGGGATGACGGACCGGCTCGGGGATGACGGCGATCGTCACAAGAGCCAGCGCGCAGACGCCCAGGTAGGCCCAGAACACGCTGCGGGCCGGCATAGCTATGTACGCGGCGAAGATGCCCGCTGCCAGCGGGCCGAGGCCCAAGCCCGTCATGTTGCTGCCGGAGGCCGCCACCGCGGCGGCCTGGCGGTCCCCGCGCGGCTGGAGCTCGGCCAGCGCTGCCGTAGCGGTCCCGGTGACAAACCCCGCCGCCAGGCCGCTGACGATCCGCGCCGCGATGAGCACCCCGATGCCGGAGGCGACCAGGAACAGCGCGGTGCTGACCGCCGCGCAGCCCACCGCGATCGCCAGCACCTTCCTGCGGCCGATATGGTCGCTCAGGTCGCCGAACGTCACCAGCGCGGCCAGCGTGCCGACGACGTAGGCGGCGAAGACCACGGTGACGCCGAGCGGGCCGAAGCCCATCTGCTGCTCATATAGGACATACAGCGGGATGGGCAGGGTCCCGCCTACCATCGTGGCCAGCAGTACCGCAGCCGTGAGGAGGTAGCCGCGGCGGTTGGCTGAGACCAGGCCGCCGGAGGCTGTGACGATCCTTGTGCCGGTCATCTCAATCCCGGTTCCGTGCTTCGATTTCGTCGACCTCGTCGCCGGTGAGCTCGATGCTTGCGGCGGTGAGGATAGGATCGACCTGGTCAGCGCGGCGGAAACCGGCGATAGCCCCGTCCACGGCCGGGTTCCGCACCGTCCACGCGATCGCGACCGCCCCCGCCGTGGTGTCGTGGCGGGCGGCCACCGTCGTAAGCCGTTCGACGAGGTCGAGGTGGCGTGACAGCTGCGGCTCGCGGAACCGCGGGTCGCGCTTGCGCCAGTCGTCGTCGGGCAGGCGCGCGATCCGGTCGCGGGTCATCCGCCCGGTCAGCAGGCCGGAGGCCATCGGCGAGTAGACAATGACGCCGATCCCCTCGCGCTCCGCGAACGGCAGGATCTCGGTCTCCGCGTCGCGGTCGATGAGCGAGTACGGCGGCTGCAGCGTCTCGACCGGCGCGATCTGCTGGATCCGGCGCAGCTGGCTGGTGTTGAAGTTCGAGACGCCGATATGACGCACGAGGCCTTGCTCCTTGAGCTCGGCGAAGGCCGCCCAGCCCTCCTCGATGTCCTCCTCGGGGATCGGCCAGTGGATCTGGTACAGGTCGATCGCCTCGACGCCGAGCCGGCCGAGGCTCGCCTCGGCCTCACGCAGGATCGAATCGCGCTTCAGGTTGTGCACGACCCGGCGGCCCGGCCCTTCGACCAGCGATGCCTTCGTGAACACGTACGGTCGCTGGGGCCGTCCTTCCAGCGCCCGGCCCACTACCTGCTCCGAGCGCCCGAAGCCGTAGGCGGCCGCGGTGTCGATCCAGTTCACGCCCAGCTCGAGCGCCCGGTGGATCGCCGCGATCGACGCCTCGTCCTCCTGCGGGCCCCAGCCAAATTCCCAGCCGCCACCCCCGATCGCCCAAGCGCCAAAACCGACGCGGGTGATCTTGAGGCCGGTGGCTCCCAGCTGCGCGGTCTTTAGCTGTGTCTGTTGCATGACTTCGCCTTTCGCTCGTTCTTCGCCGCCGGTCCAGCCGGGGGCTGCTCTTGCTCGCGCCGCCAATCGCTGATCACTTGTCGCGGGGTTGAGCGCGAGGAAGGTGAGTCCGGCGGCTACGCCAGCAAGCGATCTGACCACCAGGTAGAACCACACCGTCTGCCAGGCGAACATCCCTGCGGTGGCCGCGCCAGCGCCTGCTCTTGCCCTTGGCTTGAGTTCCGGTGACGTGCTCAACGATTCTGCGCATATGGCCCCGCCGGCATCGTTGCCAGCAGCCATTTACCCCCCTGGCTAGCCGGACTGACTGCATTCCTGCTAACTGCAACCGTGCTGGTGAGCTGCCCTTTCCTCGCCACCACTTTCCGCCGGTCGGCCCCCAGTTAGCCGCCGGCTGGCAAGATCGGCTGTCCCGGGGTGGGGTGAGATCTTCGGACGCAGCGGCCAGTACGCGGCGCCGAGCAGGATGAGCAGCGGCCCGGAGTTGAGGTCGGTGCCCGTGCCGGTGAGTATCTCGCCGAAGTTCTCGCCGGCCACCCAGATCGCCAGGCCGGCGACCATGGCCAGGGCCAGCGCGGGGCGGGCGGTCGCGGGGAGGAGTATCCCGGCCGCGATGCAGACGAAGACGATGGCGAGCGCGACGGAGATGGCCAGGCCGTGGGATCCGGCGGCTGCCGCGGCGCCCCGGTCCAGGGCGGCCAGCCAGCCGGGGCCATCTGCCGCTTCTCCCGCGAGGTACCCGCTCAGGGCGCGGGGCGCCCGGACGGCGGGCTGCAGAATGAGATACGCGAAGCTGGCCCACAGCACGAGCCATGCCGCCGTGCTCCAGCGGCGGCCCAGCGGGCTCGCGGCGGCCACGCCGCCACGGCCGGGGCCGTTGTTACCGGCTCCGGAGCGCCTGGGCCAGACGAGGATGGCTATCAGCGCGTACAGGATGACCGCGCCCGGCGCCCCGGTGACCGGGCTGGCGGTTCCGGTCAGCACCCCGCCGAGCCCCTCGGCGACCCACCACACCGCCAGTGACCAGACGACGGATACGGCCAGGGCGGCCTTGACCGTGGGCCGCCACAGCAGGCCCACGGCAATGGCCAGCTGGGTTAGGGCGGATGCGGTGTTCCACACGGGCAGGTTGTGCGACATCAGGCGGTCGGCCCACAGGGCGGGGCTGGCGAAGACGGCCGGGTTGCCCACGGCGGTTGGGTCGAGCACCTGGCTGACGAAGGATCTGCTGTACATGTACGGCTGAAATTGCAGGGCGGCGTCGAGCAGCCAGATGAGCCCCAGCGCGATCTGCAGTCCGCGCCGGACCCCCCGGGATTCCTGGCCGGCGGCCCGGGGCATGATGCTCAGCCGTGGCGCCTCGGCGCGGCCGCGCGGGGCCGGTGACCGCGCTGGCGAGTGCGCGGGCGTGGTGTCCTCGCGGGTGGTCTTGCTGGTCATGGTGACTCCTGGAGCGTTGGTAAGGCCCCGGTGACGCCGAAGGCCGGAGGCCGAACCGGGTGCTGATCGTGGTCTGCCTGCGCGTGGGGATTCGGCTTGCGGCTGGATGAGGGCCCGGCGCCTGTTGGCGCCGGGCCCTCTGTCATGGCGCGATCTGCCGAGCAGGACCGTTCACTGGGGTGCCGGCCGCTGGCGTTCCGGCTGCCCCGAGGGGAGCGGAACGCCAGCGTCCTGCGCATTGCCCCGGGGTCAGCCTGAGGCTGGGGACCCGGAGTCGCCGTAGCGGCTGCCGGTGTCGTTGTTGTACACCCGCCGGTTCGACATCTCGGAGACGTAGTCGATCCGCGACTGCTCCAGCCAGTTGATCTGGTTCCAGCTCCCGACGACGTAGGTCATGTTGTACGGACCGTCGGCCGGAGAGGTGAGGAAGGTGGGGGCAACCGCCTTGAGGTAGTTCTCCACGTCGGCCGGCAGCGTGGTCGAGCTGTTGGTCAGCAGCAGCGGGGCGTGGAATCCCAGGTGCGACAGCGGCGCCGAGGCCACGGCCCCCTGCCAGTTGTTCTCGTTGACCAGGGTGAAGCCGTGCCCGGGCCCATTGATGCTCCAGCCCACCATGCCCATCGGATCCCACATCTTGGCGAACGCGATCGCCGTGTCAATGGGGTTGTCCACCGGCGGCTTGTTGAACGCGACGCTGTCGTCGTTGGTGATCCGGGTGACCGACCCGTAGGCGCTCAGTTCCCTGATCACCTGGGCGGAGATCTGCGAGGGGCCGCCCCAGACGTAGATCATCGCGTGGCCGTGGCGGCGCTGGAGCGCGGCGACGGTGGGAGCCGGGATTGCCCCGGTCTTGTTGACCCAGAACAGCCCGGCGGGCATGTGCGACACCCAGTGCGTGGCGGGCAGGATGTACTGGTAGGCGCTCGGCGTCCCGATCATCACGTCCTGGACGCCGTTGCCGCCGGTGCTGGCGCTGGTCTCCATCTGCGGCACGCCGGTGTCGGAGTTCTGGATGCTGCCGTAGACCTGGTCGATCTTGTTGGCGAGCGAGAAGTCGTCCGGCGCGGTGATCGCGTAGTACTTGACGCCGATGGCCTTGAGCTGCTTCTCGACTCCCGGGTTGGCCGCCTGCCCCACTAGGAAGGCGTCCACGTTGTGGAACCGGGAGATGCCGGTGTCGCCGAGGCGCTGGATCTCGTGCAGCGTGACCGCCGGAACCCCGCTTGGCGTGACGTACAGGATGGGGGCGTCGTCCGGGAAGTGGATGAGCGGCACCGCCGAGATCGCGGCTATCGGGTCGTTGGGCGTGACCAGGGTCACGCCCCAGGGGCGGTCGGGGACGTTGTTGTTCTCGGTGGGATTGTTCAGCGGTATGACCGCCGGCCATTCATGCTGGGTGACCGACACCGCTTCCTCATAGGGGTTGGTGCCCCAGATGCGGGTGGTCGTCTTCGTGGTGTAGGTGGGTACCAGGTTGGCATCCTGGGGAGGTGGCGGCACCGAGTAGTCGGGCTTGGCCGGCGGCTTGCCGAACGGGTACAGCTGGGACGTCGACCCAGCGGTTGACGCCGGAGTCGCGGTCGTGGGCGTCGGCGTCGCTGACGGGGTTCCGGTCGCGGCCGTGGGGGACGGGGTCGTGGCCTGGACGGCGGCCGAGCTCGGCAGCGTCAGCCCGAGGGCCAGGCCGAGGGAGACCAGGCCGGTGGCGCCGGCGCCCAGGGCCAGCCGCCTCCGCCCTGGATGCCGTGGGAGATTTGGTGAGAGATTCACAGCGAACCTTTCCTTTCTGTCCAGCGTGCCTCAAGCTTCCTGTGACACACTCGACGATTCCGCGCATATGGCCCGCCGTCATTGTTGCCAGCGGCCATTCAAGCCCCCGGCTAGCCGAACCGAACGAATGCCTGCTAGCCATAACTACGCTGGTGATTCCGGCCTTTCTGCGCAGGCAAAGACGCCCCGCAGCCTCCACCGACCGGGCACGGAAACAGGGAATACGTGCGCTGGCTGCTAAGAAAAGCCTGAATTCGCCGTGCCGCCTGAGTCGCCGGAACGGGAGCTGCCGCGCCCGGCCCATGGCCAGACATGGGCGGGCCATCGTCAGAGGCGCTACCCGCTGGCGCCTAGGCCGCTGGAAACAGCCGCAATCTCACCGTGCCGCGCGCCGCCGCCTGAGGTTGCGCCGCTCGTCTTCCGTGGTGCCGCCCCAGATACCGGCGTCGCCGCTGTCCGGTGCTCACCGCATGCACGGTCCGCATACCGGGCACGTCCGGCATATCTGCTTGGCTTCATCGATCTGATGCAAGGAGGCACCCGACGTGCCGAAGGGAAAGAAAAGGTCGGGATTCACGTCACGGCAGGCGGCGTGGTCACGCCAGTCCATGCTCGCGGCGTCCCGTCTCCGCTGGAGAAGGGGCCGGTTCGTGTCACTCATCGGGCCACGCCGCCTTTCCTCATAGGCGTGCGCGCGGCTCTCCACCGTCACGCCATGGCCATCCAAGTGTTTCGTGCGGCTGGCCGCCTGCCATCAATGCCAGCGTGCATCGTTGCTTCCTGCTAGCCGGAATGGCTGGATTCCTGCTAGCTGCAGCACGTTCCGAAAGGCTGGGCGGCCGAACGTTGCCGGCTGGTACCCATTCACGGCGTGTGCCCGAGGATCCGGCCGATCTCCCGCGCCGACAGCTCCGACTTCGCCAAGAATCCGGCCGCTGGGCTTTCGGCGATCAGCTCCGCATAGTCCGTTTCTGCCCGTGCCGAGATCAGGATCACAGCGGCGCCCCCGCCCTGACCGTCCCCGGCCAGGCGCCGGGCCAGGTCAAAGCCGCTCTCGTCGCCGAGCCCAACATCGACGAGGATGACGTCCGGCCGCAGCGCGCGGGCCTGCCGGAGCGCCTCGGCGGTGCTCGAGGCCACCCCCGCGACCGTCAGGCCCTCTCGCTCAAGCAGAACGCTCGCCGCCGCGAGGAAGGCATCATTGTCATCAACCAGCAAGCACCGAAGCCACATTCGATCATGGTGCCAGGGACCATCGCCCCGCCGCATTGCGGCTAGCAGGAATCCCGCCCCAGCTCGCCACCGCCCAGCCGGCCGGCGAGTGGACGTCCGGCGTCCAGGGGCATGCGGAAGCCCGGCGTCCGGAAATGTGTCGGCGCCGGGCATGGCGGGCGATTGCGCCGCCGAGGGCCTCGACAAAGTCTTCAGCCCGGCCCGGCCGGTGTTCCGGATCGGCCCCGCTGGCGCGCCCCGGCCAGCAACCGCGCGAGCGGCCGCAGTAGCAGGCTCAGCCGCACAGCGGCCATCAAAAAGCTTCGTGCACCTCGCGGCCCCGGTCGTTCCGCGGTACGGCGGTTCCGGCTCCCGGGACCGCGCCGGGGCGCGAGCACCCGCGCCGCAGCAACGTCGATCTCCGTGAGCTCGGCATAGAGCCTTCTGATCTCGTGCTCTCCCCAGTCCGGGGAGCTGAACCGGTGCTGTGTGATCGCCGTCATCATGAGGAATCGAGCCTGGGCGGAGTCGAAACCCCCCTCCAGCCAGTCCGCGTGCTCCATGCCGGCCTCCTGCCTGCTGTTGGTGCGGCCCGTTTACCCGGCTGGCTCCAGTCCGTCGCGCCTGCCGGTAAATGGGCCGTTTCGGCTTTCGGCTAGCATCGCCCGCTGTCGGCGATCCGGCATCGCCGCCAGCGTCCACCGGCCCTGGATGCTGGCTGCAGTCCCCGCAGTACCGTCAGCAGGGCCGGGTGCCTGCCGTGACGATGTCACGGCAGGCGATGCGAAGCACTCTCGGCCGAGCGCAGTGCGTTCAGCCCAAGGCTCATGCGCGGGCCTGAGCCCGGCGCGCCGTTCCGCTGAGTGAATGGCGCGCACTGGCCCCGCCGCAACCGGTCTTGTGTTAGTTCCCGCCGCCCTGGGCGGCGGCGGCCACCGGCTGCCATTCCCGCCATGCAGCCAGCCGGGACTCGTAGTCCGCGGTCGCGATGCGCAGCGGCGCCTCGCCGAGGAACAGGCGCAGTGGCGGGTTGGGGGTATCCACGAGCCGCAGCACTGCGTCGCGGGTCGCGGCCGGGTCGCCTGGCGTGAAGCGCCTGGCGCGCGCCTGTCCGGCCTGCTGGCGGACCGGGTCGTAGGCGGGCAGGGCCGTCGCGTGCTTGGCCGACGATCCGGCCCAGTCGGTCGAATAGCCGGATGGCTCGATCAGTGTGACATTGATGCCGAACCCGGCCACCTCCTGGGCCAGACTCTGGCTCAGCCCTTCCAGGGCCCATTTCGAGGCGTGGTAGGCGCCGGTGTTCATAAACGCCGAGATGCCGCCGATCGATGACACCTGCAGGATGTGCCCGTTGCCCTGCTCGCGCAGGTAGGGCAGGGCCGCCTGGGTAACCCAGAGCGCGCCGAGCAGGTTCGTTTCCAGCTGCGCCCGGATCTCCTGTTCGCTGACCTCCTCGACCATGCCGAACTGGCCATAGCCGGCGTTGTTCACGACGACGTCAAGCCGACCGAAGTGCTCATGTGCCCGCCGTACCGCGGCGAAACCGGCGTCGCGGTCGGTCACGTCCAGTTGGATCGGCAGGATCGCGTCACCATGCTTGGCCACGAGATCATCGACAGCGGAGACGTTCCGGGCCGTCGCGGCGACCTTGTCGCCGCGGCCCAGCGCCGCGATCGCCCACTCGCGGCCGAAGCCACGCGACGTACCGGTGATGAACCAGGTCTTGACAGCCATCAATTTCCCTTCCGCTTTTCCTTCGTTCCCGTCACCAGGTATCAACCAGGCCGGAGCTCAGCCATGACTCCACGGTCAGCTCGCGAAAGCAAGTGGCCGCAGGCCGGGAGCCGGGGTCATCGATGGCGCCGGGTAGACCGTGTGGACCGTCGCCAGCGCCCAGCTCATCCTGGCCGCCGCGATGTCCGGGTGGTCCCCGAACTCACCGGCCATCTGTGCGGCACAGCCGCAGGCTCCCAGCCGCCGCAGCATCGACGCGACGGCGTGACGGACCTGGTCGGGGGAGGGCGACCCGGAGGGCTGCAGAGTCGACACGAACAGCGCCTCGGCGCGGACCGCCTCGAACGTGCCTGGCATCTCGCATCCGGGAAGCGATGTCTTCTTTGCCGGATTCTCCACCATCGCTTGTGCCTCGCTTCCTTCCACCCTGCGGCTCACTGGGGCTCGCGCCGCCTGCTGTCCAGCTTCGCGGCCAGGCCCGCTCACGTCTTCACGGCCAGCGGCCAGCCCGGCTACCTGCCAGCTGGAATCAGCGGACTCCGGCCAGCACCGTGATGCCACCGAGTTGGTGCGCAAGTCCACCACCGACCAGGACATCAGCGAAAACCCGGACTGGGCGAAGTAGGCGCCTGGCCTACGTTTACTGAAGCAGCGGGAGGGCACGGGCCGCAGCTCGCGGCGTTGCCGGCCGCCGGGCACCGGGCTACCGTCAGCTTTATGCACGCGCCAGACACCGGCGCCGACGTGGGCCGCGCCGCCGGCGGGGGGGCGGGCCATGATCCACCGGATCAGGCGCGGTTGCGTCAGCTTGCCGCTGAGCAGGCCGCGCTCCGCCGGGTCGCCACGCTGGTGGCGCGCGGAGCGCCGGCGGACGAGCTGTTCGCCGCGGTCACCGAGGAGGCCGGGCAGCTGCTCGCAGCCCATCTCGCCGGGATGGCCCACTACGAAAGTGATAACACGCTGACTGTCTTGGCCACCTGGGCTTCCGAAGGCGAGCACCCGCTGGTTCCGGGGCCGTGGCCGCTGGAAGGAGGCGATCTGGCATCGACGGTCTTCCGGACTGGCCGATCCGTCCGGATAGACGACTATCGCGGCGTCTCCGGGCGCATCGCCGCGTTCGTTCGAGAAGAGCTCGGGATCAGCTCCTCAGTCGCCAGCCCGATCGTCGTCGAGGGGAGGTTGTGGGGCGTTCTGTTCCTTCACTCGAAACAGGCCGCCCAGCCGCTGCCCCTAGACGCTGAGGCGCGTCTCGGCTCGTTTACCGAGCTTGTGGCTACCGCGATCGCCAATGCCCAGGCCGGGCAGGAGCTGCGCGAGCTCGCGGACACCCAGGCGGCGCTGCGGCGGCTGGCCACGCTGGTCGCGCGGGGCGAGCCGCCCGAGGCGGTGTTCGCGGCGGCGACCCGGGAGGTGCTGCGATATTTCGGCGGCGGCACCGCCAGGATGATCCGCTACGAGCCCGACGGAACCGCGACACTGCTGGCTAATGAGGGCACGATGGGCGCCCACCTGCGGAGTGGGGAACGCTGGGAGGGCTATCCGCCGGCCGGGGTCACCGCGACCGTGCGGCGCACCGGCCAGGCCGCCCGGGTCGATGACTACCAGGACATCCCGGGCGGGGAACGTTATCTGCGCG
>Ga0209166_10001795_pt1 | contig 17177 bp, 6 predicted proteins | sample Coa_R1_3_FD_187151 | JGI IMG/M metagenome (GOLD analysis project Ga0209166, IMG submission 187151) | Surface soil microbial communities from Centralia Pennsylvania, which are recovering from an underground coalmine fire - Coalmine... | ecosystem: Environmental > Terrestrial > Soil > Unclassified... | reverse complement strand
GTTTAGACGCACCTGCGGAAGGGAGTCGGCAATGTACCAACTCACCCAGCGTGTCCTTCCAGCACTCGGGAAGGAAGCCGAGGTTCGGGCACTGTTGATTGAATGGGCTCAGCACCAGCAGGCCACCAAAGGACGGAACATCGGCGTTTCGGTGCAACTGTTCAGTTCAGACGGGCCGGCCTTTACGACAGTGACCCGCGCCGATGATCTGACTATGCTTGAACGATACAGACATGAGAACCTGGAGGACGCCGACTGGCTAAGCCGCGTTGCCAAGCTGGTGCAGCGGTTACGAGCCCCTGTTGCATCAATTGTCGCCGAAAGATTGATCCCCGTGAGCGGGACTGGCCCAGTTGGAATCGTCACCCGCGCTGCTGGCTTTCCTGCCCTCGGCCAAGAGCGTGAGTTCCGGTCGATCACCGAGGACTTCGTCAGGACGAGTCAGGCCGCTGGTGTGCGTGTGGGCATGTCGCAGCGGATTTTCAGTCCAATCGGCGTGGTGTTTGGAGTGCAAGCCGCTTACACGGACATGGCCGCCTTCGACAAGAGCCGCCAAGAACGGGCTTCGGCCACTCGTGAGGTCGTGCAGGCAGCGCATCAGATTAGCCGTGAGCCGATCATTCAGCGCATCTTCGAGGTCCTGGTGCCGCTCCGCAGCTGACCGGGGCCCTGAAGACTTCGCCAAATATACGCGGGTGGCCACTCGGGCTGACGACCATATACGCATCGACCGTCACCTGACGGGCCGAACGGTTGCGTTGGATGCAGCATCGCCGCGGGCCGGTAACTCCCGCCGGTCGGCGGAGCCTCAGTCTTCCACGCTAGAACGCTGTTCAAGTATGTCTGAGCCATGCGAGCGCTTTTTCTTGCCTTCTTCGCCGCGTTGTAAGACGATCACGCAACACGCGATCCAACTGACAGCGCCTGCGGGCAAAGCTCAAAGAGGTCAAAGCTGAGCTACGACAGCGCAGGCACGATCCCGTGCCCGAGGTGGGCACCTGGCTGGGATTGGTAGTGCGGGGACATTGCCAGCGCTACGGTATCCCCGGCAACGGGCGGGCCATGGCCCTTGAGTAGAAATGGAACCGGATTATGTGGAATGCAAAGCTCAGCAGTGCTTGAAGGGGACCGGTTGATCCTGGGCACACCCCACGGCCTTCAATTAGAGTGGCAGCGGTCCACTGAGGGAAACCGCCGCCCGGCTGTTGGGCGCACTAACGCGAGAAAATGCCTTGGCTCGGATTAAATGGCGGGAGCGACCCAGCCTAACGTTCCATTACTTATGGCAAGCCGAGGCGTTGTACGTGGCGATGGCCGACAATCCGAGTAGCGCAGTCCGGGTAGCGGGTTCGGCGGCGCCCGATCGCCAGCCATATCGCCGTGTGGACTTTCTTGACCGTCACCCCTTCCAATGCCCGGGTAGTTAGCGACTGTCTGGTCGTGTTGGCGTACTCGTGTGCCCAAAGGTGCGATTGCGACGCACCCGTCGGTGTATCGTAGGACGTCGGGGATAGTCGAACGAGAGCGAAATTTCAGCGCAGGTTGAACGGCCAAGATGTCGGGCGGTTGTCTAATCACGCCGATAGGGGAAGCGATGACGACGTCAGGTGGACAAACAAGGCTGAACCTCGGTCAGTTCAGCACGGTTGATGCAAGTGAGTCCTCAGCGGGGTTCTTGGATGAGCTAGACCGTCGCGACCATGCCCCATTTGCCGTCGCGTTGCGAAAGCATCTACGCGATCTCTTGCAAGCGACCCCAGGGCAAATGGTGGCTGACGTTGGTTGCGGAACCGGCAAGGTGGTCGCCGAGTTGAGCGAGAGCGGTGTCCAGGCAATCGGGGTTGACATTAGTGAGCAAGCTATCTCACGAGCCCGTCGCCGGTTCCCGACGGCGGACTTCCGCATAGCGTCAGCCGAGACCCTCCCATTTGCGGACGGCGAACTGCGCGCATATGTGGCCATGCTGTTGTATCAGCATCTCAAGGACCCGGCCCCTCCCTGGCAGAGGCGTGGCGGGTGCTCGGCCCCAACGGACGCCTTGTGGTGGCGGATGTGGAGAATGATCTCTGGGCAATCGATTGTGACGATCCGTCTCTCCTGCGTCGAATGCTGCCAGCGTTCGCCGACACCGTCGCAAACCCCTGGATTTGCCGCCGTTTCCGGTCATTGTTGGTCGAAGCAGGCTTCACCGAGGTCGCCGTGGAGATGCACTCGGTCGTGGGTACTACCCTCGCCGAGGCAGGGCCCTTATGGAAGGCTATTACCAGTGCCGGGGTGGCGGCCGGCGTCGTTACAACCGGACAGGCTGAGGTATGGCTCGCGGAGCAAGTACGCCGGGACGCGCAAGGTCAGCTATTCGCGGCAATCCGGGCGTTCTTCTTCAGCGCTCGTCGCCTATAAACGTTGCCCCGCGAGCTGCAGCCGCGACGCACTCCACGGCGAGCACACCGAGCTGCGCGACGAGATCCGGAGCCACATCCGACGCACCCGACGCAAGCTCGCGCGGCAGAGTCGCCACACGAATCGGAGGAAGCGCCGAGCCCGCTCTCGGGAGCGCCTCCCTCCGATGGAGCGCCGCCTCGGCCTTGTCGACCGGCGACGGTGACCCGGTGGGTCAGTCGGGCGGGTAGCCCAGGAAGGCCGGCAAGTACACTCACTCCGGAACGTCGGGCGGGTAAGCCACCGTCCCGTCGTCCTCAAGTTCGACGCACGCCAGGCGGTCAGGTGCAGCGTCGGCGAGGCCGGCGAAGCGACTCAGCGGAGCGCCCAGCCGGCGGCGGTCGGCCAGCGTCAGCCAGAGGACCCCATCGCGCACCTCGGCCGCGGTGGCGCGATCCTCGGCGGCAACCTCGGCACCGTGCCGAGGGGCCTGGTGGCGGAGGCACACTGTCGTCGCCGACGAAGTGTGTTCGCCCTGCCTCGGAATCCCCAACTGTCAGACATCGTGCATCTCGACTGCCCATCGATCGGGCTAGTTGACTACCGAGCCGAACCAGCCGCACAGCTCGGGGCACGATCAGCTTATTAGACGCTACCGGGTGACCGGCACGACTCCGGCCGACACCTTCCCAGCTCGCGGAACCGCTCACCCGCCACAACTGTTTCCTGTACGTGTTGGGCTGGCAACGAGCGAACTCCCTCACTATGAGGTCAGTAGAGACGGTCAGTCCCCCCGTCGCATGATGCCCGCCCGATCACACTTTTCCAGGCCACCTGGGTGGCTTCGCTTTCTGTTTTTGGGCCGCGATGTTGCGTTCTGGTCGTGAAGCATACCGGCGCACCCCGTAGTGACTTGACACCGAGGCGCCTCGCTTCGCATTCTTGCGCGGCTGATGGACCATCGCATTCGTGTCCACGTAGGCATCGTGGGGTACTGCGAGTAAGCGGCCAGTCGCCGCGTTGTTGGTCGTGATCTGACGCAAAGAGGGGGTTGGATGGCTGGGGGTTGGGTGTCTCGTCTGCTGCGCAAGCTGATGACGGTAGCCGTCATCACGGCACAGACCCTGTCGCCCGCGACACTTTTTGCGCCGATAACAGCCAGCACGCAGACATCTCAGCCGGGCGGGCTCATCAGCCCACACAGTCTCGAGCTGAACGGCACGAGTGCATATGCCGAAGTGCCGAATACGCCCGAGTTGAACCCGGCGTCAGATTGGACGGTCGAGGTCTGGTTTCGCGATGCGAACCAGAACGGGTTCAACCATCCGCCGGCGTTTGTGGCGATCAAGGGCGACACGGGCCATGACGCGGAAGCTCCGTACCTCCTGGGCGTAGGGTCCGGACAACTCTTCGCTGGCACGCGCACGGCAGGGGTTACGCATGAGGCGACCGTCGATCTGGTGGCCAACGGAGCCGACCCGGCCGACTGGCACCACGTCGCGGCGACGTACGTGGCGGGCACCCAGACGGTGCTGATATATCTGGATGGACGTCTGGCAACGCGCCAGGTCGGCGTACCGCGCAGCACCGTCGGCAGCCACCTGCCGCTGAGCATTGGCCGCGACGGCACGTCGGGGTCTGCCTGGATGGGCATGCTTCATGACCTTCGGGTGTGGAAGCTCGTGCGGTCAGACGCCGACGTGCGCAAGGACGCCCAGACCCGGTTGAATCAGCCGCAAGCGGGGTTGGTCGGTACCTGGAGTTTCGACGACGGTATCGGCTCGGCTGCCATCGACAGTAGCGGGCGGGCGCAGACCGCGCATTTGAACGGTGGTGCACGTTTTGCGCCCGAAGTGCCACCATTCGGCTTTGCCGACCAGATCATCACATTCGATCAGTTCCCGGTGGGAGCGCAGCTTGGCGGCATGTACCCGCCAGGCCTGATCGACTGGGGTAATGGCGCCTGGGCCATCGACAGCCCTCAAACGTTTGGCATGCAGGCCAACAACGTAACGTTCAGAGATTCTGGGGCGACCAGCGGCAGTTTTTCCATCCTGGCCCCACGCGTGCTGGTGCACCTCGATGTGCTCAATGAAGGTAGCGGCGTGGATCACGTCAGCCTGCGCTGCGACGAATCGCAGACGCGCGAAGTCGTGTTGGCCCCGCATGAGATGCAAACGGTGCTGAGTGGCTGGGAGCAACCCTGCACCACAATCAGTCTGGAAGCGAGCAAAGGTCGCGATACCCATCTCGACCATTTTGACTTCAGGGATCCGCAGGCAGAGCAACCCAGTTGCGGGCTGTATCCCATTGGTCTGAACGCGAACATCCTCCGCGGGGCTATCCCCGGAACAACGCTCTCGACGCTTGAGAGCGGGTCCCGACCCGGTGGGTTCGCGTGGCTGAGCTGGACTGGCAGCGAAGAGGAATTGGCGCTGGTGCGAGCTCTGACGCCACCGGGCGACAGCTTCGTCTACACCAATCCGTTCGATCGGGACGATCACGCGCTAAATGTCGGGGACTGGGTGCGCGGTCGTCCGCGCGTGGACCAGAGCGATCCGCTGGCGGATGCCTTGAGTCGGCTCGAGAGTCTGGACGTCACCGTCCCCGTCTGGGATCAGACCCGCCAGGAGGACAACGATAATAACCGGTATCGGCAGCCGGACGACGAAGACGCTGGAACTCTGTTCCACGTGACTGGCTTCGCCCGTATACGGCTGACCGATTTCCATCTGGGTGACCGCGACACGATCGACGCCCGATTCCTGGGTATCTCGACGACGTGCAGTGTGCTCTCTCCCTCGCCGACGCCGACAGCCACCGCGACCGCCGCGGCCAGTTTGACTGCGACGAGTACCAACACGCCATCGCCGACACCAACTCCCCTCCCGGTGGCCACCCCCACACCTACTGCCACACAGACGCCAAGCCTCACTCCAACCGCGACAGAGACATTCACACCAACTCCGACTGTGACGAATACGGCGACGGCTACTCCGGGCGATACGCCGACTCAGACACCAACCGATACGCCGACACCGATCCCGACGTCACTGCCGACCGACACAGACACACCAACACCAAGTCCGAGGCCGACCGATACGGCAACTCCGGCACCGACTCAGACCGCCACTGACACGCCTACGCCGTCACCAACGAGTACCGACACGCCGGCCGCCAGTCCAACCTCGACGAGCACGATGACGCCCACTCCAACGCCGACGTCAACGCCTAGCCCGGCGCAGACTAGTACGCCGACGGCGACCGCCACGCTGGTTCCATGCTCGACACCCCAGAATCTGACGCTCTTTGCAAAGAACGTGTCCACCCTCTCTGGCGGCGAAGCGCTGGCCTTTGGCCCGTCCGGCTTTCCGCTCTACGTCAAGAGCCTGTTCGATCCCAGTGGATTGGATGTCCAGTTTGTAAAGGTGATGGCCGATGGCTCCGTCGCGCCACTGGTCACCCTTCCCCAGCCTATCGCCAACGCGGACACGTCTGGAACGATCTACGATCCGCAGAGCGGCGGTCTGCTCGTCGCCGATGTCCTTGGGGATCGGATTCTTTCGGTCGATCCAACGACCGGTGCCACAACCAGTATCTTCAACGTTCCCTGGACGATGGACCCGACTTTCAATGGGACAGAGCAACAGCAGTATGCACTCGACCCTGCACGTCCCCAACTCATCTACTTCTGGGATAGCACCCAGGCCGCCGTGTATCGCCTGGACCGCGGAACCAGCGCTCTCACACAGCTTCTCGCCGTCGACACGGCTACAGCCGTTGGGCTGCATCTCACCACGGCGGCCAACGACCTGGTCTTTGACGCGGGGACTGGCTTGCTGTTGCTGAGCGACGCGTCCACGCATTCGATCCTGCAAATCGATCCCACCAGCGGTGCGACCAGCGCCCTATACAGTGGCCTGCCCGATATTCCCGCTGCGCTGGCACTTGACGCGAGCACCGGCGTACTGTTCGTAAAGATTGGTATTGCAACAAACGGTATCTACGAGGGCAGTCGAACCGGAGCGCCGCTAATAGCGATTGCCACGAACGTGTTTACCAAGACACGCAGGGTCACGGATGGGCTGTCAATAGGTCCGACCGGAGCGCTGGTCATCGGACCAGATCCAACTGGCGTGTCGCTCGCCCTGTACGCCGTTGATAAAGCCTGCAATCAGATCTATAAGTTCATGCTAACGCCAACCGGCACAACTACCCCGACTCCGACTTCTACGTCGACCTCTACAGCGACCCGCACCCCAAGCGCGACGCCAACTCCGACGCCGACAGGTACTCCGACGCCAAGCGCCTCAGCGACGCCGACGGACACGCCGACGGCGACTCAGACTGCCACGGGCACGCCCACCGCCAGTCCGACGGCTACTGACACGCAAACAGCGATGCCAACAGACACCGTGACGGCGACAGCCACAGCCACATTCACTGCGACCCCCACGGCTACGAACACGCCAACGCCAACCGGGACGCCGAAGATAACGTCGGCTCCGCCGCAAAGCCCCGGTCCCAATTGGACTAGGCGCTCGCCGATTGGTGCGCCGCCCGATGGTCGACGAGCCGCGGGCGCTAACCCGCAAAACTACGACGCCGTCAACGACCGTATGATCTTTTTCAGTGGTGACCACTGTGGGTGCCGCCCGCAGACGAGCCCGGCGGACGTATGGGTCCTCGTCAACGCGAGCGGTACAGCCGGGGCGCCAAGCTGGGTTCAACTCGCACCCACTGGCCCAGGGCCTATCGGCAGAATCAATCACTCGATGGTCTATGTCCCGCAGAGCAATCGTCTGATTATCCAGGGTGGCCTAGTGCCAGGGACCGGCCTACTCGCAGACACCTGGGTTCTCACCAATGCCAATGGACTCGGCGGGACGCCAAGCTGGATCAGACTCCCGGACATGCCGGCGCCAAGGGAGGATGCGGCCACCGTCTACGATCAGAGTACGAACCGAATGATGCTGTTCGGCGGCGATAACTTCCCAACCGCCCTCAACGATGCGTGGGTGCTGACAAATGCTGACGGCAATGGCACCCCGGCGTGGATGCAACTCTCGCCTACAGGTGCGCCGCCTACACCCCGTTTTTCGCCGGGGGTAACGTTCGATCCCGCGACAAACAGGATGATCCTCCTTGGTGGTGTACCAAACGGAGGTGGAACGCCTCTGAATGATCTCTGGATTCTGACGAACGCCAACGGGACCGGCGGAGCACCGCAGTGGATTCCACTCACTCCAGGGGGAGTATGGCCTGCTGGACGTGAGGGACCATCGCTGGTGTACGACTCGACCGCCAACCAGGTGTTCGCATTTGGCGGGAGACAACAAACGTCAACCTCACTTGTCTCATTCAATGACGTGTGGGTGCTCAGCAACGCTAACGGCACGGGGCCAGCCCCACAGTGGACGCAACTCAGCGTGACTGGCGGCCCGCCTATCGGACGGTTCGGACATGCTGCCGCCCTTCGGCCAGCCTCTGGCCAGATGCTGGTGGCGATGGGCCGAAGCGATCTGGGTCCTGCGGGAAGTTCGGGGGCGTCCTTCTTCTTGAACGACGTGTGGCTGTTCAGTCCGTCGCCCGCCAGCGGCACCAACGCGACCGAAGGGCAACTGTTCACCTATCAGGTGACGGCCGCCACCCCAACGGCTGGAGACGTACTGAGCTACTCGCTGGATGTATCCCCGGCGGGCATGACCATGGATGCGGCTACTGGGCTCATTCAATGGACACCGGTTGGCAGCCAGGTGGGTAGCCAGACCGTTACGGTGCGAGTTCAAGACGTGAGTGGTCTGTTCGATATCCAGACGTTCACGATCGCCACACATCCAACCAATCAGGCGCCTGTTGTCGAGGTGATGGCCGGCGGAGGTCCGGAATATCCTCCAACCACCACGCAGCCTGCAGCCGTTACCCTGCTTGGGGCGGGGACAGACGACGGCTTGCCGGTGGGCGGGACACTGTCGCTGTCATGGAGCGAAGTGAGCGGTCCGGGCAATGTCACGTTCAGCAACCCAAGTGTTACCGTTTCGGCGGCTGCTGCGAACGGTCAGAAGGCAGCGGCCACAACAGACGCGATATTCAGTGCACCGGGTACGTATATCGTGCGACTGACGGGCGACGACTCACAATTGATCGGAATCAGCGACGCGCCTGTCGTGGTGAACGCGCCAGCTCCGACGGCGACGTCCACACCCTCGCCCACGAGCACGGCGACACTGACGGCAACGCTGACCAGTACCGAAACACCCACCGCGACGGCCACGCCACGCCTGCCAACCGACACTCCGAGCCCCACGATGACGGTGACCCAGACGCCAACTCCAAGCGTCACGCCGCCTACTGGTACGTCGTGCAATGGAGTGCCCGTGAGTCCACAGGGTGGAGGTTCAGGCGCCACTTTGCCAACACTGGCTGGCTACACGCTATCAGTGTTGGCGACGGTGTCAGTTCCGCGTGGCGTTACCCTTGACCCGAACGGTAACGTCTATGCATTGAGTCGCGATGCAGGCACTATCTGGCGCATCACACCGGGCGGAAGCGTAACGGTTGTGAATAGCACGTTGGCGGCATCCTTCGACACCTACGTCGGCCCGCAGTTTTACTCAAGCTCGTCCGGATGCCCTGCGTTCCTGGTGTCCAAGTGGGGTCCACCGAACAATGGAGGTGGCCCCGGCGCTCTCGGCCTTGGCACACAGGTACTTCTCGTCGCTGCAGACAACTCACCCGCGAGCGTCTTTGCAAGCAACTTGAACGGCCCTGCCGGGCTAGCGCTCGACTCGCAAGGCGATGTTTTCGTGGCCGGCTACAACGATGGCACGATCTACGAAATTCCGGCTAACGGAACCGCTGTGGTCGTCGCTACGGGTTTGGGCCATCTTGATGCGCCGCTCTTTGGACCAGACGGCAGTCTGTACATTGTTGACGCCCAGGCGATCGGTCGGGTCCTCCGCCTACCGCCAGGTGGTAGCCAGCCATTGGTCGTCGCCTCGAACCTGTCATTCCCGGCTGCACTTGCATTCGATGTTGTCGGTAATTTGCTCGTTGGCTCCAGTAGCGGAAGCGTAATAATGATTCCCGCGGGATGCCAAAGCAACTGCACCCCGACCGCGCTTGGGGGTGGATTTACTGATGTCGATGGTATGGCCGCGGATTCTGCCGGGACGATCTACCTCGCTGATTTCTCCTCCGGCAATATCTACAAAGCCAGCCCAAGCGGGACTCAAACGACGTCGACGCCTACTCCAAGTCTTGGTCTCACGCCGACGCCGACGCCACCCAACACACCGATTGCGAGTCCGACAGCTACCGATACTCCAACGCCAAGTCCCACCGTGACCGTGGCGCAGACGCCGAGTCCCAGCGTGACGCCCACAGCCACGCCCACGTTCGGACCGCCGGTGATCACGATCAATCCGACCTGGACGGTGACGCTGCCAGGCCGACTGACGATCAGCTACACGGTGACCAGCCCAGCCCAGACGCAAGGTGGGGTGTTGACCGAGCAGTGGTCGACGGTGAGCGGCCCCGGCCAGGTGGGCTTCACCAACCAGACGCCCACGTCCATCTCTGTCGGCTTCAGCGCGGCGGGAACGTACGTTCTGCAGATCAGCGCCACCGACAGCTTTACCAATCTGACCACGACGCAGAACGTCACGGTGACGGTGAACCCGCAGCCACAGCCTCCGTCGGTATCCATCACGAGTCCGACAGATGGCTCGCAGATCACCACCATGACCAATGTCGTCGGCAGTGTGACCAGCAATGACCCGGCCGTGTCCTGGACGTTGCAGGTGCGGATGGAGAGCGATGCGGGGTTTCGCACGCTCAAGAGCGGGACAGGCCCGGTAAACAATGCCACGCTCGGCACGTTCGATCCCACGCTGCTCATCAACGGCATCGCGTTGATCCAGCTCACCGCGACCGATTCGGCCGGGCAGACCGCAACCGTCGGCCCCATCAGTGTGGTGGTGACCGGCAATCAGAAGGTCGGCAACTTCACCGTCTCCTTCAACGACCTGACAGTGCCGCTGGGTGGCCTGCCGATTCAGGTGGTGCGCACCTACGACAGTAGAAACAAGAACCTGGGCGATTTCGGCATTGGTTGGACGCTGGACCTGGGCATCGCCAGCCTGCAAACGAATGGACCGCTGGGCGCGAACTGGAACGCGACGGTCAGCGGCGGCCTGGTACCCAACTACTGCCTCCAGGCCACCGCTGCCCACAACGTGACGGTGACGCTGTCGGACGGCACGCTGTACCAGTTCCAACCAGTGCTGAATCCTGCCTGCCAGCAGGGTGCGCCGGTTGACCAGACGACGGTCACGTTCTCACCGATTGCGCCGACGCCACCGAACGCGTCGCTGGCGATCGTTGGAGATAATCTGCCGCTGGTCAATGCCAGCTGGCCTTCTCCGGCAGAGTTGGACAACTCCGACGGGAGCGTCCTCGACCCGACGACGTACCAGCTGACGCTGCCTGACGGGCGCGTTCTGGTGATCAATCGCCAGAAGGGCCTGCAGGGCATGACGGACCTGAATGGCAACAAGCTCACGGTCAGCGCATCAGGCATCACCCAGTCGCCGAGCGGCAAGGGCGTCAGCTTCACACGCGACGGCCTCGGGCGGATCACGCAGATCACCGATCCCGCGAGCCACACCATCCAGTACACCTACACGGCATCCGGCGACCTCGCCAGTGTCAAGGACCTGGTCGGCAACACGACCACCTTCACCTACGACACCAACCACGGCTTGCTCACGATCGTCGATCCGCGGGGTGTGCAGCCGATCAAGAACGTGTACGACTCGAGCGGCCGGCTGATCCAGCACATCGACGCCTTCGGGAACACCATCAACTATGCCAACGACCCGAACACGCGTCAGGAGACGGTGACCGACAGGCTGGGCAACGTGACGGTCAACGAGTATGACGCAAGCGGCAACATCGTCAAGGTGACTGACGCCGCGGGTGGCGTGACCACGCGCACCTACGACAGTCGCAACAACCTGCTCAGCGAGACCAACCCGCTTGGCCAGACGCGCAGCTACGCGTACGACGCCAACGACAACCGGCTCACCGAGGCCGATCCGCTGGGCAACACCACCAGCTACACCTACAACAGCCGTAACCAGGTGCTGACGGTCATTGACCCGCTGGGTCGGGTAACGACCAACGCCTACGACGGCAACGGGAATCTGACCACGACGAAGGACGGCGCTGGCAATACCACCAGCTACGCCTACAACTCGGCCGGGCTCAAGACCTCCCAGATGGATGCGCTGGGTAACGTCACCAGCTACCAGTACGACGGCTCTGGCAACCTGACGCAACAGACGGACTTGCTCGGGAACGTCACCAGCTACACCTACGACATCAGCGGAAACAAGTTGAGCCAGACGGATGCGCTCGGCAGCACCACCAGTTACCAATACGACAATCTGAACCGGCTCACCAAGACCACCTATCCGGACGGCTCGACCACGCAGACGCAGTACAACGCCGTCGGCAAGGAGAGCACGACCACCGACCAGCTGGGGCGCCAGACGAGCTATCAGTACGATTTGATGGGCCGCCTGACGCAGACCACCTACGCGGATGGCACCAGCGAATCCTCCGGCTATGACGCTGAAGGCGATCGCACCTCGAGTGTCGACCGCGGCGGGCGCACCACCACCTACATCTACGACGTCCTCAAGCGCTTGACGAAGACCACCCACGCGGATTCCAACTCCACGTCCACCGCCTACGACGCCGCCGGCCAGGTGACCTCAGTCACCGACGAGCGTGCCAATACCACGCAGTACCAGTATGACGCCGCCGGCCACCGCATTAAGGTGACCGATGCACTCGGCCATGCCACAACCTTCACCTACGACAAGGCCGGCAACCAGGCGTCGATGACCGACGCCAACGGCAACGCCACCCAGTATCAGTACGACAGCGACAACCGCCAGACGAAGGTCATCCACCCGGACAGCACCGCCGACTCGACCGCCTATGACGCGCTGGGCCGCAGCGTCAGCAAGACGGACCAGGCGGGCCTTACGACCCAGTACGGCTATGACAAGCTGGGCCACCTGGTGCAGGTGACGGACGCGCTCAATCAGGTGACGAAGTACGGCTACGACGGGGTGGGCAACCGCACCTCGCAGACCGATGCCAACGGACATGTCACCAGCTTTGCCTACGACAAGCTGGGCCACCAGATGAAACGCACGCTGCCATTGGGCATGTCCGAGACGTTCACCTATGACGCGGCCGGCAACATGGCGTCGCACACCGACTTCAATGGCAAGACCACCACATTCAGCTACGACCAGTCCAACCGCCTGACGAGCAAGGTGCCGGATCCGAGCTTCAATGCGCCGACCGTGTCATTTACCTACACCGCGACGGGTCAGCGCGCCTCGATGCTGGATGCCAGTGGTACCACCAGCTACACCTACGACGCGCGCGACAGGATGTTGAGCAAGGCGTCGCCGGAAGGCACGCTGAGCTACACGTACGACGCTGTGGGCAACCTGGCGGGTATGCAGTCGTCGAATAGCGGCGGCACGTCGGAGAGCTACACCTACGACAGCCTGAACCGGCTGGCGACGGTCAAGGACAACCGACTTGCATCAGGCACCACCACCTACAGCTACGACAACGTCGGCAACCTGGCCGGCTACCAGTATCCGAACGGCGTTCAGACCGCCTACACCTATGACACAGTGAACCGTCTCACGAAGGACGCGATCGCCTCTGGCGGGAATGCACTGGCGAGCTACGCCTACACACTGGGTCCCACCGGCAACCGCACCGCGGTCGCCGAGCTGGGTGGCCGGAACGTGAGTTACACCTACGACAACCTGTACCGCCTGACTGGTGAGACCATTGCTGGTGGCTCCGTCAATGGGGCAATCGGCTACACGTACGATCCGGTCGGCAACCGGCTGAGCCGGACCTCGAGCGTGGCTCCTGTGCCGGCCTCCTCTTCGACGTACGACGCCAACGACCGGTTAACGACCGACTCCTACGACGCCAACGGCAACACGACTGCGTCTGGCGGGAATACGTACACATACGACTTCGAAAACCATCTGAGCACGCAGACTGGCAACACAGCGGTCTCCATCATCTACGACGGAGATGGCAATCGCGTTGCCGAAACAGCTGGTGGTGTCACGACAAGGTACCTGGTGGACGATCGCAATCCGACCGGCTACACCCAAGTCGTCGAGGAGCTGAGCAGCGGGACTGTCCAGCGGACCTACACCTACGGTCTGAGTCGCATCAGCGAGAACCAGACCTCAGGTGTCAACTTCTACGGCTACGACGGGCATGGGAATGTACGCCTCCTAACGAACTCTGTTGGAGCCGCTACAGACGAGTACGACTACGATGCTTTTGGCATCATCGTGAATTCTGCCGGAGGAACGCTTAACGTCTATCAGTTCAATGCTGAAGCGCGGGACCCAGTCCTAGGCCTCTACTACTTGCGCGCTCGTTGGCTTGCGTTTCAATCAGGGAGGTTTGTTTCAGCCGACCCTAGTACGCAGTCTGGTCTTCAGGCGGGCTCCTGGACGCTCTTCCAGTTTGCTTTTAACGACCCACTGAGCAACAGCGATGCATCTGGTCTTTGGCCGACCGGCACCCACACGATGATTTTGGATGAAGCATTCTTGTTTCCGACGCCACTACTTTCTCAATCCGACGTGACGGTGTTAGATCAAGTTAGTCGGCAACAAGACGCGATATTCTGGGGACAATTTCCATGGCTATCGTATCAACACCACATGCGCGACGCGTTCGGTGAGACCGAAGAGACCGCCAGCATCGAGTATGAAGAGTTCCTGGATAGCAATTTGGCGGACGCTCTCACGGCCACCAGCCGCATAGGCGCGCTTACAGCCCTAGGCAAGAACTTCCACGCGATCGCAGATAGTACGTCTCCAGCACACAGCTGCTTGGTGTGGCATGGCACGGCCTGGCAAGCACCCTCATGCGGCGCATCGATCGAGGACTTTCGCCCCTGGCCAACCAATCCGCTAAGACATATTGCTGAGGAGTCGAACCCGTATCATCCGGGCGTTGCACTCGCGGTATCACGAATTCGCAATTACTACCTCGAGTACTTTGGAAGTACCAATCTGAAGACGCTGATCCTAAAGTATTCAGTTCGATCGCTTGAGGAGCAGATTGCATGGAACGAATTGCTTTCGAGCGAGTTGGAGCTTGCTACGTCTCTGGCCGCATTGGGAGTCGTCTAGGGGGGTACAAACACTCGCCGTCCTGGGCTCACGCCTCCAACGGGCCCAATCCGAGCCGTGGCAGAGATTCGTTCGCCGTGCTGGATCGACTGCCGTCCGACCTCAGAGGCCCGCTAATCTAGCAGCGTTGGCACCAGCGAACGGGTTCGCCTCGCGATATAGTGGCGTCGGTCGAGCGGTGGCCGGTCTGAGCCATGATCGCCCGTTCGGAGGCGCCGCCGGCCGCGGCGCTGGTCGCGAGCCCAACTCTCAGCGAATGCCCGGCATAGCGCTCGGGGTACAGCCCCACCGCCGCGTTTCAAATAGGCAACGCCACGAATGCGGCTGGCGCTCGAAGGAGTTGACCGAAGAACCCTTCGGTCAACTCGTCGCCGCTTTCCGTCGCGCCAGCCGTTTCGCGTGAGATGCCAATCGCGCCGACAGCGCCTGGGCTGAACGCGTCCAGTCCGCCACAATCTGACCGTAGCGCATCTCTCTGGTAAACTCACGGCGTGGCCCGCAAGACCGCCCTGGTCCGCCAGGTCCCGACCGCGATCGTCCCCCGCCGCCCGCGTCAGCCGGCCACTCGAAGTCAGCGCGTCTCGCACCGCGGCCTGTTCCTCACGCGCGAGGAGATGGCCCACATCGCCGCGGCGACTCCTACCGACCGCGATCAGCTCCTGGTGCGCGCGCTGGCCGAGACCGGCGCCCGGGTCGGCGAGGTGCTCAAACTGACGCCAGCTCGGCTGGGCCAGGGCTACGTCATTCTGCCCATCGAAAAGCGTCGCCAGTACGAAGAGAAGGCGGTGTATCTGAGCCCGCACTCGAAGCTCCTGCACGAGCTGATGCGCTACGCCATCGAGCATGGCCTCGGCCGCGATGATCGCTTCTGGCCGATCACCCGCCAGCACGCCCACACGATCGTCACTGCCGCCGCGGCTGCCGCGGGCGTGTACCGATTGAAACCCGAGCGACGTGACGGGGTGCTCATCGAAGTGCGTACACCCGCCTGGCCACATCTGTTCCGCCATGGTGCCGCCACGGCCATGCTCGAGGATTCCGACGACGACGCGGTCTTCGTGCGCGATCAATTGGGGCATCGCAATATACGCGAGACGCTGCACTACGCGGCGCTGTCTGATTCCAAGCGCCGCGAGAAGGCTGCGAGGCTGAGGATCGCGCCAGAAACCTGGAAGTGAACGACAAGAAAATTGGCTACCGCGGCCGGTGGATCGACCACGCTGACGTGGACCTCGCCGAGGACCAAACTGCGCTCTTTGGACTACGACACCCTGCCGCCCCTGTGGTTTTGGCGCGGAGGAGCGCGGCAACGACCTCCTCGATGAGGTCGCGACGAGCGCCGATCCCTTTGCCAACGTCGAGGACCTCCAGCACCCGCAGGAGCACGCGTTTTTCCACGGTCCCATTCGAGTGAAGCGTTTCTACTAGGAGTCGCAATGCAAGCCTCAACGCAGCTCGGAACCTTGAAGCGAGTGGGATGCGCGCACGGTCTGGACGCACGAGGCTCTCCAGTTCACGCAGTGGCTAAAGACCAATCTTGCTGCGTTGTCAGAGGCTCTCGGGCTGGATCTCGAATTACCGGAGACAGAAGTGCCAGTCGGCGATTTTGCTTGCGACGTCGTCACGCATGAAGCCGGCTCTGATCGCCTCGTCATAATCGAGAACCAACTTGAGCCCACTAATCACCGGCATTTGGGACACTTGCTGACTTATGCCGCTGGCCTCGGTTCTGCCGATCGCCCTGTGGGACCCACCCACCACGAGGTTGTGGCCGGTGCCGAACCACCTCGACCCGCCACCCGAGGTGCTCGTCAATCCAGCTCTTGCCGCTGCCGGTATCGCTGCCTAGAGACAGGAGTGCGTAGTGATTGAGGCGGAAATCGCGCGCGTCTGACTCAGAGTTTGTCTTGGGCCTCCGCGAGCGCCTGCTCAAGGGGCAGCCTGCGGCCTGCCGCCCACGCCGCCGAGGCCGCTTCGTCACCCAACGCCGCGCGCGAGATGGCGAGCCAGCCCTCCGCGATGCGTAGCCAGGCTGGGTGGAGCGGAGCTCCGGCAGCCTCGCGCAACGCTCCTGCCGCCCCTCCGAGACGAACAGCCCGCCGGTGCTGCCCCAGCGCGCTGGCTACACCGGAGAAGCCCTCCAGGAAATGGGCGAGTAGAACCCGGTCGCCGAAGTCCGACGCAAACTTCAGCCCCTCACTGAATCGCGCAGCGGCCTCTGCGTAGCGGCCCTCTTGAAGGTCCACGTTGCCAAGGGTTACCTGACAGTAGGCGCTCGGTAGGGGTTTGTTTAGCGCCGTCCATCCCGTCAACGCGGCCGCAGCCAGCATGCGCGCCAGTGGGTAACGACCTTCGCACAGGGCAGTCATGCCGCCATAATGGCGCCACATACTGTCGAATGTCTGGTCACCAGGGTTGCTGGCTTCCGCACGACTGCGTTCGAGATAGTCCCACGCCTCTGTGTAGAAGGCCCGCAGGTAGTGCACGTCGGCGATCTGGATGAGGGTATTGGCCGCTGCCTGGTGGTCGCCAAGT
>Ga0209166_10001793_pt1 | contig 17193 bp, 17 predicted proteins | sample Coa_R1_3_FD_187151 | JGI IMG/M metagenome (GOLD analysis project Ga0209166, IMG submission 187151) | Surface soil microbial communities from Centralia Pennsylvania, which are recovering from an underground coalmine fire - Coalmine... | ecosystem: Environmental > Terrestrial > Soil >... | reverse complement strand
AGGACGGCATCGCCGATGTCGCTCTTGACGAACTGGATGCGGCGGTCGGCGATCAACGGCTCGAGGCTGCGGATATTGGCGGCATAGGTCATAGCGTCCACGACCACCAAGCGGTCCTCGGGACGCGCCTTGATCCATCTGTGCACCAGGTTCTGGCCGATGAAGCCGGCGCCTCCGGTGATCAGAACGCTCTGCATTCATGCCTCCTGCCGGCCGCGCGATCCTTTAAGCCGGCGCCGGTTGATAGTTTGCCGAAGGAAGGCCGTCAATGGAAGCGCGTCGGTTCAGCTTTTCGGGTCGCAGTCACGCCGCTCCGCGACGCTTGAGCCCACCGATCAGCGCAAGCATCTCGCTGGCGCGATGGCGGTAGGTATGCTGTGCCATCGTCCTTGCCTGGCCGGCGCGCGCGATCGTTTCACGCGCGCCCGCATCCTTGAGGAACCGCTCGATCGCACTGAGGCAATCGTCGATCGAGCGCCAGACCGCAACGTCGCGATCGGGCTCGAACAGCGTATGCAGATTGTCCTTGAAATCGGTCAGCAAGAACGCGCCGACACCCGTCGCCTCGAACAGGCGCATGTTGCCGGCCTCGCGGCCGGCGATGTCGATGTGAGAATTGAGCGTAATGCGCGAGCGCCGCAGCGCCTGGTACATTCCCGCACCCCACACCTCGCCCTGGAGGCAGCGATGCAGCGGCGAGGTGGCCGGCAGCAAGCGGGGAATGTTGCCCCACATTTTCAGATCGAAGCGTCGGGCGACGGCTTCCAGCAGGGCGATACGCTGGCGGTGATCCTCCGACACCGACCCGACAAAAGAGATGTCGATGTCCTGCGATGGGGTTGGCGGCAGCGCATCGAGCAATGCGGGCTCGAAGGCAAGATGAGCGACTTCGGCGCGCACTCCGGCCGCGCGGAAGGATTGCACGATCCGCGGTAGTTGCGAGAGCATCAGATCATAGATTGTCCAGTCGATGCCGCGCGACGGCTCGATGCCGACCTGTCCGATCAGGAGGGGATTGCCGATCTGCCTGATCCTGCGCATCAGCGCGACGTCGACATAGAACACATCCTGGTTCAGCACCACGTCCGGCCCGAAGGCCTCGATCTGGGCCAGAAGGATTTGCTCCGATGCAGCGTCCAGGCGCGGGCTCAAGCCCACTTTCCGTACCAGCGGCCGCAGGATCGGCTTGAACGGCGCCGCGACGCGCTGCAGCCAGCCGGGCAGCATCTGCTGCCTCGCCTGGTGGTCGGCGGGGGTTGCGACCGCGATCCCCAAGCCATGCTCGCGCGCCCAGGCCGATTGCATGAAGCGGTTGTTGACATGGACCTCGACTGCGGAATGACCGAGCGCTGCAAAATTCCGCGAGTAGAAATCAGCGAGCCCGAACAGGCTCGCGTTCCGCGCCGCCATCTGCGTGTCATAACCGGCGTGCTCGAGCCCGGCATGCTTTCGATAGAACCACGCCAGGAAACGCGGATAGTCGGCGTTCAGGATGATGATGCGCATCGGTGGTCTCAGGACCGACGGCGGTCGGTGGAGGCGTCATCGTCGATGTCGCGCGGCATGACGTACCAGAGCAAAAACAGAGCGGCTGCGCCGTTCGTGAGCAGGCTCGTCGAGAACGGGACGTTCATCATGACCTGCGCCAGCGCGCCCGCCGAGACCAGGATAAATCGCGGCGGCAGGCCCTGCGAAAGCCGATTGACGAAGGCCGTGAGCAGTCCGCACGCGAGCGCCGCCAACGGCGCTCCCTTGAGGCCGAGCGAAGCCACGCCTTCGGTTGCGAACAGCGAGGCATTCACCGCACCGAGATCATAAGTCTTCGACATGATGACCGAGAGGTACTCGCTGTAGGGACAGGAGACGAATCGCTTCAGGACGTGGATCTGACAGAAGTACGTGAGATCGTGGTGTGAGAAGAAGTCGCCATAGAGATCGAGCGCGAGCGAGGGGACGGCGATCATGCGGAAATTGATCGTGCCGAAATAGCCGATGAAGTGATCGTAGGACAGCGTGCCGTGGGCGACCAGCGGCAACAGCGCATCGCCGATCGATATCGGCAGCAGCAGCGACAGCACGACGGCGATCCGAGGCTCGACGTAGCGCGCGAGCAGCCAGAGGAACGCAAGCCAGCCGGGCGTAAACAGCGCGAGCTTCGTGAGCGTGACCGGATAAAACAGTCCGATCAGCACCAGCGCCGCCAGTGCCTTCCAGGGCTTCCCGAGCGCGAGATAACCTGCAAATGCGAACGGCAGCAGCGCGCTGACGAGATTGCCGATGGCGTAGCGGACCGGGGCCGGAAATTCAAGCTGGTTGCGGAAGGTGTATATGTCGGCGATTCCGACCAGGCGGAAATTGAAGAACGCGCCAACGACGACGATGACGAGCGACGCAAGGAGGATAAGCGCCAGCACGCGCTCAAGACCGGCTTTCGACAGCACGAACCGCTGCTTGATCGGAGCGGTGATGAACAGCGCGGGCACGAGGAAAGCGAGCAGGGAAACGAATGCCGAAATGCTGCCGAGCCTATGATCGTAATCGAGGGTCGAAGACTTCGCGAGAAAGAGATAGCCGAAGACGATCGTGTAAGAGCCGAAGCCCAGGAGATAGCCGAAGCTGAAGCGGGCGAACGCAAAGACGAAGGCCAGCGCGCCCAACGGAGCGGCCACGAGCAGCGCCGGAAAAAACTGCGCAGGATTGTAGCTCAGGACGTCATAGCCGCGATAATAGTAGGTGACATGGGTCAGCGAGACGCAGCAGGCCGCAATATACAGGTACAGCAGCGCTAGCAGCGTGATCCGGCCGCGCGGGGGCGCTTTCGAGGTAATGGGGATATCGGTCATTGCGGTCGCGTCAGGATGGCTTCCAGCCCAACGCCAGCAGCTTGTCGGGCCGGGCCACAAGCGGGCAGCCGATCCGCTGCCAGATTGCGCCCTGGCCCGCGGTCTTGAGCGCAAATTCGAGCAGGGCCTGGGGAATGGAGAACAGCCGGGGCGGCCGACCAAAGCCCGCCCGATAGCGCGCGATCAGATCGGCGACCGTGATCGGAACGGGGTCGGCGACGATGAAGGTGTCACCGCGCGCGCGCGGATCCGTCATGGCGGTTGTGATGGCGGCGTTGAGGTTCTGAACCGACAGCACCGAACGCCGCGCCTTCAATCCGCCAAAGGGCAGGGGAACGGGCAACAGTGAAATCTTGCGGATGGTGGCCAGATTTCCCTTTTCTCCCTCGCCATAGATCACGACAGGACGAAGGATCGTGAAGGAGCCTCCGGCGGCGCGAATAGCCTGCTCCGCGGCAAGCTTTGAGCGTCCGTAGGCGTTGATCGGCCGCGGCGGATCGTCTTCGGTCAATTCCTCGTCGGAAAAGGAGCCTGACTGCGCTGCGATCGAGGAGATGAAAACGAGATGCACGCCGGAAGCGTTGGCGGCGCGCGCGAGCGCAGCCGTGGCCTGGTGGTTGATGCGATCGTAGAGCTCGTCTTCGGCAAAGGTATGCGCAATGCCCGCCAGATGCACGACCGCATCGCATCCCCGGAGCAGCGACTCCCAATTGAAGCGCTGTGACAGGTCGGGAAGCCGGGCCGCCCTGATGTTCGGGCCTTCGATGACGACCGAGCGCGACGCGGCAATCACCTTGTGACCAACGGCAGCGAGATAAGGCACCAGGTGACGGCCGATAAAGCCGTCAGAGCCGGTCACGAGCACGGTCGCTTTGCTATCCATCCACCACACCAGATCGCGGAACAAGGAAGCCCGCCAGCCGGCTCATCAGAAGCCGAGGGCCGAAAACGGGGCGCAAGCTAAGCCATCACGTCGGAGCAGGCAAACTGAGCCTCGGTGAATCGCGATCCGGCCGGGGCGGTCGTTGGTTCTGCTCCTGCTGCTATGTTGATCCATTCCGCGCCGCGCAATTTGCGGGGGATATACTAAAGAATACAACCCTGGGCCATTGTAGCCGGAGTCTCTACGATGATAGTTTTGGGCTCGTGTTTGATCTTCAATATTTTGGGCTCGACCCCACTATAGACTTAAAGAAGGTTGCTATTTTGTTTGCGACCGCGTTCGCATTCGAAGGTAGCGTCTTGCTGTGGCTCCCCTTCGAGCCGGTGACGGCGGCTATCGTCTTGCGGCCGCCCTTCGAGCACTACGATTCCGAACGATATACTTATCGGGCGCGTGCGAGGCTCGCCTTTGCTTCGGTTGACACTGCAACCGAGAAGCACGCAACCGTCGAGCTCACTGAGAACGGCAAAAGGCTTGGACCCGCCAATTCTTCACGGGACGACATCGCGACGAGAGGCCATGGCCGTTACAGCTTCATGCAGGACGGCATGAGCCAAGTGCTTTTCTTCTCCACCAGCGACGACAGTGACCCGAATACGAACGGAAGAGTTTACCGCCTTTTCGATCCGAAAGCGATCGATCCATACCTTTCCAAGTCGACTGCGGCCTCTTCTGCCGGGGAAGACCGGAAATGAGGTATGTGAGGCTCGCTGGTAACATTGCGCTCCTGATCGCCATCCTGCCGGTTCTGATCGTCGGATTTGCCTGGATCGGCATTTCGGAACATTTCGAAAAACGCCGGATCAGAAAAAAGCAGCGCGCAAGCTGATTTCTTAATTCAGGCCGCCCGGCATCGACAAATGCGGCATCGACATCAACACCTGTGGCGCACGTGAGACCAGCTCACGACCGATTCGGTGTCGCCGCAGCACCTTGATTTGCAGCCGCTATTTTGAATATAGGACTGGCGGGGGATGCCGCGATCTTGCGGCTTCCCGGGATTCTTGCCGTCGCTATTTCTCGGCCCGCTCACCCGGCGGCGGTCAGCAGGGGAAGTTCGGATGATCAGATTTGGCCTGCTTGGATGCGGGCGCATCGCCAAGCGTCACTCCGATCTGTTGGGCGGCAATCATATCGAGGGGGCGAAACTCGTCGCGGTCTGCGACCCCGTTCGCGCGCGCGCCGATGCGCTGGCTTCGAAATTTGCGGTCCCCCCGCATTACGACATCGACGACTTCCTCGCGCGCAAGGATATCGACGCGGTCTCGGTACTGACCCCGAGCGGCCTGCATCCGCAGCACGTCATCGCCTGCGCCAAGGCTGCCAAGCATGTCGTGGTCGAGAAGCCGATGGCGCTCAGGCTATCGGATGCCGACGACATGATCCGCGCCTGCGACCAGGCCGGCGTCAAGCTCTTCATCGTCAAGCAGAACCGCTTCAACGTTCCCGTGGTCAAGGCGCGCGAAGCGCTGGAGGCGGGGCGCTTCGGCAAGCTTGTCCTCGGCACGGTGCGGGTGCGCTGGTGCCGCGATCAGGCCTATTACGACCAGGATGCCTGGCGCGGAACCTGGGCTTATGACGGCGGCGTGTTGTCCAACCAGGCGAGCCATCACGTCGATATGCTGGAATGGTTCTTCGGCGACGTCGTCAGCGTCCATGCCCGGGCGACGACCGCGCTGGCCAAGATCGAGACCGAAGACACCGCGGTCGCGACGCTGAAATTCAGGAACGGCGCGCTCGGCATCATCGAGGCGACCACGGCGGCACGCCCGACCGATCTCGAAGGCTCGCTCTCGATCCTCGGCGAGAAGGGCATGGTCGAGATCGCAGGCTTTGCCGTCAACCAGATCCGGCACTGGCGTTTTGTCGACGAGACGGCGGCCGACAAGGAGGTGATCGAGAAGTTCTCGGTCAATCCGCCCAATGTCTACGGCTTCGGCCATCAGGCCTATTATCAGCACGTGGTCGACTGCCTGACCAATCAGAGCGCGGCGCTGGTCGATGGCCTCGAAGGACGCAAGAGCCTGGAATTGATCACTGCGCTCTACGAATCGATCGAGACAGGCGAGGAAGTGGCGCTGCATTTTGCGCCAAAGCTGAGCCGGCTGGGTGTCGCATCGTGAGCGGGCCGGAGCGCCTCCAGGCCGGCATCCGCGACGTGACGTTCGGCGCGCGCGTGAAGGTGGTCGAGCCCTGCAATCTCTATGGCTGCACCATCGGCGATGATTGCTTCATCGGTCCTTTCACCGAGATACAAAAGGGTGCGATGATCGGCGCCCGCTCGCGCGTGCAGTCGCATGCCTTCGTCTGCGAGTTGGTGACGATCGGCGAGGATTGCTTCATCGGCCATGGTGTGGTGTTCATCAACGACACGTTTGCGACCGGAGGGCCGGCGCGGGGACAGAAGGAGCTATGGCGCGAGACCGTGATCGGCAATCGCGTCTCGATCGGCTCCAACGCCACGATCATGCCGGTCAGGATCGTCGACGATGTGGTCGTCGGCGCGGGTTCGGTGGTAACCAAGGATATCGTGACGGCGGGCACCTATGCCGGCAATCCGGCGCGCCTGCTCAAATTCGCGAAATAGAGGGACGATGCGATGGCGGTACCGTTCGCTGATCTTAAGCTCCAGTACGAGACCATCAGGATCGAGATCGACGGGGCGATCGCAAACGTGATCCGCGACAGCGCCTTCATCCGCGGCCCCTATGTCGACGCATTCGAGCGCGAATTTGCGGCTGCCGCCGACGCCAAATATTGCATCTCCTGCGCCAACGGCACCGATGCGCTTTATCTCGCGATGGCGGCGCTGAAGGTGAAGCCGGGCGATGAGGTGATCACCACGGCGCACTCCTGGATCTCGACCTCGGCCATGATCACGCATGCCGGCGCGACGCCGGTGTTTTGCGACACCGACGGGGCGACCTTCACGATCGATCCGGCGGCAATCGAGGCGGCGATCACCCCGCGCACGGTCGGCATCATCCCGGTGCATCTCTACGGCCAGCCGGCGGACATGGACGCGATCATGAGAATCGCGAACAAGCACAAGCTCTGGGTGATCGAGGATTGCGCGCAGGCACATCTCGCCCGCTACAAGGACAAGTCCATCGGCACCTTCGGTGTTGCCGCGACCTATTCGTTCTATCCCGGCAAGAATCTCGGAGCGATGGGCGACGCCGGCGCCGTCGTCACCAATGATGCCGCGCTTGCCGAGCATATGACGATGCTGGCACGCCATGGCGGCCTCGTGAAACATCAGCACCGGATCGAGGGCATCAACAGCCGGCTCGACGGCCTGCAGGCGGCGGTGCTTTCAGCCAAGCTGCCGTACCTTCCGGCATGGACCGAAGCGCGCCAAGAGGCCGCCAGGGTCTATGACGCCGGCCTCAACCAGATCGAGGACGTCGTGGTGCCCGAGGTCGCACCCGGCCGCACTCACGTCTATCACCTGTACACCATCCGCCATCCGCGCCGCGACGAGCTCGTGAAGCATCTCGCCGCCCATGGCGTGCAGACCGTCGTCAATTATCCGACCGCGCTGCCGTTCCTCGAAGCCTATGGCCGCTTCAAGCACCGTCCGGAGCAATTCCCGAACGCCCACGCCGACCAGAGCCGGATTGTGTCGCTGCCGATGTTCGCGGAGATCACGCGCGCGCAGCAGGACGAGGTGATCGATCTCGTCCGCAAGTTTTAAGGGCTTTCCGTAGCGGCTGCCCTGCCGCGACGAGTTCTTTGCTTTCATCGCGCCCCGTCGAGCGGCTCTGCAGCGATGGCGGGTAACCAAACGTCTCACATCGAGGTCCTATCAGCCTGATTTTCCACCGCCTTTTTGCATTAGACTTGGAAGGAGGCGGGTGCTAAGGGCTGCCTCCGGCGTGCAACTGGAGAGATTATGTCGGCTCAGGATTCGAAGCGGCGGGTGGCGCTGATTACCGGGGTGACCGGGCAGGACGGCGCCTATCTCGCCGAATATCTGCTTGGTCTTGGCTACACAGTGCACGGCATCAAGCGGCGCTCGTCCTCGTTCAACACGCAGCGCGTCGATCATCTCTACGAGGACCCGCACGCCGGCAATGTGCCGTTCCTGATGCATTACGGCGACATGACGGATTCGACCAATCTGATCCGCCTGGTGCAGCAGATCCGGCCGACCGAAATCTACAATCTCGCAGCGCAAAGCCACGTCGCGGTCAGCTTCGAAAGCCCGGAATACACCGCCAATGCCGACGCCATCGGCGTGCTGCGCCTTCTGGAAGCCATCCGTATCCTCGGCATGGAAAAGGAGACGCGGTTCTATCAGGCCTCCACATCCGAGCTGTATGGCCTCGTGCAGGAAATCCCGCAGAAGGAGACGACCCCGTTCTATCCGCGCTCGCCTTATGCGGTCGCCAAGCTTTACGGCTACTGGATCACGGTGAACTACCGCGAGGCCTACGGCATGTTCGCCTCCAACGGCATCCTGTTCAATCACGAGAGCCCGATCCGCGGCGAGACCTTCGTCACGCGCAAGATCACCCGTGGCGTGGCCCGGATCGAGGTCGGCCTCGATGAGGCTATCTATCTCGGCAATCTCGGGGCCAAGCGCGACTGGGGCCATGCGCGGGATTATGTCGAAGGCATGCATGCAATCCTGCAGGCGGACAAGCCCGAGGATTTCGTGCTCTCGACTGGCGAGACGCGTTCGGTGCGCGAATTCGTCGAGCTCGCCTTCGCGGAGGTCGGCCGCAGCATCGAATGGCGCGGCAAGGACATCCAGGAGACCGGCATCGACAAGAAGTCCGGCAAGACCGTGGTGCGCGTCGATCCGACCTATTTCCGCCCGACCGAGGTCGATCTGTTGATCGGCGATTCCAGCAAGGCGCGCGAGAAGCTGGGCTGGAAGCCGAAGACGAGCTTCGCCCAGCTCGTGAAGGAAATGGTCGCGGGCGATCTGGAGGCCGCGAAACGCGAGGTCGCCAATGGCAAGCTTTCCGTTTGAGCTGAAGGGCAAGACCGTTTTCGTCGCGGGTCACCGCGGCATGGTCGGCAGCGCGCTGGTGCGGCGGCTCGCGCGCGAGGATGTCGAGCTGCTCACGATCGGCCGCGGCGATGTCGATCTGCGCGATCAGACGGCGGTGTTCGACTGGTTCGCGAGCCGGCGCCCGCAGGTGGTGTTTCTGGCCGCCGCCAAGGTCGGCGGCATCGTCGCCAACAACACGCTGCGCGCCGAATTTCTCTACGACAATCTTGCGATCGCGGCGAATGTGATCCACGCCGCGCATCTCAATCGCACCGAGAAGCTGATGTTCCTCGGCTCCTCCTGCATCTATCCCAAGATGGCGCCGCAGCCGATCCACGAGGACGCGATGCTGACCGGGCCGCTCGAGCCGACCAACGAGCCCTATGCGATCGCCAAGATCGCGGGCATCAAGATGGTGGAGGCCTATCGCAGCCAGTACGGCAGCAATTTCATCAACGTGATGCCGACCAACCTTTACGGTCCCGGCGACAGCTATCATCCCGAATATAGCCACGTCGTCGCCGCACTGATCCGCCGTTTCCATGAAGCGAAGCTCGCGAAGGCGCCCAACGTCGTGGTCTGGGGCACCGGCACGCCGCGGCGCGAATTCCTCTATGTCGACGACGTGGCGGACGCCTGCGTCCACCTGATGAAGACCTATTCCGGCATCGAGATGGTCAACATCGGCACCGGCGAGGACATCACCATCGCCGATTTCGCCCGCGTGGTGGCGGCAACCGTCGGCTACAAGGGCACGATCAGCTTCGACACCTCGCGGCCCGACGGCACACCGCGCAAGCTGCTCGATGTGTCGAGGCTCGCAAAGCTCGGCTGGCGCGCGCAGACCTCGCTCGAAGACGGCATCCGGCTGGCGTATCAGGCTTATCTTGCCGAGCACAAGCAGGCGGCGGAGTAGGATTGCGCTGCGTCAGCATCGTCATTGCGAGGAGCGACAGCGACGAAGCAATCCATACTTTCCTCGCAGCAAGATGGATTGCTTCGCTTAGCTCGCAATGACGAGGACAGAATCACCTATCTCGCCACCCTCCGCGGCCCCTTCGCCAACTCCACCGCCATCGCCGAAATCAGCGGCTTCATGAAGTACGCCCCCTCGGTCGGCGAGATGGCTGCGTGTAGGCCATGCGCCTTCAGCTCATTCGACACCGCAGGCCCCACCGATGCAATCGGCGTGCGCGCAAATCCCTCGCGCAGCTTGTCATCCCAGCCGTGCTTGTGCGCGGTGTCGATCAGGCGGCGGACCTGGCCCAGGTTGGTGAGCGCGATCGCATCGATGCGGCCGGCCGCCATCTCCTCGATCGCGGTGACGATGTTGGCATCCGCAGCTTTCGCGTCGTAGACATAGGGCAGCACCGGATCGACCTCGGCGCCCTGCGCCCTGATCGCGCCGATCAGCGCAGAGTGATCCTTGTCGGGATAGAGCTGCAGGCCGACGCGATGACCGATCAAGTCGAGGTGCGACAGCATCTCGGCGACGCCTTCGGAGGTCGGCTTCTCCGTGGTCTGCTGCGGCTCGAGCCCGATCTCGCGCAGCGCGCGGCCGGGCTTGGGGCCGCGGGCGAATTTGCGCGCCTTGGCCAGTGCGGCGACGAAATCGTTTTCCGCATCGAGCCGCCGCACCACCGTCATCAACCGGCGCAGGCCTTCACCGGTGAGCAGCACGAGATCGTCGAGGGGCTTCTCGATCGAACGCCTGATCCAGGCCTCGATCGGCGCGGGATCCGGCGCGTCGTTGATCGCGAACATCGGACATTGCAGGACATCGGCGCCCTGTTCAGCGAGCAGGCGGGAGAACTGCGCTTCCTCGCGCGATTCCAGGATCAGGATGCGATAGCCATTGAGCCTGTCAGCCATGGTCCGATGTTAACGCTGTTTGCCGGTCATTTGTTCATCCTTGCTCCGAACTCACGGTTGGCGCAAGGCGACGTCAGATGATAGAGCAGGGCCCGAAAATGCTTCTGCTCAGGATCGACCACGCTGCCCCAAATGTCCGACCACAAGTCCGATCATCAATATGTGTTGACGCTGTCCTGCCCCGATCGCCCCGGCATCGTGTCGGCGGTGTCGACGTTCCTTGCCCATAACGGGCAGAACATCCTCGATGCCCAGCAATTCTCCGACGTCGAGGACAACAAGTTCTTCATGCGCGTGGTGTTCACCGCGGCGGACCTTGCGGTCGAGCTGCCGGCGCTGCAGACCGCGTTCACCGCCATCGCGGAACGTTTCAACATGGCCTGGCAGATGCGCGACCGCGCCACCAGGCGGCGCGTGATGCTGCTGGTATCGAGGTTCGATCACTGCCTCGTCGACATCCTCTATCGCTGGCGCACCGGCGAGCTCGAAATGATCCCGACCGCGATCGTCTCCAATCACCCGCGCGAGACCTATGCCGGCCTCGATTTCGGGGAGATTCCGTTTCATCATTTGCCAGTCACGAGAGAGACCAGGCGCGAGCAGGAAGGCAGGATCTGGGACTTGGTCGGAGAGACCAAAAGCGATCTCGTGGTGCTGGCGCGCTACATGCAGATCCTCTCGGATGATCTTTCGGCGAAGCTGTCGGGACGCTGCATCAACATCCATCACTCGTTCCTGCCGGGATTCAAGGGCGCAAAACCCTATCACCAGGCGCATCAGCGCGGGGTGAAGCTGATCGGCGCCACCGCACATTACGTCACGAGCGATCTCGACGAGGGGCCGATCATCGACCAGGACGTCGAGCGCATCAGCCATCGCGACACGCCCGACGACCTCGTCCGCAAGGGCCGCGACATCGAGCGGCGCGTGCTCGCGCGCGCGATCCGTTATCATCTGGAAGATCGTGTGATCGCGCACCGCCGCAAGACGGTGGTGTTCGTGGATTAGTGCACCGGGTCGAGGCCGGACGGGGTCGCTCTGGCTTGGTCTTGTTGCGGCTTCTGTTGCTTCTGCTGCTTTTGTGACTGCTGCGGCTGTTGCTGCGATGGCTGTTGCTGGCCTTGTTGCTGCTGCGCTCCGGGACGGTCCGCGGCCGGCATCTGCCGCAGCCGCTCGCGCTCTGCCATGAACGCGTCGTACTTCGCGGTGCCCGGCCGCGGCGGCGCGTCCGCCGGCAGGCCACCGGCCCATTGCGGGACGTAGTCGCCTATCGCGTCCGACATCTTCTCGTTGATCGTGCCGCAGCCCGACAGCGTGCTCACGAGCAGCGCGGACACAAGCAGGGTCGCAAGCTGGCGGAGGCGGAGGGGCATGCTCAGGGAATCAAGCCTTTCAAATCGGTAGCGGGCTCATCCTACCGGCGTGATGCGGAAGGCTACTCCTAAACCCGGTAAAATAGACTTATCTGGGTTCGGCTTCGGGCCGATTTAGGGTAATAACGTACCTTCACCCTCAGAACGGCAGTCCCACATAATTCTCCGCCAATTGTCGCAGTGCCGTCTGGGACGAAAACAGGTACGAGATCTCCGTCTGCTGCAGCCGGTCGTCATAGGAAATACGGTCCGGGAAGCGATGCAGCAAGGTGGTCATCCACCAGGAGAAGCGCTGCGCCTTCCAGACCCGCGCCAGCGCCGTCTCCGAATAGCCGTCGAGCCCGGAATCGTCGCCCCTCTGATAGTGGGCCAGCAGGGCGTGATAGAGATAGTAGACGTCGGAGGCGGCGGTATTGAGCCCGCGCGCGCCGGTGGGCGGCACGATATGCGCGGCGTCGCCGGCGAGGAACAGGCGCCCATAGCGCATCGGCTCGGCGACGAAGCTGCGCAGCGGCGCGATGCTTTTCTCGATGGAAGGGCCGATGATCAGCCGCGCGGCCACATCCAGCGGCAGGCGGCGGCGCAACTCGCTCCAGAACGCGTCGTCCGACCAGTCTTCCGGCTTATCGGTCAGCGGCACCTGGATATAATAGCGGCTCAACACCTGAGAGCGCATCGAGCACAGCGCAAAGCCGCGTTCATGCTTCACGTAGATCAATTCCGGCGACACCGGTTTGGTCCGCGACAACACGCCCAGCCAGCCGAAGGGATAGACCTTCTCATATTCGCGCAGCACGTCGGCGGGAATCGATTTGCGGCTGACGCCGTGAAAGCCGTCGGCACCGACGACAAACTCGCAATCGACGCGGAGCGTCTGGTCGCCGGAGCGATAGGTCACATAGGGCGCGTCGCTCTTGAGATCATGCAGCGTCACGTCCGCAGCGTTATGCACGACCCTGCCGCCAAGCCGGTCGCGCGCCTCGTAGAGGTCACGCGTCAGCTCGGTCTGGCCGTAGACCATCACCGAGCTGCCGCCGGAATGTTTATGGAGGTCGACATGGTCGAGCACGCCATCATGGGCGATATGAAACCCGCGGTGGATCTCGCCCTCGCGGTCCATCCGCTCGCCGCACTGCGCCTCGCGCATCAGTTCGGCGAAACCGTGCTCCAGCACGCCGGCGCGGATGCGCGCCAGCACGTGGTCGCGGCTGTATTTTTCGAGAACAACCGTGTCGATGCCGCGCAGATGCAGGAGCTGCGACAGCAGGAGCCCCGACGGCCCGCCGCCGACGATGCAGACCTGAACTTTCATGTTTGCGTCCTCCCTTGGGGAGGACATTCTCCGATCTCATGGGAGAAACGGATGGAGGGATCGGCCTTTGTCTTGTACAATTCGAACATGCGCTCACCGCGTTCGAAGTCGGCCATCCAGGTCTATAATCTGTTCGGCGAGTCCGGCGACCTGCCGGACGTGGTGCATTGCGAGACCATTCCGTCGCGCTCGGTGCTGCACGACTGGCGGCTGGCCGCGCATCGGCATGCGCGGCTGCACCAGGTGCTCCTGATCGAGAGCGGCGGCGGGCAGGCGACGCTGGATGGCCGCGCCCATACGCTGCGTCCCGTGCACGTCGTCAACGTTCCCGTCGGCGACGTGCACGGTTTTGCCTTCGCGCCGGGCACGGAAGGCTGGGTGCTGACGCTCGCCGCCGAAATCCTGGATGAGGCGCTGCTGCCTTCCGAAGGCTTGCGCGGCGTGCTGTCGCAATGCGCCGTGGTGCGCGGCACGCCCGCGATCCGCTCCACCATGAAGCAGATTTTCGCTGAACATGCGGGCCGCAATTTCGGCAGGGCCCACATCCTGCGCGCGCTGTCGGCGGCGCTGATCGGTCTTGTCGCGCGCGAGCTCGCCAATGGGGTTTTGGGTAACGGCGCGGCCGATTCTGATCTGTTTCGCCGCTTCGAGACGCTCCTGGAGCAAAATCATCTCAAGCGCTGGAGCGTCTCCGACTATGCGAAAATCCTGTCGGTCACGCCCACCCATCTCAACCGCGTGACGCGTGCCGCGACCGGCGACACCGCCTCGCATCTGATCCTCAATCGCATGATCCGCGAGGCGCGGCGCAATCTCGTCTACACCAACCTACCGGTCTCGACGATTGCCTATACGCTCGGCTTCGACGATCCCGCTTATTTCAGCCGCGTCTATGCCGGCGCCACGGGACTATCGCCGCGTGCCTTCCGCGCCCGAATTCACGGCAGTGAAGCGTGAGTACGCGCGTGTTTGAATCGTGCAAAAGAATGGCTGAATCATCCATCCACGCCAATCGCGTGTTTCCTACACTGGTGCCGCGAGAGCCGCGGAAATTCCCCGCAACGGTTTTCTTGTTGACAGGACCATTTTATTTGTACAAGCGTACAAATGAGATCGGACGATCTGAGAGCAAGTCCGGCGGTTGCTGCGTGGACTGATGGGCGATGGGCCAGATTTGCATCTCGGGGTATAGGTACTAAAATACCCAGACGATGTGCGACCGAAGCGCGCGCTGAAGGTCGCCCAACGTCCGATTGACAACCGGGTCGCGAAAGACGCCATGTCGCCGCGACGTCAGGCGTAAGTTAAGATTGAGCAAGAGCCGGGGACTCGGCTCGGACACAGGCCGAAGAGGGGAGGAGCGTTCATGTTCGTTCGCAATCATTTGCTGTCGCTTGCTGCCGGCGCAGCCGTCGTCGCTGGCGTGGTCGTGGCCAGCCCGGCGCGCGCCGCAGACAGCGTCAAGATCGGGCTGATCCTGCCGATGACCGGCGGCCAGGCCTCGACCGGCAAGCAGATCGACAACGCGATCAAGCTCTACATGCAAGAGCACGGCGACACTGTCGCCGGCAAGAAGGTCGAGATCATCCTGAAGGACGACGGCGCCGTGCCGGACAAGACCAAGACCGCGGCGCAGGAGCTGATCGTCAACGACAAGGTGAATTTCATCGCGGGGTTCGGCATCACGCCGGCCGCGCTCGCCGCAGCGCCGCTTGCGACCGAAGCCAAGATTCCCGAAGTCGTGATGGCGGCGGGCACCTCGATCATCACCGAGAAATCGCCCTACATCGTGCGCACCTCGTTCACGCTGGCGCAGTCCTCCACCATCATTGGCGACTGGGCGGTGAAGAACGGCATCAAGAAGGTCGCAACGCTCACCTCCGATTATGCGCCGGGCAACGATGCGCTGAACTTCTTCAAGCAGCACTTCACGGCCGGCGGCGGCCAGATCGTCGAAGAGGTCAAGGTGCCGCTCGCCAATCCCGATTTCGCGCCGTTTCTGCAGCGCATGAAGGATTCCAAGCCCGACGCCATGTTCGTGTTCGTGCCGGCGGGGCAGGGCGGCAGCTTCATGAAGCAATATGCCGAGCGCGGCCTCGACAAGGCCGGCATCAAGGTGATCGGCCCCGGCGACGTCATGGACGACGATCTTCTCAACGGCATGGGCGACGCCGCGCTCGGTACTGTCACCGCGCACATCTATTCGGCCGCGCACCCCTCGCAGATGAACAAGGACTTCGTCGCAGCCTACAAGAAGGATTTCAGCAATCGTCCAGGCTTCATGGCGGTCGGGGGCTATGACGGCATTCACCTGATCTACGAGGCGCTGAAGAAGACCAATGGCGACACCAACGGCGACAAGCTGATCGCGGCCATGAAAGGCATGAAATGGGAGAGCCCGCGCGGCCCGATCTCGATCGATCCGGAGACCCGCGACATCATCCAGAACGTCTACATCCGCAAGGTCGAGAAGAAGGACGGCGAGCTCTACAACGTCGAGTTCCAGACCTTCCCCGACGTCAAGGACGCGGGCAAGACCAAGAAGTGACGCGGAGCGCGTCATCCCGGGACGCGGGCCCCACCTCGTCGTGCCCGGGCTTGTCCCGGGCATCCACGTCTTTCTTGCAGAGGGGGCCGGCAAAGACGTGGATGGCCGGGACAAGCCCGGCCATGACGAGGTGATGACGTTTGACGCTCGGCTAGCTAAATTCCATGACCTCCATCCTCACCAACCTCTTCGACGGCGTTGCCTATGGCATGCTGCTGTTCGTGCTCGCCTGCGGCCTTGCGGTCACGCTCGGACTGATGAACTTCGTCAACCTCGCCCACGGCGCCTTCGCCATGGCGGGCGGCTATGTCTGTGCGGTGCTGGTCAACCAGATGGGCTGGCCGTTCTTCGCTGGACTGCCGCTGGCATTCATCTCCGCGGCGGTCATCGGCGTGCTGATGGAGCGGCTGCTTTATCGTCACCTTTACTCACGAAGCCATCTCGACCAGGTGCTGTTCACGATCGGGCTCGTCTTCATGTCGGTGGCGGCGGTCGACTACATGATGGGCTCGGAGCGCGTTTTTATCAATCTTCCTTCCGCGCTTGAAGGGCAGTTCGACGTGTTCGGCGTCGGCATTGGCCGTTACCGGCTGATGATCATCGTGATCTGCGGCCTGCTCACTGCCTTGTTGCAGCTCATTCTCGCGCGCACTCGTTTCGGCAGCCGGCTGCGCGCCGCGGTCGACGATCCGCGCGCGGCCAGTGGGCTCGGCATCAACGTGCCGCAGGTCTTTGCCTTCACCTTTGCGTTCGGATGCGGCCTTGCCGGTCTCGGCGGCGCGCTGAGCGCGGAGGTGCTGGGCCTTGATCCGTATTTCCCGCTGAAATTCATGATCTACTTCCTGATCGTGGTAACAGTCGGCGGGTCGTCCTCGATCACGGGTCCGTTCCTGGCCTCGCTCCTGCTCGGCATCGCCGACGTCGCCGGCAAATATTACGTGCCGACGATGGGCCCGTTCGTGATCTACACCGTCATGATCGTGATCCTGATCTGGCGCCCGAACGGATTGTTCGGCCGCAGCGCCGCGCGGTGAGGCGCCATGACCGCGCAAGCTGACGTCGGATTTCATGCCAGAGCGCACGCGCGCTGGCACTGGGCCGAGATCATCTTCTGGATCGCGGCGCTCGCTTGCGGCTTCGTCTTTCCCTCGCGCTATCTGATCATGACCGAGATCGTGCGGCTCGCGCTGTTTGCGCTCTCGCTCGACCTGATCCTCGGCTATGCCGGCATCGTCTCGCTCGGGCATGCCGCGTTCTTGGGCGTCGGAGCCTATAGCGCGGGGCTGCTCGGGCTGCACGG
>Ga0209166_10001792_pt1 | contig 17200 bp, 13 predicted proteins | sample Coa_R1_3_FD_187151 | JGI IMG/M metagenome (GOLD analysis project Ga0209166, IMG submission 187151) | Surface soil microbial communities from Centralia Pennsylvania, which are recovering from an underground coalmine fire - Coalmine... | ecosystem: Environmental > Terrestrial > Soil >... | reverse complement strand
CCACGTTGGCCCGGGTGCTGCTGACCCGCTCGGCCTTCTCGGTGATCTCCGGGTCCGCACCGTCCCGCAGCGCGGCATACCGTTCCCGGGTCCGGTCCCGGACCATAGCCACCGTGTGATCGAGGTCCAGCCCGGCGCTGCGGGCCCGGCCGGTCTCCGCCACCCACACGTTCAGTTCCTCCGCCGACCGCTCCAGGGTCGCGGCCACCTCGTCCACCGGGCCGAAGTGGCTGAACAGCAGCCGCTGCGGGGCCAGCGCGCCGAACAGCCGCAGCGACTCCAGCGCCAGCGGCAGGTCGAAGTCCGGCGGCGGGCTCGCCGGGCGCATGTCGCCGGTCTCCGGGAGGAACACCCCGGCGGCGTCGCCGACGTACAGGTCACCGCTCGCCGAGTCGATCAGCCCCACGTGATGCTTGGCATGCCCCGGCGAGTAATGGCTGTCCAGGGTCCGGCCGCCGCCGAGGTCGATCGACCCGCGCTCCTCGACCGACCGGATCCGCTCGGCGGGCGTGGGCGCCAGCTCGCCGAAAAGCCAGTCCAGGTCGTCGCCGTAGACCTGCCGGGCGCTGTTCATCAGGCGGCTTGGGTCGGCGAGATGACGTGCGCCCAGTTCGTGCACCACGATCTCGGCCGCGGGGAACATCTCGGCGATGTCGCCCACGCCGCCCGCATGGTCCAGGTGAATGTGGGTGACCACCACCGTGGCCAGGTCGCCCGGCCCGACGCCGAGGCCCGCGAGCGCGTCCCGCACCACCGGCGCCGACGGTGCCGTACCGGTCTCCACCAGGCACGGACGGTCGGCGCGAATGAGATAACCGGCGGTAATCTGGCTGTATCCCGCCATCCGGGTGTCGATCTCGAACACGTCGTGCCCGAGCGGGGTCGCCCCGGCGTCGCCGTTCCGGCGGAACTCTGCCTGGTTCATGTGGGTATCGTGCCAGAGGTACCTGCCGCTTTCGCCGGCGGATCGGTAAAGCACCCGCGGCAATCCCGTGCGGACAGTTACATAGTCAGTACGATCTGTGCGTAGCGGGCCGGGCGCGGCGGCGCCTGGCCCGCACGCCCCGGCGGCGCACCGAGCGCCCACGGGAGAGGCACGGAAGGGCAGCAGTGAGCGGAACGCGCGTGACAGCATCCGGCGCCGTGCCGGCCACGGCCGCCGGGGCTCCAGCGCGGTCCGGCGACTGGCCCCGGCCGTGGGCGGTGCGCGCCGTGATCATCGCGGCCACGCTGCTCGCCGTCGGGCTGCGCCTCTATGACCTCAGCCGGCCCGGTTACCTGCTCGGCATCAGCGAGTACGACGACGGGACGGACTTCGGCAGCGCGATCCGCCTGGTCCACGGCGCCGTCCCCTACCACGACTTCATCATGGTGCAGCCGCCCGGGATCACACTGATCATGTACCCGATCGCGCTGATCACCAAGGGCATGGGCACCGTCACGGGCATGGCGGTGGCGCGGGTGTTCACCGCCCTGGCCAGCGCGGCCGCCGTCCCGGTGGCCGGCCAGCTCGTCCGGCACCGCGGCTTCTTCGCGGTGCTCGTGAGCTGCGGCGTGCTCGCGATCTACCCGGACAGCATCCTGGCCGCCAGAACTGTGCTGCTGGAACCGTGGCTGGTGCTGTTCTGCCTGCTCGGCGCGCTCGCGGTGTTCGACACCGACCAGATCGCCGGCAGCGGCCGGCGGTTGCTGCTCGGCGGCATCCTGTTCGGCTTCGCCGGCGCCGTCAAGGTCTGGGCCATCCTGCCCGTGCTGGTGGTCCTCGCGCTGACCGCCCGGCAGCCGCGGCGGGCCGCGACCTACGCCGCCGGGGTCGCGCTGGGCTTTTGTGTGCCGGTGCTGCCGTTCGCGCTCACCGCGCCCGCGACGTTCTACCGCAGCGTGATCATCGCCCAGCTGGTCCGCAACGACCTGGTCCGGATCCCGCAGGGCTACCGGCTGCAGCAGATGCTCGGCCTGGTCCACGTCAGCCAGCTGGCGACGCCCCCGCTGGTGATCATCGGGATCGTGGTCGTGGTCGCCATCGCGGCCGTCTCGGTGATCGGATCACGGCTGGCACACAGCCGCCCGCCCGCGCTCGACTGGTTCGTGTTCGGGACCTGCGCCCTGGTGGTGGCTGCGTTCCTGTGGCCGGCCGACTTCTACTACCACTACGCGGGCTTCCTGGCACCGTTCGTCGGGCTGGTGATCGCGCTCCCGGTGTCCCGGCTGCTGCATGCGCTGCCGGGGGCGCAGACCCGGCGCTGGCGCACGCGGGTGCGGCCGTGGGCCACCGGGATCGCGGCGGTTGCCCTCGTGGTCCTGACCGTGTTCCAGGTCATCGCCGAGGCACACGAGTACTCCGGCGTGCCCGCCAGCGAGATCGCCCAGGCCAAGCGGATCATCCCGCCGGGCGCATGTGTCGCGACCGACCAGGCCTCCTACACGATCGCCATCGATCGCTTCGTGTCCACGGTGCCGGGCTGCTCACTCATGATCGACGGCGTGGGCACCGACTACGCCCTGTCCAACGGCCGGAACGGGGAAACCGGGGCCGGGAGTTCGCCGGCCGTGGCGGCGGCATGGATGGCGCAGTTCCGCCACGCCTCGTACGCGTGGCTCACCACCCAGGAATACCGCCGGATCCCGTGGACCCCGCGGCTGACGGCCTACTTCCAGAGCCACTTCGTGCCGCTCACCGAGGGCCCTGACTGGCTGTACATACGGACAGCGCACCCCATCAGGGGACCGCTGGCCGGCTGACCGGCCGCCAGCGAGGCCGGCCCCCACGTCCGGCCTGGCCGCCGGCGTTCCGCGCGCTGATTCAGCCCAGGGCGAACGAGCGCAGCACCAGCCCGGTGCGCGGCTTGGGCGCGAACGAGGTGGACTTGCGCGGTACCCGCTCGCCGTGCGCCGCCACGTCGCGGACCACGTCGGCCGACATCGGCGGGCAGATGACCGCGGTGCGGTCGGCGGACCGGGCGGCCTCACGCAGCGCCTCGTCCGCGTCGTGGTGGATCTCCACGTGCTGGTCGTCATCCTGGACACCCCACAGCCGGCCGAGCAGCAGTTCCTGCATCACGGCGGCAGCGAGCGCCCGCCACCGGGCGCTCCGGCCGGGCATCGCGTCCCGCACCGCCTCCGGATCGGGGTCGGTGAGCAGGTAGAACTCGTCCCCGCCCGCGACCAGGAAAGCCACCTGCCGCTCGGCGGCTTCCGCCAGGGCGGCGAGCGCCTCCTGCCGGGCCACCCCGGGCAGTGGCCGCACCGTGAAGGCCTGCTCCGCCAGCCGCGCGGCCGCCGCCGGGCAGAGCCCGGGGACCAGCCGGTGAATCGCCCCGATCCGGGGCGGGAAGGCGGCCGAGTCCACCAGCATCGCCAGGCCGGCGTCCCACGGGCCGGGGCCGGCCCCGGCTGCCCGCTTGCGCGCCTGGAGTTGGAGGTAGGCGGCATACCGGTGGTGACCGTCGGCGATGAGGGCCTGGTGCGACCCCAGTTCCGCGGCGATCGCCGCCTGCTCCGCGGGAGCGGTCACGCCCCATAGCCGGTGTGTGATCCCGTCGTCGGTGTGCAGGGCAACCAGCGGCTCACCCTGCATCGCCCGGCCGGTGATCCGCGCGGTGGCGGTGTTCTGGCTGTCCCCGTCGTAGAGCAGGAAGATCGGCTCCAAGTTCGCCCCGGTCGCTTCCATGAGCTCGCGGCGCCCGGTGACCGGCCCCGGAATCACGTCCTCGTGTGGCAGCACCGGTCCCGCGTCCGGCGGCGCCAGCCGCAGCGCCCCGATCAGCCCGCGCTGGAGCACCGGTCCGCCCGGCAGGCTCTGCTCGTACACATACAGCGTCGGCACCGGGTCGGGCACCAGGATGCCGTCGTCCTGCCAGTCCCGCAGCAGCCGGGCCGCGTCGGCGTAGGCGGGCTCGGCCCGGGCGCCGTTGCCGGATCCGTGGGGATTACGCGGATCGTGGCGGGGCAGGATCAAACGGACAATGTTGTGCGGATCGGAGGCCAGCAAGTGGTCTTCGGTGTCGTGGGCAATCACGTCATACGGTGGAGAGGTGACCTCCGCGAGGCCGCTCACCCGGTCCTGCGCATAGCGCAGCCCGCGGAACGGCGCCAGCGCGAGGCCGGCCGCGTGTGGCGCGCCGGACGGAAGGATCTGCACATATGTCAGAAGCACTGCACGGCGGCCACGATTCCCGTTCTGGCGAAGATCCGCAGCCCAGCCCCGGCCAGCGGGACTCTGGCCAGCAGGTTCCGCAGGCGGATGGCGGGCATCAGGGCCCCGGCGGCGATAGTTACGCGTGGTACCGCCGGGGGCTGGATCTGCTGAGCCGGGGCAGCCCTGCCGCGGCCGCCGAGTTGCTGGAGCGGGCCGCGGCGGCCGAGCCCGGGGCCCGCAGCATCCGTGAGGCCCTGGCCAGGGCACAGTTCGATGCGGGCCGGTACGCACAGGCGGCGGACAACTTCCGGCAGAACGTGGAGGCGATCCCGAGTGACGACTACGCGCACTTCGGCCTCGGCCTTGCCCTCGCCCGGGGCGGCGACCCGGCCGCCGCCGCGGAACACCTCGCCCTCGCCGCCGCCATGCGCCCCGAACTGGCGCACTACACCGAGGCGCTGCGCGGCGTGCGGGCGACGCTCGCGGCCCGGGCGCAGGCCCGGTCCGTGGCTTCGTCCGCACCCGGCCCAGACGGCGACGAGCCCCGTTGACCGGGCCCGCTATGGCGGGTGACATGCCGCTGCGTTCTGCCCAGCCGCTGCGCGGTGCCGCCGAGCCGCTTGCCTCGCTGTACGACGTGGCGCTGCTCGACCTCGACGGGGTCGTCTACCTCGGCGGGGCGCCGATCCCCGGAGCCGCCGGCGCGCTGGGCAAGGCGGTCGCGTCCGGGATGCGGCTCGCGTTCGTGACCAACAACGCCTCCCGCACCCCCTCGGCCATCGCCGCCCAGCTCACCGGGCTGGGCGTGCCCGCCAGCGCGGATGAGGTCGTCACCTCGGCCCAGGCCGCGGCGCGGATGCTGGCCGAGCACCTGCCCGCCGGCGCGCCGGTGCTCGTGGTCGGCGGCATGGGGCTGCGCATCGCGGTCCGCGAGCGCGGGTTCCGCCCGGTGACCACGGCGGCGGCCCAACCGGCGGCCGTGGTCCAGGGGTACGCGCCCGACCTGAGCTACTCGCTGCTGGCCGAGGGCGGGCTCGCGGTCGCCGCGGGCGCCCTGTTCGTCGCCACCAACGCGGACTCCACGCTGCCCACCCCGCGCGGGCGGCAGCCGGGCAACGGGTCGCTCATCCAGGTGATCGCCACCGCCACCGGGAAAACGCCGCTGGTCGCCGGGAAACCCGAACCCCCGCTGCACGCCGAGGCGGTGGCCCGCAGCGGGGCACGGCACCCGCTCGTGGTAGGGGACCGGCTCGACACCGACATCGAGAGCGCGGTCCGGTCCGGCGCCGACAGCCTGCTGGTGCTGACCGGGGTGACACATCCGCTGGACGCCGTGCTGGCCGCGCCGGAGTGCCGTCCGACGTACCTGGCCGAGGGCCTGGCCGGGCTGCTCGGCCCGCATCCCGATCCCGGGGTGACCGTGGCAGACGGCACCGCACACTGCGGCGGCTGGCGGGTCGGCGTGAACGGCGGGCGGGTCGCGGTGGCCGGCTCCGGTGCCGCCATCGACGGGCTGCGTGCGCTCTGCGCGGCCACCTGGTCCACGGCCGGGGTCAGCGAGCAGGCCGCCGCGGACGCCGTCGCCGAACTGGGCCTGCCCCACCCGCAGGGCTGAGCCGACGCCGCTGGATCCGGACGCCCAAGCGGTCAGGACTGGCGGCGCGGGCACCAGAAGGTGATCCGGCCCCCGGGATCGTGCCCCTGGTCGGCGGAGCGCACCGGGGTGCCGCAGCGGCGGCACGGCCGCCCGGCCCGGCCATACACCCAGGTTTCCTCGCCGTGCCGCTGGGAGCCCGTGGTGACCTGGCCGGACCGTTCCTTGTTGGCGTCCAGCAGCCGCTGGGCGAGGCCGACGAGCGCGCCGAGGTCGGCGACCTCCCCGACCCGGGCGCCAGGGGTTCACCCCGCGCAGGAACGGCGTCTCGGCCTTGTACACATTGCCGATATTCATCGACATTGAATTTGCTACAACTCATGCCATGGGCGCGGAAGCTGGCCAGGTAGCCAAGCCCGTCGACATCTACGCCCGGGTCAGCTACCGCAAGCGCAACGAGAAGCGCGAACCTTCCACAGAAGGCCAGGTAGCCGTGTGTCGCGGTCGCCTCGCTGAACTCGGCCTGGTGGAGGGCAAGGTTCTGATCGACCCCGGCCGGTCGGCATGGAACCCGAGCGTCAAGCGCGAGGCATGGGACGAGCTAATGGACCGGCTTGAGCGCGGTATGTCTGGTGGTGTGATCGTCTTCGACCTTGAACGGTTCAGCCGCCAGCCGAAGGACGGCGAGCGGATGATCGAACTGGCCGCTAACGGGCTACTGGTGCTCGACAGCGAGAGTGAATACGACCTGCGCACCCCGAACGGCAAGAAGGCGTTCCGCGACGCCATGAACGCCGCCGCCTACTACTCCGACCGGCTGTCAACCAGAACCACTCGCGGCAAGAAGCTCAAGGCGATGGCAGGCGAGCCGAACGGCTCATCCCGCCCGTTCGGCTTCGAAGCCGATCTCGTGACCGTCCGCGAAGACGAGGCCGAGATCATCCGGGACCTGACCAGGCGATTCCTGGCGGGGGAGTCCCAGGACGCGTTGCTCGCTGAGCTCAACGCACGCGGCGTCAGGACCAGCTACGGTAAGTCCTGGGCACGAGGCAGCTTGCGGCGAATCCTGACCCGGGAGCGCAACTGCGGGAGGATCATCTACACTGACCCAGCGACGGGTGTCACCTCTGTTGTTGGCCGCCTCCCGGGTCAGCCGATCATCACAGAGGAAGACTTCGACCGGGTCTGCGCGATATATGCCGCACGCCGCCGGGGCCGTCCGAACTCGTGGCACTACCTCTGCGCGGGGATCGTTAGGTGCGGCGTTGAGGGCTGCGGTCGGCCGCTGTACGGAAGGCCGCGTAACAACGTGAAGCCGTACCCGGACGGCGCGGTTAACAGGCAGTACTGGTGCCCGAAAACCCACGGTGGATGCGGTCGCATCGCGATCGATCAGCGCGCCTTGGACGAAGCCGCCGCAGCACTCGCCATCGAGATTCTGGCCGATCCCCGTCACGCCGATGCAATCGAAGCCACAGCCCGTGAAATTGAGAGCGAAGCCACTCGGCTGGACCTAGCCATCGCCGAGGCTGAGAGCGTTGCCGAGGCCCTAGCCGACCGCCTTGGGCGTGGTGATCTCACTCTCTCCCGCGACGACATAGCAATCCGTCCCCTGGATGAGCGCATGGCCAAGCTCAAGGCCGAACGTGCCGCGCTCGGCGGCCTATCTCCACAGCGGCCGCCAAGGGCAAGCCGTGGGCACTGGCAGCGACGCCGGGCCGCCGCCGATCAGAAGGAGAGGCGAGAGCTGCTCAGAATGGCGCTGCGCGGGAGACGGCTTATCGTCGCACCTGCTGGTGCCGGTTCACCTGCCAAACGGGCCGATGTCACGCGCCGGATCAGGATTGAGTAACCGTACCTACGCAGCTTGCTTCTGGCTGTCGTTGGCGTCGAGATGCGCTGCCAGCCTCGCCACCGCGGCTACCTGCGGCTCGGTCAACGGAGGCAACGTGGCAGCCACTTCGGTTGCCCACGCCCTGAGGTCGCGCGCTGAGAGCGGCTGTGCGGAACTGCGGCCGGAGCGGCGTATTGTGTTTTCGCCTGCTGCCCGGTCTCGTTTCCGTCCCGTGAACCGCTGACACTAAATAACTCGTGCTTTCAGGCCCCTCATTCACAGGACTGTGACGAAGCTCACATTGCTTTGCCGGACCGGCGCCGGGCTTTGTTACCGACGGCGACGGCTCGACAGTGGTGCGCTCCGCGATATCCGCCTCGGCGCGACCGGGCGGCTGGTAACTCTCTAGGCTGATGGGAGGCCGAACAGGGCGATATGCACAGCAACTCGCCCGCCGACGCGACTGATCGTTTCCCGGTCAGCAAGTAGCTGCAGATGGGGTCGCTGGCTGAGTCGAGCAGGATCGCCGCAGCGTCGTCGATGCCGGGGTCGGTGTCGATGACGACCCGTCGGCGGCCCGTAGCGGTTCTGGCACGTTACAGTTCCTGTCGTATGGGAGGGATGCCTGCGCGCCCGGCCTGGTCGCCGCGACGGAGCCCGCATGGCAGGCACGCTCAAGCGCAGCCACAGGGCTGGCGCCGCTGAGGAGTCCTGCGACCATGGCCGCGGCGAAGGCGTCCCCGGCACCGACAGTGTCGACTGCGGCGACTCTCGGGCTAGTCGACGAGGCGAGCTCATTGCCCCAGCTGAGCAGGACCGCTCCTTCGGCCCCCAGGGTCACGGCAACCAGGCGGCAAGTTGTCCAGCTGGCCGTCTGCGGCCTTGTACTCGGACTGGTTGACGATCACCAGATCGCATCGCCGCAGCAGCCGTTCCGGCAGCCCGGCCATCGGCGAGGCGTTGAGGCAGAACAGTCCGCGGGCGCGCCGGGCGACGTCCGCTACGACGCTGACCGCGACCTCGAGCTGGCAGAGCGTCGCATCGGGAGCGGACAGGTCCACGCCCTCCAGGGAGAGCGCGGCGTTGGCGCCGGGGTTGACCACGATCGTGTTCTCGCCCGCCTGATCCACGACGATCAGGGCGGTGCCGGTCGGCGTTCCGCGGACTCGCTGCACACCGCTGACGTCGACTCCCTCAACACGCAGGCCCTCGACCAGCCGGTCGCCGAACGCGTCCTCGCCCACTGCGGCCGCGAGCCGCACCCGCAGGCCCAGGCGGGCCGCGGCCACCGCCTGATTCGCTCCCTTGCCGCCGTTGCTCTGAGCGAAGCTGGAACCCAGCGCGGTCTCCCCGGGCGACGGCAGCCGGCTGACCCGGGTGACCAGGTCGGTATTGGCGCTGCCGACGACCAGGAGCAGCGGGTCAGCGCTGGCCTGCCTCACCGCGCGGTCCCGGGGAGGGTCGCGTCCGCAGCGCGGCCGGCCCGCGTGCTGGCGCGCGGGGGCGCGCAGGCGGCACACGGGCCGGAGCTTCGGAGGGCGGGCAGCAGAGTCAGCCTCCGAGGTACTTGTTGGTGTAGTAGGTCGACGCCGGGAAAGACGTCGACAGCTCGTTCACCGACTTGAGGGCGCTCACGGTCTGGGTCCACTCCGAGGCCCGCTGGGTCAGGAGTCCGTAGCTGCCTTTCAGGTTGGGGATGGTGGCGAGCCATCCGTCAAGGTTGTACTTCGCCGACGAGCCGTTCTTTGGGTAGACGGCGGCGAAGTCGTTCACGGCGGCCTGCGGGTGGGCGATGGACCAGGCGAGAGCCTCCTTGGTCGCCGCCAGGTAGGCGCGCGCCTCGGAGCCGTGGGCGGACAGCCACGAACTGGTCGCGATGTAGACCCAGATCGGCACGTTCGGCGCACCAAAGCTAGTGGCCAGCATGACCGACGGCTTCTTCCCGGTGGCGGACTGTACCTGAGCGACAGCGAAGTTCGTGGTGTTGGTGGCGATATTGATCTTGCCGGCGAGCATCGGGGTCAGGTCGTTACTCTGGAAGATGATCTGCTTCACGTCGCCGGCCGAGACGTTTCCCGCCTTGAGAACGTACGGCATCATCGCCTTGGTCCAGGAGTCGGTGAAGACGCCGATGGACTCGCCGCGCAGGCTCGACAGGTCGATCGTGGTACCGGGCTTGGCAACCAGTCCCCAGTTGTTGTCCTGGGTATAGTTGCCGATGGACACGACCGGGATTTGAGCGGCACGCGCGAACACGACATCGACCGTGCTGTCGAAGCCGATGTCGCCCTTGCCCACCGCCAGCATCTTGACGGTCGTCTGGTTATTCGGCGGGAGCACGAGGTCAATGTTGAGCCCGTGCTTCTTGTAGAAGCCTTGCTCCAGGCCGACGGCGATGGGTACCGCCTCGAAGTCGACGCCGGGCCAGTCGTAGACCAGCCGGATGGTAGTAAGGCCCGAGGCGGTCGTGGGGGCGCCGCCGCCCGACGATGAGGAGCAGCCGGCCACCGCGGCCAGGATGACGGCGGCAGACGCCATCCCCAGCCGGGCAGCGCGGCCGCGCCGGCCGGTCACGGGCCGGCTCTGGATTGGATTCTTCATGATGATCGTGGTCCTCCGTGTTCGCGGGAACAAGGTCCTTGCCTGCGGTCTGCTGAGGTATGACGTCATGAGTCTCCCGGATCACTGCTCGTGCCCGTAGAGGCCAAGCCACGTCCGGCTGGGACGCTCGGCTCGGCGGCGCTGCCCGGGGCCTGGCCGCGGAGCCGCTGCGGACCGCGCGGGCGTGATCTGCAGGGCGCGGTCGAGCGGCTGCGCCAGGGGGTCGCTACGCTCTCGACCGCCATCACGAGCAGGAAGGAGAGGACCCCGATCGCGGTGAGCAGGAGTGTCACGCCGAAAACGACCTGAACGTTGAACGAGGAGTTCGCGCTGAGCAGGTAGGTGCCGAGCCCCTGCTGGGAGGAGGCGGTCCACTCCCCGATCACCGCGCCGGTCACGGCGTAGGTGGCACCGATCTTGAGGCCCGAGAACAGCGGGCTCAGCGTGGCAGGCAGGCGGATGTGGATGAATTCCCTGGTGCGCCGCGCACCCATGACACGGGACAGGTTCACCAGGTCCTGGTCGATGTGCGCCAGCCCGTCAAGGACGTTGACGACGACGGGGAAGAAGACGATCCATGCCACAATGATCAGCTTGGGTAGCATGCCGAAGCCGAACAAGATCACTAGCGGCGCGGCGATGGCCACGATCGGTACCGCCTGGGAGCTGATCAGCGCCGGGTAGATGAGCCGCTGCACCAGCCGGAACGCGGACATCACGACCGCGAGAACGAAGCCGATGGCCGCGCCGATGGAGAACCCTTCTGCCGTCTCCTTGACGGTCTGCCAGGCCAGCGGGGCCAGCGTGGACCACTGCCCGACAACGGCCGAGATCGCCGACTGCGGGGTCGGGAGGACATAGGGCTGGAGGCCGAAAAGCCAGATCACCGCGTTCCAGATACCGAAGATCAGCGCGATAGCCGCGATAGTAAAGCCGACCCGCTGTGCATGCTGGGACAGTCGCCGGGCGCTCATGACAGGCTTCTCGGGGCACTGGGCTCCCCGCTGTGCAAGAGCGCCAGTGCCTGCCGCTTGAAGTCGATGAAGTTGGGTGATGTCAGCGTGCCGATTCCGCGCGGCCGGGGCAGGCTGATGGCGATGTCCGCGGCGATCCGGCCCGGCCGTCCCATCATGACCGCGACCCGGTCCCCCAGGAAGATTGCCTCGTCGACGTCGTGCGTGACGAACAGGATCGTGGCATTGAGGTCACGACACACCGACAGCAGCCACATCTGCATGTCCAGCCTGGTCTGGGCGTCCAGCGCGCCGAACGGCTCGTCGAGCAGGAGCACGTCGGCCTTGAGCGCGAGGGTCCGCATGACCGCGACTCGCTGCCGCATCCCGCCCGACAGGGCGTGCGGGTAGTGGTGCAGGAACTCCCCGAGGCCGTACTGTCTCGCCAAAACCGCGGCCTCTTCCCGGTCCCTGCGGGTAGCCCCGTGCCGCAGCGACGCTCCCAGGACGATGTTCCCGATCACGGTCCGCCACGGCAGCAGCAGGTCCTTCTGCAGCATGTAGCCGACATGCCCGGTGTCACCGGTCACGTCCTTGCCATCAAGCAGCACGCGGCCCCGGGTTGGCCGGAGCAGGCCCGAGACGACGTTGAACAACGTTGACTTCCCGCAGCCCGAGGGACCCACGATCGACACGAACTCGCCGCGCCCCAGGGTGAGGCTCATCCCGTCGAGCGCACGGACTCCGTCGAACTCGCAGCTCACGTCGTCGATGACGAGCTTCGGCTCAGTCACCTGCATCACCTCCTCCGAAGCCGTCCGCGCAACTCCTCGCAGCTTCTGCTCTGCCGCTGGCAAGAGCGACCGTGCGCTGTGCGAGACCAGAGATGCTGGAGTTGTCGAAGCCAGCTATCGCCGAGCGAATGGTGTCGTGCAGCGGGTCGACCCAGTGCCCCGGCAGCGCCGCGGTGCCGTGCAGTGCGCCGAATACGGATCCGGCGGTTGCCCCGTCGGAGTCGGTGTCGAGCCCTGCCTCGAGCGCCAGCCCGACGGTCTTGCCGAAGTCACCCTCGCCCCAGAGCAGGGCCGCAGCCACGACGGCAGCGTTATTGATGGTGTGAACCCAGTGGTAACCGCCGAGATCACGTTCCACCTGGCCGATCGCCTCATCCCAGCTGAAGCCGGAGTCGAAGGCGGCGCGGACCGCGCGCAGCGCTTCCGCGAGCCGTGAGGCGGCGGGCACGGCAGTCATCGCGATATCGAGTGCCTCACGCGCCGTCGACACGGCGAAGCTCGCCGCTATCAGCGCTGCGGCCCACATCTCGCCGTAGATACCGTTGGCCGTGTGCGACAGCGCGGCGTCCCGGTAGGCCAGCATCGCCGCGCGGCGCGGCTGTCCTGGGCAGGCATAGCCGAATGCGTCGGCCCGGATGAGCGCACCGATCCACTCGCGATAAGGGTTGCGGTAGGTCGCAGTGCGCGGCGGCGCGATCCCGCGGATCAGGTTGCGGTAGGCGACCCGCTCGGCGGTGTAGGTCTGCTCGAACGGGAGATGCCGGAGCCACTCCGCGCCCACCTGCGCGGTGGTGAACCCGAAGCCGTGCTCCTCCAGCAGGTGCAGCCCGAGGATGGTGTAATCGGTGTCGTCGTCGCGCGCCATCCCGTCGACCCGCCCACGGGTGGCGACCCGCCAGCTGCCGTCGAGCACCATCCCCTCCGGCATCGGGTCCAGCACCGGGAGGTAGTCGGTGATCGGGTAGGAGTCGGCCTGCTCCAGGTAGCGGCGGAGCTTCTCCCGGTCCCATCCGTGGCCTTCGACCGGCTTGCCGAGGTTGCAGCCGACGCACCGCCCCAGCCAGGCGGCATGCACCCTGTCCGCCAGAACCTCAGCGCCGGGCCGTTGGAGGGCTACGTCATCGCCGAGCGCGGCGAGGATCTCCTCCAGATCGGAGGGTTCGGCGTACGGCCAGCTTGGCCCGACCCGCGTTCCCTCCACCGCGTCGTAGGCGCGCTCGAGCTCCGGCAGCCACCCGCTGCTGCCGGTGGCCAGCGCCTCCTGCACGCGGGGAAGCGCGCCGTCGAGCTCGCAGCCGCTCTCTCGCCGCTGGATGACCTCGTCGCCGAGCAGCTCCCTCAGCTCGAGCGCGTCCTGCATCGCCGGCTCTCCCTTCCATGAGCGGGCCTCCTGAAAACGTTTCCAGCACTCTCTAACAGAAGATATTGCCTTGTCAAGGGTGCTAAGATAACTTCTTAGGATGCCTTCGCGATAACGTATTCAGCGCGGTCTGCCCAGCATGGCGCACGACCGCAGTTCCGCATCGAGGAGACACATGACCTCAGCCACCCGGCCCACGCTCGTGACTGTCGCCAGGGTCGCGGGCGTTTCCGTAGCGTCTGCGTCACGGGCGCTGAATGGCCGCTCCGTCACCCCGGACGTGCGGCGGAGGGTCCTGGCGGCGGCCGAGCAGTTGGGCTACATGCCCGACGCCGCGGCCCGGTCACTGCGAGAGCGGCGCACTCGCCAGCTGGCCTTTGCCGTGGCTGATATCGGCAACCCGTTCTACGTGACGATGATGGGCGGGATCGAGTCTCTCACCAGGGCCGAGGGCTACCGGCTGCTCGTGCATTCGACGGGCGGGGATCCGGCAGATGAAGTCAGCCTGGTCGAGAGCATGTCCCGCCGCTACGTCGACGGCTTGATCATCTCGCCGATCCGGGTCACCGACGGGCTGCTCCGCGCCCTGGCGCGGTCAGCTTCTCCGATCGTTGTGGCCAGCAACCTGCCTGAGGGCTCGCTTGTCGATAGTGTCTACACGGACAACGCGTCCGGCGTCGAGCTGGCTGTCAAGCACTTGCTGGCGTCCGGCAGGCGCCGGCTCGCGATGGTCAACGGGCCGCCTGAAACCATGCCCGGCGCAGCCCGGGGCCGTGCATTCCAGGAGACGCTCGCCGCGGCGGGCATGGCAGTCGACCCGGCCTCAGTCGAGTGTGCCGCCGACTTCACTCACACCGCAGGCCGGGCCGCCGCGCGGCGCCTGCTGAGCAGGAGCCAGCCGGATGCCGTGATGTGCGCCAACGACCTCATCGCAGTGGCGGTCATCCGGGCGCTGGCCGAGATTGGGCGGCGCGTGCCCGATGACGTCGCCGTCGCCGGGATCGACGATACAGAGCTTGCCGAATTCCACCTTCCCTCGATCACGAGCGTGTCGCTGGAATCCGCTGCCCTGGGCAAGGCGGCCGCTCGGATGCTCCTCGACCGGATCACCGACCCGGACCTGCCGCCGCGCCGGAAGGTGATCGCACCGCACCTCGTGGTGCGGGAGTCGACCCGCCCGGAGCGAAGCGGTACCGTCCCGGGTCACTCGCCGGGGATGAGAGTAGAGGTGGATGGAGGTTCCTGACGAGCTCCAGCGCCAGGCAATCGGCTGCCTGGCAGGCGCTGCGGTCGGTGACGCCCTCGGCGGCCCGACCGAGGGTCACTGCAGGCGGCAGTCGGCTGGTCGCATTCGCTCACCGACTGCCCCATCCGCCCCTGAGCGCATAACCAGCGAATCTGCCTGACGCTGGGAGCATCTCAGCCTCAATACACCGCGTAAATGCGGGTGATCGTTTCCTGGCGGCCGGGCCCAAATGTTGTGGTCTTGGGGTGGGCGTGGGCGTGGTTTCCCCGCCGCTTACGATTTTGCGGCCTGTCCGGGTTCTGGGCCGGGGCTGGGAGCGGCGGTCTGCCGGTGGCCGCGTGGGCCATGGGGTTGCGGTGACCGGGTTTGGGCTGGTCAGGCCGGCGTGGGCGGGCGGCCCGGTGGCGGCTTCGAACAGGTTCATCCACTCGTGCTCGCGGTGCCAGCCCTCGGGCAGGTGCAGGGTGATCTCGCCGCGGCCGTGGCGGGCAGTGCGGGCGGCGACGTCGATGAGGTCGCGGCGCAGCTTGGCGCCTCTGGCTTTGGCGTAGGCGAGGCTGGCCAGGGCACCGGCGGCGCGCAGCAGGTTATGCGCGATGGCCGCCAGTGCGAGCCAGGCCGCGTTGGCGGCGAACGAGCCCGAAGGCAGGTGGGCCAGCGGGCCGCTGGCCCAGTCGGCGAAGACCTGCTCGACGATGGCGTGGTCGCGGTGCTGCCCCTCGGCCTGGAGCAGCACGAACGTGGAGTCGGTGAATACCGCGTGGTAGCGCCAGGCGGTGAATAGCTCGTCCTGGCCGTGGGCGGCTTGGCGGTTGAGGTCTTTGACCCGCCGCACGATCAGCCGTGCGGTGATGGGCTGGGTGGTGGAAGTGAACGCGGTGAAGGTGGTCTCGGCCACCTCGGCATCGCTCACCCAGCGGCTAACCTGGTCATCCCAGATGGCGCGCGGGTACTTAATCGGGGTCCACGCACCCTCGGGGATGCGCGCGATCGCGGCCCGCACGTGGGAGTTCATCTGCACCGTGACGGAGAAGAACGCCCCGGCGGTGCGCACCGCGCTGGTGAACACCGCCGAGTAGAACGCCGAGTCCGCCCGCACCACCAGCGTGCCGGTGCACCCGGCAGCGCGGGCCGAGTTGACTGCCTGCTTGGCGAACGAGGGGGCACCGCGGGAGGAGCCGGCGGTGCCGCCGCGCAGCCGGGTCGCGGCCACCACTGGCGCGGCCAGCGGCGTGCTGATCGTGGCGGCCAGCGCGTTCAGCCCACGGATCAGCAGGCTCTTGCCCTGGATCTTGGTGTGGCCGAACCCGGCGCCTTGCTTGTGCCCGTAGACGTGTTTTTGCATCGAGTCGGCTTCTCCTGGTTGTACATCTTGCAACCAGATCCAGAACATGCTGGTCAGCGCCGCGTAGGCGAGCTATCCCGCTCCGGAGCAGGCCATCTGGTGCACGATGCACAATCAGACAGGTGTCATCTGAGCAGCGTCAGCGTGAAGATGATCTTGGTTATCTGCAATTTTGACGTGCACCGCTCGAAGACCATTTCAAGAATGTCAGTGCCGCGAGCCCGAATGAGGAACAGCAGGCGGAATGATGATCATCGGACCGCCACCGAAGTTGCTGTGGGCCACAGGATTCGGGACAAGCTCGGGTACTGGTGACCGGCCACGGACGCCGCCGGCTGCTGTACCTGGTGCTGCCTGGTGTCCCTGCAGCTGGCGCAGGGATGGGAGGTACGCACAGCTCATGTGGGTGCCCGATGTCCCAAACGGCAAGCCCCGGTCCTGGCGGTCTGGTGAACCTCTGTGGCCCGCCAATGACATCGACACTGCAGCAGAGAAGAGCGCGCGCACTTGCTGGCACCCCCAGGGCGATCCGGGCGTGATGAGATTACGGAGGCAGGCCGGTGCATGACATCATCGGCGACATCATCGACTGGGATAAGGCGTATCTCGTCGGCGCGGACCAGACGGGCGAGCGGTACAACCAGCGGCTGGAAGCAGCCAGACGGATGGCTGAGATCGAGGCCCGGTGGCAGCATCTCCCCGAAGGGTTTGAAGCGGATCAAGGTGCACATCCGGGCTGTCGCCGATGCCGCACAGTCGATGAGCAGTGAAGAGCTGTGCTGGCTGGCCATCGCCGCCGCATCTGCCTGGGTACCCAAACCGGCTGTCGCTGAGGCACCTCCACGCCGGTCAAGGGCCCCCTTCCAGTCTCCGTTTCGTCGCGACCCGGCGACCGGGAGCCGCAACCGCGTCTATCTCTGGCATGCCGGACACCAGAACCTGACCCGCTCCTCGCCTGGGTCGCCCTGCTCTGCCCTGCGGATTGTGGTCCCGCAGCGGCGGCAGGAGCGGCCTGCCCGACCGTAGGCCCAGGTCTCCTCGCCCCGCCGGGCCACACCCGTGGTGATGATGCCGACCCGCTCCTTGTTGGCATCCAGCAGTCGCTGCCCGAGTTCTACGAGGGCACGCAGGTCCGCCACCTCTCCGACGGGCCCCCACGGGTTGAGGCCCCGGAGGAACAGCATTTCTGTAGCAAATATATTGCCGATACCGGCCAGGTTGCGCTGGTCGAGCAGGGCCTCGCCGACGGGCCGGGCAGGGTCGGCGCGCAGCCGGCGTACCGCCTCCGCGGCGTCCCAGTCCGGGCCGAGCAGGTCGGGTCCGAGGTGGCCGACC
>Ga0209166_10001789_pt1 | contig 17222 bp, 14 predicted proteins | sample Coa_R1_3_FD_187151 | JGI IMG/M metagenome (GOLD analysis project Ga0209166, IMG submission 187151) | Surface soil microbial communities from Centralia Pennsylvania, which are recovering from an underground coalmine fire - Coalmine... | ecosystem: Environmental > Terrestrial > Soil >... | reverse complement strand
TGTTGCTGGCCTTATCATTCCAATTTGCTTCAAACGCGGCAAAGGCCTCCACGCGTAGTAGCATGTGTGGATGCTTTTGGAACGGCAACAGGGCGTCATCATGGTTGTTCTTGGAGGCTACAGCTAAGAGAATGCCGCGTGCCTTCAGCTCCAGCAAGTATTGCTGAAGCCGAGCATGCGCTTCGCCCTCCGGTGAACCCGGTCCAATTTTGATGCCGCGTAGACCATCCTCCCCGATGACGCCGCTCCAGAGAGTGTTGTCGAGGTCGGTAACGATTACTTTACGCGTAAGCCCAAGCACTGCGCGCGCATGGGCCAGCATGGCGTCAGCGAGCGCCGGTAGACCCTCAGTAGAGGGATGTTGCTGGAAGTGATCCCATTGCAGATCATCCTGCCATTTCGAGAGCCCGACTTCGCGCTGGATTGGGGGGGTGTCAAGGATAGAAACATACGAACCAGCCGTTTCCTGAAGCCCGAGATTGAGAAGCCGGGTAATTCTGGCTCGACCGCCGGGCAGCGAACTCGCGAGATATCCATAAGATTCATGGGCTGGAAAGTCCAAATTTTGCTGAACTACGTGGCATCCGAGCTTTTCGTAGAGGAGTCGACAACGCCCGAGGTGTGCTTCCAATATCTCTCCTACCAGCCTTGCTTCATCATCAGCGACGGCCGGCAGCCGGAGACTGCGCCAGTGTGCCATGAGGAAAACAAGATCGGGACGAAAGCGAGACAAGCCGCTTTCAGGATCCAGTATTTCTTGATCGATCGAACCATACAGACCTTCATAAAACTCGGCTTGAATCCTGTCGCGAAAACACAAGGCGCTTAGAACTGGAACCAAAAGACTGGTGGAGCTCGGGGAAAGGAGTGCAATCCGGACTTTTCGAAGGCTCGTGTCTGCGCGGCCCGCAACTTCACGAATCAGTTTGCCGGAGCGGGTGAAGAACGCATAACGCGGCACCGGCAGCAGGGCGCGGCGCAAGATGGAAGCCGCCTCATCTAACCTTTCCACCGCGGAAAGCGCACTGGCATAGGCCAGGAGGACCAGAGCATCGCGCTCCGGAGTGAGCCCCAGAAGGAGCTCCCAATGCGTGACGGCAGCCCTGAAGTCACCGGAAATCTCAGCCAGTCGAGCACACAGATACTCCGTGCTCGCGGTGCTGGCAAGACTCTCCGCCCAGGCCAGTAGCTTATCTTCTTTATCGTTAGAGCAGGTGCGCACCAACTCGGTCAGAATTTGATCAACGTTTTCCTGCCGGAACTGAGCGGGAGCGTCCAAGAGCATGTCGGCAGCGATTGCCAGCTTCTCTGGCCCGTTTACATCTCGCAACCGGGAATAAGGCACGCTTTTATCGACCCCTGCTGGATACATAATACTGTTCGTTGCGGGGAGGCCACTGATGGGAGTGGCAATCGGCATTGAGGCAATCGTTTCCGGCCGTGTAGGAATTTCCGAACATCAATACGCTCGGCATCGTGCCTTTGCGTTCCGCGAACTCGAAATCGGATCGAAACCCAAGCAAGTTCATAACCATGAGATAGCCTCCAGTCTCGTCGGGTAGCTGCGCCTTCAGGTGCGGGAAAAGCATGTGCCCTATAAGAGGATGGTACCGAACCAGCTTGCGATCCGTCGATTGATTTAACAGGAGCCCGCTAAGAATCCGTTTTGGGAACAGGTGACGTGCCGCACTGATGATTATGCTTTCGTGCAGCGGCCGCAGTATAGCAGTCCCCGCTGATTGAAAATGTTTCCTGTCGCGCCGGATGCAGATCTGCAGCGAACGACGCCACGCACTGGTCCACAGAAAAACGCGTTTATATGTAACAGGTGGATTAGGATAATTTGCCTTCCAGAGCTGGATTCGCTCAGGAGACAACCGTGTTGCCAGACTTCCGCCGGCGGAGCACGCAACCGAGAGCCACCAATCCCGTACCGAAAAGCAGCATCGATGCCGGTTCAGGTGTACTCGCAAACCCTGACACAGCGGCACCCTCTGAAGTTGTACAAGGCGTGGCGCACGCGAACGTGTGTACGGCCACGTCGTAGCCCGCACTGTTAGGTGAGAGCACGTTTGCTGCTGAGGACCAAGTTCCGCTGGTATCCGTTAACTCAAAGCTAATCTGAGTCGCCGAATCCGTGAATCCACCCTTGTTGTCCAGACTAAGATTGAAGGTTCCAAAACCGTCTACGTGACCAGGTTTGTTATCTTTAAAAGTCGAAGTAAAACCACTGAAAGTGTTTATCTCCGCAACGCTCCCCAAGGTATAGTTGCCGTTCACGTTAAGGTCCGCAGCCGCTGTGCTACCCATCAGATAACTGTAACCACCGTTTGTAAGGAAAGTAAATGTCACATTAGCAGTTGTGGGGGATATGAGATTTATGGTAACCGTCGCATACGGGCCCGTAAATCCACTGAGGCCACTATTGGGTGCACTGAGCGTAATTGTCGTTTCGTCTGCAGAGACTTGCAAGGCGCCGACCGTCAGCAGTAGCGGGAACATGATTGCGAACAAAGCTTGCGCAAGCCGCGCACAACACCTATGTGTGCAGGTCTTCGTCATTGTCGTTCTCCTTCCCTCTCCGAATACCGCTACTTGGTATCGTCAGCAAAACCAAAGGACCTGCCCCTTAGATTGGAGGAACCATAAGCTCGTTAATCCTCCGAGCAACGCTCATTTGTCGGGACAGAGGTGGGCGGCACAGGGAAACTTCAAAAACTCCAGCAGACGGTAGTCTAGCGCTACGGACAAGTCAAGAAGCAAGGCATGATGTACACGCTGTTTTTCGCAGACCGGGACTATAACTTCCAAAACTATCAGTACCCAGTGATTGTATGGGCTGTTTTACAGAACGGCGCCATTCCCGTATGCGGTGCGCATGCAATTAGCACGAGAGAACCTGTTCCCCAAATCCTTGGAGGGTGGGTGTGAGGGGCTAATTCGCCTGTCCTAAGGCCTGTTCGGCTTGTTTTTTATCATCCGCTCTGAGTTTGTTCATCTGGAGAGCAGCCCGAAGTTGTGTTTTGCCCGGCTCCTTCTTGCCAACTGCCATTAGCGCCAGGCCGAGGTGGAAATGATACAGGGCAGAATCCGGATTTTTCCTGAGGCAATCCTGAAGCAGGGGGATCGCACCAGAATAGTTGCCTCGCTTGTACATAACCCAGGCTAGGGTATCGGTAATGGAAGGCATCTCCGGCATGAGCGACTTGGCCTTTTGGGCCCTTCCTAGAGCAACATCCAGATCCTTGCCCTCCTGAGCATCGACCCAAGCTATGTTTGCATTTGCCACGGCGAAATCGGGATCAATTTTGAGCGCCTGAGCATAGTATTTACGAGCTGTCTCGAGGTCGTTTATTTCGAGAAATAGATTACCCACCAAGGTACTCAAAGGGGCGGACTTCGGCTGCAAATCGAGCGCCTTCTGATACTGCGCGATCGCCGCATCAGTCTGATGCTTTTCCTGGTAAAGCCTGCCCATTCGTACATAAGCCTGAACATTCTTCGGATCGATCTGGATAGCCCGTTCAAACTCCACTTGGGCTGCGCTGTGATTTTTGGAATCGAGTTGCAGAGTACCGAGAATCATGTGGCCCTGAACATTATTGGGATTGGCGTCCACAAATTGTTGGAGACGTTCGACCGCCCTCTGGGTTTGCCGGCGCGAAACCAGGAAATCGGCATAAGCAGGCAGCATCGTCGGGTCCGATGGGCTGAGCCGAATTGCTGTTTCGAATTCTTTATCAGCTTCGGTCCATTTCTTTTCAGCGTGGTATAACTGCCCCAAGTCCAAATGAACGGCAGGCCGATTGGGGTCAAGTTGTTTGGCAACTAAGAATTGCTCTTCAGCCGGACGTAGGTCTCCCTCCTGTAAATATATTCCGCCTAGTAGCAGCCGGTCGTTTACTTCTGCAGGAAATTTGTGGACCAATTCCTGTGCGTAGGGACGGGCTTCGGAAATGCGATTTTGCGCAACGTTCAACTGTGCTAAACCCTGCAGGGCCAATGGAAATCCCGGTGATATTCTTACAGATTCCTGTAACTCGCCATCGGCCTGTCCCAAACTTCCGTTCTGCCAATAAGCCAAGCCGAGATAATAGTGGGCCTGTGCAGAATCGGGTGAACCCTTCACTGTACTTTGAAGCGCGATTATAGCGTCCTGCTGTTTTCCCTGGGCCATTAGAAGCCGCCCGTGAAGGATGTTGACGAGAACATCCTTGGGCGCCTGCTTTGTGAGCCGACTGTCCATTTTGGATGCTTCGTCCGTGCGACCGGAGACCAGATATAGCTCTTCCACGCGTTTTTCAATCTCAAGATTACTTGGAGAAATTTCGAAGCCGCGACCGTACTCGGATAGCGCCTTATCGTTGTCGCGGCGTTGCGCATAGTAATCTCCAATATTGATGGCCGCTTCCACGGACTTGGGCACTTGGGCTCGTAGCGCGCCGAACAATCTCTCGGCCTCCCCTACTTTTCCTTGACTCATGAACATGTTTGCCAAGTCGATGTAGAGAGGAGCGGATACGGGACTGATCTGAATCGCTGCTTCTAGAACCTGCTCCGCCTCGGCCATCCTATTCTCCAGACGATAGAGATGGGCGAGATCAAGGTTGGCTTGTACCGACTTGGGATCGACTGCCACCGCTTTTTTCAAATGCAACTCGGCGTCCGAGTTATGATGCAGGCTGATTTCGACGAGCGCCAAATTCACAAAAGTGCTGGGATCGTTCGGGCTAAGCTCCGTAATTTTGGAAAATGCGTCCAGAGCGCGATCTTGTTTCTGCTGCCCGATTAAAACGGCGCCAAGAAGTTGGTAAGCGGCTACGTTGTTGGATTCCAGCTTGAGAACGAACTCGGCTTCCTGTTCGGCTTTGTCGAACTGACGTGCGGCCACATAAAGGCGGCCGCGATCCAAGCGGGCATCGACATGCTCAGGATCCAGATCGATAGCTTTTTCGAGAGCGGCATAAGCCGCCTGCCAATCATGCTGTGCCAGGTCGGCTTGGCTTAATTGGTAGTAGGCATCAACAAAGCGTGGATCAAGACGGATAGCATTGCGAAATTCCACGGCTGCGTCGCCATATTGCTTTTGTTTCATGTACTTCTGGCCTGCGGCAAGATATTTGGTTTTAGCTTTCTGCGGATCGCTTGTGCATGAACTCAGTAGCAGTGCCAAGGAGGTAAGAAGAATCGCAGTCTTCATCTGCCTTCTTGAACCGAACATGCCGGGTCCTCCAGGAAATAGTGTTCGTTTACTTCGGTATGATTGTGTCTAAATCGGGGAATAAAGACTGCGCAAAACTGATCAGCCGCATTCGCGCTTTTGTTTCACCATCGTTCATGGGTGTGATCAGACGGACCAGAGCGCCATCGGTGCGGTTGCGTGAGATGGCGTCAGTGACCATCCAGAATTTACTTGCATACTCGCTGGCGATGACGCGGCCGCGACCCTGGTACCAATACCAGACCATCTGTTTGTTTAGATCCTTCTGGATGATGTAGTCGTTGATTACGATCTGTCGAGAAGTCGTCAGAGGAACCGTGGCATAACCTGCGGAAATGGGATCCCATCCCGCTCCGGGCAGACAATTCTTAGGTGAATGCATCGTGTCGCCAGCCCTTTGGCTCGCGTAATAACCTATGTACAACTGAACCGGCGGGTCTGCTAATCGGAAATAAATCCGGTTCGTGTAATCGGAGACGCCCACGGCTTGAACAATCTGGTCTGTTAGGGGCAGGTCCTGGCCCATCCAATTTCCGACGCTGTAAGGTAGATCTCGGAGTGGCTGATGAGGAATGATCGGTTCACCATGGCTCATCGTGTGAAATAAAACATAAGCGCCGAGCAAGACGCCGGCGGTCATCCAGAGACGCAGGGAAGTTGAGGAACTAAACATGAGTCGCTTTCACTCGGGTCTTCCCGATGTATCGCAGACTCCAATGGCAGAGGAACATCAGGACGAGAGCAGATACAAAGATGACCCAGCCCGAAAACTCGTGTAGGAAGCTTTCGGCGGCTGTCGGTCCATAACGGTGCGCCAGCATGCCTGCCCCCGTGATGCGAAATGCGTTGGTGACAATTGCAATCGGGATCATCAGCAGTGCGAGAATGTAGCGCACTGAGCGCCGCGGTTCCACAAAATATCCATAAGCCACGGCGAGGGCAATTAAGGTCATCAATGACCTAATCCCGCTGCAAGCCTCCACTACTTCCAAAGAATAGTTGGACATGACCAGAACATTGCCGTCCCGCAAGACCGGTACCTGCAGCCACTCAAGCCAGACAGTAGCCAAGCGGGAGGCCACCAATTGCAGAGGAAAAGTGATCTGGTTGTATATGATGACAGGGATAGGAATCATCCAGAACAGGTAGCTCAAAGGAAAAGAAACAGCTCGTAGCGTGTTCCACCCGGCCAAAAACAAAATCATTCCCGCGATCAGTACCAACAGGGAAAATCGACTAATAAACAACTCCGCTCCGAGCGACCCGAGCAGGAGAAGACCGACTGCCCCCAGCATGACCACAAATCCGAAGTTGCTAGGCTTGATTTCAGATTTCATCCAGCATTCGCGCCCTTGCCATAGGATGTAACCGGAAAAGAGGGGTACGAGGAAGCCGTGACCATAACCAGGGTCGCCCCACCATTGCAATATAAGGCCCTTTAGAATGCCTGCATAGAGCAGCACAAGTAGGCCCAAGAGAAGCCCGGGCCACGGGATCCGGACGCGAGCCTCGGTTGGAGTCATCTTTACTCGGACAGTACTTAACATAAGCGCATCTGAATCAAGAGAGTGGCCAATCCGTTTTCTGTATCGGACCGCGTCTTCCGGCCCGCAGTACTAGCGGCGAAGCTGGCAAGGAACGCACCATAATTAGTTCCCCTACTATAATGCGACTTCTGGGGACAGCAAGTAGCGGTTGCGTGCAATCGTATAGCCCACAGAATGCATAATGGGAGCCAAAGGGTCAGCAAGCTCGAACAAAGCGGTTGCAAAACGTTGTGTCTCACAATCCTTACTGGAGTCGGTTGATTCCCGCTGAAGAGATAGGCGCCTGATGCGCCCCCCTGTTTAGATTGAGCAGATATGAGCCCTTTTGCGCCAAGGAATTGACTCTTTAAGCGAATCGTGGCAAAAATGTGCAAATCTTTTCCCGAATTTTACCTTGGTTAACATAGAACTTCACAAAACAGCGGTACCCATAGATGTAACTCCCATTACCTACCTTTCTAACTGACTTGACTATAAGACGATACGAGCGATTTGCGAGTGGAGGAAATACGTTGAATGGATGGATTCCGCCGTGCAACGATATATCGACCGGCTGGATAGCTGGGGGGCAAAGTGTGTTCGGGCCAGGCTTTTTGGAGCGATCCGGGGTCGGCCAATGCTAGATGAGCTAGACAATCAAATATCTCGAGGGCTTGCAGATTATTGGGCCATTGCGGTACGTCGACGCTGGGCGATTCTCCTGCCTCTTTTTGTCTGTTGGGGTATAGTTTGGAGCGCGAGTTGGTCACTTCCGTCCACTTACCAGTCCGAGGCCCTGATCCTCGTAGAACAACAGAAGGTACCTGAACAATACGTGGTTCCCAACGTCACGGTAAGTCTTCAAGATCGCTTGCAGAGCATGACACAGCAAATCCTCAGCCGAACTCGGCTTCAGGCGACCGTTGACAGATTCCATCTCTACGCGGTTGGGCGGGGCCTGAGCGGCCTGGTGCGAACCGGCGACGCAGTCGAGCAAATGCGCAGAGATATCAAGATTGAATTGGTGGATTCCGCCGCGCGGCCCGGACAGCTCACTGCCTTCAAGATTAACTATTCAGCCGATTCCCCGCAACTCGCACAGCACGTTAACAGTGAACTCACGTCCCTATTCATCGAAGAAAATTTGAAATTGCAGCAGCAGCTTTCTCAGAGCACAACTGCTTTCCTTCAAAGTCAACTGGCAGAGGCGAGAACAAAGCTGGAGGAGCAGGAAACGAAGGTCCGAGCTTTCAAAGCCGGGCACTTTGGAGACTTGCCCAGTCAAGCGGAAACAAACGTGCAGATCCTTTCCGGATTGCAAAATCAATTACAAAGTACACAGCGAGCCTTGGACGGGGCAAGGCAACAGAAACTTTATCTTGAGTCCCTCCAACAACAATATCAAACGGCGCAAGAAATTGCGGGCGCCGACGATTCTTCGGAAGGGTCGCCACATGCGCTTGCGAAGGAGCTGGGAGAGCTTCGCCATCAACTCGCAGATAAGCGCTCCCGGCTGACCGAGGAACATCCGGACATAATTGCTCTCAAGGATAGAATTACCAAGACCGAGAAACTGAAAAAAGATCTGGAGGCAGAAATTGCCTCCCGCCCGGAAGCTGGCAAGGCGACAAATATGGTTGATCCCGTTGCGGCGGCGGAAGTGCAGCGCGGCTCCACGACTCCGATGATGCAGGTGCAAAGTCAACTCAAGGCCATCAAACTAGAAGTTGAGAATTATGAACAGCATATGAAGGAGCTGGAATCCCAAATTGCCTTCTATCGAACTCGGCTAAATCTGACTCCGAAAACAGAACAGCAACTGGCCGACGTTTCCCGGGGATACGAAGAATCAAAGTCCAATTACAATTCCTTGCTGCAAAAGCAAAATCAGTCGCAACTTGCTACAAACTTGGAGCAGCGCCAGCAAGGTGAACAGTTTCGCATTCTAGATCCTCCGAGCCTTCCGGATAGGCCGTCAGCTCCGAACCACTTGTTGCTTAGTCTTGGCGGCTTGATGGCTGGAGTCGCCTTCGGATTCGGATTGGCTGCCTTGCTGGAAATTACGAATGTCCTGGTGCGTCAGGAAAAGGACCTCGAAGGGCTAATACCGACCCGCGTGCTTGTCGGTATCCCCCACTTGAATGCGCCTGGGGAGGATCGCTTCCACGCAATCTTCCGTTGGCTGGAGATTGGGACAGCGGCAGGGATGGTTATATCGATTTTGGCAGGAAATCTTTACGCCTTTTATAAAAGCTGAAGCTGATGTACAGAAAATTCTACAACTTGACACGCAATCCCTTCGAGGTTAGCCCGAATCCTTATTTCTTTTACCCGACCCCGCGCCATAACGAAGCGCTTGCGCTGCTGAACTATGGTGTGCTCCGGCGCAAGGGGTTCGTGGTAGTAACCGGCGAGGTAGGAACCGGCAAAACTTTACTGGTTCGTTGTCTGCTGGACTCTTTGGCACTCCATAAAGTCGCGTTCGCTTACATCTACAATCCAATCCTTACGGTGCAGACCTTTCTGGAGCAGGTACTAGCGGATCTGGGCCTTTCAGTTGCTGCACGGTCAAAGAGTGAAGCGCTGTCCCGATTGAACAACTACTTAATGGCGCGCTCACGCAATGATTTGACCACCGCACTCGTGGTGGATGAAGCCCAATTGCTCAGTTGGGACCTGCTTGAAGAAATCCGCCTACTCACAAATCTCGAAACCACTCAGCACAAGCTTCTGCAGATCGTATTGGCGGGGCAGCCAGAGTTGGATGGCAAGCTGGATTCACATCAACTGCGACAGCTTAAGCAGCGAGTGGGATTGCGTTGCAACTTACTTCCACTTGAATTAAAAGAGGTCGAGGGCTATATTCATCGCCGCCTGGAGCTAGCAGGAGCAAAGCGGGACGAAAATGCGATTTTCTCCAGGGAAGCCATCGGGGCAATCTACGCGGTCTCCAAGGGTATACCACGCTTGGTAAATACTCTTTGCGAAAACTCTCTGATGCTGGGATACGGCCTCCAGTTGAGCCAAATTACGCACGCCATCGTTCAGGAGGTAGCCTCCGATTTTCGTTTGGATCAGTCCGCGCTTCCGTCGGACAATGCTGACAGTCCGGAAGGACTGACAACTGCTCTGAGGTTTCTGAATCAGAGAAGGGAAGATTGGAGTCGCCCAGCAACGACACCTTTTGAAAAAACTGTGTTTCAGCCAGGGGTGAAAAGGGAATGAGTCGGCTCTACGAGACCTTACGACGTATGGAGATACAACGTCGCAAGTCGGACCCCATCCAGATTGCGTCGTTGACACCCGTCGACTTGCTCAACAGTGTGATGACTGAACCCGCCGAGATGGAAGGGACTTCCACTGCGAAGGTTGAGATCTCCCTGAAAACGCGTTTGGTCGCGCTGACCGACCCCCGTGGGCTTGGTGCCGAAAAATTCCGTGCACTGGTAGCGCGCTTGGAAAACCAGCGCAAAGAGCGTGATTTAAAATCCTTGCTAATCACCAGTGCCGTGGTCAACGAAGGCAAGACTTTGGTGTCGGCGAATCTGGCAGTAACCCTTGCGAAGCATACCGGATCGCGGGTTCTTTTGGTTGAAGGGGATCTACATTGCCCCGCGCTTGCATCGCTATTTGGCTTGGGTCAATTGGAAGGCATCGGTCAATGGTGGTTGGCCCGCGAAGAGAAAGAAAGAATTTCCCATTACGTCTACCAACTGAACGAAATACCACTGTGGTTTCTTGGTGCCGGCGCAACTTCGGATCAGCCATCACAGGTCCTCCAATCGGCGCGATTTGCAGAAACCTTTATTCACCTGGCGAGCTGGTTTGATTGGATCGTGGTCGATTCCACACCTTTACTACCTATGGTTGACGCTAATTTGTGGTCCCGCTTGGTAGACGGCACGCTATTGGTTGTCCGTGAGGGTGTAACGCCCATCCGTGCTTTGAAAAAGGGCTTCGAAAGCTTGGACAATCCGAAATTGGTTGGAATGGTGCTCAACGAGGTCTCGGACTTCGACAGCGCAAACTATGCGGATCAGTATTACGCTCTCAACAATCCCCAAAGGAACAGTCGGCCCATCAAACAGTAACGCGGAGGGAGTAATTTGATCCGGTTCTTCAATGCCTATATTCCCATCCGCACCTTTGTCCTCGGCATATCGGAAGGGTGCCTGATTGCGCTCTCTTTCGTGGCCGCCGCTATTGTGCGTCTGGGGACAAGCGATGCCACCCTGATGCTCCAATACGAGCAGGGTCTTTTGAAGATTCTCGTGCTCTCCGGCACCTTTGTCCTTTGTTTGTATTACTTCGATCTTTACGATTCTTCCATTCTGAGTAATCGACGTGAAGTGATCAGTCGTCTGGTCCAGGCGCTGGGAACCATGTGCATTCTGTTTGCAGTCGTCTATTATCTCTACCCGCCCTTGGAATTTGGCCGTGGCATCGTCCTGATCGGCTTACTCATTGTTTTGACCGTTCTGATGCTGTGGCGCACACTGTTTTTTGCTTTAAATCGCAGGCCCCGGTTCGCCGAACGAGCTATGATCTTTGGCGATGAGCCCTCGACTTCAAGCCTTCTGCGGGAGCTGAAATCCCGCCCTGAGCTGGGTCTCAGCGTCGTTGGCCGCATTTTGGTCGCTGACAATGGGAGCTACGAGCTGAATTGTGGAGGCCTCAGTCTAAGGGGTACATCCGAAGGCAAAATCACCGACGAGGGGCTTCCCGCCGCCGTCGGTTTGCAGCGAGTCAATCGCATCATTATTGCCCTCGGTGACCGTCGGGGGAGACTCCCCGTTGAACTGTTACTCTCGATGAAAAGTCGTGGTGTGCGCATTCAGGATGGGAATGAGTTGTATGAACAGGTCACAGGAAAAATCCCGATAGAATCCCTTCACCTGGGCACGCTTCTTTTTTCATCTGGTTTTCGTCTTTCTCGGTTTCTCGTGATTTACAAGCGCCTCGCTTCCATCCTGGTGTCGGTTATTGGTTTGATTCTCAGCCTGCCCTTACTTCCGTTTGTGGGCCTCGCCATCAAACTGACCTCGCCCGGACGTCTTCTGTATCACCAAAGGCGTGTGGGAAGAAACGACAGCTTCTTTTATTGCCACAAATTTCGAACCATGCGTGCTGACGCGGAGGCCGATACAGGTCCTACGTGGGCCGGCGATGAGGATCCCCGGATTACTTCAGTGGGGCGGGTCCTCCGAACGATGCGGCTCGACGAAATTCCTCAACTATGGAATGTGTTGAAGGGTGACATGAGTCTTGTCGGTCCGCGCCCTGAACGCCCTGAGTTTATAGAGAGGCTCAAGCAAGAAATTCCTTACTACAATCTTAGGCATATCGTCCGGCCGGGCATCACCGGCTGGGCGCAAACCCGATACAAATATGGAAGTTCCATTGATGATGCCAAGGAAAAGCTTCGCTATGATCTTTTCTATATCAAGAACATGTCGCCCGGTCTCGACGCGTTAATCTTTTTCGACACTATAAAAACCATTTTATCGGGACGAGGAGCGAAGTGAGGGCGCTCTTTGGCTCTTTGTGCTTGGCCATACTTCGCTGTTATAGGAGCTTATATCCGGGCAGGTGATTTTGCGCGGGCGCTTCCTGTTCTGAATGCAGCGGCGATTGTCATACTGCTTCAATTCGTGTGATTGAGGAAGAGGTTCGAAATGGCTATCAAGAATGGCCTTTCGGTTGATGTTGAGGATTATTTTCACCCTGAAGCCATTGCCGCCCATTTTGGGAGAAGCAACTGGGATACGATGGAGAGCCGAGTAGTTGGAAACACGCATCGAGTGCTCGATCTACTTGGGAAGCATAACGCTCGTGGAACGTTTTTCGTCCTAGGATGGGTCGCGGAGCGGTTTCCCAAACTCGTTCGAGAAATTCACGGGTACGGGCACGAAATTGGCTGTCACAGTTATTGGCATCGGCTAATTTACCGACTCACACCCGATGAGTTTCGGGAGGACACTCGCCGGGCCAAAGATGCCATCGAATCGTCTGTCGGTGTTAAGGTCATCGGGTATCGAGCACCCTCTTTTTCTGTCACGAAAAGTTCCCTGTGGTCGCTGGAGATACTATCTGAGCTGGGGTTCGAATACGATTCGAGCATCTTCCCAATCCGCCATGACCTCTACGGGATCCATGATCATTCCCGATTCCCGTGCCGTTACGGGAAAGATGGACGATGGAACATGGTGGAATTGCCCATTTCGACGTGGCGGTTGGGTAGTGTCAACCTACCATTTGGCGGTGGGGGCTACCTCAGAATTATGCCATTCGCCTACACTCGCCGAGCCTTTCGACGAGTCAATGAGGGCGAGAAGCAACCCGCGGTCGTCTATTTTCACCCATGGGAGATTGATCCCGAGCAGCCGAGGCTAGAGGTTCCACTGCGGTCGCGACTGCGGCAGTATACGAACCTAAGCGGTATGAGCAAGCGCGTCACGATGCTGCTGCAAAATTACAAGTTCGTACCTCTTTGTGAGCTCTTAGGCCAAGGTATCACTTAGCTCCCGGAGGATTTTCCATGACTGAGTCGAACACCAACAAGGTGTTGGCATATTGGGACCGGACCGCATCTAGCTTTGACGCGATTTACACAGGGAAAAAGCCTGGCTGGGCGAGATTCCTTGATAAGTCACTTCGATGCGACATGTACCAGCGTTTCGACTGGGTGATGAAGAACTCAGGAGATTTGAACGGCAAAAGCGTGTGTGATCTCGGCTGTGGAACTGGGCGATACGTAATTGCCTACGCGCAATCAGATGTCCAGCGGGTGCTCGGAATTGATGGAGCACCGAGCATGGTCCGGCAGGCGTCCTCCCTGATCCAGCAAGCTGGACTTCAGGGCAAAGCTGAAGTGAGGGAGTATCCGATCCTGAATTGCCCCGAGAACCAGGTATTCGATTTAACCATTGCAGTTGGGCTTTTTGATTATACGCAGGACACTGCGCCATTCTTGGCAAAGATTCGACGGATTACAGGGTCGCGTTTCCTGTCGACGTTTCCGAGATATTGGACGTACCGCATGCCCCTTCGGAGAGTCCGTTTGGGTTTGCTCGGGTGTCCCGTATATTTCTATACTGTGAAACAGATAAGAGCGCTTCACGAGATGGCCGGTTTTACATGTGAACGAATCGAACGGCTGGGAGCTATCTATTGCGTTCTTGCCACCCCTAACGACAAGGTGCAACGAGTCGGAGCTAGGTGATGAACTTCAGCTCTTCCGAGAATGACCGCGGGGGCAACATTCTGAAGGCTGGAGAGGTCAACTCAGCGCAGCAATGTGTCATACCATTCGTCAGGAAAACTCATAATCGGCGACTTGTAACGCTGTATAAACAGGTGAATGCAAGCGGTCGCTAGGCCACGCAGCGAAAATGCTTACCGTTTTCCGTTGTCCTGATTGCATGGCTGATTTGAACGTAGGGACCAACTACTGCCGCGATCGTCGTCTACTTCTATTTTGTAGCTGGAAAGAAATGAGTGTGCGTCCACTGGCCCTAAGCAACGATCGTAATCGAAACGTTCGTCTATCAATCGCCAGTCGAGCGAGGCGCTGAGACTGTGGATCGGGCTTCTAAATCAAATGTGAAACACGCAAACCGGCCTGAGCCGCTCGGATTTGTGTATTTTGGGTTAGTTCTCTTCATGATCGTGAGTTTCGTACATCCGCAAGATTGGATTCCTGGATTGGCGGCGGTTCCTCTCGCGAAAATCACAGGTATCTTAACGCTGTTGGCCCTAGTTTTTTCGTTCAACGACATCCGCTGGCACATGCCTCAGGAAGTTGCATTTCTCAGTCTTCTCATGGTTCAGCTTTGGCTCACTGTTCCCTTCTCTCCTGTTTGGAGAGGCGGCGCGTTCAACGTGATGCTGAATTTCTCCAGGATATTGCCATTTGTCGTCGCCATTTATGGGGCGGTGCGCTCTATGAAGCGGCTTCGCTCGGTCTTGTTCGTTCAAGCCGCTTCCATCGCTACAATTTCACTAATCAGTATTGTCACTCGACATACATCTGATGGTCGCCTCCAAGGCGTTCTTTCCGGGGTCGGAAACTCGAACGATCTTGCACTCGCCCTCGACCTCAGTCTCCCACTTTGCTTAGCGTTCGCAATTACGACTAGAAGCTTTTGGAAGAAATTTGCGTGGTCCATTGCCATGTTTGCAATGGTATACGCGGTTTTTCTGACAGCGTCGCGAGGGGGAGCCATTGCATTTGTTGTTGCTGCATTGGTATGCCTCTGGCAACTTGGTGTCAAGAGCCGCCGTTTCTATCTAGTCTTGCTGGTGCCTGTTGCGGTAATGGTTATCGGGCTGTACGGTGGAAACTCTCTGCGAGGGCGATTTATGCAGACGAATTTAGAGCCTGCAACAAATAACCACAGCACCGAGGAGGATGCGTCAGGGCAACAGCGCAAGGAGCTTTTGTTTCAAAGCCTAAAAGTGACGGCCCAGCATCCGCTCTTCGGCGTTGGGCCCGGCAATTTTGAGATTGTATCTGGGGTGTGGCGTGTTACTCACAACTCTTATACGCAGATGAGCTCAGAGGGTGGTATCCCGGCATTCCTCTTGTACGTACTTTTCCTATGGCGTGGTATTGCCAATTTGAGAGACGTAAGTAAGTCCGCAGAAAGAGGAAAGGGAATTCGGCCATTCTCGATGGCGCTTGGAGCGAGTCTTGCAGCGTATCTCGTAGGCTCCTTCTTCACAAGTGTCGCATACCAGCTGTTTCCATACTGTTTAGTTGCCTACACCAGTGCGTTGCGCTTAATTGTGCAGAAGGATCGGACAGGATCGCCAAAACCACAACCAACACCTACCGAAGTTGAGGCAACAGTTTGGCAGTAAAAACGTAAGGGTCAGGCGGCCGGCGTCTTGACACTTACCGCTGAGAGTAGCTGCCGTGGCGAAGGGGTCGCTGGCGCGACAATCGGAGCGAGGCGAGTTTGAATTTGACGATCACTAAATCGAATCGGCTCCAGGAGGACCGATCTGTGCCACGGCAGCGTCGGAGGCGGAATAAGCAGCCGGAAAGGTGAGCTCCAGGGTGGCGCCGACAATTGGACAAGGGTCTCGCGCCCCACAAGTGGAATTGGCACGATCGTGGAACTCGGAAGGATAGCACGACTGATCAACATCGAAGACAGAAACGTTGAAATCTTTCCAGAAATTGTAGCCTCGAAGAGACGGGCTTGATACTTGGACGTGAGGCGTTGCCAGGCGAAACTACCGCACCGTATGATGGAGTCAACTTTATTAGCGCGATGAGCTGAACGGGTTCCGCTACTCCGCGTTGATCGGCCTGTGCCTATTGCGCGATGTAGTCCTTGACTGCAGACAAGTAATTCTTCCGGCCCAGGGCCACTGTACGCAACAACTCCAATCCCGCACCTTGTTCGCCTCCTCGTTCATCTCGGTTTCCTGCGCACTGCTTTGGCCGTGGATTTAATGAGGCGAAGCGCGAACAGAGGCAAGTGCGTAATGCCAAGAGCTATCCAGGCTTTCACGCTGAAAGGAGAGTAGTGCAAGGCGCGACGCAGCTTACCTCTCGCTCCATGAAGATTGAGTTCGTGAAGATTGTGCCAACCCATTCCCCAACAGTAGCTAAACCTTGCTTCTTGCATCAGTTTGTGGCGGGCTCGGAGTTGCGGAATTGAGTCTTCAAACCAGTCTAATTGAGCAAGCCAACCAGCCAAAACCTTCTCTTGATTCTGATGACTGAAGCTCTGTGGGTGAACGCGATAATGAACAAGAACCTCGTCGAGATAGTAGACAGGATAATGAGCGGCAATTCGCATCCACATATTCCAGTCGTCCTTGCCTAATGCAATGGAATCGTCGGCAAACTTCCCCACTTTGTCAAAGCATTCTCGCCTCGCCATTACGCAAGAGGTCCCTATCCAATTGTCAAAAAGGAGTTCTTCTAGAACATAGCCGCTCTGGATCGGCGGCCTCTGGTCAGCGGATGACGGCTCAATGATACCGGTCTCATCAAACTTGGCATAATTAGTAGTGATAATTCCATATTCGGGATGGCTGCTCGCAATGGAGACCTGCCGCTCCAGTTTCTTAGGCAGCCACAAGTCGTCCGCATCCAGAAAAGCAACTAGAGAACCATGCGAAGCTTCCAAACCCAGATTCCTACTCGAGGCCGGCCCTTTGTGGCTATTCTTCAGCAGCGTGATCTTGCCGCAGAATCTGTCCAGGATCGCTTCGGTCCGGTCTGTGGAACCATCATCAATAACGATTACTTCGAAATCCCGAAACGTCTGCGCGAAGACAGTTTCGAGGGTCGCCGCAACGTACTCTTGCCCATTGTAAACGGGGATGATCACGGACACTCTAGGCATAGTCCGGGCTTTCTAGTGAGCGGGAATTTTCAGGTTGAGCTTAATCCGAAACCGATAATCTACATCCGATGCGGTCAACATGCAATTATGCCCGACTACAAAGACCTGCTC
>Ga0209166_10001788_pt1 | contig 17233 bp, 11 predicted proteins | sample Coa_R1_3_FD_187151 | JGI IMG/M metagenome (GOLD analysis project Ga0209166, IMG submission 187151) | Surface soil microbial communities from Centralia Pennsylvania, which are recovering from an underground coalmine fire - Coalmine... | ecosystem: Environmental > Terrestrial > Soil >... | reverse complement strand
CACAGCGACGGCACGTCCGCCGCCCACATCGTGGTGTCGGAAACCACGATGACGTCGCAGGAGAGCCGGTCGGCCCGGTCCCGCAGCAGCGCGGCGAAGTGCGGCGATCCCGATTCCTCCTCGCCTTCGATCAGCAGCTTCAGCGTGACCGGCGGCGCGGTCGCCCCGGCCGCCGCCAGACATGCACGCAGCCCCAGCGTGTGCAGCAGCACCTGGCCCTTGTCGTCGGAAGAGCCCCGGCCGAACAGCTCCCCGTCCCGCTCGGCCGGCTCGAACGGCGGGCAGTCCCACTCGCTGAGCGGTTCCACGGGCTGGACGTCGTGATGCCCGTAGACGCAGACCGTGGGCGCGGCGGGAGCGGCTGCGGGCCAGCACGCGTACACCGACGGCAAGCCCGGCGAGTCCCGGGTGCCGGTCTCCCAGATCTCCACCTCCGGGAACCCGATCGCGCGCAGGTGGGCCGCGAGCCACTCCGCGGACGCACGCACGTCCGGGTGGCGGCCCGGATCGGCGGAGATCGACGGGATCGCCAGCCATTGCTTCAGGTCGCCGAAGAAGCTCCCGGCGTTTTCCTCGATGTAGCTACGGACATCCATGCTTGTGTCTACGCCTCCCCAGCAGACCGCCCCCGGCACTCTAGACCACCGGCCGCAGGCCGCCGGTTGCGGCCCCGTGCCGCGACCACCGGGCTGCCGGTTATAAGCAGAGGCTTACCGGGCGATGAACAAATACTCGCGGGCGGCGCGGCGGCGGGCCGCCTGGTGCGTACCGAACGCGTAGGTGTGGTCAATCGGCCGTACCTCGACGTGCCGCTTGACCTCGCGCAGCAGCCCTTCGATGGTCGCGGCGTCGGGCACCGCGTTGGATGAGTACGACAGCACGAGGGCGGAGTCGGCGAACTGCCGGATCGTGCGCCGCAACGCCTCGGTGACCGTACGGGTGTACGAGAACGGCGTGTAGCGCTTGGGCAGCTTCCGGGTGCGCGTGGTCTCCATCGGCACCTGGCCGCGCCAGTAGACCGATAGTCCCTCCAGGAAGTGATAGCGCTTGATGTAGCAGTTGTCGTCACGAGGCGGCGCGTAAGGCGGGTCCAAATAGACCACGTCGTAGCCGCCCGGGGCCAGGTCGAACACGTCGGACGAGGTGGCGGCGCAGGGCCGGCCGCTGTCGAACACCACGCTGTTGTACTCGGCGGCCCGCTCCGCGAAGTGGTCGCGAAGCGGAAGGCGCAGGTCACGGCGGCCGTCGTCATAACGCAGGCCGGTGACGGTGAAGACTCCCCTGGGCTGCCGCCGGGCTGCGGACAGCACCAGCGCGGAGATGGCCAGCGCCCGCCGGTGCCCGTCCATCTGGTCGATGTGTGACCATGCGGAGTCGAGGAAGCGCAGGTCGGCAACGGTGAAGTAGATCCCGTCGAAGGTGCGCTGGATGAAGTCCCGGTCGTCGGCGGGAGGGCCGCAGATCCTGGCGATGTCCTCGGGGCTGAGCGTCACGTCCTGGTTGACCACGCCGGCCTGCGCGATGATCGCCGGGAACGCCAGGAAGTCGTTGGCGGTGACCTGGTAACCGCACGTCTTGAGCAGGTAGGACACCACGCCGCTGCCGGAGAAGGCGTCCAGGGCGGTGGTCCCGCCCAGTTCGGTGATGGCCCTCGCCAGGTGCGGGATCAGCCGGTACTTGGATCCCATGTACCTCAGCCGGGGGAACTGGGAGGCCCGGCGGGCCACCTCGGCCAGCCCGTCCATCACCGGCGGCTGGCTGATAATGGCCCTGGGCACGGACGCCATCTTCGCACCGGCCGGGCCCCGCCCGCAGCCGGGCCCCGCCCGCAGACGGACTCCGCCCGCAGACGGACTCCGCCCGCAGCCGGACTCCGCCCGGAGGGCCCGCCATCAGCCCGCAGCGTGACGCCCGCGGAGTCGTCCCGAGGGCGGGCCGTAGATCAGCCCGGGGGATGACGATTTCACCGCTGCTGAGGCTCTAGCGTCGGTTCCCATGTTCTTGCCACCAGTCCGGGTGCTGGAACGCCCGAGCGTCCCCGCCGTGGAGGAGCCCGGGACGGGCTACGACCTGGTCCGCGCACCCGTCCGGGACTGGCGCCCACTCCGCCGGCGCGCCATGGCGGCGGTCGCCATGATCCACCGGGAGTGGCCGGCCGCCCTGCTCGCTGCATCCGCCGTTTTCGCGGCCGTGACCGCGCTGACCAGCCTCTACCCTCCGGAGCGGGTGTGGGGCGGCGTCGCCGCAGTCAGCTACCTGGTCGCTGCGGTCACGGCAGTGATGGCGCGCCGCCGGGGTGTCGGCGTCGCGGTGCTGATCTGCCTCGCTGGCGCCGTGGCCGCCCCGCTTGCCTGGATGGCCCTGACCGGCATGGCACAACCGGAGGTCACGGTCATCATCCGGTCCGCCACGATGCTCGTGCACCATGGCACCCCGTACGCGAGCCCGGCGGCGCTGGCCGCGGCCCACACCTGGCGTGCATACGACCCGTACCTGCCCGCGCTGATCGTGTTTGGCATCCCCCGAGTCTTCGGTGGCGGCCTGCTCACCGACCCGCGGATCTGGTTCGGTGCCGCGTTCGTGGCCAGCTTCGGGGCGGCGGCCCGCATAGCGCGCGTGCCGCGGCCGGTGTGGTGGACCCTGCTGGTCACGGCCTCCCCCGTGGTCGCTTTGCCGCTCGCGGCGGGCGGGGACGACCTGCCGGTACTGGGCCTGATTTGCCTCGGCCTGGCGCTCGCCGGCCGGGGCTCGCCGGACCACCGGGGCTCTGAGGACTATCCGGGCTCGCGGGACCAGTGGGGCTGGGCGGCCGCGGCCGGGCTGGCACTCGGCCTGGCCGCGGCCATGAAGGCGACCGCCTGGCCCGCCGTGGCGGTGGTGGCCGTGCTGCTCGCCACACGCCAGGGCTGGCGCGCCATCACCTGGTTCGCCGCGGCGGTCCTTGGCACGGGCCTGGTCACTGACGGCCCCGTCGTGGCCGCTCATCCCGCAGCCGCGCTGGCCAACACGGTGTTGTTCCCGCTCGGCCTGACCAGGGTCGCGAGCCCGGCCGCGAGCATGCTGCCCGGCCATATGCTCGCGAGCGCCGGGAGCTGGGGCCATTGGACCGCGCTGGCGCTGGTGGCGCTGGCCGGGGCAGGGACCGGCCTCTGGCTCATGGTCTGCCCACCGAAGGACGCGCACGGGGCGGGCTGGCGGCTCGCCCTCGGCCTGGCGCTGCTGTTCGTGCTCGCCCCGGCCAGCCGGGTCGGTTACTTCGTGTATCCGCTGGGCCTGGTGGCCTGGCTGCTGCTGTCCCGCTGGCCGGAGCTGCCGGGTGATCTCTCAGTCGATCCAGAACCGCAGCACGGGCCGCTCGCCGTCCAGGGTCACCACTGAGGCCAGCACCCCGCCGCACGACTCGATGACGGTGCGCGAGCCGATGTTGTCCTGGTCACAGGTCACCAGCACCCGGCCGGCCCCGGCGGCGCGCGCGACGATCAGGCTCTGCCGGAGAATCTCGGTGGCATATCCCCGGCGGCGGTACTGCGGCAGGACGGCATAGCCGATGTGGCCGCCGCGCTCGGCGAGAAAGGCGTTGAGCGCGAACCGGACGGACGTCCGGCCGACGATCTCTCGCGCCACCTCGGCTACCAGTAAGGTACCCGCCACATGGCCCACGGGCAGGTTGCGCCCCTGCCGGTGGTCTTCCAGCTCCTGGAGGTAGGCGGCCCACGGCTTGCCGGACTGGTAGCCGAGGCCGAACGTGAAGCCCTCGGCGGCCATGGCCCGGTGGCCCGCCGCGAACGCCGCCTCGTCCTCCGCGCGCGGCGGGCGCAGCCGCAAGCCGGGCGGCGGACGGTGCGCCAACACCCGCGCCATTCGCTCCGTGCCGCCCGCAGTCACCGGGCCAGGCTAGCCCGGCCCGACCGGTAACCTCATCTCAGTTTCTGGCCCGGGCCGCTACCAGGGAGCCGGCCCGCGCTACCACGAGGAGCAGCCATGCTTGTCGCGTTCTCGGTCACTCCGTTGGGGGTCGGTGACGGCGTCGCGGAGTACGTCGCGGACGCGGTGCGCGTGGTCCGCGAGAGCGGGCTGCCGAACCATACCGACGCCATGTTCACCACGGTCGAGGGCGACTGGGACGAGGTGATGGCCGTGGTCAGGCAGGCTGTCGACGCAGTTGCCGCCAACGCACCACGGGTCAGTGTGGTGCTCAAGGCGGACATCCGTCCCGGCGCGGCCGGCGCGCTCACCGCCAAGATGGAGAGCCTGGAGCGCCACCTGGCAGGCTGACCGGCGCTCCCGGGCGACCAGGCCCGCGCTCCCGGGCGACCAGGCCCGCGCTCCCGGGCGACCAGGCCCGCGCTCCCGGGCGACCAGGCCCGCGCTCCCGGGCGACCAGGCCCGCGCCCCGGTGCGGCCGACCGCATGCCCTGGGTCAGGGCTCCCGGCCGGCCAGCGGCACCTCCTCAATGAGCGCGGCCAGCCCGGCCTCGTCGAGGAGGTCCGCGGGCCGCAGCGTCTGGCCGTGCCGCACATAGTAGAAACCAGCCCGGACCCGGTCCAGCGGCACCCCGGCCAGCGCGGCCCAGGCCAGCCGGTAGGCGGCAAGCTGGACCGAGGCGGCCCGCAGGTCGGCGGCCGATGACGGCGGCTCCCCGGTCTTCCAGTCGATCACGTTGTAACCGCCACCGGCGGGGTCGGCGAACACAGCGTCGATCCGGCCGCGCACAGTACGGCCCCCGACCAGCGTCTCGAACGGCACTTCCACGTCCACCGGCCAGCGGTCCCCCCACTCCCCCGCCTCGAACCGGTCCCTGAGCAGGGCGAGGTCAGCGTCGTCGGGGTCGTCGGCCGGGTCGTCGGCTGCGCCCAGCAGGTCGGTCGGGTCGATGAGCCGCTGCTGCCCGAACCGCTGTTCCAGCCAGCGGTGGAACGCGGTGCCCCGACGGGCCTGCGGCACCGGCGGGCGGGGCATGGGCCGACGGATCTGCTGGGCCAGCCTGGCCGGGTCGGCTGCCATCGTGACCAGCGACGACACCGACAACTGTGCCGGGAGTGGCACCGCCGTCCCCGCCCCGGCGCGCCGCTCGGAGAGTTCGGTCAGCAGCAGGCCCGCGTCACGCTCCCAGGCGCGGGCGAGCGCCCGGTCCGCCTCGCTCAGCCCGCCCTCGTCATCGGCGCCATCCCTGGTCCCGGCATCCGCGCCGGAGCCATCCCCCGCCCCGGCATCCGCGCCGGCGCCTTCCGCGCCGCCGATCCCTGCCCCAGTACCGCTCGCGGCGCCGAAGCCCGGCCCGGCACGGCCCCCCGACAGCAGGGCCAGTTCGCGCTCGACGAGCTCGGCCGCCTCCCGCACAGCCGCGTACCTGGGCCCCTCGGCGGCGGGTGGCCACGAAACGGCAGCGGGTTCGGCGAGCACCGGGTTCTGCGCCCCGTCGTCCGGTGGCGGCGCCCAGTGCGCCACGGTGCCGGCGCCGCCCAGGCACGCGGCCCGGACCTCCTCCAGGAACAGCGAGGGGCCAAGCGGCGACGCGGCCTCGCCCCACCAGTAGCCGGAGCAGGCGACCCAGTACGCGGCCCGGGTCACCGCCACGTAGGCGAGCCGCCGCTCCTCGGCAAGCTCACGCGCCGAGCACGCGCTGGTGAAGGCGTCCCGGGACGCCTCCTCCAGGTCCCGCAGCACCGGCAGGTCGTCCGCATCGCCGCGCAGGCCGAACGGGAGCAGCCGGGGGTTCTCGGTCCACCGGGTGGTGACCCGAGGTCTCGCCGGGAACACCGAGGCCCGCGGGCCGCTCGCCATCCCCGGCACCACCACGGCGGCCCACTGCAGGCCCTTGGCGGCGTGCACAGTGGTCAGCGTGACCGCGTTGGCCCCGCTCGGCTGGCCGGACTCCAGGCCGAACTCCTCCGCCTCCGCCGCAGTCAGGTAGGCGAGGAAGGCGCCGAGCGTGGGTTCCTCCTCGTCGTCGGCGAAGGCAGCCGCCGCGTCCGCGAAGGCGTCCAGGTCCGCGCGGGCGACGGTGGGATCCCGCCACGGCTGCGCCGCCACCTCGATGTCCAGGCCCAGCGTCCGCTCCACCTCGCCCACCAGGTCGGGCAGCGGCCGGCTGACGTGCGTGCGCAGCGCCCGCAGTTCGGCGGCGAGCGCGGTGAGGCGCAGATACGCCTGCGCCGAGTAGGCGTTCCGCTCGCCCAAATCGTCCAGCGCCTCCGCCAGGCTGCCGGGCACCGCGGTCAGATCCGTGACCGCCTGCGCCAGCGCATCGTCTTCATGCGCTACGCCACTGCCCGCCTCCCGGGATCCCCCCGCGTCCCTGCCGCCGGGGCCGACCTGGAGATCAGGTGTGCCGTGCCCGGTCTGGCCCCTGCCGTGCCCGGTCTGGCCCCCCCAGGCCGCGCGATCCGCCGGGCCGCGATCCACGGGGTCGTGATCGCCGTGACCATGCGCACCGTGACCGCGCGCTCCATGGCCGCGCGCTCCAAGGCCGCGCGTGCCGGGGTCCGCCGGGTCGTGCGGCTCGCGGGCCAGGTAGCGGGCGCGCCGGCCCAGGGCAACGAGGTCCCGGGGGCCGATCCGCCAGCGCGGGCCGGTGAGCAGCCGGGCCAGCGAGTTGGACGCACCCGGCTCGTGCAGCACCCGCAACGTGGCGACGATGTCGGCGACCTCGGGGACGGTCAGCAGGCCGCCCAGGCCGACCACCTCGACCGGGACACCGCGCTCCTCGATCGCCGCGCGCAGCAGGGCGAACTGGGAGCGCTTGCGGCAGAGCACGGCGATGTCGGACGGCTGGACCGGGGGCCGGTCCCAGGGCTCGCCGTCCGGGGCGATGCCGGCCGGCAGGTGGAGCAGGTCCGCGACCTGGTCCCCCACCCAGCGGGCTTCCTCCGCGGCGGTCTCCAGCAGGGCGCACACGACCGCGCCGCGCCCGGCCCGGCCCGGCGGCGCCACCAGCCGGGGCACCTGGGACACCTGGTCCCGAAGCTCCCGCTGGATCATCGCGGCGACGTCGAGCACCTTCCCGGTGTTGCGGAAGCTGGTAGCCAGCTGGGCGACCCGGGCCGGGTGGGCAACCATGGGAAACTCGCGGGCGAACCGGGCCAGGTTGCCCGCGCTGGCCCCGCGCCACCCGTAGATCGACTGGCACGGGTCGCCCACGGCGGTCACCGGATGCCCGCCGCCAAACAACGCCCGCAACAGCACGAGCTGGGCGTAGCTGGTGTCCTGGAACTCATCCAGCAGTACGACCTGGTACCGGGCCCGCTCGATCGCGCCCACCTCGCGGTGCCGGGCCGCGATCCGGGCGGCCAGCGTCACCTGGTCGCCGTAGTCGATGACCTCGCGGGCAGCCTTGGCCGCGGCGTAACCGGACACGATCGGCAGCAGTTGCTCCCGGGTCCGCTGGCAGTCGAGGATCTTCCGGACCGCGCTAGGCACGCGGCCGGGCAGCGCCCGGGCGGCGGCCTCCAGCCAGTCGCCGATCTGGTAGAGGTCGGCGGGGCTGGCCAGGTGCTCGGCGAACTCCCCGGCGAGATCCAGCACGGCGGCAGTCACTGCTTGCGGCGCCCAGTGGACCGCGTCCATCGGCCCGGCGTAGGCGGCCACCACCCGGGCCGCCATCTGCCACGCCACGGCCGGGGTGATCAGCCGCACCGTGGGCTCCAGGGCTTCCCGCAGCGCGTGGTCGGCCACCAGCCGGGCGGCGTAGGAGTGGTAGGTGGAGACGACGGGCTCGCCGTCGAGCAGGCCGTCGCTGGGCACCGCGTCCGCGGCCGGTCCCGCCGCCGCGGCACCGCTTTCCAGCGGGCCGCCCGCGGCGGGACCCCCGCCGGTCACGTCGAGGCCCGCGCGGCGCAGGCCCGCGAGCCTGGCCCGTACCCGCTGCCCCAGTTCGGCGGCGGCCTTGCGGGTGAAGGTGAGGCCAAGCACCCGTTCCGGCCGGACCATGCCGTTGGCGACCAGCCAGACCAGCCGGGCGGCCATGGTCTCGCTCTTGCCCGACCCGGCGCCCGCGATCACCGCGAGCGGCTCCAGCGACGCGGAGATCACCTCGGCCTGTTCCGCGGTGGGCTCGGGCAGCCCGAGCAGCCGGGCCAGCTGCCCGGGCTCATAACGGATGGCCGGGCTCACCGGGTCACCTGCTCACCGTCGGGGTGCACCGGGCAGCAGGACCGGACCGGGCAGTTGCGGCAGCCCGGATTGACCCGCGCCTCGAACACCGGGCCCGCCATGCCCGCGGCCACGGTCTCCACCAGGTCCCGCGCCCAGCCCGGTTCCGGGTCATCGGGCAGCGCGCGCTGCGATTGCACCCGCACCTGGGCGGACAGGCTCGCCTTGCCCACCTGGATCAGCTCCGCGCCGCCGGGCTCGGTCAGGCCGAACCGCTCGAACGCCCCGAGCAGCACGGCGAGCTGGTACACCCCGAGCTGGGGATGCCGGTCCAGATCCGCGGCCGGGACTGCCGTGGACCCGGTCTTCAGGTCCACCACGACGGCCCGCCCGTCCGGGTCCCGTTCCAGCCGGTCCACCCGGCCGGTGATCTCCACGGCGCCGACCTGCGTCCGGAGCTTCTGCTCAACGGCCACCAGTTCCCTGGGGTTGCGGGCGTGCCAGTCCAGGAACTTGTTCACCATGATCCTGGCCCGCTCGCGCTCCTTCTCGCTGTACCAGGGGCTGCCGAAGTCCAGGTGGTGCCAGATCTCGTCGATCCGCTCGTCGATCATGGCCCCGTCGGCCCCGGTGGCGGCGAGCACCGCGGCCGCGTGGATCAGGATGCCGAAATGCCGGATCACGTCCGAGGACCCGGCGCCCGCGGCGACCTCGAGCAGCCAGCGCAGCCCACACCGGTGGAACGACTCGACCTGGGACGGGGACAGCCGGACTAGCAGGCCGTCCGCGGCGAGCGGGATCGGGCCGGGGTCGGACAGCTCGGTGAGCTGGTACCACTGCGCCGGGTGGGCTCCCCGGACCCCGGCCGCGGCCAGCCGGGCGAGCTGTGCCGCAGCCGTGCGGCGCAGTGCGGGCGGGCGGTCCCGGTCGGCCGCCGCGCGCCGCAGGTCAGCGGTGAGCGCGGGCAGCGAGAGCCACCGGGGAGTGGCTCCGGCCACGTCCTCGATCTCGATCTCGTCGCCGGCCAGCTCGGCCAGGAACCGGGACGGCCGTTCCTGGCTGTCGTCGCTGCCGGATGCGGTGACCACCAGCTGACGGCGGGCCCGGGTGACCGCGACGTAGAACAGCCGGCGCTCCTCGTTGAGCAGCTTGGCCGCTAGGGCGGCGGCCATGGCATCGGCGCCGCTGCCGGGCGCGAGCACGCCGGCGGCCGCGTCCATGAGCTCGTCCATGCCGAGCAGCGAGGAGCGCATCCGCAGGTCGGGCCAGATGGCCTCCTGGACCCCGGCCACCACGACGACGTCCCACTCCAGGCCCTTGGCCCGGTGCGCGGTCAGGATCCGGACGGCGTCGCTCTGCGGGGCGCGGTCCGCGAGGGTGTCACCGGGGATCTCCTGGCCGGACATACTGTCCAGGAACAGCGAGGCCGAGCCCGGCGGCAGCCGCACGGCGAACCGGGCCGCGGCGTCGAACAGCGCGCACACCGCGTCGAGGTCACGGTCGGCCGCGGTACCGCGGAAGCCCCCGGCGGCGGACACCGCCTGCCACGCGGACGCCAGGCCGGACGCGTCCCAGACCGCCCAGAGCACGTCGTGCGCGTTGCCGCCCTCGGCGGTCCGCCGGGCGAGCGTCAGCAGTCCGGCCACCTGCCGGGCGGCGTCCGCTGCGGGGGCACGGATCAGGGTCAGTTCGCGCGGGTCGTGCAGCACGGCGGCCAGCGGCTGCGGCGGGCTGTCCTCGCCCGCGTCCTGGGCCGCGGCCCGCAGCGCCCGCCGGAGCCGGCGTAGCCCGAGGGCGTCGGTGCCGCCGAGCGGCCCGGCGAGCAGTTCTATGGCCGCCTCTTCGTCGAGGGCCTCCGGACGCAGCGCGCAGCGGAGCAGCAGGAGCAGAGGCCGCACCCCGGGCTCGGCTTCCAGCGGCAGTTCGTCGCCGGCGATGACCGCGGGCACCCCGGTCGCGGCGAGCGCCCGGCGCAGCAGTGGCACCTGGCCGATGACCGACCGGACCAGCACCGCCATAGACGACCAGGGCACCCCGTCGTGCAGATGCGCCCGGCGGAGCACATCGGCCACGACCGTGGCCTCCTGGCTGGCACTGGAGGCGATCACGACCCGCAGCGTGCCGGGCGGAGCGGACGGTAGCGGGCGCAGGTCACGGTGCCCGCCGGGCTGGCCGCCCCGTGGCTGGCCGTCCTGCTCACCGCCACCGCGCCGGCCAGGCGCGGGCACCGTGGCGGGCGGCGCGGGGAGCCTGGCCGCGATCCGGCGTGACGCCACGAGCAGGGCGGCCCCGCTGCGCCGACAGATCCCCAGGGCTATGACCCGGGCGGGCCGGCCGTCCGGCGTGCGGAACCGGTCGGGGAACCGCATGAGCGCGCGGACGTCGGCGCCACGGAACGCGTAGATGGCCTGATCCGGGTCGCCGACCACGATCAGTTCCCGGCCATCCCCGGCCAGCGCGTGCAGCAGCGCCTCCTGCGCCGGGTCGGTGTCCTGGTACTCGTCCACCAGGACCACGTCGTAGGCTTTCCGCTCCCGCTCGCGGACCGCGCCCCGGGACAACAGCGACGCCGCGATCCTGATGATCTCGGCGTAGTCGTAAGCGGGCACCGGTGCCAGGTCGAACCGTGCGTCATAACGGGCGAGGAAGGCGCCGGCGGCGACCCAGTCGTCGCGGTCGCGCTGCCGGCCCAGCCGGGCGAGCGCCCGGCCGTCGAACCCGCGCTCTGCCCCGCGCAGCAGGAAGTCCCGCAGTTCCGTGGCGAAGCCGCGGGTGCCCAGCGCCGGCCGCAGCCGGTCCGGCCACCGGGTCCCGCCGTCTTCGGCCTCGCCGCGCAGCAGTCGCCGCACCTCCAGCAACTGCTCCGGGCCGGACAGCAGCGTCGGCGGCTCGTCGCCGGCCAGCGTGAACTCGCGGCGCACCAGCGCGTACGCGTAGCTGTGGAAGGTCAGCGCCAAGGGCTCCCGGGTGGTCCGGCCCAGCCGGGCGGTGATCCGCTGGCGCAATTCCTCGGCGGCCTTTCGGCTGAACGTCAGGACGAGCACCCGGTCCGGGTCGATGCCGCGCCGGGTGATGCGATCCACCACGGTCTCCACGATCGCGGTGGTCTTCCCGGTTCCCGGGCCGGCGAGCACGAGCAGGGGCAGCCCCTCGTGGTCCACGACGGCCTGCTGGGCCTTGTCGAGGACGGGTGCCCCGGCCGCCCGGGCCGGTGGGCGGACGAGGTGATAGCCGGGGGAATGCTCACTCATGTCAGTAACGCATTCCAGCAGACCCCTCGGACATCCCGCGCCTGTTTACTGCTCCAGGCTGGCCGGCACGGTCAGCAAAGGCGGAAAGGGCGCAACCGCGCCCTTTCCCCGCGGCACCCGGGGACGATCATCATGATCGTGGTCGATCCCCGGTCTATGACCCCTGTGATCGACCACGATAATGATGGCCAGCAGGTGCATCACCGGTTCTGGCTGGCGGCGCGGGCGGCCATAACACCATGATCACGCTCGCTCCCTCAGCCTCCCGGCGGCTGGAGTGGCGGTTACTGCACCGGCATGATCTTGAGGTACGCAGGACCGCTCTTGGAGCAGGCGGGGAAGGGGAATGGCACCTTCCTGGACTGGGTCTGGTTCGGCGGGAACACCCGCAGCCCGGCCGCGATCACCGGCCCGCACTGGGCCGAGGGGAATATCCCGGCCTGGACGATGCCCAGTATGGCCGTAGCGGTCGCACGATTGGCGAGGGTGACCGTGTGCGGGGTGCCGCTGACCCGGATCGCTGCGCTGCCCAGCTGTGTTCCGCTCAGGTTGATACCGGAAACCCCGGGATAGCCGAACAGCGTGCACGCCGCGCCGGACAGGTTGGTGAACTTCAGGTCGTAGTAAATGGTGCCCGCGGCCCCCTGGCCCTGTGTATCCAGCCAGACGTCCAGGCCGGACGTGGCGCAGGCGGGCGTGGCGGTGTAGCTCGCGCGGCCGGCACCGGGGGCGGCCAGCGCCGCGGCCGGGATCAGGGCGGCGGAGCAGGCGAGCGCCCCGGCGATGAGCAGCCGCCGGGCTGCGGTGGTACGCACGTTCATGTGGTGTCCTTCGGTCAAAGGGGCGGCCCGGTCGCCAGGGGTGCCCGGCCCGGGATTGCTTGCCGGCTACCTAGAGCAGAGTGGGGGCGCCGCAGGCTGATACACTCGGCCCGATTCGGGCACTGGAGAATGCGCGGACCGCCGCAATTCCGCCGAACGGCCTGGGTTTGGAAAACGCGCGGGCCGTGAGGCCGCCGGGGTGTGCCAGGGTGCCCGGGACGGTGCTGCTTAGCGGTCCGCCGCTAGCCATCGGGCCCGGCGCATGTCCACGCCGCGGACCTCGCCATTGGGGGCGCGCCGCAGCGGCGTGCCCTCCTCCAGGTAGCGGGCCAGCGCCTCGCGCTCGTGGCCGGACAGGAACGACCCGTCGGCATGGATCACCCGCCACCAGGCCACGGCCCCGCCCCATTGCGACATCACCCGCCCGACTTGGCGCGGGCCTGCTTCACTGAGGTACTCGGCGATGTCCCCGTAGGACATCACGTGTCCCGGCGGGATGCTCTCGGCCACCCCGAGCACCCGTTCGGCGTAGTCGGGTGGCTGGCCGGTCACCATGCGCCGGACGAGGGCCAGGTGTCGTCCTCGGCGGGCGGCGGTTCCGCCGGCTTCGCGGTCGGCAGGTCCTGAGGTTTGGGCGCCTGGTATCCCGCCGGCTGCGCCGAACCCGCCGGCCCAGGGGGACCTTCGGGCGGCCCGGAATCCACTGACGACGCGGAATCTGCCGGACCCGGGGAATCCCCGGGCACCCCGGATCCCGCTCGCCGGACGGAACCCGCCGGCCCCCGATGACCCACCGGCGAACCAGAACCAGCCGACGGCGCGGAACCCGCCCAGCCCCAATAATCCTCGGCCGCCCCGTATCCCACCGGCGGCCCCGGATCGGCGAGCGGCTCGAAACCCGGCGGCGGCCCGGAAGCCATCGGGCGCTGGTACTCCCCCGGTGACCCGGACTCCCCCGGTGACCCGGACTCCCCCGGTGACCCGGACTCCCCCGGTGACCCGGACTCCCCCGGTGACCCGGACTCCCCCGGTGACCCGGACTCCCCCGGTGACCCGTACGTCGCCGACAGTGCTTGATCTGCGGACGACTGGAGGGCCGCCGTTTGCCCGTATCCCGAGCCCGGCGCAGGCGTGGCCGACGGCTTGTAGCCCCCCGCCGCCCAGTAACCCGCCGAACGGCCGTAACCCGTCCCGCCCGCCTCCAGCCAGCCACCGTTCGGCCCAGAAGCGCCGAACGCTCCGGCCCCGGGCGCGCCCGGGGCCGGAGCCACCCAGCCGCCGGGAGCCTGCGGGTTCGCCCTGCCGTCCGGCCCGCCGGAGCCGGGGGCCCACCTGCCGGTCACCCCGCCAGCCACGCCGGCCGGGACCCCCGCAGGGACCGCGGCCGGAATCCCGGCAACGGCCCCCCTGCGGGTCGCGATCAGGCGGTACGCCACGACCAGGACGACAGCCAGGCAGGCCAGCGCGACCAGCGAGTCGATCAGGAGCTGTCCCTTGCCCCGTGAGGCCACCGGAACCGGCGGGACAGCTGCCGGGCCGCCACCAAACGTCGCCGCCGCCGCCTGGCCCCGTCCGGTGTCCCGGTCGCGGGCCAGCCGGCTGGCCACCCTCAGCGCGGCCGTGGCGTTCACCGTGCCGAACCCGACCTCCTCGTCATAGCCCCCGCGCGGCTTGTTCGACGTGCTCGCGGTGATGGCCTGCACCACCAGCGCGGGGGCCAGCTTCGGGTACACCGACTTGATCAGCGCGGCCACCCCGGCGGTCAGGGCGCACGCCGGGCTCGTGCCACTGACCAGCCAGTACTGCCCGTCCCTGCCCTGCGCGGGCACGCGCACCCCGGGAGCAGCCACCTGGACCGACAGGTTGTCGCTGGAGAACCCGGCGGGCACGCCGCTCTGCCGGATTGCGCCGACCCCGAGCACCCCGGGGTAGTCGGCCGGAAACGAGTAGGGCGCGTTCCCGGAGTGGCCGATGGAGGTGCTGCCGGAGTTGCCCGAGGACGCGACGACCACGATCCCCTTTGCCAGCGCCGCGGAGATCGCGGCGCGGACCGGGAGGCTGGCACCCTGGTACCCGAGCGACATGCTGATGACGTTGACCCGCTTGCTCGTCGCGTAATGGATCGCCGCGGCGAGGCGCCCCTGCACCCGAGTCTCTGACTCGTGCTGGTAGTGCCGGTACCCGGGATCCCCCTGATCGGTGACCGCCCGGATGGAGAGGATCTTGGCGGCGGGCGCTATACCCACGATCCCGCTCGACCCGCCGGGCGCGTGCCCATGGCCGGCGATGAGCGACGCCATCCAGGTGCCGTGCACCCCCCAGTTCGGGTTCGTCGGCGGGGTGTTCACCCCGGAGAAGTCGCGCCCGGTAATGACGGAACCGGCCAGGTCCGAAACCTGCCCGTTCACCCCGCTGTCGATCAGGCCGACGGTTACCCCGTAGCCACGGGTGTGCTGCCAGGCGCCAGCCACGTTCATAGCGTTCAGTACCCAAAGCTCCTGCTGGCGCACGGCGTCGGCCTGTGCCGCGCTGGCGGGACCGACCGCGAGAGCCGGCGCGGCCAGCAGCGCGGCCAGAAGGATGGCCAGCGGGCGCGCACGCCGGGGACGCGCACGCCGGGAGCGCGCCGGCTTCAGCATCCAGGGCTCCCGGGGCAGCGCGGCACCGCTGGGGAGGCGCCGAGCCGGGACGCCACCGAGCCGCCCACCCCGGAGACCAGGCTGTGCATCTCGGCCTTGGTGTAGGTGTCGTGCCCCTGGCTCAGCCACGGCCTGCCGTCGGCGTAGCCCACCGTGGCGAGCACCAGGTAGGGGCCCCTGGCGCTGCGCCATCCGACCTTGTGGCCAGGGCCGGCGAAGTGCGCGGTGGCGGTGCGGCGGAACGACACGGCCCGCAGCCACGGCTGCGGGCCGACGTTACGGTACAGCGCCGCCGCCGCCCGTGCCGCCGAGGGAGTGCGCATGACGGCCACGCCGACGGTCACCGCCAGGGTCTGCGTGCTGTCCTGGTAGGTCGCCCGGAGCACGGCCACGCAGCCGCGCTGTTCCAGCACCCGCCCGGCCGCCGGGCCGATGGCACTCTTGCAAGAGGCCTGGGTGGCGATGCCGACCCGCTTCGCCTCCAGTGGCAGCGATGGCCCCCCGCCAAACGCGGTTCCGGGCAGGCTGTAGCCGATGGCTGAGGGGAAGATCCGCCCGGCGGGCCAGGTCCGCCAGCGTTTGGCTACCTCCCAGGCCATGATCTGCTGCCGCTGAGCCGGAGTGAAGTTGCGCGGCAGGTACTGGACAGCGGCAGCCCCGGCGGACACGGCTAGCCCGGCGAGCCCGGCCAGCAACCCGAGAACAAGAAGCAGCCGTCTTCCCCGGCCACGCCGCGGCCGGGACGCCGCGCGCGGCTGCGGGGGGCGCGCACCGTAGCCAGTGGCAGTCTGACCTGCGAAGACACTGTCGTTAACGGGCACGCGGGGGCCCGGTGTGGCCCATGGCGGCGCGGCTGGGGGTCTGGCCGACTCGGGGCCACCGTTCTCCAGCTCGTCCCGCATCGTCACAACGGAATCGTACGGCCTGCCCAGCCGGTGTGCCTCCCGCCGCGGGCATGGCGGCCCGCCAGAAGCTGCCGCCCGCGTCCTTTAGCCGTCAGTAGGCAGGCAGTGAGGGATCAACCTGGCTGATCCAGGCGAGCACACCGCCGCCCACGTGGACCGCGTCCGCGAAGCCCGCGTCCTTTACCACGGCCAGCGCCTCGGCCGACCGCACACCGCTCTTGCAGTGCAGCACGATCCGCTTGTCCTGCGGCAGCCGCTCCAGTGCGGCGCCGGACAGGAACTCCCCCTTCGGGATCAGCGTCGCGCCGGGGATGGCGACGATCTCGTACTCGTTGGGCTCCCGGACGTCCACCAGGAAGATCTCCTCGTGGCGGTCGAGCATGTCCTTGAGCTCGGTGGCAGTGATGGTCGCGCCGGCCGCAGCCTGCTGGGCGTCCTCGGAGACGACGCCGCAGAACTCCTCGTAGTCGATCAGCTCGGTGATCGTGGGGTTCTTGCCGCACACCGGGCACTCGGGGTCCTTGCGGACCTTGACCGAGCGGAAGGTCATGTCAAGGGCGTCGTAGATCATCAGGCGGCCGGACAGCGGCTCGCCGATCCCGGTTATGAGCTTGATGGCCTCGTTGACCTGGAGGGAGCCGATCGTGGCGCAGAGCACGCCCAGCACGCCGCCCTCGGCGCAGGAGGGCACCATGCCGGGCGGCGGCGGCTCGGGGTACAGGCACCGGTAGCACGGGCCGTGCTCGGCCCAGAACACGCTCGCCTGGCCGTCGAACCGGTAGATCGAGCCCCACACGTAGGGCTTGCCCAGCAGCACGCAGGCGTCGTTGACCAGGTAGCGGGTGGCGAAGTTGTCGGTGCCGTCCACGATGAGGTCGTAGTCGGCGAAGATCCGCATGGCGTTGTCGGAGTCGAGTCGCTCCTCGTGCAGTTCCACGGTGACCAGCGGGTTGATCTCGGCGATCGTCTCCTTCGCGGAGACGGCCTTGGACTTGCCCACGTCCGAGGTGCCGTGGATGACCTGGCGCTGCAGGTTCGACTCGTCCACCACGTCGAAGTCGATGATGCCCAGCGTTCCGACACCGGCCGCGGCCAGGTACATCAGCGCGGGCGAGCCGAGCCCGCCAGCACCGACGCACAGTACCTTGGCGTTCTTGAGGCGGCGCTGGCCGGTCTTGCCCACGTCCGGGATGATCAGGTGCCGGGAGTAACGCCGGACTTCCTCCACGGTGAGGTCGTCAGCGGGGGAAACCAGCGGCGGCAATGACACGGCGGGTATCTCCTAGGTCGGGACGTGCGGGCTTGTTTTCCGCCCGCTCCAAGAGTCAACCAGGGCCTCCCATGCGGCATTCCCCCGGGCTGCCGCCGGTCACCAGGCCGGCCACGAATTGTGCATTACGATCTCGCGCCCTAACTGAGCCCATGTCCATGGTGGTCGCGTGGTGGGCGGCGGGGCAGAGCGGGGTGCGCCGACGGCGTGTGACCTACAGGCCCGGGGACTGTGAGGCCGGGCTGTCCGGAAATG
>Ga0209166_10001787_pt1 | contig 17239 bp, 13 predicted proteins | sample Coa_R1_3_FD_187151 | JGI IMG/M metagenome (GOLD analysis project Ga0209166, IMG submission 187151) | Surface soil microbial communities from Centralia Pennsylvania, which are recovering from an underground coalmine fire - Coalmine... | ecosystem: Environmental > Terrestrial > Soil >... | reverse complement strand
TGGCCTTGCGAATCAGAGTCACGGGAGAACCGAATTTCCTGGTGGCGCTAGCCGCGTCGTCAGGGCTTCCGTCGTCAATGATAAGGATTTCGCTTGGACGAAAAGTCTGCGCTAACACGCTCTCCACGGCACGAGCGATGGTCTGACTCGCTCGATAGTATGGAATTATGACGCTTACCGTGTCTCGAACCATGCTATCCCTCGACCATTATCCGGCTTGCCCCAGCCATAGCCTGCAATAGTAGATTCGCCGTTTGATGTATTGAACCACCGGGATTGGCGCCTTGACAGTGAGATCGGGCAAGCGCCGGGCCTCCGCGGCGAATTGACACAACTCGCTGATGACCTTCTCCTCGTCAAACTCAAGAACCTCGACGGCTTCAAAGTCACCGAACCAATCCAAGGTCACAATGGCGTGCTGGGGATTGATGCGCTGGCCTGGCGAGAGATGGATGACGATGGCATCCTTGACTGAATGTAAGACGTGTGCCTTGTGGCGAAACTCCAGGCGGTTCCGGTCGCGTGTGATAAGCCAACGGTGGTGGTAGAAGCCAGCATGGCGAGGATTCTCAACCCCTTTGGATTGCTCGACCACGCGAGAAGGCACTTCAATATAGCCGGCTTTGGCAATCCGGCGGAGCTCCGAGCAAACCCAAATGGGATCGCGAATGTCTTCGAGCAAATGCGAGCAGACGGCAAAATCGAACGCTTTATCCGCTATCGGCCAGGGACGACGGTCGCACAGGTCAGTTTGAATCCATCGATCCTCGGAATATCGCGGACTGATCCCGAGTTTTTCGTGGATGTTGCCGTCACTACCTGCACCGCGTTCCGCGTACGGCATCGCATCAAGCACGTAGTCCGCGCGCGGAAATGGAGCCGCACCACCCCCAACGTCAACGACTGTCGCCTCATTGGGGATGATTTCTAAAAGTCGCCGGGCGTTTTCGAAGTCCATAAGTTTTGCTTAATAGCCAGAGCCGAACCTAATCGTGGATGTGATCCACACTAGATCCAAGATCCTTGATCTGATTGCCAATATCCTGTGGTTCTTCATAATTTCACTTCCAACGCCGCGACGAGTGTGGGATCCGGTTGGTGCGCGAGCTGGCCATCCCCTCGTTCGGCCGCATCTACGGCTTGACGCATCTCCCAAGCAGTTGAGAAGTGCAAATAGAGACCGGAACTCTGGCACGCCTTGGTGATCAGCGTGAGAGTATGCTCCAGTCCGCCCTCTAGCAAGTACTGCGAGTGGCGTTCCTGCGTGCCATGAGTGTAAAGCTTGAGGAAAATGTCGTCCCCAATACGAGGCGCCAGTTCTAGCCAGCGGCGGACGCGGTATTCGCTGACCGGATCATAGGAACAAAGTTCGCTGTGCTCAATGCGGGGCATAATGCGTTGCCTCCACCTCAGGCCGAATGGTCCAGGAATCATCAATAAATCGCCGGTGGCAGAGCCGCCAGGAATCACTGGAATGCCAGTATCGTAGGACTTTGGTTTTTCCGGATCATCAATGGCCCAATAAATCGTGTTGATCAGCCGGGCTTGAGTAGGCGAAGCCCCTGAGGGCATGGTGAAATCAGCGTAGCAGCCGAGGTCGCGAAGAAGAGTTAACTCATTATTTAGTCCGCAGTAGCGACCGTCAGGCCGGGAGTTGTCGAGTGCCCACAGCCCGTGTATGAATCCGAAGGCGACCTTCCCTTGCTGTTTCCTCAAGAAGCCGTGACGGGAAACCAGGGTCCCGGTGAACCGATTGATGCGGTCAATAAAGTTCTGCTGCCCTTCGCCGTCGTGATGCAGATGGACCTCGACGTCAGCGATTCCTTCCGAGACCATCCGCTCCAAGGGTTCGAGGAGACGGGGGCGATACTCCTCCTCGGGGTAGAAGAATGTATAGCGGGGTGGCCGGCCGCGAGAATCCTGAAACTTTGCTGCAATGACAGGCCAACGGGTTGCCCATCGAGCGACCCGCGCCGCTCCGGTATTCTCGTCGGCGCCGTTCCAGAGCGGCTCATAGTGATCGGCAAAAAGGAGCCAGACTCTCTTCGCGGGCTTGCGCCCGAGCGCGGTGAGGCGATCCTTGATATATCCAGGGAGCCAAATCTGGCTGTGTCGAAGCAGTGTTGTCATTCGGTCCAAAACTTGTGAAGCCCAATTAGGAATTGGAAACCGCTAATGGCCACGCCCTGTGGCTGCGAAGTGGTCCACGCTGGCTGGGATGCGCTCCTTAAAGCCGCGCCTTTTCTTGGCGAGGCTGGCCTCGAAAACGGCCTGATACTGACGCCAGGTTTCGCGGATACCGAACTTCTGCGCCCATCGGCGAGCCGCTTCTCCCAGGGCCGGCAGATCAGGCCGTTTGGCGGCACGGAGGATATGTTCGGCCAGCGATTCCGGCTGACCAGCAGTGCAGTACCCCGCGACCAGATTCTCTGGCGCCAGCTCTCTGAGGCCGGGGAGGCTCGTGGAGACCACTGGCAGGCCCGCTGCCATGGCCTCCATGAGGGAGATCGGCAGGCCTTCATCGATTGACGAAAGCACAAAAAGATCGAGAGTAGACAGAAAACCGGCGACATCGTAGCCCGCGCCATGCAGGAACACACGACTCGCAATGCCTAGTGATTCCGCGGTTTGAGAGATTGCCGCGCGGCAGGGGCCCTCGCCCAGGATGTGCAACTCCGCCTCAGGCATCACCCGGGCAACTAAAGAGAAAGCTCGAATCAAAGTCACGTGGTCCTTAGCAGGCACCAGGCGTCCCACGCAACCAACACGGAACAGGGGAAGACGGACGGCCGGATGCGCAGGGCGGTCCGAAAACCTTTCGACACGAATCCCGTTGTAGATGACCGACGTGTTGCACCGAGAGAGGCGATCCTTGGTGACGTAATATTCCCGGACTCCTTCGGAGATAAAGACCACGGAATCAGCCCACCGCACGGCCCGGCGCCAGATCCGCTCGCAGTGCGGATCCCAGTTCATATTTCCGCCGTGACGCGTGTTCACCACGACCGGTACCCGGGCGAAGCGCGCGGCGGCAATCCCGTAGTGGAGAACCAAAGCGTTGTGGGCGTGAAGCACGTCAGGGCGGTTTACTCGAAGTCTAGTGGTGAGGTCGCGGATCAGGCGCAGAGAGAACCCCGTCGTTTTGCCAAAAGCATGCACCGGCACTTGCGCGGCCTCGGCTTCCGGCATCAATTGACCTGGGTGGGAGGTGCAATAGATGAAGGGCTCATGGCCTTCGGCCTTTTGCTGGCACGCAAGGTCAACGGCGAGCCGTTCCATACCGCCCAGATCAAGGCTAGGTAACAGCTGAACAATTCTCATTGCGGGAGCACCATCAAAAGGCTGGAGTGGCAGTCCGAACCTAATACGGCGAGTCTCCTTCCGTGTAATACCAGCCATCTGCAATAACGGGTTCTGCGCCAGAGTGCCGTTCGTGCGTAAAGAGTGTCTTACACTGCTCGTGCCTCCGAGTTCGGGCGGACATATTTACCGAAGCACTCGACCGCCTCGAGAATCCATGACGCAGCAGAGAGGCGGCGAGCGCGCCGCTGGAACAGCTGACTGACACTGACGCCAATCCTTCGTCAAAGGCCAGGGCCTCCCAGGATGACAGCAGGGAGTCGAGATCCTCCTCGCCGCCCGGGGCAATTAAGTCGGTGCAAATTGCCGAACGGTCCTCAACGTAGTAGATCACGTAGCCCAAGAGCCTTGACTCATCCTCCACCAGCAGACCTAAGGTCTTGTAGTGGCGAAGCGGACAGTCACAATAGCGCCACTTCAGGAACTGCCGGTCGCGAACGGTCAGGGCCGGAAGCTCAGAACTAAGACCCCTCCAGAGGTCATCAAAGCGTTCATCGAAACAGGGCAAAACGTGTGTGACCCGTTTGTTCTTCGGCCGTCGACCAATAGACTGTAGGGAGGCGAATCCCCGGTCGGCCATCCTTCCGAGCGATGGAAGCATTTCACCGAACTTCCTAGACCGCTCGAGGTAGTGAGAAATGCGTAGGACTTTGGCGTATCGGTGCACGCAACAGAATTCGCGGTATCCGAGGTATTTCATGACCGAGGCGCCGCCGGAATTTGGCACTCCGTAAATGACTCGAATATTGGCATGGGCCGAGGATATCAAGGCCCGCTGAAGCATCAATGCAGGTTGAAGGAAGCGGTGGTCCTTGTTCACAGCGAGGTCGCACGCAACGCCAGCCGTCGTGACAGTCCCCCCGAGCTTGAGGGGGCGCATACCCAACGAAGTCGTACCGATGGGCAGGCCGTTGGCTTCCAAGATCCAGCTCTGGCCCGGTCCAAAGGGATTATGTAAGAAATGCCACGCGTACTTTTCTTCGAGATGGCTGGTATCGGCCAGGTTCCGGCGCCACAAGTCGATGATGACTTGCCGGTCTTTCTGGAGATCGGCGGAAGCAACAGTATATTCAACCAATTTCAATAACTCCTCTCTTTCACAATAAGCGGAATTTCAAGAAGCATACTTTCAAGACGCTCACAAGCCTTGCTTAGTCAAGAGTTTGCACCTGAAGCATCCAAGTATTTTCTGCCGAGTTGAAGTTCTGTTCGAGGCAAATCCCGGGCAGGCAGGCGATTCAGCCTCCACCATCGTGGGATAGCTCAGGAACCAGTTCACATAGCACGGATGGGCAATGGAGATAACGCGTGGTGCTGCGGGTTGATTGGATCACGCCGAAGACGCGAGACACCTGCTCCGCAGTCAGCCCAATTACGGGCGCGACTTCCGCAGGAGGGACACCGTGATTCCTCGCATACAAGCAGAGGTCCATGCGATCGTAGGGGAGCGGGAAATAAAACTCCTCCTGTAATTGATCCAACGGATAGGTGTCGGTCGTCGGAGGCCGCTTCTGAATCTCTTCGGGTATACCCAGGTACGCCGCCAACTGATAGACCTGGGTTTTGTAGAGATGAGCGATGGGTTTGAAATCAGCCGCGCCGTCGCCATTCTTGACAAAGAAACCCTGATCAAACTCGAGTCGGTTCGGAGTGCCAGCGACGGCATAGTTGAAGCGGTCCGCGTAGTAATACTCCATCATCTTGCGAGTGCGTTGTTTGAAATTAGTCGCCGCCACCACTCCAAGAAATGAATCCAGAGTCAGCCGGCCTTTCGTGCGTTTACCCAGTGGCGATTGGACGACCACGGAGAAAATTGGGTAGGTGCTTCCAGTCACGCGGTCAGGCAGCACGAGCTTGCATTTATAGCCATCCGCGTATTCCGGTATGACCTTGCGAATGGCTTCGTCGCGGCGCTGATAGCAGCCAGCTGCGGTAAGAATGCCGCTAATATCCTCCAAGTGCGTTCGCATACTCAGTGATTGAGCAAGCAGATTCGCAAAGTGAAGGCTGTCCGGCGACGAATCCGCCTCGGGCAGCAGCAGGCCGAGGACTCGCGCAGTTCCGAGCGCTTTGACACAAAGAGCTGCAACAACGCTACTGTCGATTCCACCAGATATCGCCACGACCACACCTTTGCGCTTCAATCGCCGCAACACGATGTCGTGAATTTCACTTGCGATGCCGGCGGAAACCGCAGCGGCATCAATGTTTAATACGTCGGCAGAGAATGCGACAGCTGGCACGCTCATGGTTATCACTCCGAAGTTAGCGGCATAGCGGACGGGGCGGCGCTGGCCATCGCTAGTTCCCGCTTGCTGATTTTTCCGGTCGAGGTCTTTGGGAACTCGCCTTCAAAGTCAACGAACTTGGGAACCATAAAATTCTCCAGTTTGAGCGAACACCAATGGATAACTTGCCCTGCTGTCAGTCGCACGCCGGCTTGGGGCCGGATCACAGCCTTGATGGCCTCTCCCATCACTTCGTCGGGCACTCCGATGACCGCGGCCTCCGCCACTCCCGGCATCGCGTGGAGGACGTCCTCCACCTCGCGCGGGCTAACCTTCTCGCCCCGAGTCTTGATGATGTCGTCTTTCCGACCCACAAAGTAGAGATAGCCCTCTTCGTCCATGCGGAACAGATCACCTGTGTAGAGCACTCTCTCATCGGGCAGCGGTCCGGGCTTCAGCATGCGGTCCGTTTCTTCTGGCAATTCCCAATAACCCTTCATGACGTTCGATCCGCGCACCACGAGTTCGCCAACGATGCCTGCTTCAACTCGCCGGCCGGCATCATCCACAATGTAGACTTCCTCATTGGGCATGCCGCGGCCCACCGAGGCCGGCCGGATGTCAAGCTGGTCTGGAGGCAGGTAGGAAACCCGCTTGCACTCCGTCAGGCCGTACATAGAGAAAATCTTGACATCGGGAAGCAAGCGCCGGAGCTGACGGATATGCTCTGTGGGTAGGGCTGCGGCGGTATTGGTGATGTAGCGCAATGCTGGGAAGCGGTGAGCGGCAAGGTCCAGCTGCAGAAGCATCGCGGAAATCGTGGGGATTATCGGGAAACCTGTCACACTTTCAAGGTTGAGCAGTTCGATGATCCGGTAGGGATATGCGAAGGAACGCTCCAGAACCAGTGTGCCGCCGAACTTGAAAGCCATAAGCACCTGGTACAGTCCGTAATCGAACGACAGCGGAAGGACGCTCAGGATGATGTCATCGGGCTGATTCTCGAGGTACGTGGTGATCGAAGTGGCCGCGGACACGATGTTGAGGTGAGTCAACATGACCCCCTTGGGCCGCCCGGTCGAGCCGGATGTATAAATCAAGGCTGCGAGGTCGATGTCAATACACTTCTTGGCGGGAGGAACCGCAGGCAGGTTGATATCGTCAAGTGTAGCCCCCAGATCAAACAGGCTCTTGGAGGTAGCAAACTCCGCACTCGGCATGCCGCCCGCAACCCAAACGCCCTGGAGGTGAGGGGTGTCGGTTATAGCGTTTGAGAGCGTACCAAGTTTTGTCCGATCGGTGATCAATCCCGCAGCGCGACAGTTATTAAGGAGGTAGGACAACTTATCCGCCTTAGTCATCGGATTCACCACGACAAACACGGCGCCGGCCTTCAAGATGGCAAACACCGAAATGACCGCTTCCACTGAGTTCTCGAGATAGATGGCAACCCGACTTCCGCGTTTCACGCCCCCGGCGGCCAAGGACGCCGCCAACCGATTGGCTCTGGCCTCCAATTGCGCGTATGTGAATCTGCAGCCGTTACATACAAGGGCAGTTTTTTCCGGCGATCTGGCAGCACTTAGCTCTAAGAATGACTCGACCTGCATGACGATCTCCTGTTTAGTTAGGCTGGAGGCGGCTTTCTACAAAGCGCGCCAGTCCGTTAATCGAGTCCAAGTTGTCCGGAATCAGGTCCTCGTCATGCAACTTGATCCCATATTGCTCTTCCAGAAAGGCGACGAGCTCCATGACCCCGGTGGAATCAATGATGCCCCGCTCCAGAAACGAGTCGCCATCTGCGAAGCCATTGCCAACCTTGCCAAACATGAAGTTGTCTGTAACGAACCGTCGCAATTCGTCATTAAGCGGCATACGATGTCATCCTGCCTTCAAAGTGATTTATGAACTGATGCAACAAAAGCTGAGTCGAGACAACCCCGACCAATCCCATGTTGTCCTTGATGCCCATGACGGCACCCTTGCGAAACTTTTCCAGAAGCATAGCCACTGCGGACACATCGAAAACGCCATCGCGCCGTATTTGCTCGGGGGAAAGGAGCTCCCGCATGTAATCGTGCGCGGCGGGCTGGAGAAAACTGCACGCTTCCGGGGCCCGGTAGGGCTGCTTTTGCCGTTTGGCCACGGATGGAGGAATGAGCCCGGCCGCACATCGTTTCAATAGATACTTTTCATTCAGCACCTTCATCTTCAGAGAGACCGGAAGCCTGGAGGCGAATTCAACTACGCGATGGTCGAGGAATGGGAACCTTCCTTCAACGGAGTGCGCCATCGCCATCCGGTCCCCTTGAGACGACAAGATATAACCTGGGAGCAAGTATTTCGCCTCCAGGTATTGCGCCTGGCAGAAGCTGTCCCACGATGAATAACGTTGTGGCAGCCGGTCTCGGACCTTGGAAAAACCACTGTCCACGGCGATCTCCGCCCGAGTAGCATCAGAGAAGAAAGTCTTCAGCTTGGCGGTCAATTGCCACCGTGGAATGTGGGAGAAAAATGGCCGCTGTTGGCGGTCGACGTTGATGTGAAAGAACGCCTTGCGGTACGCATCAGGCTGATTCTGTACATTCTGCAAGTACGGATATAGGTGGCGGAGCAGAATCGGTCGCACTTGGGAATCGGGTTGCGATTCCCAAAAACGGCGGATTTTGGTTTCTTTGAAAATGTCATAGCCGCCCAGCACTTCGTCAGACCCTTCTCCGGTTACTACCACCTTGTAACCGCTGTTTCGCACGAGCCGCGAGAGCAGGTACATTGGAGCCGGCGCTGTCCGCAGCACGGGTTTCTCGCTGTGCCAGATGACCTCCGGGAATACCTCGCCAATTTGATTTTTGCTGCAGCGAATTTCCTGGTGATCGGTGTCCAGAAAGCGCACCGCTTCTCTTTGGAAGAAGCTCTCGTCGAACTCGGGGTCGTCGAATGCGACAGAGAAAGTCCGAAGCCGAACATTCGTAAACTTCTGGACCAATGCTGTAGTGAAGGTGGAGTCCAGCCCGCCACTCAGGTACGCGCCTACAGGAACATCGGAGCGCAGGCGGACTTGTGTGGCGTTAATTAATAGCTCGAGGAGTTCGTCGGCGCGTGCCTGTTGCTGGGAAGGATCGTCAACCTTGGATGTCGTCTCGAATTGGCAATCCCAGTATTGCCGTACCACAACGCCCGCAGCTTCCACAGTCATCGAATGGCCTGGGGGAAGTTCGTGGATATTGCGGAAGAGGGTCGTCGGAGGAATAGTGCACCAATAGGTGAACACCTCATCCAGCCCGTTGAAATCGATTTCTCTACTGATTCCGGCACAAGCGAAGATGGCTTTGATCTCGGAGCCGAAGACAAATGTATTTTTCGCTTGCGTATAGAAGAGAGGTCTTACACCCAGACGGTCGCGGGATAGGAACAGACGGCGGCGTTGGTTATCCCAGATAGCGAAAGCCCATTGTCCGTTCAGGTTTTCGACGCAGTCCTCTCCTTTTTCCTCGTAAAGGTGGAGAATGACCTCGGTATCCGACCGCGTGGCGAATCGATGTCCCTTGCTGATCAGCTCTTCCCTGAGTTCCACGTAGTTGAAGATCTCGCCATTGAACGTGATCCACAATGTTGAGTCCTCGTTACACATGGGCTGCTGTCCGCCGGCAAGATCAATGATGCTGAGCCGAGCGTGTGCCAGTCCCACGCCGTTATCGATGTGAAACCCAGTGCCGTCGGGCCCGCGATGAGCCAACATCCGGATCATTCCTCGCAGGGATTCCGGGACAACGACAGCTCCATCGAGATTGAACAGGCCGGCTATGCCACACATAAGGATTCAGTTCTGGGAACGGTCACTGATAGGGCGCACCGAGTGGCAGGGCCACTAACAAGCGATGGATAACATACCGGCCGCGCGGAATACCTCGCACGGACTAAGCGATGCTGAAGGCGCAGATTCATTGACTAATGCCTCTGTTTAGAGGGGCTTTGGCCCACTTCTGCCAAGTCTCACCCTCGTGTTTCCAACCAATAGCGTTTAGACACGATGGACACCCTGGGACAGGGTTTGGCCAGAGGTCCCTTTTTTGGACTTTTGGACAGCTGTATTGGCCGCTCTACTTCTATTTACTCTGGGTAGGGGCGCGTGTTGCATTTCGGCACGGAGCTTATTCAGAAGCCGGAGCCAAATGTTCCCTACCCATCGTTTTTTTCGGACTCAAAAGTTCGGACTCCCTATTCTCGTTGTTCTATTGGGAAGCCTCACCTTTTCGGGTTGTGTAGGTTTGGCGAACTCCAGCAAGAACTCTCCTGCCCCCACAACTCCCGCTGGCCCAGTAGTAATAAAGGTGAGCCCAAATACCGCCACGGTGACAGTAGCAACCACTCAACAGTTTGTGGCAACGGTAACCGGTACCTCGAACACAGCAGTGACTTGGAGTGTGAGTGGCGCGGGTTGCAGCGGCGTAGCGTGTGGTACTATTTCGAGTGGCGGACTTTACACCTCACCAGCGAGTGTGCCCTCGCCTGCGACACTTCAAGTTACAGTGACCAGCGTGGCGGACCCCACCAAATCGGCATCTGCAAGCGTCACCATTGTCGCGGCGGCGGCCATCTTGCTGAGCATTAGCCCTACAAGTGCTTCTGTTCCGACCGGCAGCGTTGGTTCTTTTACTGCGACTGTTACAGGCACATCGAATGTGGCTCTTGCGTGGAATCTGACCGGTGCGGGCTGCAGCGGCTCCTCCTGTGGGACGCTCTCAACCAGTTCGTCGTCGGCAGTCTACACTGCGCCACTCGTGGCACCTTCACCAGCAAATGTTAATGTGGTCGCAACCAGCATGGCGGATTCGACTAAATCAGTCTCAGCAAGCGTAACGATTGTTTCCGTTGTTGTGGTCAACGTTGTGCCCGCCAGCACCTCCGTCGTAACGGGAGCGACTCAACAATTTAATGCTTCCGTCACGGGGATTTCGAATCCGGCGGTGACGTGGACTGTGCAGGGAGCAGGATGCAGCGCTGCGGCCTGCGGAACGATTGATGGCACGGGGCTTTACACAGCCCCTCCCTCGGTGCCCTCGCCGGCCAGCGTTACCGTGACAGCGACTAGTTCAGCGGATACGACCAAGACTGGTTCAGCACCCGTGACGATTTATTCCTCCAGCGCTACTAACATCATCGACGGCCTTACCATTCCTGTAAGCCACCCAAGACTGTTCTGGAATGCAGCGAAACTTGCGAAGGCGCAGCAATGGTGGACAGGTAATAGCTATACGCCGAACTATACCAACCCAAACCCGTTTGACCCCTACGACACTTTATTTGCCTGCGAGATGACTAACAATCAAACGTGGTGCAATGCGCAGATTAATTGGGCTGTGAACTTGAGCGAATCGAGCTGCTATCAGAGTGTCGGTTGTGATTCCATGCGCGTATATGGCGAAGCGGTGATGCTCACCTACGACTGGCTCTATGCCCAGATGACGCCCGCGCAGCGCACTACCATCATCAATAACTGGAACACCTGGCAGAATTATCTGGATACGAGCAACTCCTGGGGCAACACAACGATGCCTTCTAGCAACTACTTTGCCGGTGCATTCCGTACGGATTTTAACTTTGGCGTGGCAACTTTCGGTGACAACGCCAATGCGGCAAATTTTGTGAACTACGGATTGAACAATCGCTGGGCAGCGACGGCAAACTATTCTTCCTTGAGTGGTGCTCCGCCTCTTGGTGGAAAGGGATATGCGATGCCCGCTCAGGAAGGGACACAGTACGGACGTTACTATCTCAGCTACCATACAATACCGCTGGCGACTTCCGCACTCCTGGGACGCGACTTGTGGCAAGAAACTACGGGTTTCAAGGCGGGCGTGTTGCAGACAATCTATAACACTCTGCCTACAAAAACTGTTTCGCGCGGTCTTTTTGACAGCTGGACCTGGAGTGACGACGACGACTGGGTTGCCGGCTCCGGCCTGTACGCTGGCGGCGGGATGCAGTCGCGGTATTACGGCGATTTCATGATGGCCGCCGCGCAGGAGTTCCCAAGTACTGCGATTGGCAAAGTCGCCCGGCAATGGGTCAACACAGTGAACCCCAACGTCGCTCCGATGTGGGTGGCGATCGATCCGGGTGGGAGCGCGCAAGCGTTCTCGACTTTGCCGCTCGACTATTATGCTTCCGGTCCGCAGTTTGCCTATTGGCATAACAGTTGGAATTCCAATGCTAGTTCCTTATTCCTGCAAATGGGCCAGACATTCGGCACCGGCCACTTTCACTTTGATGTGGGAAACTTCCAGTGGTTCCGTGGTGGCTCGTACTTGATCCGTGAGACCCCCAGTTACGGTACGACCGTGGCAGGTTATAACTCATCCGGAACGGTGACCGGTAACATCGGCTATGCGCACAACGTCCCACTCATTGGCGGACTGCCCGAAGTAACCGCTGGTTGCACCGATAGCAATGCAGTTGTGCGGCGCATGGAAAGCCAATCTACCTATGCTTATATCGACGCCGATATCAGCGGGACCTATACCAACAACGTATGCGCTGGCAACCATCCAGAGCGTGAAAATCCGTACGCGCAGCACGTCGAACGTGAATTTATCTTCTTTCGCGACATCGAGGTTTTGCTCATTCTTGACCGCTTGCAGGCCGATTCGGCAACTCGCAGCAAGACTTTTGTGAGCCACTGTGAAACCAGCCCTGTTTCCATTGATACCACACACTACACTTGCGTGGATGGAACCCAACAAGCCAGCTACTCCGTGCTGCTGCCCTCGACACCGGCATTAACGGTCGTGAATGAAGCAGCGAATGGCGCAACGTGCGCATCAACCGAATGCCAATATCGGCTGGAAGTGAATGACAACAGCCCGATCGGAACGCAGAGTTATTTCCTAGTAGCGATCCAGGGTCTGAATGCGGGCGGTACCGCGCTGGCACCCACCGTGCAAGACAACGGCACCTCTTGGACCGTCACGATAGATGCCGGTCACAGTGTAACGCTCAACAAAGGCATGACCTCGGCTGGCGGTTCCATCACGATCAATGGCTCCACGATAAACCTGCGTGCGGATGTTCAGTCGATGACCATCACCGACAACGGGCCGGTGTGGAAATGAATATCCGTGCTAGTTGCCATCAACCTAACCGTTCCCGCTAAGCAGGGTCGTGTGATCATCTGAATGGGAATCAAATCATAAAATTGCGATTGACGGGTCGGCCTGTCTTGGGGGCCACTCCCCGAAATCATTTCTCCACATATATAACCGTGCCGCTTGCGAACTGCCGCATAAAGGGCAGGGCGTTAAGTAGAGTGTGATCGAAACGTTTGACCACAGGCCGGTTCATTATCTGAATGTGCTTGCGCAAACGGGAAGCGATGTGGAACGGTTTTGTCACCATTCGGGTGAATTCCGGTCGTATCTCCTGAGCCTCGTTCCAGGTCACGGGGCGCTCGCCTTTCGTGCAATGATTCTCCTTCGGGCGCAAGCGTTCGATCGTCTTAGAATTGCCCATATGCTCGAAGAATAATCCGCGGCCGCCAGGTTTGAGGAGCCGTTTTATTTCCATCATGCCGACGCGCAAACCGATATGGTGAAGAATTCCGAATCCGTGGATTACATCAAAGGATTCACTCGGAAATTCGGTCGGATCACAACGCATTAGCATCGCACTGACGCGGTCGTCCACACCGTTCAGCCTGGCCCGCTCTTTCGTAAGGCTAATGCCAACTGGGGAAATGTCGATTGCGGTCACGTGAGCACCCAGCTTAGCGAGATAGATAGCTTCTTCACCCTGCCCGCATCCATAGTCTAGGACGCGGCAACCTTTAACGGAGCCCAGTACCTTGGCTCCATATTGCCGCCAATCCCAATCGTCTTGTGGCTCGGCATACTTCTTAAATAAGACTTCATTCAAGAGCAAGTGATCTGCGCACCGAGCGTAAGCTTGATCCGCAAATCGCGCCTCGTCGGCTAGTCTTGCTTGCTCTTGTCCCTCCGAAATGGCGAGATTACCGGTTTGTACATGCATAGAAGCCTTCGGCATTAATTCGCATTGGGTATTCTCTGTAAAAATATTTCGGAGCAGACTACACGGTTAAAGTAATCTTAGATCAGTTGGCTTGAAGCTCTCACACCGCTCTCCGGGAACAGGGACCAGGTTCTTGGCACCCGACGACAAGGGAAAATATTTGTGCCGCCGGCGAAAGAAATCAGGGGGATGGCTCATGTCGATGTATCACTTAGCCGCCCAGCTTTCCAGCTTTCTTGGGCACGTTCAAGAACGTTGTTGCTGGAGTTGGTGCGCTCGGCCGCCCTGATTTCCTGCAAGCCGGAAACGATGCCGACACGGGGTCGCCAGCCAATTTCCTTTTCTGCGCGGCTGCAATCAAACTGCAAGCGGGCAAGCGCCGATCTTACCCGGTAAATGGAAAGCGGGGCAGAGCGTTTTAGCACCTTGGACAGAACTTCCAAACCAAGCGCCAGCCCGTATAAGATGCCCACCGGCAGGTGGATCACCTTCGCTCCATTTGCGTTCTCGAGGATGTAATCGCGTACGAGTTGATTCTGTGTGATGCGGGTTCGATCTACGATGTGAAACACACTGCCGTCGAATTTGCTTTTTTCAGCAGCCAAGACGATCGCGTTGACCACATCTTCGACGTAAACCAAAGGCAGCTCGCGAGTGCCGTCACCGAGGATGACAAAGAGTTTTCCAATTCGGCGGGCGACTTCAGGGGTTAGTAGTGTCATCCCGGGGCCGAATACCCTTCCGGGACGGAGCAGCACTGCCCGGAGATGCCGCTCCCGAACCGCATCACGCACTATTTTTTCCGCTTCGGTCTTTGCCTGGGTGTAAGCTCCCCGTTTTTCTGGAAATGGTTCAAGTGGCCAATCCTCTGTTACCACGGTGCCACGGCCCGGAGCCGCTGCGTGGAGACAGCTAAGCGAGCTGACGTACACCAGGCGTTGCACCTCGTGCCGCAACACGCTATCAACAATGTTTTGTGTGCCGCAGACCGTACCTCGTTCATGGTCATGCGCGCTGCCCTTCATAGCCGCACCCAGATGGTAAACAATCTCCGTGCCCGCGACGGCTCGGTCCACAGCCGCGGGATCCCCGAGATCACCAAGGAAGACTTCGATGTTGGCATCGTCCATGAAATCCGCCGGAGGCTCCCGTCGAACGAAGATGCGAACGCTGTCCCCTTCTTGTAATAGCCGTCGCACCAGATGTCGACCAATTAAGCCAGTTGCCCCGGTGACCAGAACCCTGGCGCGTCCTGCACTTTGAAATTGGGCCTGAAATTTGACTTTCGCGGCATCCGCTTCCTGAGAGACGCGCTTCGTCCAATAAACTGTAGAGCGCGCCTGCTCCTTTGCCACCGGCATCGGCTCGCCCGCGTGCAGCGCACGATAAAACGCACCCACCAGGGAATGCAGGCCATCATATTGGAGGATTTTCTTACTGGCGAAACGAACGATGTTTGCTGGAACCTGTGCACAAATGCTGAGTCCCTCACCCATTGCCTGTAGCGCGCGTGCTGGCGCTTTCGGGAGCGGGAGTTGCCGGCTATAAGTCACCCACATCGCGAACAGGTTCGCCCGGAGCACACCTTTCGTCCCTTGAACGACGAACCAGCTCTGCAGTGGCCGTACGTTCCATGAGATCTGGATGTTCGCGGTACCGCGCTGGCATTTCGCTGCCACGCGCCACTCGTCAAACAGGAGGTTGGTGTCGTCTCCGTGCGTGTCATGGTAAGCCTTCACGTCTTCAATCGCGCCCAGAAATGACTCGGCGAGATAAAGTGCGTGTATGCCTTGGTCCAGAAAGGGGTAACCGCCACTCCGGTAGTGGATGGGCAACGGTCCACCTTTGTATGGGGGATATTCTGAGCTGCGGAAGTAATCGAAAGTAAGCGGCACACCGATTGCGCCCGAATGGACAAGGCGCAGCGCTTTCAATACGAAGCGGTCGTACAGCAGAGAATGGTTGACGCAAACGGACTTTTGCGCGGCAGCGGCTGCGTTGAAGATACTGTCGACTTCTTCCACATTCATTGCCAGAGGTTTTTCCACCAAGACATGGCAGCCGTTCCTGAGCGCTGCGATCGCCAGTTGCGCGTGGGATTCAGGAGGGGTAAGAATGTGAATTACATCCACTCCCTTGCCAATCATGGCTTCCATCGTTGAGAAAACGTCCGGAAGACTGTGTCGGGCAGCTAGATCAGCGGCGCGAGAAGTCACAACATCTGTGACTCCAACAAGCCGTGCGTTCGGGACTCTTTGGACAGCTCGGGCGTGAAATTCGCTTATGTGCCCCGCTCCAACCAATCCGACCCGAAGTTTTGTATCCAGAGGCATCAGGTTTCCCCTCAAATCTGATGAGTGTCACAATCAAGCTGTTGCAGCTGACCGGGTCGTCTCACCGAGCTCTCGCCAGCAGCTAGCTGAACTACGAAGCGAGCATTCGCGGCCCACGTATGGCGCTTGAGGACAGTCTGTCTTGCCCGGGAACCAACTTGTATCCGAAACGCTGGATCCTCGACGAAACGCAGAAGCGCCTTTTCAAGGGCCTCATAATCAGCGTGAGGAAACATGATCCCCGTCACATTGTTCTCGATCACGTCGCGCATTGGCCCGAGATCAGGAACCACACAAGGCTTGCCCATGGCCATAAATTCAAACAGCGCAATCGGAGATCCGAAAGCGTTAGAATCAGGCAATACACAAATATCCATCGCATCGATGTATGCAGGGACTTCCTCGCGGGGCACGGGTCCGGGAAGAATTACTGCGCTTTCCATTCCTGATCGGCACGCAGTCTGTCTCAAGTTTTCCATCTCAAGACCGTCACCCACGAGCAATACCTTTGTTTCTGGATGCCGCTCGCGAATCCTCTTCACCACCCCGATCAAGATATCCAGACGATCCCAGAGATAAAACAATCCCACATGGCCGATGACGATTGAGTCCTCGAGACCCAGTCGTGCGCGAACCGACTGCCTGGCTCCTGAACCCCGGAATCGTTCCGGATCAATCGCATTTGGCAAGACATGTACGCGTTCACTGTTCGCGCCGCGCTGCCGAACTTCGTTCGCGAGAACACGGGACACGCACAGAACGTGGTCGGCCCGCGAGAATACCCAGGCGTCAATCCTTCGGGCAAGACGCTCCATGATCAAGCCGCGGGCGCGCTTGAATCCTGCCAGCTCATTCACTTCGAGCACGACTGGCCGCCTCGACCATTTCCCCAACAGCACGCCCATAAACATGAAGTAAGCGTGTCTTTCGAAAAGTACCGCGTCCGGTTGCCGCCATAAAATTGGCAATAGCCGAAAGGGGAGAAACAGGTTATAGAGTAGCTCCAGGATTTCAAATGCGAACTGCGGGCACTCGCAACTTATATATTTCCAAATGCGCTGAAGACCCTCTGCGTGATCCCCCTTGCGCAAGAATGGCATCAAACCAGCGGCCTTGAGTGGATCGACTCCTGGGGGGGACAAGATCGTGACTTCGTGCCCCCCTGCTCTCAATGCTTCCACGAGACTACGAATATGCATTGCTTGAGAACTGCGGCCCATGGTGCGATGGTGGTATATGAATCGCAAAATTTAAGCTCCCGGACGTGCGCGAAAGGGTGGCCGCGACCGCGAG
>Ga0209166_10001786_pt1 | contig 17249 bp, 13 predicted proteins | sample Coa_R1_3_FD_187151 | JGI IMG/M metagenome (GOLD analysis project Ga0209166, IMG submission 187151) | Surface soil microbial communities from Centralia Pennsylvania, which are recovering from an underground coalmine fire - Coalmine... | ecosystem: Environmental > Terrestrial > Soil >... | reverse complement strand
CCATCGTTGAGACTGGATTGCCCGGCAGGCCGAACACAAAGGTGTCGCGGCAGCGACCAAAGACGGCAGGCTTGCCAGGCCGAATCGCGACGGCGTCGAAATAGAATTCGGCGCCGAGGGATTTTAAAACGGTTTCGACGAGGTCGTATTTGCCCATGGAGACGCCACCCGACAGAACCAGGATGTCTTCCTTGAGGCCGAGTTCGATTTTGGCGCCGAGGTCGTCCACACGATCAAGCGCGTTGCCCAGGGGAACGGGTTCGCCCCCGGCCAGGCGGACTTGCGCTGCCAGGGAGACGCTGTTGCTGTTGCGAATGTGAAAGGGGCCGGGCTTTTCCGTAATGGGAACGACTTCGTCGCCGGTGGAAAGTATGGCGACGCGCGTGCGGCGCGCGCAAAGCAGCTCTGCGGCGCCGACTTGCGCGGCGAGGGCGAGTTCCGCGAAGCCGAGGCGGTGGCCCGGCCTCAGGGCGAGGTCGCCGGAGTGGGCTTCGCTTCCCTTCTTAACTATGTTCTGGCCTGGGTTGGTTGCGCGCTGGAACGTAACATTGTCCGCGACGCGGTCGGTGAATTCGATCATGACGACGGCGTCGGCCCCTACAGGCACCGCGGCGCCGGTCATGATCTGGATACACGCGCCAGGAGCGAGTGGTTGGGTGACCGTGTCGCCAGCTTTGATTTCGCCCACGCACTGGAGGGTTGCGCCTTTTGCGGCAACGGAGGCGCGGACGGCATAGCCGTCACGAGTGGAGCGGTCAAACGGAGGATAGTCGCGATCCGCGCGGACTTCTTGGGCGAGGGCATCGCCGAGGGCGTCAGAAAGATTCTTTTTAGAGATTTGCCGTGGGTAGGAGAGGATGTGCGGCGTGGTTTTTTGGATGACAAGTTGGCGCGCATCTTGGAATGGGAGCATCAAGGAGTCCTTGGTCAGACGGGCTATTGTAGCGCAGTGGCCCAGTGGGCACCGATTTTGTAGGCGCGGAGATTGCTCCGCCCTCTCGGGTTGAGAGAGGAGTTTGCGTCCCAGCAGGGCCACCAAAACGTTTAGATCCAAGAGGACCGGGCGAGCCCGGCCCCTACAGGTAAGACAAACCCAAGAACTACAGCCAGCTGGCGAGGAGAGTGCCGGGCTGGATGATGGTGGCGTCGCGCTCGGGACCGGTGGAAATCATGCCGATTTCGACCTGGAGAGAGTCGGAGACGAAGCGGAGATAGTCGATAGCCGCTTTAGGCAGCTTGGCCGCGTCTTTGACGCCATATGTGGATTCGCACCAGCCAGGAAGCGTTTTGTAAACCGGCGTGACGCGCTCGTAGACTTCTGCCGAGGCGGGCATTTCGTGGATGGGTGAGCCTTTGTAGGTGTAGCCGACGCCCACCCGGATTTCGCGCTGCGTGTCGAAGACATCGAGTTTGGTCACGACCAGAGAGTCGATGCCGTTGATCATTTTGGCGTAGCGGAGTTCGGCGAGGTCCAGCCAGCCGCAGCGGCGCGGGCGCCCAGTGACGGCGCCAAATTCCTTGCCGCGCTCGCGAACTTCCTGCGCTTCGAGGTCGGGCATTTCCGTGGGGAACGGACCACCACCGACGCGCGTGGTGTAAGCCTTGGAAATGCCAAGGACGTGGCGAATCTTGGTGGGGGGAACGCCCGTGCCGGTAGTGGCGCCGCCAGATGTGGCGCTGGACGAGGTGACGAAGGGATAGGTGCCGTGGTCGATGTCGAGCATCGTTCCCTGCGCACCTTCGAACAGTACAGATTTGCCTTCGTCCAATGCGCGATTGGCGAGTTCAGCGGTATCGCATATGTAGCCTTTGATCTTTTTACCGAGGCGGAGAGTTTCCTCCACTTCGTGAGAGAAATCCACGTTTGCGCCGTAGGCTCCCTGCGCAATGCGGTTTTTTTCCGCGACGACGCGGGCGGCCTTTTCACGAAAAAGAACTGGGTCAAGCAGGTCCACCATGCGCAGGCCGCGGCGGGCCATTTTGTCTTCGTAGGCAGGCCCGATGCCGCGCGAAGTGGTGCCGATTTTGTTTTCGCCGCGGGCGGATTCGGCGGCTTTGTCGAGTTCGCGGTGATACGGAAAGATCAGGTGAGCCCGATTGCTGACGTGCAGGCGGCCAGCCACACTGACATGCGCCTTTTCGAGCATTTCGATTTCGTTGACGAGAGCGGAGGGATCAACGACTACGCCCGGGCCGATGATGACGTGCTGCTTCGGCCGCAAGATGCCGCAGGGGATGAGTTGAAGAACGTAGCGGTCCTTGCCAATGATGACGGTATGGCCCGCGTTGTGGCCCCCGGCGACGCGAGCGATGTAATCGAACGAGCCCGCGAGATAATCAACAACCTTGCCCTTGCCTTCATCGCCCCATTGCGCGCCAACCACGACGACCGATTTCATTCGGACATTCTCCTGGACCGAACTACGGGAAGACCAGATTTGCGGTCAGCATCCCGGCGGGACACACAAGTCCTCTGTGCAAAATCCACGCGACACGCCAATTTAAAATCGTACGATGGGCCCCGCCGTAACGCAAGCAAGTCTGCGTGCTCCTGACGGTCCATTGCAGCTCTTCGGAAGGCATGGGAGCATATATTTCATAAGGAAAGGCGTGCCACCCATGGGCGAATATGACAATTTGGAAAAATTCGGTCTAAAACAGCATGGAGATCATTGGGAACAGAAATGGGCTCCTTTGGTGTCACAGGATTTTCCGGCTTACGAGGTTTTCTGGCGGCGATACATCGTTCCCTTGACAAATCGAATAGACCCGGCAATCTCGCCTTCAAACCGCAACCTATGGATTCGGCTAAGACCATCAATCAGTGAATCCCTCGAGCGGATGACCATGCAACACTACTCGGTGTTTTACTATTTAGCCCGGGCCACAGAACGAATCCAAAGCGTCGACTCTCCATTCCCGGAGGACGTCTTTGCATTATTGGATGCATGTGGTGATAACGTGCTTCTGTTCTTTAAAAGCATTTCCAGTTTTTTGTCCGATTCCGGTCGCCCGGTGCCGCAGTTACCGATGAATGCGAAGGCTCTGATTGATCCGAGCGAAAAACCGGGTACTGGTTCTTGCTATGGCGGATTTGTGGCTGTTCGCGAATATCGTGACGTGATTCTGCACAACCCGGTCCTGGGCCGTAGCATGAATCGTAATCGGACATTTCTCCCTCGATCGGAAACTCTAAAGACGATTAAGTCGTCCTGGCGGAAGGCAGCAGATTTGCCTTCCGATCGAGTTGTCGATTTGCAGTCGTTGTTTCTCGGCTTACGAGAGGAGATCACTGGGTTCTTACAAAAAAATTGGCAAATCCTCATTGGTGCCTTTGATGAAATAAGGGAATCACAAAAATTCAAGAATAGGTACAAAATGGCGAAATTTCTTCCCGTAATTGCGCCCACAGCGGCCGTGACTCTGTCTCAAAGGATCGTAGCATCTGGCAACCAGGTTTACTCTGCCACAGCTGGCGCTGCGGTCATGTCGTCTAGCACCGATTGGACTGATTTACCCGATCAGACTGATTCCAATTCGCCGGACGGGAAAAACTGTACACCCAGCCGGAGGAAGCATGAAGGTTAGCACTTGCGCAGCGGCGGGCGCGGGGTTTCTTGATTCCGGTGGCGAGGTCGGATAGCGTCAGAAGAGCGGAATGCCTCTCGATTCCGCGTATTCGCGGCTTATTGCAGAATCCAGAGGGAGAGAGACTTGACGAATCCGATTATTACATTGACGACCGATTACGGGACAAACGACCACCTGGTGGGCGTGCTGAAGGGCGTCATCCTGAAGATCAATCCCGACGTGCAGATTGTGGACATCACGCACGGAGTGACGCCGTTCGACCTGCTGGATGGCGCGACCGCGATTGCCAATGCGTATCCTTACTTTCCGCCGCGCACAATTCACGTGGTGGTCGTTGATCCTGGCGTCGGGACAGACCGGCGGCCGCTGATTGTGAGCGGGCAGAATCAGTATTTCCTTGCGCCGGACAACGGAGTGCTTTCAGGCGTATTTGAGAAAGAGCAGAATTTCCTGGTCCGGCACCTGACGGCGGAGCACTACTTCTTGCATCCGGTGAGCAGGACGTTTCACGGACGCGACGTTTTTGCGCCGGTGGCGGGATGGCTTTCGAAAAACTGGCAGCCGGGCAGCATGGGCGAAGAGATCACGGATTTCAAGCGATTTGCGCTGCCGAGGCCGAAGGAAGCGGATGGTCTGCTGAAGGGTGTGGTGATAAAAGTGGATTCCTTCGGCAACCTGATTACGAATTTCCGCGAAGAAGATTTGCCGGCGGGCGCGGTCGAAAAAGGCGAGATTAATTTGCAGGTTGGCAGTCACGCAGTCAGCAAGTTGGTGCCTACTTTTGGGTACGGGAATGCCGGCGAGGCAATTGCGTATGTGGGATCGAGCGGCAATTTGGAGATTGGCGTGAACAAGGGAAGCGCTTCGAAGACGCTGGGATTGGGCCGAGGCACGCCCGTCTTGTTGAATAAAGGCTGATACAGAAGGTCCGGTTCAGGGCCGGGAGCACGACAGGCTAGGCAGCGGCTGGCGTCGGTTGTTTCCGCCTCTGCCAGTAACCCAACGCCGCGAACAGAAGGACCGCAGGCACGCCGGTCAGTCCGCAAGCGATAAAGAAAATCCCGTAGGCGTGAGTGAGGCCGTGTGTGGCGCTCAGGCTTTCGACAGCAGCGCCGGAAAATCCCTTCAAGATCTTTCCCAGCCATGCATAGGTGGAACTCAAGAGCGCATACTGTGTGGCGGTGTATCCCAAATTGGTGAGACTCGACATGTACGCGACAAGCGCAACGCCGGCAAAGCTGATGCCGAAGTTGTCACCTATCATGACGAGTGCGAACAGTGGAATGCTGGCGCCTGCGAACGCGAGAGTGGCATACGCGGCAATCGCGGCTGCCTGCACAATGCCCCCGATGACCAGCGCGCGCATGTAGCCAAGCTTCAGCGAGCAGAATCCGCCGGCGGCGATGCCTGCAAACGTAGCGATGAGTCCGATTGAGCCGCGCACCGCTCCGACCGTTTGCTTCGAAAAACCGAGGTCATGGTAGTAGGGATTCGACATCGGACCCATGACAAAGTCCGGCAACCGGTAGAGGCTAATTGCCGCTAACATGACAAGCGCGAGCCAGCCATGTTCACGGAAGAAAGCGATGAACGGTCCCACAACAGCGTCGAAGAAACCGCGCGGTGTCCAGAGCGGCGCTTCGCGCCTTTTTTCATCCATCACCGCATCCGCGCGCTCCGGTTCCTTCGCAAACCAGGTCGCGATCATTCCAACGGCCATACATGCGCCGTAGATACCATAGGACATGCGCCAGCCCACGGCCGCTGCCACGATGAGGATAAGGGAATCCGTAGTCAGGAGCGCCAGGCGGTAGCTGAGCTGATAGGCAGACGCTAGGAGGCCTTGTTCTTCTCCGTCGTCTGCCGATTCAATTCGCCAGGCATCGACCACAATGTCCTGTGTCGATGAGGCAAACGCGACCACAAGCGCAAAAGCGCCAAGCCTGCCGAGCCCGGCTTTCGTACCCGTTCCGCCCATGGCGGCCAGCGCCAGCCCGACGACGATCTGCGAGAACATCATCCATCCGCGCCGATGCCCAAGCCGTTTAAACAACGGCAAGTCGACGCGATCCATCAAGGGCGCCCACAGAAACTTCAGCGAATATGCAATGCCCACCCAGGAAAGAAACCCGATCGCTGTCAGGGAGGCGTGTTCATCGCGCAGCCAGTAGCCGAACGTATTGCCGACCAGAAAAAAGGGAAGGCCTGAAGAAAACCCGAGCAACAACATTGTAAGCGTTTTGGGCCGCAGGTAGTCGGCGATCCGGTGCTTGTGCGGATTCACGCCTTCATTGTCCACTGGAGCTTCACGAAACTCAACCCTCCGACAGCGCGTTAAGCTAGCGTCCCTTCCCTTTTGATTTTTCTTTCGAAACGGCCACAGCGTTCGCAGCCGCAGTGGCTTCCGTCTTTTTTTCTTCCGGTTGGCGAAGCCGCTGGATTTTTACGCGCGCCACGCGGCGGCCGTCCACTTCCATCACGGAAAAACGATAGAGTCCGAATTCGAAACTTTCGCCACCGCGCGGGATGAATCCCAGCTGGGCCATCACAAAGCCGCCGACGGTGGCGTACGCCGGATCTTCCGGCAGAGTGATGTTGTATTGCGAATCCAGGTCGCGCACGTTGAGGCCCGCGTCGAAGACGATGGCGCCATCAGAAAGGGTCAGCGGGCGCTCGACAACGTCGAACTCGTCGTGGATTTCCCCAACGAGCTGTTCGAGGAGATCTTCTTTGGTGACTAGCCCGAGGATGCTGCCGAACTCGTCTACGACCATGGCCATGCCAACGTGGCGGGCACGGAGTTCCATGAGCAATTCGCTGGCAGGCTTGGTTTCCGGCACGATGAGAATTTCGCGAAGGACGCGGCGCAGATCAAACGGCGGGCCGGGCGAAAGCCTTTCTTCCAGGCGGCGTTCGCGGTCGAGAAGCACCCACATCATGTCCTTGATGTGAACAAATCCGAGTACGTGATCCACTGTGCCTCGATAAACGGGGATGCGCGAGCGCTGCGTGGTGGCAAAAACTTTCATAACCTCGTCCAGCGACGCTTCGACAGGGAGTGTGTGCATGTCCGGACGCGAAACCATGATTTCGCGGACCTGTAATTGACTGAGCTCGATGGCGCTGAGAATAAACTTCTCTTCCCCGACGGCAAGCAATCCTCGTTCGCGGGCTTGCTGAATCTGAATTTGAAGCTCTTCGGTGGAATGGGCAACGCCGTGCCCCGTCGGCCTCACAACGCCAAGCGAGCGGACAATGGCGCTCGAGATGCCGTCAAGCAGGTCGATGGCCCAGCGGAAGGAGTTAAGAAACCATGCGAATGGCCGAGCGACCATCAGGGCGATGCGTTCGGCACGGGCCAGGCTGATGGTTTTGGGAACCAGTTCGCCAAAAACAACGTGTATGGCGCTGAGGATTGCAAAGGAAACAGTGAGCGCGGCGGCGTGGGCGAGGAAGAGCATGCGCATGCTGCCGTCCACCGGCAGGAGACTTTGGAAGAGTTTCGCCAGAGTCGCCTGGCCCAGGGCGCCGATCGCCAGGCTGGTCAGCGTGATGCCGACCTGGACCCCGGATACGACGCGGTGGAGATCGGAGAGGAGGTGCTCGACGATCTTGGCCTGAGAGCTGCCTTTGGCGACCAATTGGCGGACGCGCGAGAGGCGCACGGCGACCAGAGAGAACTCGACCGCTGCAAAGAAACCGTTGAGGGCCACCAGGACTAGAACGCCGATGATCCGGACCAGAAACATAGGGCGGAGAGAACCTCCCAGCGGCATTGTAGCAGTAGATTCGGGTGGAAAGAGGAAAGGGTGGAAGCGGTTGTCGAATGAAAAGAATCGAAAACTCGATGACACTGGGGAAGAGAGGTCAGTGCGGATGCTCAGGTTGCGCGGTGTGTCCGCGTCCACTAAACTGAAATCTTCTACCCCGAGGTGAAACTCGCTTTGCGCACCGTCCTGCGTTCCCTGCTCGCCCTAATCGCCATTCTTGTGATCGTTTTCGCCACCGGGATCTGGTGGCTGGTGTACCGCCCGCTTCCACAACTAAGCGGCATCGCGACCTTGCCCGGATTGCTGGGCGAGGTGACTGTGGAGCGCGACAATTGGGGCGTTCCGCACATTCGCGCAAATTCGGTGGAAGATGCGGTGGAAGCGCAGGGTTACGTGGTTGCGCAGGATCGGCTGTGGCAGATGGATCTGCTGCGGCGCGCATCGCGCGGGCAGCTCTCGGAAATTCTGGGCCCGAGCACGTTGAAGATTGACAAAGACTTTCGGAACTTGAATTTCGGCCGGGCGGCGGATCGTGACCTCCGGGAAATGAACCCGGAGTCGCGGATACTGCTGGAAGCGTATGCGCGGGGCGTTAACCGCTTCATCGAGCAGCATCGGGAAACGCTGCCCATGGAATTTACGCTGCTGAAATATAAGCCGCAGCCGTGGCTGCCCACGGATTCGTTGGCGTTGACGGGATACATGTACCGGACGTTGACTGATACGCGGGAAAGAGAAATTCATCGCGCGGTGGTTGCGGCGAAGGCGGGCCCCGAACTTGCCAAAGATCTCTTCGCCGACGAATCCTCGATGGATCATTTTGTGGTTGGCGATCCGAATGTGAAGGAACGGGCCAACGCCAGCGCCGACGCGGATGACGAAGATGATGATGAAGACGAGATGGACAGTGAAGATGTGCTGAAGGCGAGCCTGATTCATCCGGATTTACTCGAATCGATCGCAAAGCCGGATCTTACTTCCCTGCTGGCGGGACAGGTGGAGCATTGGCTGCGTGCCGGTCAGCATGACATTCGCGGGACGCTCGGTAGCAACAATTGGGTGGTGAACGGCGCGCATACGGCCACGGGCAAGCCGATACTGGCGAACGACACACATCTGGAACTGACGATTCCACCCATCTGGTATGAACTTCACGTGACGGCACCGGGGTGGAACGTGAAAGGGATCACCTTTCCGGGTGCGCCGCTGGTGATTATCGGGCACAACGATCGCATCGCCTGGGGCTTCACGAATAACGGCGCAGACGTTTTGGACCTGTACATCGAGACGTTTAATCCCGCCAATCCTGACGAATATCGGGTGAACGGAAAGTGGAAAATGGCGGACGTGTACGACGAAGTGATTAAGGTGAAGGGCGCGCCGGACGAGCACATGCGGCTGGTGGTGACACGCCATGGACCAGTGTTGCAAAACGAGGGCGCCAAGTCCTATGCGATGAGATGGACGGCGCTGGAGCCCGGGGGGCTGGCCAATAGTTACAACTGGCTAGGGAAGGCGCGAAATTGGAAGCAGTTTCGCGAGGTGATGCGGCAAGTGTGGGGCCCGGCGCAGAATGCCGTGTACGCCGACGCGGATGGAAATATCGGGTATGTGATGGCCGCACGGGTGCCAATTCGCAAGAAGGGGCATGGGGAAGTTCCCGTGCCGGGAGACACGGATGAGTACGAATGGACTGGTTACATTCCTTTTGAGCAGTTGCCGCAAAGTTTCAACCCGGAGAGTGGATTGATCGTCACGGCAAACGCGCGGGTAACCGGGCCAGCCTACAAACCGTATCTGACGGACCGGTGGGAAGAGCCGTACCGCACCGCCAGAATTTTTGATCTGCTCCACGATAAGCACGACTTGCGGCCAGAGGATATGCTGAAGGTGCAGACGGATACTTACAGTTATCCGCACGTGTTTATTGGAGAGCAGTTGGTTTCGGCGGCAAGGATCATGCCGCCGAAAGATCCACGGGCCCAGAAATTGATTCAGCAGACGAAGGACTGGAACGGAATCGCGGATGTGAATTCGTCCGTGGTGACGTTCCTGGATTCGGCGATGTACCGTTCGCTGGATCTGATTCTGGAGCCGCATTTGGGCAAGGATACGGAACTTTACTCGTGGCGGAAGCTGGCGTTTCTGCAGAAAGTGCTGACGGAGCGTCCGGCGCGCTGGCTGCCGGCGGAGTTCAAGAATTATGACGAACTGCTTAGCGCCGCTGCGGACCGCGCGGTGAAGCGCCTTGAAGAAGAAACCAAAAGCAGCGACCCGGATGATTGGGCCTGGAAACGGTTCAACTATCTGGACATGTTGCACCCGATCGGGCGCGAGGGAATCCTGAAAAAGCTGCTGAGCAAATCGGGTCAGGCGCAATCGGGGACCCTCTTCAGTCCGCGGGCGGCCTCGCGGCACCACGGGCCTTCGGAGCGGTTTGTGGCCAATCTGGGTGATTGGGACAGATCCATTCTTTTGCTTCCGGCGGGACAATCCGGGCAGCCGGGTAGCGAACACTATTCGGATCAATTTTCGTATTGGTTCGAAGGCAAGCCGATCTATGAGCCGTTCAGCGACGCCGCGGAGGCTAAAGTGAAAAAACACCTGCTGACGCTTAAGCCGGCGAACTGAGATCGGTTCCCCACGTTCATGCCAGAACTTCCAGAAGTAGAGGCGGTCGCCCGAGCGCTGCGGCCGTTAGTGAAGGGCCAGCGGATCCGCTGCCTGCACGTGTTTCATGCGATCGCCCTGAAGCCCCAGAATCCTGCCGAGGCGGCGAGGCTTGTCGAAGGCCGCCGCGTCCTGGAAGTGTTTCGCCGGGGAAAGTATCTGTTTCTGGAACTGGACGCCGGACTGGTGGAGATGCATTTTCGTTTTGACGGCCAACTGACTTGGTTTTCGGGCGCGAAGGAGTTGCTGGAGCGAGCAAACGCAGACGCGGATGGCGTGCATGTGGATGTTGCATTTGAGCTCGGGAAAGGCGTGCTGGGATTTGCGGATCGGCGGCATTTCGGACGCGTGCACGCGTGGGAGTCGGAGGCAACGTGTCCTCCGCTTCGGAAACTCGGAATGGACGCGTTTGCTGACGGGTTCACGGTGAAGGAGCTTCATGGGCGATTGTCGCGGTCGAAGCGCCCGTTGAAGGAATTTTTGCTGGATCAGACGCGCGTCGCGGGGATCGGGAATATTTATTCGAGCGAAGCTTTGTGGCATGCCCGTTTGAATCCGTGGCGGCGGGCGGATTCCCTGGACAGGCAGAAATCGGCGAAACTTCATAAAGCGATTGTGTACGTTCTCCGGCGTGCACTAGAATGTTGTGAGAATCCTGCGCCGGACTTTCGCGACCCGAACTGGTGGTTTCAGGGATTGGAACGGATTTTGCGGACGTACCAGCGTGAGGATTTGCCGTGCCGCCGCTGCCGACGCCTGATTGTACGGGCGGAGCAGGGCGGGCGATCGACGTATTACTGCAAGCATTGCCAGAAGTAGACGTTGGGGCCAAAAATTCAGATTCAATTTACTTCTAGCGCGACTGGCGGATGGCGTGAATCAACCTGCTGCTAAAAAACCTGAACCACAGAAAAAGCCGGATTTCGAACGCTCCCTGGCCCGATTGGAAGAGGTGGTGCGCCGGCTGGAAAGCCCGCAACTTTCGCTGGATGAAGCGATGAAATTGTTTGAGGAAGGCGTTGGCCTGTCGCGGGAATGCCAGAAACAGCTGGAAGAGGCCGAAGGGCGCGTGGAAATTCTGCTGAAGAAGTCCGATGGCAAGATGGCCGCCGAGCCGTTTGAAGCCGAAGGCGAGAACGAATCGTGAACGATTGCCAATGGCCCACACTGGACTTTCCTCCAATCCGATGAAACTTCCTCCCTTTTTTGAAGAGGACCGGCAGGCGGTTGACGCGCAACTCGAGAAACTGTTGCCTGCGGAATCGATGCAACCTGTCTCGATTCATACCGCGATGCGATATTCGGTGTTTGCCGGCGGTAAGCGAGTCCGGCCCATTCTGTGCCTGGAAGCAGCGCGAATTTTCGAAGCGGAGGTATCGCCCGCGCTATACCCGGGATGCGCGATTGAGTTTATCCATACCTATTCGCTCATTCACGACGATCTGCCCGCACTGGACAACGACGATTTGCGCCGGGGAAAACCGACGAGCCACAAGAAATTTGGAGAAGCCACAGCGATTCTGGCGGGCGACGCGCTGTTGACGCTGGCGTTTGAAACGGTTGCGGCGACGCCGGTTGGGGCAGAGCGGCGCGTAGCAATGGTGGCGGAGATTGCCTCCGCGGCGGGCACGGTGAGGGGAATGGTTGGTGGGCAGGTGGCGGACCTGGAAGCGGAAGGCAAGCCGGTCAGCCCGGATATGCTTGAGTACATTCACCGCTCGAAGACAGCGGCGCTGATTCGCGCTTCGATTACTTCCGGAGCGATTTGCAACGGAGCACCGGCCGAGGATGTCGCGCGGCTGCGGCGATTCGGTGAGACGATTGGTTGGGCTTTTCAGGTTACGGACGACATTCTGGATGTCGAAGAGTCCTCCGCAGCTTTGGGCAAAACGGCGGGCAAGGACATCGCTCAACAAAAGGCGACCTACCCGGCGGTGTACGGGCTGGAACGCTCGCACCAGATTGCGAAAGAATTGGCTGACAAAGGCATTGCCGAGCTGGACGCATACGGCGAACGCGCAAGCCGGTTGCGAACCATCGCGGAATTTCTGGTTCTTCGCCGCGCTTAGCTGCTCTTCCCATGAACGCCAAAACCGAGCGCAAGCGACTGGACGTGCTTCTTGTAGAGCGTGGGCTGGCCGAGTCCAGCCACAAAGCCCAGGCCATGATTCTTGCGGGCGAAGTGGAAGTGGAACAACAACGTGCGGACAAGGCCGGATTGATCCTCCCAGAGACAGCGCATATCGAAGTGCACAGCCGGCAGCAGAAATACGTAAGCCGCGGCGGGATGAAACTAGAAGGCGCGCTGGAGGATTTCCAGGTCAGTTCGACGGGCAAAACATGCCTGGACATTGGCGTTTCCACTGGCGGGTTCACGGACTGTCTGCTGCAGAACGGCGCGGCGCGCGTTTATGCGGTGGATGTGAATACCGACCAACTGGCCTGGAAACTTCGTGGCGATCCGCGAGTGGTGCGCATCGAAAAGAACGCGCGTGAATTGTTGGCGGCGGATTTGCCGGAGCTGGTGGATCTGGTCGTTGCCGATGTCTCGTTTATTTCCGCGGCGAAGATCCTGGCCGGTGCGGCAGCGTGTGCAAAGACGGGAGCCGACCTTCTGATTCTTGTCAAGCCGCAGTTTGAACTGGAGCGTGGGGAGGTGGCCAAGGGGGGAGTCGTGCGCGAAAAGGCGCTGCACGAAAAGGCGATTGCCACCGTGCGGAGCGCGATGGATGCGCTTGGCTTGAACGTCCTGGGAGCCGCACCCAGCCATCTGCGGGGGGCTGAGGGAAACCAGGAGTATTTCCTTCACGCTCGAAAACCGGCTGGGGTAGAATCGCGGTAATCCATGCGGCCTGAACCCACCTTCAAAAGAATCGGCATTATCTCCCGTCCAAGGCGCTCGAACATCGCCGAAGTGGTTCCGCCGCTGCTGAAGTGGCTGGAGCACCGCGGTCTGCCGGTCGTCTATGACAACGAAACCGCAACAGTATTGAAGAATGAAGCCCCCGGGAAGACACGGCATCAGGTGGCGCAGGAGTCGGACCTGCTGCTGGTTCTGGGCGGCGACGGTACGATTCTGGCGGCTGCGCGCGAGGCGGCGTACCACGGGATTCCGATTCTTCCAATCAACATGGGCAGCCTCGGATTTCTGACCAGCTTTACGGTCGAAGAGCTATATCCGGCACTCGAAAGTACGATTGCCGGAAAAGCTACGATTGAAGAGCGGGTTTTGCTGCTGGTGGAGCGCACGCACAATGGCGAGCTTCTGACACAGCAGCGGGTTTTGAATGATGCGGTGGTGCATAAGGGAACGCTGGCTCGCATGATTGAGGTCGAGCTGCACATCAATGGCGCGTTTGTGTGCAGATACCGCGCGGACGGATTGATCGTGGCCTCGCCGACCGGTTCGACTGCTTACTCGCTTTCGGCTGGCGGACCGATTGTGCAGCCCGGCGTGGAATCGATCTTGATCACGCCCATTTGTCCGCACACGCTAAGTGACCGGCCGGTGGTGGTGCAAGACACTTCTCTAATCGAATTGCATTTGTCGGAGAGTTCGGATTCCGTGTTTCTGACACTGGACGGGCAGACAGGCGTGCCGATGCAGATCGGAGACCATGTGCGAATCACACGGGCAGCCGAGCGCCTGAAATTGATCCAGCCGCCGAACAAAACGTATTTTGAGATTTTGCGGAATAAGTTGAAATGGGGCGAAGCTTAGTTTTCAAGCCAAAACATCGGTGCGCAACAGATCCTTGCGCGTTTCGCGGCGACGGATCAGTTTCACACTGCCTCCATCCACCAGGACTTCCGCTGCGCGACCTCGGCCGTTGTAGTTGGACGACTGGGCGAAACCATAAGCCCCCGTTACCCAGATCCCCAGCAGATCCCCTTGAGAAATATTTCCTAACGGCCAATCGAATAAGAAAGTGTCGCCTGTCTCGCAGACCGGTCCGACAATGTCGGCGCGTTTCGAAGCGTTTGGCAACTGGGCGCCACTTTGCCCGACGCGCGTGATCGGATGCGGTGCGTCGTAGAGCACCGGACGCATCAGGTCGTTCATGGCTGCGTCGATAACGACGAATGACTTGCCTGAATTTTGTTTGGTGTAGATGACGCGCGAGAGGAGTACGCAGGATTCGGCGATGACGGAACGCCCCGGCTCCAGGAGAACTTGAACACCGAGCGGCCGGGCGACGTCAGCGATCATTTTGGCGTAGGCCCTACGGGCAGCGGGGTGTTCGCTGGTGTATCGCACACCGAGGCCTCCACCGGCATCCAGAACCTTCAGCGCGATACCCTGTTTGCGCAGATCGAGCAGGTATCCGGCAAGGCGTTGCAAAGCGCGGCGGAATGGGGCGAGTTCGAGGATCTGTGAACCGATATGGGCGCTGATTCCCTGCCAGCGGATCGCCTTCGTGTTTCGATGCAACAGATAAAGTTTGCGGGCTTCGGGCCAGGCCACGCCGAACTTGTGATGTTGGAGGCCGGTAGCGATGTGCGGGTGCCCGCCGGCTTTTACGTCGGGATTCACACGAATGGAGACACCCGGAGGCGCGATAAGGCCTTTGGTGAACCGCGATGATTCCTCAATCAAGATTTCAAGCTCGGCAGGAGATTCGACGTTGAATTGCAATATCCCCCGGTGCCTGCTTCGGTTGCCCCGATAACGCAAGGCTTCGCGGATTTCTTCGCGGGTCTTTCCCACACCGGAAAAAACGATCCGGTTGCCGGGGAGACCGATGTGGCCGAGGTGTTCAAGCTCGCCGCCGGAGACGATGTCGAAACCACTGCCGAGGCCGGCGAGAAGGCTGAGAAGCGACAAATTTCCGTTGGCCTTGACCGCAAAGCAGAGAAGATGAGGGAGACTGCCAAGGCCGCGATCCAGTTCGTCGAAGGCATCGGCAATTGCACGCCGGCTGTAGACATACGTTGGTGTTTCATAGCGCCGGGCAATCTCGGTGAGCGAGACGTTTTCGCAATAAACTTCGCACAAGGACCCGCCCGTCTTCTTCCAGGAAAAGTGGGGGGTGTGGTTTGCCGGGTCGACGTAGGGCAAACTGCGCCGGGCCTTGCCAAGGGCGCTCATTTTACCTTCATGACCACCAGCGTGCGGTCGTCGGAAAGTGGCGCGCTTTGCGAGAACCAGTCCACCTCGTTGAGGACGCGGTCGGCCATCTCGGCGGCGGAGATTTCGTGATGCTGCTCGATGAGCTTCCGCAGACGCTCCGTGCCAAACAACTGGCCCTCGCTATTGTAGGTTTCAGCGATGCCGTCGGAGTGAAATACCAGGATATCGCCGGATTCGAGGGTGACGCCCCACTCGTCGTACGTCACATCTTCAAAGATGCCCAAAGGAAATCCGGTGAGTTCGATGCGATCGCAGCGGCCATCCTTGTACAGAAGCGGCTGCGACTGGCCGGCATTGGCGACCCGGAGTTTCTGGCGGCCTTTTTGCCAGGTTGCAAAACACGCGGTCATGAATCGTCCTTCGATACGGCGTTCGCCGACCAGTTGGTTCATCTGCCGCAACATTTCGGCTGGCTGCAGCTTTTGCGGCGCCAGACTGCGCATGATGCCAATGGACACGGCACCGTAGAGCGCGGCCGCGGTCCCCTTTCCGCTGACGTCGCCGAGCGCGATGCCGAGTTGCTGCGGACCGTAGCGCAGGAAATCATAAAGATCGCCACAAACTTCGCGCGCCGAGAGATACCGAGCTGCAACGTCGAGGCCGTAATCGTCCGCGGGAACGGGTCGAAGCAGCGCGCCTTGAATGCGCTTGGCGGCCTGGAGGTCGCGCTCCATGCGGGCCTCATCACGAGCCACCTGTTCATAGAGGCGCGCATTTTCAAGGGACACCGCAAGATTCGCCGCGAGGATGGTGAGAGTCTGCACGTGCTCTTCGGTGAAGTAATGCAGTTGCGGACTTTCAAGATCGAGAACGCCAATCACCTTGCCCTTGAAGATCATCGGGATGGCGAGTTCCGAGCGCGTTTCGGGATTCACCATGAGGTAGCGCGGATCGCTGGTGACATCGGGAACAAGGACTGGCTCGCGCAGGGTGGCTGCAGCGCCGACAATCCCTTCGGTTGCGGCCACGCGCAACTTCCCCTGAACCCGCTGGCCGTGCTTTACGTCCAGACGATGGCGGAAGACCTTCTGCTCCTCGTCGTACAGCATGATGCTGACGATCTGGTAGTCAATGACGCGCTTGACGAGTTCCGCGGCGCGGCGGAGCAGTTCTTCCACGTCGAGGATGGAACTGATTTCCCGGCTGACTTCATTAAGAACCAGAAGCGTTTCCGCCTGGGTTCTGACTTTTTGGAACAGTCGCGCATTTTCAATCGCCACCGCCAGTCGGCTGGCGAGCAGGGCGACGATTCTCTGCTGATCTTTAGTGAAGTAATTCAGGTGGCGGCTCTGGATGTCCAGGACGCCTACGCATTTTCCGCGGAAGAGAAGCGGCACAGCCAGTTCGGACTTCACGCTTTCGATGGCGTTGATATAGCGCGGGTCCTGGGAAACGTCGCTGACGCGAACCGGCTGGCCGGTGGAAACCGCCGTGCCAGTGATTCCCTGTCCCACGGGAACGCGGAGATTTTCCGCAAGGCCTGGAGGATAGCCAATGGCGAAGCGATGGGTGAGGTAGGAGCCGGATTCATCAAGCATCAGCACGCCGAAAAATTCGTAGTCGATGTGCCTCTTGATTAAGACAGCGGTGTGGGAAAGAACCTCATCAAGATCCAGGGAAGCGTTTACTTCTTCCCCGATTTCAGAGAGGGTGGTGAGAACTTCAGTCGAGACGTCGGACTGCTCCGCGGTTTTCTGCGATTGTGGATTCGAGCCTGTGGCGTTCATGAATGTATTTATTATAGCAGGCGAATTCGGCTCCGAAGAATAAGCGAAAGTCGCTCCTCAAGCCTCAATTTTCGTTTTGCCGTGGGGACCCAGGCGCACGATGCAAACATCGGGCAGGTTGCGGTAGCGCTCATCATAGTCGAGGCCATAGCCAACCACGAATTCGTTGGGGATCACGAAACCGGTGTAGTCGGCTTTGACATCGGCGATGCGCCGCTCGACTTTGTCGAGCAAGACGGCGACGCGAAGATGTTTGGGTTTGCGTTCCTCAAAAAGGCGCAACAAATATTTCAGCGTCAAACCGGTGTCCAGGATGTCCTCGACGACAAGGACGGAGCGTCCCTCGATGCTGACGTCGAG
>Ga0209166_10001785_pt1 | contig 17277 bp, 14 predicted proteins | sample Coa_R1_3_FD_187151 | JGI IMG/M metagenome (GOLD analysis project Ga0209166, IMG submission 187151) | Surface soil microbial communities from Centralia Pennsylvania, which are recovering from an underground coalmine fire - Coalmine... | ecosystem: Environmental > Terrestrial > Soil >... | reverse complement strand
GCAGCAGTCCCTCGGGATTGGTAGGGTCGGCCGTGCTGGCCTTGCTTAACAATTCCCCGGCCCGCTTGTAGTCGGAGTCCACCACCGCCATTTTTGCCAGGTTGAAATATGCCGGCACAAAATGGTCGTTCACGGCGATGGTCTTTTCGAAGTCTTCCCGTGCCTTCTGCCGGTCACCCGACTTGAACTCCACTACGCCCAGGCCAAAGAAAGCGGAAGCGTAAGAAGGATAGAGCTGGATGGCTTTGTCGAACCACTTTCGCGCCTCTACCAGGTCGTTCTTTTCCAGCGCCGCGTTTCCTTTTTTGAACTCCTTGGCGGCGGCATCTGGAACATTGAGGTCTGCCACCGAAACGGTGCTGCCCGGCCCGGTGGGCGCATTCGATTGCGATTGCAGGCGGTGCACGTTGATATATTCGACGTGATTCAGCTCACGATCGTTGACGGTAAAAAAAGACGACGTGGTCTCGCCAATATCCTGGCCGGTAACCCGCACCCGAAAATTTCCGCCGCCGGTAATTTGAAAGGTTGCTGTGCCGCGGTCGTCGGTGAAACTCTGTCCCATAACCCCGCCGTTGCCGGCAAGAAGCTCGACTTGCAGCATTCGCTCTGCCGGATGGTCGTCCTCATAGGCGACATGTATTTGTAACTCGCAGGGAGTGGAACTTTTGGGAAGGCCGGGGAAGCGCTGTGCCAGTGCGCCGAGCGAAACCAGGCAGGCAAGAGACACGATACTAAGATGCCGTAACATATGCTCTCCCTTTCTACCTTGCGACAGAAACGAAGTCTATTTAGGGACTCACCGGAGTTTGATCGGTTTCGACGGCACTCTCTTCCGCCGCCGCATCTGTCGGTTCTGACTTGGCCTTTCGTTTGCGTGCCGGCTTGGCCGGGGCCGGGGGAGGCTCGTGGGATGGATCGTAAAACAGAATACGACTGCACGAGTCGCACGTCATGATTTGGGAATTGCTCTTGATCTCGTCGTATTTTTGCGGGCGCAACATCACGTTGCACGCGGAACACTTCTGCCCAATGGCTTCCGCCAGGGCGGTCTTGCGCGCCGGCAGAATGCGGTCATAATGTTCGAGAGTTGACGCTGAGATTCCGCCGCGCAGCTCCTGCCGCTTGCTTTGCCACTCGGCCAGCGCTTTTTCGTCCTGTTCGCTGCGGGCGCGGACCTCGGCCTTTTCCTTTTCAATGGCGACGCCCTGCGTCTTGAACTCGGCTTCGGCCGACTTGAGGCTCTTCTCGTGCGATTCCGCCTCTACCATCGTGACCAGGGTCTTTTCCTCGTGCTCGCGGATCTGTTTTTCCGCGAACTCAATTTCGTGCAGCAGCGCCTTGTATTGCTCGTTGGTTTTTACATCCAGCGATTGCTCGCGGTACTTGGAGATTTTTTGCTGCTGCGACTGGATTTCAGATTCGAAGCCGCGCTTGGCGGCGTCGTTCTGCTTGATCTTGGTTTTTTCCTGCTCGATCTGGCCTTTGGCGGCCGCCAGTTTGGCTTCTACGTCAGCCACGCGCCGGGGAAGAGTGGCGATTTCATCATTGAGGCGTTGTATCTCCCGATCAACGTCTTGCAGCGACTTCAATCTTTCCAGATCAGGATGCATGCGAACCACACTGGATGGTCATTCCCTATTCTAGCACCATAAAACATTGCCGCTTGATTATTGTGGGGGCTTGAATCGTTGATGCAGGTGTCTCGCGTAGCGGGATGAAGGCATCTCACGTGGAGCATTTGGCGAGTACGAACTGCTGGATTCCTTTTCAACATATGCTTGTTTTTCCTTGTAGCTTGTAGCTCGCGGCTTGTAGCTGACTAAGTTTTTTCACCTATTGAGGCTGAGTTGGCTGGAAATTAGCATCATGGGCAATGTCTTTCCAACTCTTTCAACTTATCTTCGGCATGGGCTTGGGGGTGGGGATAGCCCTGTTTCACCGCCCGATTGCAGATTTCATGTTGCAACAGGAGCGCGCCCTGGCGGCGCTGTTCCATGCCCGGGGATTGCCGCGCCCGCCGCTGCCTACAGAAAACCAATCACGCAATATGTATTTTGCGGTGGGTGTCATGCTGGCCCTGATTGAGACCGGACGCCTCTGGCTGTTGACCCGCTAAGGACTTTTTGAATAGCTGTCGGAAATCATCGGGCAGAATCATTAAACAGAACGAGAGGATGGCCACGCGCCTATCGTGGGTGTAGACTTTTCACGAGTCCTCTTCAAATCCCCGGCCAGGTGACTGGAATATGCATACTCGCTTCCGGCCTCATTTAGCGGTCATCACTTTCGTGGCGCTGGTATCGGCGTTGAACTTTGCGCAATCGCCGAAAGATGTCCCATCCGTTCCGACGGCCAAAGCTCAGGACGATTCCAAAGAAGCAGTTGTCATCGAACGCTATGTCACCCGAGTATCCTACGAGGCTGATGGCTCAGGTACGCGCGAAATCACTGCTGTCATTCACGTGCTGGCACAGGCCGGCGTGCAGAATTTCGGCGTTCTAGTCTTCGCGTATACCAGTGCCAACGAGAATGTTGACGTGGACTATGTCCGGGTCCGAAAACCTGATGGCACCGTTGTAGTTACTCCGGAATACAACGTGCAGGACCTTCCTGCTGACATCACGCGCGAAGCTCCCATGTACAGCGACATTCATGAGAAACACGTCATGGTGAAAGCGCTGGGAGTGGGCGATACTCTCGAATACCTTGTGCGCTATCGCACTACTAAACCCCAGGTCCCAGGACAATTCTGGTTCGTTCACTCTTTTCTCAAGAGCGCCATTGTCAAAGATGAGGAACTCGAGATTAGCGTTCCGCGTGAGAAATATGTGAAAGTCAGCAGTCCCGACCTTCAACCACAAGTGAAGGACGACGGCCCTCGCCGGATCTACACCTGGAAGACGGCCAACCTCGAGCGCAAGAACAGTGACAAGAAGCTGCCGCCGCAACCAGAAGAAGAACCACAGCCATCGGTTCAGGCGACGACGTTCCGTAATTGGGAAGATGTTGGCAGTTGGTACAGCAGTCTGCAACGGCCGCAGCAGGCGATAACGCCTGCCATCAAGGCCAAGGCAACCGAACTCACCAAAGGCCTGACCAACGATGACGATAAGATCCGCGCTTTGTACAACTTTGTCTCTACGCGCTTTCATTACATTTCGCTCTCTTTCGGCATTGGCCGATATCAACCCCACGCTGCGGACGATGTTCTGAGCAACGAATATGGAGACTGTAAAGACAAACACACTCTTCTAGCGGCTCTGCTGCAAGCCGCTGGGTACGACGCCTGGCCGGCGCTGATTAACTCCTCGCGCAAAATTGATCCCGACTTGCCCTCACCAGGCCAATTCGATCACTTGATCACGGTCGTGCCTCGCGGCAGCAACTCGATATGGTTGGATACGACTCCCGAGGTCGCCCCCTTCGGGCTTCTGCTTACCGGCTTGCGTGATAAACAGGCCTTGGTCATACCACCGGAAAAGCCCGCGTCACTGATGAAAACGCCTGAGGCTCCTCCGTTCCCCAGTTCAGAAACTTTCTACGCAGAAGCCAAGCTGGGCCCCGATGGAACATTGACTGGCCATATGAAGCGCACCTTTCGTGGGGACTCGGAGGTCCTGTTTCGGTTTGGCTTCCGCCGAGTTTCACAAGCGGAGTGGAAAGATCTGGTTCAACGAATCTCTTATCACTCAGGCTTTGGCGGCGATGTGAGCGCAGTCAATGCCTCGGCTCCAGATGACACCGAGAAACCTTTTCAATTCGAATACGACTACACGCGAAAAGACTATGCCGACTGGGGAAATCGCCGCATTGGGCTTCCGTTTCCTCCCTTTGGGGTCGAAATCTGGAAATACGACGCCGAGAAACCCAGCGAGCCCGTCTTCCTCGGAGCCCCGGGCAAAATTGAGTATCGGGCCAAAATTGAACTCCCATTTGACGCACTGAATATCCCCGAAGACGTAAACCTGGTTGAGGATTTCGCTGAATACCACTCAACCTACGCGGTCGAAAAAGGTGTTCTGACTGGGGTGCGTCAGTTCACGATCAAGAAGAAGGAGGTCCCGCTCGCCGCCTGGGAGGACTTCCGCAAGTTCTGCAAAGCGATCACAGATGATGAAGACCGCATGTTACAACTTGAAAGTGAAAGAGCAAAGACCACGCCCTTTGTAGGCTCTACTTCCGCTGCCGACCAAAAGTTTGAAGAGGCTCGCCAGGCTTATCAGCGCCATGACGTGACAGGCGTGCAGGAAGCAATCCATCGCGTCCTTGAGCTCGACCCCAAATATCATCGCGCGCACGCCATGCTCGGGGTAACGTATTTTGCGCAGCACAATATGGACGCGGGCATCGAGGAGTTGCGCAAGGAAGAGGAAATTAATCCGAACGAGCCGATCTCCTACCAAACATTGGCTCCAATGCTGGCCTACCTGCATCGTAACGATGAGGCGATGGAACAGTGGCGCCGGTTGCTGAAGGTTGATCCCAACAACCGCGATGCGGCAATTAGCCTCGGCCGGATGCTGGCGCAGGCGCAAAAGTACCCCGAAGCAATTGACGTCCTTGAGTCAGCCCTCAAACTCGCTCCTGACAGCTCTAGCCTGCAGTTTGCGCTCAGTTTCGCTTATATCAGAGGTGAGCAGAAAGAAAAAGGACTCAGCCTCCTGCAGCAGGCCGTTGCAAGCGCCCCAACAGACCCGATGATGCTAAACAATGCTGCGTATTCATTGGCCGAAGTTGACGTGGGCCTGGACCGGGCCAAGGAGTATGCCGAGAAGTCCTTGCACCAGCTTGAAGAAGCTTCCAACAAAACCGACGCCTCCGAGCAGGAGGGCCTGACCACCACCAGCCAATTCGCGATGGTTTGGGATACATTCGGGTGGGTCTACTTCAGACAGGAAAACTTGGAGAGGGCAATTGCATACATCCGTGCTTCTTGGATATTGAGTCAGAATCCGGTTGTTGGCGATCACCTGGGGCAGATTTATGAACGCCAAGGCAAAACGAAGGCAGCCGCGCACATGTACGAACTGGCGCTTGCTGTTCCAAGTGGCAACAAAGATGAAATCCGGAAGCATTATGAGCATCTGACCGGGCAAAAAGCGCCGGACAGCAGTTTTCCACTCATTCAGGGTACGCCACAGGCTCGTCCAACTACGCGCTTCCACATGTCAGCGGGAGAGGAACTTAGTGAGATGCGAACGGTCAAACTACACATGGCTGAGCATAAAGTTGGGCATGCGGTCTTTTCTCTGGTGTTCTCGCCGGGCAAGGTCGAACAAGTCAAGTACGTCAGCGGAAGCGAGGCCCTGAAGTCAATGAACGGTCGGATCAAGGACGCGAAGTTTACTGTGGAATTTCCCGATGACAGTCCCGCAAGGCTGTTCCGTCGCGGCATTCTGTCATGTGGCACTATTTCCGGTTGTGATTTCGTGTTGCTGACGCCCGACAGTGCACATGCCGCCGACTAAGCCCGCTCCGTACCTAAGTGGTCTACTCAATCGGGATAGCGGGGAATTCCAGATCCATCCCCAGCGGGTCGGTAAAGCGGTTGGTCAGATTTACCAATCCCACCAGAAGATCGAGTTCGACAATTTCGCCGTCGTTGAAGTACTTTTTCAGTGCGGCGATGTCGGCGTCGTTGATGTCGCGCGTCGAGCGCGTGAGCTTTTCGGCAAAGGCCAACGCGGCTTTTTCTTTTTCGGTAAAAGAAGACGCCGCTGGATTTTTGAGTGCCTTCCAATCGTCGGGGGTAAGGCCGGCTCGCTTCGACGAAGCGAGGTGATGTTGCAGTCAATAGTGGCACTGGTTGATCATGGAGACGCGGATGTAGACCAGCTCGTACAGCCGGCGCTCCAGATGGCGGCCAACGCTGGAATAGAAGGCGAGAAAATTCTTGAGGATCTCCGGGCGGTGAGCCAGGGCTTTTTGTATGCTACCCGGCTTGCCTTTCAGAACGGTGTCGTAAATTTCCTTAACGTCAGGCGGCGCTTGCGGCGGTTCAACGTAGCTGATGCGTGCCATGATGTCTCCGTGGGTATCTAGATTCCCCCCGCTATAATAAAACCTCCTGCGCTCTCGATGCCAAACTGAGCCGTGCTCGCTGACGCGAGACGAGGTTCTTAGCTTGAGGCGAGATATCTCTAGAGGTCAAGGAAGTTCGTACGCAGCTAGAGAGCTCATCCTTGCAGCTTGGAGCTTGCAGCTTGGAGCTGTCTTGCTGAAGATTCGTCCTGCCACCCGCAAAGATGCAGCGCTGATTGTTGAAATGGTCCGCGCTCTGGCGGAATATGAACGTGCGCCCGAATCTGCCGTACTCACCAAGCGAGATATTCTTCGCGATGGCTTCGGGCGGAATCGGAGGTTCCACTGCGTCATCGCCGAGTGGAAGCGCAAGCCTGCCGGCTTCGCCCTGTGGTTTTATAACTACTCGACGTGGCGGGGACGGCCGGGCGTGTATCTGGAAGACCTGTTTGTGTATCCGGAATTTCGCGGCAAGGGGATTGGCAAGGCTTTGTTGGTGCACCTGGCAAAGGTCGCAGTGAAGCAAAAATGCGGGCGCTACCAATGGCAGGTGCTCGACTGGAACACGCCTTCCATCAAATTCTATGAGTCGCTCGGGGCCCAGGTTATGAAGGAATGGCTTGCCATGCGCGTGGAAGGCGAAGCGCTGAAAAAACTTGCCGGCCGGGCGTGAAACGGCCAGCTTGCTTCCGCCACTTATGATGAAGGCTCCACGATGCTTTCGGCTGCGCTCAGCCGAATCTAAGAGTAAAATGGAGCGGTTTTCGGAGGGAAGAGATGGCGGATCAATGCGCTAGTTGCGGAGCGCCAGTCGTAGGCGCGTTTTGTATGAAGTGCGGCCAGCGGGTGCAACCCCCCAACGCTCCCGCTCAAAGCCCGCCCACGCCGGTTCAAAGCCAGCCGGCTCCAGTTCAGAGCCAATCCGTGGCCAAACCTGCTGCCGCAAAGCCGAAGAGCTCGGGGTGGGGAAAGTTTCTGCTGATTACCGGTTGCATTCTGCTGCTCCTGGCCGGACTGGCCATCGCCGGAGTTCTTTATGGCGTGCACTGGGCGAAGAACAAGATCACGGCTTACACCGGGACCATCACCGGCAACTCGCCGGCACAGGTCAAGGTGGAACAGGGTAACTCATGTACGCTGCTTTCGCGCGAGGAACTGCAGCAGGTGCTGGGCGTGGCGATCGAGAAAAATGCGGAGATCGTAGAAGGCTCGGAGCCGGGGTGCGCCTACTACACCAATCCTGAAGCTTTCGCTCAATTGCAGAAGATGGCGATCGAACAGACGCGCAAACAATCGGAGGAGGCATCCAAGCATCCGGCACCGAAAACCGATAATCCGCTGGAACTGCTCAAAGACCCCAACCAGTTGGAAGGCGTGGTAAAAACCTTCGGCCTGTCACAGCCCGACAAAGACGGACGCGTGTTTTCTTTCACCGTGCAGCGCGACTTCGGAAGCGGCAACTGGTCGGCGACGCGCGCCACCATGTCTGCCATCCCCGGCTTTGAGGATGTGCCGGACGTTGGCGACCATGCCATGATCGGTTCGTTTGGCCACACTTTCTTCGTGCTCAAAGGAGACAGCATGATCCACCTGGATACGACCTACGTACCCGATGCGCACACGCGCGGAGCGGATCTCGGACGCAAGATCATTTCTCACCTGTAAAATTTTCTTCGGGCCTCCGTTAACGGGAAAGGCGCAGGATGCCTTTGCGGAGGCCAGCGGTTACGAGTCTGGGTAGCGGTACAGTTTGGAATATCCTGCACAGGAAAGCGTGGGCAAGATGCCCACGCGACAGCCGGCGAGACGCCGGCGCTACATCAAATTGAACCACTACCCGAGTCTGTCACACCAATAAGAATAAAATAGAGCGATGCGCATCAAAATCATCGGTGCCGGGCTGGCGGGCTGCGAGGCGGCGCTGCAGTGTGCCCGCTTTGGGGCGGCGGTGGAGCTTTACGAGATGCGTCCAGTGCGGACCACGCCGGCCCACCAGACCGCAGACTTTGGCGAGCTGGTCTGCTCCAATTCACTGAAATCGGAGAGCGAGTATAGCGCGCCCTGGTTGCTCAAGCAGGAAATGCGCCGCGCCGGTTCGCGTCTGCTGCAATGCGCCGATGCCGCCGCGGTTCCCGCAGGTCACGCGCTGGCGGTTGACCGCGCCGCTTTTTCCCAGGGCATTGCCGAGGCCATGGCGCGCGAGCCGCTGATTAAGATTCAGCGCGAAGAGGTCACGAGCATTGACGAGCACGACGGGGTGACCATTATCGCCAGCGGTCCGCTGACCTCGACCGCGCTCTCAGAAGATATCGCCCGCCTTACCGGCAGCGCCCATCTTTCTTTCTATGATTCCATCAGCCCGATTGTCGAGGCCGAGTCCATTGACGAGTCGCGTGTCTATCGCGCCGCGCGTTACGACAAAGGCGAGGCAGATTACATCAATTGTCCGTTCACAACCGAGGAGTACGGCTGTTTTTACGATGCGCTCATGGAAGCGCAATCGGTCGAGGGCAAGGACTGGGAAAAGCTGAATTACTTTGAAAGCTGCCTGCCTATCGAAGAGATCGCCCGCCGCGGCCGCGACACGCTGCGCTTCGGTCCGATGAAGCCGGTGGGATTAAAAGATCCACGCACCGGCAAGATCCCCTACGCCGTGGTGCAGTTGCGCCAGGAGAACCAGCGCGCCGATTCTTACAACCTGGTCGGCTTTCAAAATCATTTGAAATATGGCGAGCAGGCGCGCGTGCTGCGGCTGATTCCCGGCCTGGAGAACGCCCGCTTCCTGCGCTACGGGCAAATCCATCGCAACACGTACATCAACGCGCCGACGCTGCTGTCTGCATCATTGCAGATGAAGGCATATCCGCGCGTGCTCTTCGCCGGACAAATCTGCGGCGTCGAAGGTTACGTGGAGTCCATGGCTACGGGACTGCTGGCCGGAATTTATGCCGTGATGCTGCTGAACCAATATGGCGAGGCTGTTCTTCAATCACCGGCGGCTGAGTCTGGGTTTCCGCCGCTCATCCCGCGCGCCACGGCGCTGGGATCGCTTATCCACTACATCACGCGCGCCGAAGCTAAGAACTTTCAACCGGCAAACATCACCTTCGACCTGCTCCCGGCTTTGCCGGAGAAGGTGCGCGATCGCAAGCAGCGTCACCGGCTGATCTGTGAGCAGGCCCTGGCGGAATTCGATGGGTGGTGGAAGCAAGCGCAAGAGGCACTGCAGCCGAGGGTTTGCCCCAAACAGGTTGTCGAAAAATTGGATAGCGTCGGCGTCACGCTGCCTACAGCCCATATATAACAAAGCATTCAATTCAGCCCGCGCGTGAAATAACCTCCACCGCTGGGGGCCTTTCTGCTTTGCGGTTGAACTTCTTCTTGTAATAAGTAATCCAAATGATCAACCCGGGCACGCCAATTGCCGTGGGCCAGAGCCAGACGAAAAGTGAATTGCCCAGGAAGCGGCTCAGAGTTACGGCGGAGAATGCAGTCAATGCTGCGATATACGACCCCAGCATTCTACCCATGTGGCTATACCACCAGAAATTTTTGTCCGAGGGCGGCCGCAGGAATTTTCTCAGGTCGCCACCCCCCAGGAACATTCCTATAGTCCCGAAGACAACGGAGACGACGCCCATGTGTCCCACAACTGCGGGCTTGAATAGGCCGAATGAGAAGAGCAAGGCGCTGGCAACAAAAGTAAAAATCGCCGCGAACCAATCGAAGAACTTGGGTCCCTGGCCCTGCTGGGGACGCTTGCGGAAAAGCACACGATATCCGGAAAAAGCAGCGTAAAAGCTGAAGATAGCAACCAGCGTGAGGAAATAGTCGCGCCTGTAGGGCGCGAGGATAAGGGCGGTGGCGCCGACAACGGCCATCATCCAGAAATAAATTTTGCCCCAACGGCGGTGGGCCGGTCCGCCCTTAGCGGTCATCAGCGCCATGGGCGCAAAGATGAAAGCGATGGAACCAGCGGTGGCGTGGATTATCAATAAAGCTCGCATCACGGTAGCTACGGGCATGGGCGGCGCTCTCCTTTCTTTAATACGAAAGACCGGGATTCTTGCCGAAGTTGACGCTTTCACTCAACTGCCGCAGCATAAAGTCAGCCACGTCAGAGCGCGAAATCTTACGGCGGATGGACACGTCGGGAGCGCCAAGCCAGCTGTGATACTTGCCGGTTTTCGGGCCGTTGGTAAGCGCTCCTGGACGAACCACCACCCAGTCGAGCTTGCTGTTCCTGATGACGCTTTCCTGTACCTCTTTATCGGCAAACATGCTGCGAATAAATAATGGAATCAGAATGTAGTTGTAGAGAAAACCCAACTGGCCTTTGCTGTCGCCGACACCCAGCGAAGACTCGCAGATGAAACGCCGCACCCCAAGTTTTTCCATGGCCCGAATGATGTTCTTTGTGCCTTCTGACAGGGTGGCCGTCTTTTTCTGGATCAGCAGAAGCGCCAACACAGGGATGCCAAGCCGGACGAGCCACACCGATGGCCCTGATAAAGCTGCGAGCCGCGCCAGCACCTGGCACGCGATGGCGATAAGAATAACGAGCCCCACCCGCGGCCTCACCCCTAAAGCCGAGACCACGGCGTCCTGGTTCCTGACGGCGGCCTCAACCGAGTCATAGTCAAGAATGTTGCCGCGAACCACCCGCAGATTTTCATGGGTGGTCTTGACCTTGGCAGGATCACGCGCGAAAGCGGTCACAACATGACCTTGCGCCAGCGCCTGTTGAACCAGCGCCCGGCCTGTGCCGCCGGTGGCTCCGAAGATAAGCAGATTCATAGGGTGGCTTCCTTTCTGTTGATTGAGTTCTGGGTTCTTGAATTCTTGTGATTGTCTTTGCCTAGTTGCGCCAGGCTTTCGTCGCACCATCGCAGAAGGGCCTGGGCACGGTACTTGCCGAACTGCAGGGTCATTGACCAATAAGGAAATCCAGGGTGGTTGCTCCGATCTTTTTCGAGCTGCTTCTCGACCTCTCGATACTGCTGGAGCTGGGTTTGCAGGGTCTGACGGAATGCGGTGATGTGGCGTGCAGAGTCTTCGGGCGGAAGCTGGTAGCCGAAGAATAGTTTGAGGAGCAACTCGTTGCGGAAGATCTCAGTCCGGGGCTGCACCGCAAGCCAATCCTCGACTTCGGCCCGGCCCTGGGGAGTGATATGAAAGACGCGACGGAGGCGGCTTCCATCTCTGTTATTTTTCTTCTTCCCGCCTTTGTTCCGTTCTTCACGGGCGGTTGCCAAACCCTCTTTTTCCAGGAGCCGCAAAGTGGGATAGATTTGCCCGTAACTCTCATTCCAGAAATAGCCAATGCTGCCGGCGGCGAACTGCTTGACGTCATAACCGGACATGGGCTTGAGGCTCAGCATGCCGAGGACCGCGTGTTTCGTCGAATTGTTTTTCGGGCCGATGGACATATCTGTTAGATATATATCTAGCAGATATATATGCGGCGTGTCAAATACTCCCATTCGTGGATAAAAGGATGGGCGCGATTTTTACTTCCAGTATCGCGCCCGGGGCGCTCTCGTTTTTGCGTCTTCGCCCTCGCTGCGGTAAGGGGCTTTTGGGTGCCAAATATCTGGGCTGCGTTAAATTATGCAAGCTTTCCCAAAACAGCATGAAACCATTTTGAGGCGATTTGCACTATAGAGATTACAAAATTCCTTGACTTGCAGGCGGCGGTGTATTCCCATTACGGGTTTAACCCAGTCACAGTAGAGACGATGCAGCTTGACGGAGGATGCCATGCGACGTTCTGTGTTGTTGTTGAGCGCTTTGGTGGTTTGGGGGGTCTTCATGGCGGCGGGCGCCCGCTTCCAATTGCCCTCCGCTGCGCAAGATATTGCTCTCAACAAGGCGCCAGGGGTGGCCATGCAGTTCACCAGCTCGCCTCAGGATGTAGTGGCGCTGCTCGGCCAGCCGGATACCGAACCAGGCACGAGTAATTGGCGCGCGATGCGCGAGCAGCAATACCTGGATTTCATCTTTATTTTTCTTTACTGGGCGACATTCTTCTTTCTCATCGGAGGGCCGCTGCGCCATGCAACTTCTGCATTGGCACGCAAACTGGGCTGGCTGGTGGGCATATTCATAACTCTGGGTGCGGGCGCGGACATCGGAGAGAACATCGGGATTTTATTCGCGCTGAGCAGCACCCACCAGGGGGTTCTGTGGCCGCTCTATTTTGCGATCACGAAATGGATTAGTGTTTTCCTGGCGCTGGCATTTTCAGCGCCGCTATTTCTCTTCTATCCCAAGTTCGGGGATTTGCCGCTGCCCAACCCGCTTTCTTCCTGGGTTGCGCGGAGCTTGGGCATAATTTTCGCTGCGAGCGCAGTCTCAGGAATCACCGGTGCAATCGCGGCCGTGATGCACTCCAGCACAGCCACGCTGTTATTTGGCGCCGTACTGCTCATGTTCTTTGCTCTGTTGTTGCTGCTGCTGGAAGGAAGCGGGCTGTTGCACTCAATCTGGGCCAACTTTGTTTCCTGGAGCACGTATCTTTATCTGCTGCGCTTCGCCTTGCTGGCATGCGCCTTTTTAGTACTTTTTCCAATACTGGATCTGCGGTCCGATAGCTTCGCCTCAGTCTCACGCGGCATTCTTTCACTGGAGACCCACCTGCAGTTTATCTTCGCAGGCTGGCTGATAACCGCCACCTGCTGGGTGGCAATGATTACGTCACGCATGATTCTGGCGTATGGGAAAGAGCGCGTGGATGTAGCGCCGCCGCCGGAGCTGGCCGTAACCGACAAGATGAGTTGGTTGACGGTGGTGCTTTGGACGGCGCCGGGCTGGCCCTTGCTGATGCGGGTGCTGCTGCTGGCGGACTTCCATCCTCCTGTTTTTGCCCTAATCGGCGACTTGGTAATAGGAGTGGCGATTTCCTTGGCGGTGCTTTACTTCGCGGAATGGATTCATTTGCACGAGAAAAACCCCGCGACTCCGCTCACCCATGCCCTTGTGATCCCGATCTCTCCCGGGTTGCGAGCGGCCTATGAGGCCCAGCCATTCGGCAAGCAGACAAGGGCTAAGCGGCTGTTTACCAGGCTTGGCCCGGGCTATTTTGATGAGCAAGGCTATTTGCATTCCGGGCATTCGCTGGCATTTGCCTTCTTCGCGATCGTGTTGGTGTTCTATGCGGTGGGATATTTGCGCCTCTACCCAAGAACTGACGGAGACAACAACTATTTTCCGGTCCTGTGTTATGTCCTGGTTCTGGTGATGATGGCGGCCTGGGGCGGTACCGGGCTCTCGTTCTTCGCCGATCGCTACCGCTTCCCGCTGCTGACCCTGGTTTTTGTCTACTCAGTAATTTTTAACGCTGGGCTGGGAGTTACACCCTTCGATGCCGACCACTATTACGTTGTCCACCCAATTTCGGCAGCGTCAGGCGAACCGGCAGCGCATTCGCAGATGGCCGCTCCGCAGGCGCCTGACCCGGCGGAGATAGCGCGCAGATGGCAGGCACAACACGCAAGCGACCATGCTCCCATGGTGGTCGTGACCGCCACCGGCGGCGGGATTCAAGCTTCAGCGTGGACAGCCAAGGTGCTGAGCGAACTGCACGACGAGCTGCAAAAACCCGACTGTCAAAAAGATTTCGGCAAGTCAGTGGTGCTGATCAGTTCGGTATCAGGCGGCAGCGTAGGTTCGATGTACTTTGCTGAGCATTTGGCCGAAGAGAACGATCCGGGCTTCGTTGCGCCCGTGTCCCCGAGCTGCCAGCAATTTTCTGTAGAAGACGCCGCACGCTCCTCCAGCTTGCGCGAGGCAGCGTGGGGATTGGCCTATCCGGATTTGTTCAGGACGATTTTTCCGGTCTTCGCCAAAAAGACCCTGGATCGAGGCTGGGCGCTGGAGCAGGCATGGAAGCGCTGCTGGCCGGGCGCCCCGCACAGGCTCGGCGACTGGACCACTGAGCTGGAAAAGGGAAACATGCCGGCGGTGATCCTTAACTCCACCACAGCCGACAGCGGCCAGAGATTTCTGCTCACTAACTTCCGGGCGCCGGCCCAGATGCCCGCTCCGAAGGGCGATGCCCCCGAGCTGACTTCGGCGCCTTCGTTCAACAATCTCTATCCTGAGTACGATATTGACGCGGTCACGGCAGCGCGGCTCTCCGCAACCTTCACTTACGTGACCCCGATGTCAAAGGCGATACCAGAGCCTAAACAATCCACTTCGGAACTTTGGCCCGCGCACCGGCCGACGTTTCACCTGGCTGATGGCGGATATTACGACAACTACGGCGTGACTTCGGCCCTCGAGTGGTTGCTGGACGCTTTCCCACAAAATTCTTCGTCCGAAGCAGCATTGCCACAGAAGCAGAATGCTCAAAGCGCAAGTCGGAAGCAAGCGGCAAACAGAGAGCTGCTGTTCATTGAAATCGAAGCCTCCCCCAGCACAAAGGCCGATTCGCCGCAGCAGACCGAACGCGAGCGCGCGGCCAAACAGCCCTGGGACTGGACTACACAACTTACAGCGCCGGTTACGACCATGCTGAACGTGCGCAGCAGCGGACAAGCCGAACACAACGAACTGGGACTAAAGATGCTAAGCGACCATCCTCCTGCGGGGCTGAGCTTTCATCGCGTGATCTTTGCCTTTCATGATGCCTATCCGCCGCTCTCCTGGCACCTGACCAACAGCCAGAAAGATGCCATCGACGAAAACTGGAAAGAATATCAGCAGCCAAAATTGATCGAAGTCAAAACCGCCTTCGGATGTAAGTAGTTGCTGTTTGGAGCGAAGCCGACGATGCAGCGAAAAGTCGCCTTCCACTCTACTGTGGCATGCAGCAGGCGATAGAAAGCGACGTCGAGCAGCCTGCGTTGCCGGGAGTGCCCAAGGCCCAGGCTGGACCAACATACGAATTCGTGGCGTTGGTCCAGCCATTGCAATCATTTGCGCCGGATGCGAACAAGATGCCTGCTGAATACCAGAGGGATTGAGAGGAGTTCAAAGATCCGAGCTGGGCGGAGCGGACCATATCTCCGGCTGTGCACATGGTTGCCGCCGGCGAGCTACAGGTCGCTTGACATGCCGCCGCCGCAGCGCGGTAGCCCGTCAAGGAATTAAAGGAGAAACTTCCCATGGTGGTGGCCGTAGAGCCGCAGTATTGATTGATAAGTGTGCGTGTAACCTGTGCCGGAGGAGGCGCGACAGTCCTGATGCGCACTTCATCAATCTTACCTTCGAAATAGTTATTGCCGTTGATATCAGCAGCTCCTATGAACAGTGAACCAGGATGGACAAGAGGGCCCATGGTGCAGGGGACTTCGGTCGTCTTGCCGTTGGCTTCGGCCACGACGGTGAGGCCGTTGTACCAGCCGCCGGCATGGAAAAATGTATTCGCGGGAAGCGGGGCCGATTGCGCGCTGCAACTTCCGTTCGCGGCAACCGCGGTGAAGACCACTGCACCCGACTGCAGTTGAAGCGCATAGGTTCCAGACTTGGTGAGGATCGTTCCGTTAGGAAAGCCATTGGTATACGAGACCCAGGCTTCCACCCAGACCTGCGGGCTATCAGGCGTACCGGTTGCGGTAACAACCCCGCCGGAGAATGTTATGGCTTTACCGGTGTGCCCGGCGGTCCCGACGAGGATGCCACTACTAGGTGCATTAGCAGTGTTGTTGAATCCGGAGCTGTCGGCAAAGGCGGTGCCGGAGGTTTCGTCAAATTCATAGTCGGCGGCCAGGACTCCCAGACTGTTTTTGTCGGCTAGAAATTGCGCGTCCACATAAGCTTTGGTTGCGGCGTGTAAAGGTTGCGTGGGATCGCCGCTCAATTGCAGAGCGCCAGTCATCGTGCCCCCACTTAAAAGCAGATACGAGGCTAGAGAAGACGATGATGCATAACGCGCGTCAGTAAAGCTGGTATCGAGCGCAATACTGCCGCTCGTGGTGATGGTGGTCTGAGGAGTCAGTCCTGCGCCTACGGTGATGCTGGTTACACCGCCGGGAAAAGTCTGGTTATTAGCGAAGGTAATGATTCCGGTAGGATCCACCGACAGATTGCCGATATGAATTCCGTTTATGTCCTCTGAGATCAGCGAATTCGTCAGAGTGAAGGTATTGGAGATTTTGGGTATGTGCCCCTGGGTGGCATTGCTGCGCATGATGATCTGATAGAGCACCGGGCCATCAGGCGCCTTAGCATTGGGCGAGGTACGCTGCCAGGCCACTTGCGGATGCAACCGCGCCATTTCGATCTGGGCTAAACAGTTAAGCGCTGAACACAAGCATACGGCAAGCACGGTGGCGGTGCGGGCAAAAGGCATGAGTTGGGCTCCGAAAGGATTCCTTTGTCGGGGGATGGCTGAATCTTATCTCAAAGCGCGAATTTTCGGACAAAAGAAACGTGCTCCGTCGCTACCTTTAAATACGGACGCTTTTTTTTCCTTTTTGCAGAGTCGTTGGATTTCTGAAAACGAAATTTAGATCAAGAACCCAAAATGGGCATTGGGTCAAAATGAGACTAGGTTTGATTTTTTTCGGTTCTGACGGGTATTTCGTCAGAGTAAACTTAAATGTATATTTGGCCGGCCATCTTAAAAGAAATTATACAAAACCGCTGCTGGGAGGCGAGCTAATCTCATGTTTTATGCTTTGCTGAAATGGATACTAATTCTCGGATTACTGGCGAGTGGCGCGCTGTTTCTGGCGACCGGTTTGGGGGTAGAAATTCCCCTGGTTAAATACAAAGGCCTGGAGGCACACAATGTTCCAGTGGGGATAGCACTGCTCACGGCGGCAGTCGTATTGGCAGTTTTTTGGAAAATCTCAATTACCCAGGCCAATGAAGAGAGCTTCAGTGAGACTTCAAGTGATGGCGGTTCAACCAGTGGCCGAAGCAGCAGCAAGACCACAATCACATTTGGGCCTCCTCGTTTGTAAGCCTTATGGCTTCTCAATTTCAAACGCGGCATCTACTCGTCGTGTCTATTCTATTTTCGTGAACCAAAGGAACAATTCATGCGTTCCGCGAACCTCACACCTGCTGCGGAATTCCGGTCCCACGGGGGCAAGGAGATAGGGGATAACGGATAGCGCTGCTGAAGCGAGCACGAATCCGCATTCCCAAATCCAGTACTAGATGTACTGGATATTGGGTAATAATATACTTGACGAATCATCCAGTCAAGCGGATGATGGGTCAGGCGGAGGTGTGTGGTGAATTTAACACCTCTGTTTAGAAGGGAACAAGCATTTGTGGCCAATTTCTATCTCTACGCTG
>Ga0209166_10001784_pt1 | contig 17288 bp, 9 predicted proteins | sample Coa_R1_3_FD_187151 | JGI IMG/M metagenome (GOLD analysis project Ga0209166, IMG submission 187151) | Surface soil microbial communities from Centralia Pennsylvania, which are recovering from an underground coalmine fire - Coalmine... | ecosystem: Environmental > Terrestrial > Soil > Unclassified... | reverse complement strand
GCTCCGAGAGCTTCCTGGAGACCGCCCGTTCCTGACCTGCCGCCGGCGTCCTACCGGTTGGCCTTGGCGAGCTGTTCGTCGGCGTGCTTCTGGATCATGGCGCCGGCCGCCTGCATCGCCTTGCCCATGAACTCGTGGGCGTTGGCCGCGGTGTGGTCGTAGGACGCCTGCCGGCTGGCGTTGGCTCCCTTGAACACCGGCGCCACGTGCTCGGCCCACAGCTGGTAGGACTTCAGCGTGTGGTCCCAGGTCGCCCAGTTGTGCGCCAGCTGCAGGAAGGCCCCGAACTCGCCCTGCTTGCCGCGCAGCCGGTGGATCTGGGCGATGGCGTCGTCGGGCGTGCCGATCACCACCTGTCCGCTGTCGATCATCGCATCGACCGGGTCGACGCCCGCGGCGGGGGCGGGCGCGAGGGGATTGATCCTGGAGAAATACTCCCGCCACTTGTGCAGGCCCCACTGGACGTTGGCTCTCGCCTGCTCGCGGGTCTCGGCGATGTGGACCGGGCCCACCAGCCGCAGGCGTCCGCGATCCATCGTGCGGCCGTTCTCCTCGGCGATGTCGCAGGCGATCTTCCAGTTGGTTCCCAGGGCGTCGAAGCCGCTGGCGTTGGTCGCCGCCACGCACAGCATGCCCAGGTCATGCTTGCCCGCCGCCCGACCCCCCGAGGGGCTGACGGCGCTGGCCACCGCCACCTCCGGATAGGGTTTGGTGTAGGGGAGCAGGTGGGCCCGGGCGTTGACGAGGTTGTACCAGTCGGTCTTCTCAGTCACGACCTCGCCCCTGAACAGGCGCAGGATGACCTCCAGGCCCTCGACCATGCGGTCGCGCTGGGTCATGGGGTCGACGCCGAGCATCATGGCGTCCGACGGCAGGAGGCCGGGGCCGACTCCGAACATCACCCGTCCGCGGGTCATGTGGTCGAGCTGGATGATGCGGTTCGCCGCCATCAGCGGGTTGTGGTAGGGCAGCGAAACGACGCCGGTCCCCAGCTTGATGGACTTCGTGCGTTCCGCCGCCGCGGCGATGAACAGCTCCGGGCTGGAGATGATCTCGAATCCGGCCGAGTGGTGCTCGCCGATCCAGGCTTCCTCATAGCCGAACCGATCGAGGGCCTCGATCAGCTCCAGGTCGCGATGCAGCGCTTCGGTGGGGTCGCGATCGACAGGATGGAAGGGCGCGAGGAAGACGCCGTTGCGCATGGAAAGGGCGCCCGCGTCGTGGCCGTTGGATTTCATGAGACCTCCCTGGTGTTCGTCGCGCACGACGTTGACTTTCCGATTTTCCGCGATCAAAGTTTGAGAGTCGCTCAAAAACGGGTGAGCGACGGGCACAGGAAACGGCTATGGACTATGACCTCATCATTCGCAATGGAACGGTTGTGGATGGCACGCGCCTGCCGCGCTATCGCGCCGACGTGGGGATCAGGAACGGCAGGGTCGCCAAGCTGGGCCGGATCGCCGCCGCCGCAACGGCGGAGCGTGTCCTCGACGCCGACGGCTGCATCGTCGCGCCCGGTTTCGTCGACCTGCACACCCACTACGACGCGCAGATCCACTGGGACCCCTACTGCACGATCTCGGGCTGGCATGGCGTGACCTCGGTGGTCCTCGGCAACTGCGGCTTCGGCTTCGCGCCGGTGAAGCCGGCGGACCGCGAGCGCGCGCTGATGATGATGACGCGCACCGAACAGATCCCCTATGCCTCGATGAAGGAGGGCATGCCCTGGAAGTGGGAGACGCTGCCGCAGTGGCTGGATACGCTGGAGAGCCTGCCCAAGGGCGTCAACGTGGTCAGCTACGTCCCGGTGTCCCCGCTGATGGTCTACGTCATGGGCCTCGAGGCGGCCAAGTCGCGGCCGGCGACGCCGACCGAGCGCCGGGAAATGCAGCGACTGCTCGACGAAGCGATGGAGGCGGGGGCCTGCGGCTTTTCCATCCAGAGGCTGGGCGCCAACTCCCTGCAGGCGGACGTGGACGGCACGCCCATGCCCACCGACTGCATGGCCGACGAGGACGTCCTGGCCCTCGCCGAGGTGCTGAGGGATCGCGACGAAGGCTTCATCCAGATCACCCAGGCCCAGGGCGGCGATCCGATCCACGACCAGGGCGAGGTGAAGCGTCGCGACCACGTCTTTCTGGAGCGGCTGGCCGAGACCGCGCAACGCCCGGTGCTGCACAATGCGGTGGCGGTCATCGACGACCAGCCTGAGTTCCACACAAGCGAGATGGCGTGGGTGCACGCCTGCAACGAGAAGGGCCTGCGCATCTACGCCCAGGGCGCCAACGTCCGCACTTGGTTCAACTTCTCCCTCGAGCACTGGAACCTCTATGATTCCAGCCCGGCCTGGAACGCGGCAACTCAAGGCTCGATCCCCGAGAAGATGCGCAAGCTGGCCGATCCGGCCGTCCGCGAGCAGATGAAGGCCGAGCACAACAAGCTGCTCGCGATCGGCAAGAGCACGATGCCGGAAAGCCTCACCGTCGTGAGCGTCCCGCCGGACGCCCCCGAGCTCGAACGCTACGTCGGGCGCCTGATCGGCGAGGTCGCTCAGGAAGAGGGCAAGCACCCGACCGACGCGATGCTGGACATCGCCCTGGCCGGCGGGTTGAAGGTCGAGTTCCGCAGCGGCCTACCGACGAGCGGCGATCCCGACAAGGTCGGGGCGCTGATGAACGATCCCTACGTGATGGCCGGCGTCTCCGATGGCGGCGCCCACACCAAGTTCTTCACCGGCGGCTCCTACACGACGGACCTGCTGACTTGGCTGGTCCGCGACACCGGCAAGATGTCGCTGGAGGAGGCTCACTACCACTTGAGCTACCTGCCCGCCCAGGCTGCCGGCTTCCTCGACCGCGGCTTCCTGCGCGAAGGCGCGCCGGCGGACATCGTCGTCTACGACCTGAAGGCGCTGAAGCGCACGCCCGAATGGGAGTTCGAGATCGCCCACGACCTGCCCGCGGGTGAGTGGCGCTGCGTCCAGCGTTCGGAAGGCTACCGCTGGACCCTGGTCAACGGCGAGATCACCTTCGAGGACGGCGTCTGCACGGGCGCCACGCCGGGCCGTCTGCTCAGAAACCGTCAACTCGGCGCGCAGACCTTCGCGCAAGCCGCCGAATAGGATCGCAGGAGGAAAAACCATGGCCGACGACGTGACCACCACGGCCCATACGCGCAAAGAGGGGCCGCAGGGAAAGGGCCACAACAGCCTCGGTTTCGATCCCGACGCCCTGAGGGAGAAGTATCGGCGCGAGCGCGACAAGCGCCTTCGTCCCGATGGCGAAAACCAGTACCTGGTCCTGGACGGCAGGTTCGCCCACTACGCCGAGGACGATCCCTACGCCCCGCCGGACTTCACGCGGGAGCCGTTGACGGACGAGATCGACGTCGCGGTCATCGGCGGCGGCTTCAGCGGCATGCTGGCGGCCGCGCGGCTACGGGAAGCGGGACTGACCGACGTCCGCATCATCGAGGCGGGCGCCGACTTCGGCGGCACCTGGTACTGGAACCGCTATCCCGGCGCCCAGTGCGACATCGAATCCTACTGCTACCTGCCGCTCCTCGAAGAGCTTAACTACATTCCGAAGGAGAAGTACTCCTTCGCGCCGGAGATCTTCGAGCACTCGCAGCGGATCGGCAAGGAATACAACCTCTACGATATCACGCTGTTCCAGACCCGCGTCAAAGCGCTGCAGTGGGACGAGGAGATCAAGCGCTGGCGCATCCACACCAACCGAGGCGACGACATCAGGGCGCGGTTCGTGGTGACGGCGACCGGACCGGCGAGCCGGCCCAAGCTGGCCGACATCCCCGGGATCGAGGACTTCGAAGGCCACACCTTCCACACCAGCCGGTGGGACTACGCCTATACGGGCGGCGACCACGGCGGCAATCTGCACAAGCTCGCCGACAAGCGGGTGGCGATCATCGGCACCGGGGCCACGGCGATCCAGTGCGTGCCCCACGTGGGGGCGGCCGCCAGGCAGCTTTACGTCTTCCAGCGCACCCCCTCCTCCGTCGACTACCGCGGCAACAAGCCGACCGATCCGGAATGGGCGAAGACCCTGGACCATGGCTGGCAGCGGAAGCGCCGGGAGAACTTCAACGCCATCTTCAGCGGGCAACCGTTCGAGGAGGATCTGGTCAACGACGCCTGGACCGACATCTTTCGCCGACTGCAGTCCATGGCGTCGTTCCGGGACAAGACCGACGCCGCGCCGGCCGACGCCGCGGAAATGGCGGAGATCGCCGACTTCCAGAAGATGAACCAGGTCCGGGCCCGGGTCGACCAGACGGTGAAGGACGAACCCACGGCGGAGGCGCTGAAACCCTGGTACCGGCAGTTCTGCAAGCGCCCGACGTTCAACGACGACTATCTGGAGACCTTCAACCGGCCCAACGTGACGCTCGTGGACACCAGCGACTGCCACGGCGTGGAGAGAATAACCCGCAAGGGCGTGGTGGCGAACGGCGTCGAATACGAGGTCGACTGCATCATCTACGCCACCGGCTTCGAGATCGGCACCAGCTTCCGGCGGCGGGTCGATTTCGAGATCAGGGGCCAGGACGACGCCTCGCTGTTCGACTACTGGGCGCAGGGCATGCGCACCTTCCACGGCCACAGCAGCCGCGGCTTTCCCAACTGGTTCTTCGTCGGCATCGGCCAGAACGGCCTCTCGGTGAACATGACCTCGATGTTCGACGACCAAGCCCGGCACATCGCCTACATCATCCGGGAAACCAAGGCGCGCGGGGCGCGGAGCGTGCAGCCGACCGCCGAAGCCGAGGCGGCCTGGGTGGCGGAGATCCGCAGACTCTCGGCCGCCAACACGGCGTTCCTGGAGGCCTGCACGCCCGGCTACTACAACAGCGAGGGCAAGTTCAGCCAGGCCGTCGGCACGCTCATCGGCGAGGCCTACGCCCCCGGCGCCAACGCCTTCAACGCGCTCCTGGCGGACTGGCGCGCCAGGGGCGACCTCGACGGCCTGGAGCTCGCCCCCTAGACGCCGAAGCCGCCGCCGCCCGGGGTCTCGATGACGAACACGTCCCCCGGCCCGACCTCGACGGCGGCGCAGGCGGGCAGATCCTCGCGCGTTCCGTCCGCCCGCAGGATGTAGTTGCGGCCGACCGCGCCCGGGCCGCCGCCGTCCAGGCCGAAGGGCGGCACGCGGCGGCGGTTGGAGAGGATCGAGGCGGTCATCGGCGCGAGGAAGCGCACCTTGCGGATGACCCCGTCGCCGCCGCGCCAGCGCCCCGCCCCGCCGGAACCGCGTCGGATAGAAAAGCTCTCCACCAGGACCGGGAATCGGGCCTCGATCACCTCGGGGTCGGTGAGGCGGCTGTTGGTCATGTGGGTGTGGACGGCGTCGGCGCCGTCGAACCCGGGCCCCGCTCCGGCCCCGCCGCAGATCGTCTCGTAGTACTGCAGGCGCTCGTCGCCGAAGGTGAAGTTGTTCATCGTCCCCTGGGCGGCGGCGAGCCCCCCGGTGGCGCCGTAGAGGGCGTCGGTGACGACCTGGCTGGTCTCCACATTGCCGGCGACCACGGCGGCCGGCGGGTGCGGGTTCAGGAGCGTGCCGGCCGGATTGACGATGGTGATCGGCGCCAGGCAGCCGTCGTTCATCGGGATGTCGTCGTCCAGCAGCGTGCGCACGACATAGAGCGTCGCCGCCCTCGCGATCGAGGGCGGAGCATTGAAGTTCGAGGCCAGCTGGCCGCTGGTGCCGGTGAAGTCGACGACGGCGGTCCTGGCCTCGCGGTCGACCCCGATCTCGACCGCGACGCTCCAGCCATCGTCGGCCTCGTAGCGGAAGCGGCCGCCGGTCAGGCGGCCGAGAAGATTGCGGACGGCGTCGGCGGCGTTGGCCTGGACGTGATCCATGTAGGCCATGACCACCGCCTCGCCGTGCTCGGCGAAGGCGCGCCGCAACTCGCCGGCGCCGCGGGCGCAGGCGGCGACCTGGGCGCGCAGGTCGCCGATGTTCTGGACGATGTTGCGCGCCGGATACGGCCCGGCGGACATCCTGGCGCGGACGATGGCCTCGTCGAACTGGCCGTCCCTGACGATCCGCACGGAGTCGAGGAGCACGCCCTCCTCGGCGATGCTGCGGCTCGCCGGCGGCATCGAGCCGGGCGTCAGGCCGCCGACGTCGGCATGGTGTCCGCGGGCGGCGAGGAAGCACAGCAGCCGCTCGGCGGCCGCGTCGAAGAGCGGCATGACCACCGTGATGTCCGGCAGGTGGGTGCCGCCGGCGTAGGGGTTGTTGAGGGCGTAGACGTCGCCGGGACGAAGGGGTTCGCCGCGGTCCCGGGCCGCGGCCATCACGGTGCGCACGCTGTCGCCCATGGAGCCCAGGTGGACCGGCATGTGCGGCGCGTTGGCCACCAGCGAGCCCGCGCCGTCGAAGATCGCGCAGGAGAAGTCGAGCCGCTCCTTGATGTTCACCGACCAGGCCGTGCTCTGCAGGGAAACGCCCATCTGCTCGGCGATGGCCATGTAGAGGTTGGCGAACACCTCCAGCCGCACAGGGTCGCTGGCGTCAGCGGCGCCCCGGGGCCGCGCCGCCGCGCCGGTGCGGGTGAGGACGAGATCGCCGTTGTCGCGGACCTCGGCCGACCAGTGCGGCTCGACCACCGTCGTCCCCGTCGCGTCGAAGATGATCGCCGGTCCCGCGACGGCGCTCCCGGGCGCGAGGCCGGCGCGGTCGATAACCCGCGTCCGCCGCGCCGCGCCGCCCATCCAGACCTCCGCCTCGCTCTCCGGTAGCGGCGCCTTCCCCTCGGCCGCGAGTGTGCGCGATCCGGATCGGGGCCGGCTCTCGACCAGCTCCACCTCCACGGATTCGACGACGACGACCGCGCCTGGGATGGTGAAGGCGTAGCGCTGGGCATAGGCGGCCTGGAACGCCGGCTCGAGTTCGGCGAAGGGTCCGAGCGCGATCGGTATCGTGGTGTCGGCGCCCCTGTGCTTGAGGTGGACCCGGCGCTCGAACCGGCGCTCGCCGCCGGAGGGAGGACCGGCGTCGGCCAGCAACTGGGCCTCCGCCTCGGCGACGGCGCGGCCCACCGCCGCCTCGGCCTCGTCGAGAGCCTGTTCGACGGCGCGGTGCGCCAGGCTGCGATGCTCGGCCTGGCCGATGCCGTAGGCCGAGAGCACCCCGGCGAGCGGGCTGACGACGATGGTGGTCATCGCGAGGGCGTCCGCCACCAGGCAGGCGTGCTGCCCGCCGGCGCCGCCGAAGGAGACGAGCGCGTACTCCGTCAGGTCATAGCCCCTGGCGACGGAGACCCGCTTGATGGCGTGGGCCATGTTGTCGACGGCGATGGCCAGGCAGCCCTCGGCCAGGGCCTGCGGCGTCAGCCGGCGCCCGGTCGCCGTGGCGACCTCCTCGGCGAGGGAGGCGAACCGCGCCTCGACCACCTCGGCGTCCAGCGGCAGGTCGCCATCCGGCCCGAACACCGGCGGGAAGAACGCCGGGCGCAGCTTGCCCAGCATGACGTTGCAGTCGGTCACCGTCAGCGGCCCGCCTCGCCGATAGCAGGCGGGTCCCGGGTTGGCGCCGGCCGACTGTGGCCCCACCCTCAGGCGCGCGCCGTCGAAGCGGCAGATGGAGCCGCCGCCGGCGGCCACCGTGTGGATGTTCATCATCGGCGTCTGCAGCCGCACGCCCGCGACCGTGGTGTCGAAGACGCGCTCGTAGGCGCCGGCGTAGTGGGAGACGTCGGTCGATGTGCCGCCCATGTCGAAGCCGATGACCTTGGCGAAGCCGGCGTCGCGGGCGACCTCGACCATGCCGACGACCCCCCCGGCGGGTCCCGACAGCACCGCGTCGCGCCCGCGGAACGCCGCAGCCGGCGCCAGTCCCCCGTTGGATTGCATGAACGACAGGGGCGCGTCGGCGGGAAGGGCGGCGGCGACGCCGCGCGCGTAGCGGCGCAGCGGCGGCGACAGGTAGGCGTCGACCACCGTGGTGTCGCCGCGCCCGACGATCTTCATCAGCGCGCTCACCCGGTGGCTGGTGGAGACCTGATCGAACCCCAACCGCAGCGCCAGACCCTCCAGGGCGAGCTCATGCTCGGGATTGCGGTAGGCGTGCATCAGCACGATGGCGAGGGAGCGGAAACCGGCGTCCCGGGCGGCGACGAGGTCGCGTTCGGAGGCGAGCAGGTCGATGGGCGCGATCACCCCGCCATCGGCGCCGATCCGCTCGGCGATCTCGACGGTCCGGCCATAGAGCTGGCTCGGCAGGTCGATGCGGCGGTCGAAGATGCGCGGGCGGGCCTGGTGGCCGATGCGCAGCAGGTCGGCGAAGCCGGCGGTGATCGCCAGTACGGTGGGATCGCCCTTGCGCTCCAGGAGGGCGTTGGTCGCGACCGTGGTGCCGAGCTTGACCTCGCGGATCGACGAGCGCCGTCCCTCGCCATGGCGCTCGACCAGCAGGCCGATGCCGTGGGTCGCGGCGTCGGCGTAGCGCTCGGGGTTTTCCGAGAGCAGCTTCTCGACCACGACCTCGCCCTGCGGCGTCTCGGCGACGATGTCCGTGAAGGTGCCCCCCCGGTCGATCCAGAAACTCCAGCCGCCCGTCACGCCCGATCCTTCACGCCTGCTCCTTCACGCCCGGTCCGGCCGCGCCATTCCCTAGCCGACCCGCCGCGTGCCAGGCCAGCCCAAAAATCCCGAGAATACAATTCCCTAACGGATCGGCGAGCGGCCCGCGACAACTCGGATTTCAGTCATATGACTGAATCATTTCCGTCACTGAAGTGTTACGGGACGGCACTATGCTGCGCCTCCTCGGGGGTTTGCCCCGATATTCTATTCGAGTTGAACTGTTTTCAGCATGCGCATGGGCGCGATTGGTCCCCCACAGCACATCGGAACAGAATCACCGGCGTTTCTCGGGGGATAGACATGAAGGCCAGATACAAGGCGTCCTGCGCCATCGCCGCGATTCTCGCCGGCTGCGGATACGCGGCGTCCGCCGCCGCGGCGGAAGCCACCGCCGACACCACCGGCGCGGGCACGGCCGTCGAGGAGATCGTCGTCACGGCCGAGCGCCGCAACGAGAGCGTGCAGAACGTGCCGATGACCGTGCAGGCGATCACCGGGACGACGCTCAGCCAGCTCAACGTGAACACGGTCGACGACATCCTGAGGTACACCCCGAACGTCAGCTACGGGAACAACGGGCCCGGCCAGGGCGAAATCTACATGCGCGGCCTCAGCACCGGCTTCCGCGGCAACCAGTCGAGCGCCACGGTCGGCAACTTTCCCAACGTGGCGATCTACCTGGACGACCAGTCCATGCAGTTCCCGGCCCGCAACGTCGACATCTACATCGCGGACATGGACCGCATCGAGGTGCTGGAGGGGCCGCAGGGAACGCTGTTCGGCGGCGGCGCGGAAGCGGGCGCCGTCCGCTACATCACCAACAAGCCCAAGCTCGACGTCTTCGAGGGCCACGCCGAGGCGGGCTACGCCTACACCGACCACGGCGACGAGAGCGCTCTCGGGAACTTCACCCTCAACGTCCCGATCATCCCCGACCGGTTCGCCGTGCGCGCGGTGGTCTACGACGAGCGCCGGGGCGGCTATATCGACAACGTGCCGAGCACCTTCACCCGCTCCAACGAGGATCTCGGCAACTACTATTTCAACATCAAGCCGACCGGCGGCGTCTGCCCAAACGGCCTGCCGGCCGGCGCGGCCGGGTTGTGCACGGTGGCCAACGCGCCGCAGGCCAACAACTTCGGTGTCGCGCACAACGCCCAGAACCCGACGACCTACACCGGCGCCCGCTTCGAGGCTCTGTTCAAGGTCAACGACGACTGGGATGTGCTGATCACCGAGAGCCTGCAGGACCTCGACGCCGAAGGCCTGTCCGTCCAGTACCCTGTCGGCTCCGACTTCCAGCAGCTGGCGCCGCTGCAGGTCACGGCGTTCAACCCCTCCTATGACAAGGACAAGTTCTGGAACACGGCCTGGACAGTGAACGGCAAGGTCGGGCCGATCAAGGCGATCTACACAGGCGGCTACATGGTCCGTCACATTTCGCAGCAGATGGAATACTCGAACTACTCCCGCACCGGCGGCGGCATGTACTATGAATGCACCGGCGGCAGCACGGGCTGGGGAACCGCCGCGCCGGCCTGCTACTCTCCGTCCGTCTACTGGCAGGACACCGTCAGGAACACGCACCTGAGCAACGAGATCCGATTCCAGACGCCGGACACCTGGCGTCTTCGCGGCATCGTCGGCGGATACTTCGAGCAGTTCCGCATCTACGACATCCAGAACTTCAACTACAAGACCATCCCGGCCTGCAGCCCGGCGAACCTCGCCGTCGCGCTTGCCGGCGGCCCGGTATGCGTCGCCGACGTCAGAACCGCGCCCGGCTCCACAGCCAACGATCCGGGCATCCGCAGCGACGCCACGGCGTTCGGCGAGGACACCCAGCGCGGCTACGACCAGACGGCGTTCTTCGGCTCCGTCGACTTCGACATCATCCCGCATGTGCTGACGATCAGCGGCGGCACCCGCTACTACCGGTATTCGGAATTCGAGGTGGGCTCGCAGTACGGCACCGGCGCCGGCTGCCTGAACGTGCCCAACGGCCAGTGCGTCGGCGGCTTGGTCAACATCGACGCCGCCAACGACCACGTCGTCTACACGGGCTTCAAGAGCCGGGCGAACGTCACCTGGCACATCACGCCCGACGTGCTGACCTATTTCACCTTCTCCCAGGGCTTCCGCCCCGGCGGCTTCAACCGCTCGCAGAAGTCGGTGATCCCGGACGCCAACGGGGCCAAGCAGTACAAGGAGCCCAACGCCTACGCCCCCGACTCCCTGAACAACTACGAGATCGGCGTGAAGAGTGAGCTCTTCGAACATCGCCTGCAGCTGAACCTGTCCGCCTACTACATGGACTGGAGCAACGTTCAGTTCCTGCTGTTCAATCCGACCGAGCAGATCAACACCACCTTCGGCCTCAACGGCCCGAGCTACAACGTCAAGGGCGTGGAAGCGCAGTTCGTGGCCAAGATGACGGAACACCTGACCGTACAGGGCTCCGGCTCCTACAACTATGACCGCCAGTCGAACTCGCCCTGCCTGGTGGACAACATCGCCGGCACCGCGGCGTTCGGCCACTGCATCACCCAGGTCAGGCTGAACAGCGGGGCCATCCAGGCCTTCGCCAACCCGTTCGGCTCCGCCGGCTCGGTTCCGGCCTTCTCGCCGGCCTACCAGTTCAACATGCGCGCCCGCTACGACTGGGACATCGGAGCGTACCACGCCCACGTCACCCTGGGCGGGAACTATGTGGACAGCATGTACAACCAGCCGGCCACCTACCCGTCCGGGGTGGGCGTGCTGATCCCCTCCACCACCTACCTGCGCTATCTGCAGCCGGCCTACGGGACCATCGACGCCTCGATCGGCATCGCCAGGGACAAGTGGTTCGCGGAGGTCTACGGCCAGAACCTGACCAACTCCAACGCCAGCACGTTCACCTCCTCGGCCCAGTTCATCAAGTCGGAGGTGCCCCTGCGGCCGCTGGTCATCGGCCTGAAGGTGGGCGCCGACTTCTGACGCGACGCGCCCTGCAGTGCTAATGGGTTTGAGGATGGACTCGACCGCCACCCTCGCCCCGCCCTCGCCCGTCGAAACCGAGATCGGGCGACTGCGCGGCCTGCAACGCCAGGGCCGCCATGCCGAGGCCGCGCGGGACGCCGAGGCGCTGCTCGGCGACCTGCCGGACAATCGCGACCTGCTGCTGATCGCGGCCACCAGCCTGCGCCATCTGGGACGCATCGCCGAGGCGCTGGAGACGCTCGATCGTCTGGAGGCCCTGCAGCCGCGCTTCAGCCGCCTGCATCAGGAGCGCGGCCTGTGCCACGTGGCGCGGAAGGACGCGCCCCGGGCGATCGAGGCCCTGCTGCGCGCCGTGAACATCAACCCCGCCCTGCCGGCCAGCTGGAGCATGCTGCAAGGCCTCTACCGCCTGACATCGGACACCCGGAACGCCGCCACCGCCGCCGCCCACGTCGCCACGCTCAAGGCCCTGCCGGCCGAGGTGGTGACGGCGACGTCGCTCTACGCCGACGGCGACCTCGCCCCGGCGGAGCAGATCATCCGCGCCTATCTCCTGCGGTGCGGCGATCATCCGGAGGCCATGCGGCTGCTGGCCAAGATCGGCATGGCCCGCGACGTCCTCGACGACGCGGAGCTGCTGCTGGAGGCCGTGCTCGAGATGGTCCCCGACCACCGGGCGGCGCGCTACGACTACGCCCAGACCCTGAGCCAGCGGCACAAGCACCCGCAGGCGCGCATCGAGATCGAGCGGCTGCTGGACCTCGATCCCGCCAACCCCGACTACCGCTCCCTGGCGGCGACCATCGCCGTCGGCCTCGGCGACAACGAGATGGCGATCGCGCTCTATTCCGACATGCTGGCGGACATGCCCGGATCGCCGGACGTTCACCTGTGGATGGCGCACGCGCTGAAGACGGTGGGCCGGGTTCCGGAAGCCATCGAGTCCTATCGCGCCGCCGCGGCCGCCCGCCCCGCCTTCGGCGACGCCTGGTGGAGCCTGGCCAACCTCAAGCTGTACCGCTTCGTGGATGAGGAACTGGCCCGCATGCGCGCCGCGGAGGCGTCGGCCGCGACGAGCCCGAGCGATCGGGCTCACCTCTGCTTCGCGCTCGGCAAGGCCCTGGAGGACCGCGGCGAGGCGGTCGAGTCCTGGCGCTACTATGAGCGCGGCAACGCCCTGAAGCGGGCCGAGAGCCGCTACCGCCCCGAGATCATCGAGACTAACACGCGGGGGCAGATAGAGGTCTGCACCCGCGACTTCTTCGCCCGCCGGGCCGGCTGGGGCGAGCCGCGCCCCGATCCGATCTTCATCCTCGGCCTCCCCCGCTCGGGATCGACGCTGCTGGAACAGATCCTCGCCTCCCACTCGGCCGTGGAGGGAACGCAGGAGCTGGCCGACATCCAGAGGATGGTCCTCGAGATCCAGGGCCGCGACCCGGACCTGGACCATCCCCGATATCCGGCGGCGCTGGCGGAGATGACGGGCGAGGACTTCCGGCGGCTGGGCGGGCGATATCTGGCCGAGACGCAGGTCTACCGGACCGACCGGCCGTTCTTCGTTGACAAGATGCCGAACAACTTCCGGCACATAGGCCTCATCCACCTGATGCTGCCGAACGCCCGCATTATCGACGCCCGGCGCGAGCCGATGGCCTGCTGCTTCAGCAACCTCAAGCAGCTGTTCGCCCAGGGCCAGGAGTTCACCTACAGCACCCCTGACATCGCGCGGTATTACCGCACCTACCTCGAACTGATGGAGCACTGGGACGCGGTCCTGCCCGGCCGCATCCTGCGTGTGTATCACGAGGATGTGGTCGACGATCTGGAGGGCTCGGTGCGGCGGCTGCTCGACCACTGCGGCCTGGCGTTCGAGCCCGCCTGCGTCGAGTTCCACAAGACCCGGCGCAGCGTGCGCACGCCCAGCTCCGAACAGGTGCGCCAGCCGATCTTCCGCGAGGGTCTCGATCAATGGAAGACCTACGCGCCCTGGCTGAGGCCCCTGGAAGACGCCCTTGGGGACGCGCTGGTCCGCTATCGCAACTGACCCCGAACGGAGTTCGTCCATGAGCTATCCGATCAAGGCCGTGGTGTTCGACTGGGCGGGGACCATGGTCGACTTCGGGTGCATGGCGCCGGTCGAAGCCCTGATCGACGCCTTCGCGGCGCATGGGGTCGCTCTTTCGGCGGCGCAGGCGCGCCGCGACATGGGCCGGGCCAAGCGCGATCACGTCCTGGCGATCCTCCACTATCCCGAAGTGGCCGCCGCCTGGAGCGCGGCCAGGGGCGCGCGCGCCACCCTCGCCGATGGCGAGGCGATCTACCAGGCGCTCGAGCCCCTGATCGAAGCGGCGGCGACGCGCTGCGCCGACCTGATCCCGGGCGCCGCGACCATCGCCGCCGACCTCAAGGCGCTCGGCGTCAAGGTCGGCTCCGGCACCGGCTACACCCGCCAGATGATGTCGGGGATCCTGCCGCGGGCCGCCGCCCAGGGCTACGCGCCCGAGTTGGTGGTGTGCGCCGGCGAGACTCCCTCCGGCCGCCCCGCGCCGCTGATGACCTGGAAGGCGCTGATCGAGATGGACGCCTGGCCGGCGCGGGCCTGCGTCAAGGTCGACGACGCCACCGTGGGCGTCGAGGAGGGCCGGCTCGCCGGCTGCTGGACCATCGGCCTGGCGGCGTCGGGCAACGGCGTCGGCCTCAGCCTGGCGGACTATCGCGCCCTCGCCGAGCCCGACCGGCGGGCGCGCGTCGCCGCCGCGGCCGAGGCGCTAGGGGCGGCCGGGGCGGACTATGTGATCGACACGGTCGCAGACATCCGCCCGGTGTTCGAAGCGATCGCCGCGCGCATCGCGGCCGGCGACTCGCCATCTCAGCCGAGAGAGGCCGCATGACCCGCCCGGAACCGGTCGGGGCCTCGGTCAGTGGCGATGGCCGGACCCTGGAGCTGGCGTGGAGCGATGGTCTCCGGGAGGCGCTGCCAGCCATGTGGCTCTGCGACAACGCCTGCGAGGCGTTCGATGCGCAGACCGGCCAGCGGCGGCTGAGCCTGGCCGGGCTCGATCCGGCAGCCCGGGCTCTCAGCGCCGACTTGAACGTCGCCGGGCTCATCGTGTCGCTCGACGGCGGCCGGACCCTGGCCGTCCCCCGCCGCCGCCTGCTGGCTCGCCGGCGGGCGTTCCCGACGCCGGCGTTCTGGCTCACCGCGGACGCCTTCGAGGGCGCCGAGGGTGTCTCCGCCAGCGCCTACCTCCGCGAGGACGGGGCGCTCGCTGAGGTGGCCTCGCGGATCACGCGCCAGGGGCTGGCGATCCTGACCGGCGGCCTGGCGGAGCCGGGCTATCTGGAGCGCATCGTTGCCCGCTTCGGCTTCATCCGCGAGACCAACTACGGCCGGCTGTTCGACGTACGCGCCGAGAGCCGGCCGGGCAACCTGGCCTACACCGCGGAGGCGCTTGATCTGCATACGGACAATCCCTACCGCGACCCGCCGCCGACCCTGCAGCTGCTGCACGCCATACGCGCCGACGAAGAGGGCGGGGCCACCTGCTTCGCCGACGCCTTCGCCCATGCGCGCGCCCTGCAGCAGGCCGCGCCCGACGCCTACGCGCGACTCGCCGGCCAGGCCGTCGAGTTCGCCTATGCCGCGCCGGACGGCGCCCTCTATCGCGCCCGCCGACCACTGATCGAGGTCGGCCCCAACGGGGCCATCCTGGCCGTGCGCCTGAACCACCGCTCGCTCGCGCCCCTGGACCTTGCGGCCGACGAGATCGGCGCCTGGTACGAGGCCTATCGCGCCTTCCACCAGCGCCTGCACGCGCCCGGCGCGGTGCTGAGGGTCCGGCTCCGGCCCGGCGAAGTCGCCCTGTTCGACAATCGGCGGATCGTGCACGGGCGCGAGGCCTATGACGGGCGGGCGTCGGTGGGACGCTGGCTGCAGGGCTGCTACGCCGATATCGACGGCCTGTTGGCGACGCTCGCCCGCCTCCGGCCGGAGACCCCGCCATGACCGCCCTGACCATCGACCGGATTCTCGCTGACTACGATCGCCTGGGCTCGCGCCTATATGGCGAGCGGGTCAGCCAGAGCCAGCACGCCCTGCAATGCGCGGCGCTGGCCGTGGCCGAGAGTGCGGCAGAGAGCCTGGTCGCCGCCGCGCTGCTGCATGACTATGGCCACCTGGCCGAGGCGGCGGACGATAACCGCCCGGACGTCGACGCGGGACACGAGATGATCGGCGCCGCCCGGCTCGGCGAGATATTCGGTCCAGCGGTGACGCAGCCGGTCGCCCTGCACGTCGCCGCCAAGCGCTACCTGTGCGCGATCGAGCCGGGGTATCTCGAGGCGCTCAGCCCCGCCTCCGCGCACTCGCTCGCCCTCCAGGGAGGTCCTTTCACCGCCGACCAGGCCGCCGCGTTCGCAAGCCTCGACGGCTTCGCCGACGCCGTCCGCCTGCGTCGTTGGGACGACCTTGGCAAGGTCCCGGACGCCTCGCCGCCGGGCTTCGATGCCTATCGCCCGGCGCTGCGCCGCCTCGCCCTACCCGGGGCGTAAAGCCGGCGGCGGAGGGCGGCGCCGACCATGCCGCCTCCTCCGATCAGCAGGATCCAGGCGGACGGCTCGGGGACATTGCTGACCAGGTCGGTATAGAGATCGCAGGCCCCGGTCGCGCAGTTGCTGACGCTGTCGTCCATCCAGGTAAAGGCCGCGAAGTCGTTCTGAAACTCCTGGACCGCAAGGTCGTTGGTGTTCGAGATCGACAGGTCGAAGACCGAACCGCCGCCCATGGGTGCGAACAGCGAATCGGGGATCGTGATGTCGAGATACGTGAGCCCCCCGCTGACGAGCGAAGACATGTCCAGCTCCGTGCCCGAGGGGTTCACCGGCACGGCGGGCCCGATCGGAACGCCGTCGACCGAGAAGGTGTCGCCCGCCACTCCAAACGGCATGCCGCGGACGGTGATCTGCGCCTCGACGCTACCGCCTGGGATGATCTCGACATTGCTGGGGCCGTCGAGCTTGAAGTCGGTCTGGAAGACGCCGCCGCCCACGGCCCGGTTGGCGGCTGCGATGTCTCCGCCGAAGACGTTGACCGCGGAGCCATGGCCGGTGGTGTAGACCACCAGGCTGTTGCCCGCGACCGGCGACAGGGCGCCCGGGGCCACATTGAACAGCTGCTCCCAGTAGTTCTTTTGCGCCGGCAGCGGCGCGGTCGGGTTGAAAATGATGTTGGGGTTGAGCAGGCCGGCGATGTTGGCGTTCGAGGCCGCCCCCTGCACCGGCACCACGAAATTGGCCCCGAGTATCCCCTGGACGTCCGGCTTGTTGTTAACCGCCGAAATGCTGCCGAATTTCGGCAGCGCTGCGATGTTGCCGTCCCCAAACAGGACCGCGATGTGGTTCGCCGGGACCCCGTTGGCGCGCAGAGCGGCGTATTCGCGCTCGATGTCCAGGCTGAATTCAGCCCGGTTGGGCGTGAACGCAATCAGTACGGCCCACTTGTTGGCCGCACCCGAGGCGTAGGTCCGGGAATTCGCTGCGGCTGCGTCGTTGGGGGCCCCGGCGGCGCCGGGGGCGTCGCTGGAGCCGTAGACTGGACTCTCGAAGAAGCCGGCCTGGAGATTGGGGACCGGCGGCGCGCCCATCATAGGCACCTGGTTTGCGATGCCGTATGGCGCGCCGCCGACCGTGAACTGAT
>Ga0209166_10001783_pt1 | contig 17311 bp, 21 predicted proteins | sample Coa_R1_3_FD_187151 | JGI IMG/M metagenome (GOLD analysis project Ga0209166, IMG submission 187151) | Surface soil microbial communities from Centralia Pennsylvania, which are recovering from an underground coalmine fire - Coalmine... | ecosystem: Environmental > Terrestrial > Soil >... | reverse complement strand
CCGGGTCTGCCTGCCCGGGCCACGGTCCAGCCCGGACTCAGCGGCACCGGTCATCGAGACCGCCGCGGGCGCCTGCGAGATGGGCTGCTGAGGCCCGGCCGCCGGTGCGGCTGCCGGTGCGGCTGCCGGTGGGCCGCCGGTGCGGCTGCCGGTGGGGCCGCCGGTGGTTGATTGAGTGTCGGATCCACGATCCGGTGGGCTCTACGCTTGTGAATATGCCGGAGTTCATTTATCAGATGCGCGCTGTGCGGATGGCGCATGGCGACAAGGTCGTCCTTGACGAAGTCACGCTTGCCTTCCTGCCCGGCGCCAAGATCGGCGTCGTGGGCCCCAACGGGATGGGCAAGTCGACCCTGCTCAGAATCATGGCGGGAGTGGAGCAGCCGTCGAACGGCGATGCCAAGCTGATGCCCGGCTTCACTGTCGGCCTGCTGGCTCAGGAGCCTGAGCTGGACGAGGACAAGACCGTCCTGGAGAACGTGGAGGAAGGCGTCGCCGAGACCAAGCAGCTCCTTGACGCCTACAACGAGGTCGCGGCCAAGATGGCGACCGACTACTCCGATGAGCTGCTCGCCGAGATGGGCAGCCTGCAGGAGCAGCTCGACCACCGCGATGCCTGGGACATCGACAGCCAGCTCGAACAGGCCATGGACGCGCTGCGCTGCCCGCCGCCGGACACCAACGTCACCGTGCTGTCGGGTGGCGAGCGCCGCCGGGTGGCGCTGTGCAGGCTGCTGCTCTCCCAGCCGGATCTGCTGCTGCTGGACGAGCCGACCAACCACCTGGACGCGGAGAGCGTCCAGTGGCTGGAGCAGCACCTGGAGAAGTACCCGGGCACCGTGGTGGCGGTCACCCACGACCGGTACTTCCTGGACGACGTTGCCCAGTGGATTCTCGAACTCGACCGCGGCCACGCCTACCCGTACGAGGGCAACTACTCGACCTACCTGGAAACCAAGGCCGCCAGGATCAAGGTGGAGGGCGCCAAGGACGTCAAGCGGCGCAAGCGGCTGGAGGACGAGCTCGAATGGGTGCGTTCCAGCCCGCGGGCCCGCCAGGCCAAGAGCCGCGCCCGGCTGCAGCGTTACGAGGAAATGGCCGCCGAGGCCGAGAAGAACCGCAAGCTGGACTTCGAGGAGATCCAGATTCCGCCGGGCCCGCGGCTCGGCAGCACCGTGGTCGCGGTCGAGCATCTCGGCAAGGGCTTCGGTGACCGCGAGCTGTTCGAGGACCTGAACTTCTCGCTGCCCCGCAACGGCATCGTCGGCGTGCTCGGCCCCAACGGCGTCGGCAAGACCACCCTGTTCAAGATGATCGTCGGCGAGGAAAAGCCGGACGCGGGCACAATCACCATAGGGGACACCGTGAAGATCTCCTATGTGGATCAGAACCGAGAGCGGATCGACCCGGACAAGAACGTCTGGGAAGCGATCTCAGACGGCGAGTCATACATCCGCATCGGCACCACGGAGATCCCGAGCCGCGCTTATGTGGCCGCCTTCGGCTTCAAGGGAGCGGATCAGCAGAAGCCGGCCGGCGTGATGTCCGGCGGCGAGCGCAACCGGATGAACCTGGCGCTCACCCTCAAGCAGGGCGGGAACCTGCTGCTGCTGGACGAGCCGACCAACGACCTGGACGTGGAAACGCTGTCCTCGCTGGAGAACGCGCTGCTGGACTTCCCCGGCTGCGCGGTGATCACCAGCCACGACCGGTGGTTCCTCGACCGGGTGGCCACCCACATCCTGGCCTGGGAGGGCGGTTCCTCCTGGTTCTGGTTCGAGGGGAACTTCGAGTCGTACGAGAAGAACAAGATCGACCGCCTCGGCGCGGAGGCGGCCCGCCCGCACCGCGTCACCTACCGCAGGCTCACCCGCGGCTGACCGCACGAAGGCCGGGGTGCATCCTGATGCTCTGTTTCGAACATCTTGATGCGCTAGACTTGTGAGATGCGTACCACCCTTTCGCTCGACGACGATGTCGCCGCCGCCGTGCAGCGGCTCCGCGAGGAGCGGCACATCGGGCTGAGCGACGCGGTCAACGAATTGATCAGGGCCGGGCTGGCCGCCCCGGCCCGGCGCAAGACGTTCCGGCAGCGGACGGCAAACCTTGGCTTGCGGGCCGACGTCACCAGCGTGGCTGACGCACTGGAACGTCTCGACGGACCCGAGGCCAGGTAGTGCTGGTCGACGCGAACATTCTGCTCTATGCGGTCGATGAGGCCAGCCCGTTCCACCAGGCCGCGCGCACCTGGCTGACCGGCCAGCTCAACGGCTCCAGGCGCGTGGGCTTTCCGTGGCAGTCACTTGTCGCGTTCGCCAGGATCAGCACCCACGAACGGGCCTCGGCCAATCCACTGACCCCGCGGGAGGCGGCTGGCTTCATCGAGGACTGGCTCGAACCCGAGGTCGCATGGATCCCGCGTGAAGGCCCAGAGCATGCCCGCATCCTTACCGGCCTGGTGACCAGGTACCACCTCCACGGCAACATCATCAGCGATGCCCACCTGGCCGCGCTCGCCATCGGGCATGGGCTTGAGGTCTGTTCCAACGACGCTGACTTTGCGCGGTTCAGCGAGGTCCGCTGGGTCAACCCGGTAGCCCCGGCCAGCGGCTGACCGCGCCAGAGCTTCAGGGCGGCCCTTGCCGCACGTGCTGGCCACGCCGCAGACGCTGATTTCCAGGCCGTCCACGCTGGGGCGAGCCCTGGCGTGGTCAGGCTGGCGTGGTCAGGCTGGCGTGAGGCCGAGGTCGTCGCGCTGGCTGGCTGGCTGCTGGTTGACCAGGCTGTGCGCAGCCATGACCAGGTAGTCCCAGAACTGGTTGTCGAGGGACTCGTCGAGTTCGAGGTCGTCGAGCGCCGCGCGCATGTGGCGAAGCCAGGCGTCCCGCTCGGCTTCGCCGATGGTGAACCTGGCATGCCGCATCCGCAGCCTGGGGTGGCCGCGCTGCTCGCTGTAGGTCCCTGGGCCGCCCCAGTACTGCATGAGGAAGAGCCGCAGGTGCTCCTCGGCAGGCCCGAGATCCTTGGCCGGGTAGACCGGCCGGAGCACGGGATCGTCCGCCACGCTCTGGTAGAACGCGTGCACCAGGCGGCGGAACGTTTCCTCTCCACCGACGGCCGCGTAGAAGCTGGTCTGATTGTCCTCGCTCATAGCGGTACCTAGGTTACGGTCGCCGGCCGACTGGTGCGGACTCCGGTGCTCACCCACCGCCGTCGCCGAACTCGCTGTCGCCGTGCTTACCGGCGTCCGCGGCCTGGCCGGCTGCCGCGGCCAGGGTGGCGCCGCCGTGCGCATCCGGCCCGGTCAGCGTGAAGACCGTGGGAGCGGTGGCGATGCCCCTGGAGTCCAGCTCTACCTTGATTCTTTCTCTGAGTTCGCGCTCCACCTCATACTGCCGGGGCGGCGTGGTCATGGCGACGAGGCGCCAGACGGCCTCGCTGCTCGACAGGGACTGGACACCCCAGACCTTGGGTTCCTCCAGGATGACGCCCTCCCAGCGCGGTTCCCGCCACATGGCCGTCGCCACCTGGGTCATGATCTGGCGTATCTCGGACATGTCCTGCTGATAGGGGACGGGGAAGTCGATGACCGCCCGGGCCCAGCCCTGGGACTGGTTGCCCACCTGCTGGATCGACCCGTTCCTGATGTGCCATACGACCCCGTTCACGTCGCGCATCCTGGTCACCCGCAGGCCGACCGCCTCCACGGTGCCGGTGGTGGCGCTCGTGGTGATGACGTCCCCGACGCCGTATTGATCTTCGAGCAGGATGGACACCCCGGCCAGGAAGTCACCCACCAGGTTCTGCGCGCCGAAGCCGAGCGCCACGCCCAGGACGCCGGCGCTGGCCAGGATCGGCGCCAGGTTGATCCCCAGATCGCCCATGATGATGATGGCGGCGATGCCGAAGATCAAGATCGACGAGGCGTTGCCCAGGATCGTCCTGAGCGCCTGGGAACGCTGGCGCCGCCGTTCACCGGTCAGCTCGGGCAGCAGCGCGTGCCCGCTGCCGTCCTTCCCGCCGTTGGCGGCCCGGTCTGTCATGCGCCTGAGGATGCGGTGCGCCAGAGCCCGGATGACGAAGGCCAGCAGCAGCACAAAGGCGATCCTGAGCGCCACGGTGACCGGTCCGGCCAGGTACACCCTGGTCAGCCGGGTGGCGGTGCCGCTGTGCGTGAGATCCCAGACGAGGCGGCAGGCGGTGCCGGGTTCGCTGCTGCCACATGCGGCGATGAGCGTGTCGTGCGTTCGCGACGCGGCGGAGGCGGCGGCGAGCGCTTGCGGGGTCATGACCAGAACCTTTCGGATGCGCCGGACTGTCGATCCTGAGGCTAAGCGGTCTGGCACTAGCCAGTGCGGTAGTGCGCGGGGACACTTGCGTCAGGACCAGCATGTCTGCAAACGCTGCGTGACTGAGTTTTCGCAGTGAGCCAGCACGAAGCTGGAAAAAGGTGCAAGATGAGAAGTGAAAAGTGAGAATTGCATGTATGGATGGCTAGCTGGGGAGCATGCCGTCCAGCGGCATTCGCGAAAAGCCATATCAAGGTTACGTTGAGTCAGGGAGGGGCTTCACCCGCGCGGGGGCGGGCGAGGGTCTGGCTGAGGGAGGAAGGGTCTGCATGTCAGGACAGTGCCAGCCACGACAGTGCCACGAGCCGCTCACCGGCACCCGGGCCGGCCGGCGGGGCCAGCCGCAGCAAGACCGGGCGGCGGGTGACAGCCAGCCGGACACCGAGTCCGTGATCGCGCGCCGGCTGAGAGCGCGCGGGGTTGTCGCCGGGCATTCCACGGCGCAGACGGCCTCGGTGATCAAGGACGAATGTGGTCCGGAGTTCGGCACGACGTGGATCCGGGCCTACCGGCTGGCCCTCGGGATCACCCTGGCCGACGTCGTCGAGCAGGTCAGGGCCTGGTACGAGGCGCAGGGGCGGGAGCAGCCACGGTTCAGCGAAACATTGCTGTCCGCTTACGAAAGCGGGCAGAAGCGGCCGGGTCCCCAGTACCTGCACTACCTGTGCACCGTGTACGGGGCGGACCCGCAGGATCTCGGCTACCAGGGCACCTGCTTCTGCGGGAACAGCCACCGGGCCGAGCCCCGGCACCCGCACCCCGAGCGGGCGGGCGGGGCTGGGGATGGGACGCAGCTTGATGGCCCGTTCCACGAGCACGACCCGGGGTTGCCCGCTGCCATCAGCGACGATTCGCCGCCCTGGGTCCTCGATGACGACGACATCCTCAGGAGGGCACTGCTGCGGCTGATCGCCGGTGCGCCGGTGAGCCTGGACAGCGGGTTCTTCGGGGCGGTGGACCGGGTCCGCCGCCGGATGGACGACGCGCTGTTCCGCGGCTCGGTGTCGGCCACCATGCTGGACCAGTGGGAGGAAACCTCGGCCGGGTACGGCAGGCAGTACCAGACGGTCCCGCCGCTGCGGCTGCTGTGTGACGTGCTGCTGGACCTCGGGGATGTGCGCCGGATGTGCGAGCAGCGCCAGCCCATCGAGTTCGCCGAGCGGCTGTGCCGGCTTGCCGCGCAACTCGCCGCCCTCACCGGGATGACGATGATCGACATCGGCGACCAGCGGATGGCCCGGTCGTTCTTCCGGACGGCCCGCATCGCGGCCGATGAGACCGGGGACCGCGCGCTGCGCGCCTGGGTCGCGGTGCGGGAGGCGCTGATCCCGCTGTACTACGGCGACCCGAGGGAGGCCGTGGCGCTGGCCAGGACCGCGGCCGATCTGGCCGGCCGGAGCCAGTGCGTGGCCACGGTCATGGCCCCGGTGGCCGAGGCGCGGGCGCTGAGCCGGCTCACCGCCCAGGGCAGGCGCGGCGGGCTCAGCCGGGCCAAGGCGGCACTGGACCGCGCGGCCGACGGGCTCGGCGCGCTGCCCGCCAGCCAGCGTTCGGACGCCGCGTTCGGCTACACCGAGCGGCAGTTCCTGTTCCACACGGGTGACGCCCTCGTGGCCCTCGGCGATCACCGGGGCGCGGAGGAAGCGTTCGCCGAGTCGCTGCGGCTGTATGCGCCCACCGAGTTCCTCGACCGGTCCCTGGTCATGCTCGGGCACGCCAGGTGCAAGCTCGAGGCGGACGAGCCGGAGGAAGCGCTGCGGATCAGCAAGGACGTGCTGTACGAGCTGCCGCGCGAGCACCGCACCGAGATCGTCGTGCATGCCGCCCGGGCACTCGGCGATTCGGTCGCCGCGCGGTTCGGCAGCCTGCCCGCGGTCCGCGAGTACCGCACGCTCCTGCTCAGCGCCTGATTCCCTGCAGGCCGGTGTAGCAGGCGGCGAAGGCGAGGGTGTCAGCGGCCAAGGACACCGAACGGCTGACCGCCCGTGCCCCGTGCCCCGCCGATGACTCGCGGCGCAGCAGGACCGGTGGCGCGCCGGCGGCTACGGCGTGCTGCAGCGCCGCGCACATCTTGCGTGCGTGCATCGGATCGACACGCGAGTCGCTGTCGAACACGGTGAACAGGACGGCCGGGTAGGCGGTTCCGTCGTGGACGTGGTGGTAGGGGGAGTAGCCGAGCAGCCAGCCGAGTTCCCGGGGATCGCAGGCCGAGCCGAACTCGTCGGTCCACAGCTCGCCGAGGCCGAACCGCTCGTACCGCACCATGTCGAGCAACGGCGCCGAACATATCGCGGCCGCGCACAGGTCGGGGCGTTGCGTGATCGCCGTGCCGACCAGCAGCCCGCCGTTCGAGCCGCCCCAGATGGCGAGCTGCCGCGGCGTGGTGTACCCGGCCGAGATCAGCCACCCGGCCGCCGCGTAGAAGTCGTCGAAGACGCGCTGCTTGTGCTCGCGCATCCCGGCCCGGTGCCACTGTTCACCTTCTTCGGAGCCGCCGCGCAGCGAGGCGATCGCATACACGCCGCCGGCCTCCACCCAGGACAGGATGGTGGCGGAGTAGGCCGGGGTCATGCTGACCCCGAACCCGCCGTATCCGTACAGGATCGTGGGCCGCGCCGGCCCGGGCGCAGGCTCGGCGCCCGAGATGACCAGCATCCGGACCAGGGTGCCGTCCTTGGATTCGTAGGTCACCTGCTCGGCGTGCACATGGGGGAGTTCGACGGTGCCGGGGGAGCGGGCCCACTCCCGCACCTCGCCGGTGCGGCCGTCGTAGTGATAGACGACCACGGGGGTGGTGTTGTCGGTATAGGTGAACCACGCCTCGTGACCCCCCTCGGGGCGCTCGTGGATCCCGCCGATGCTGCCCAGGCCGGGCAACGGCACCGTCCCGGTCTGCTCACCCGTCGCCAGGTCGTGCACGGTGATCTCACCGATGGCGTGCCGCCGCCATCCGGCCAGCAGCAGCGGCCGGCGCAGTTCGGCCCCGTCCAGGATGGCGATGTCGGTCAGCACCGCGTCCGGGCGTTCGGTGATGAGGTCCCGCCAGCCGGCCTCGCCGTCGATCGCCGGGTCCGCCGGGTCGGCGATGGCGAGCCTGCCCCGGGGTGCCCCGGCGTCGGTGAAGACGTAGAGCGTCCCGTCCCGGCCGGTGATCAGCGTGGACCGCGCGTCCACGTCCCGCTGCACCACCCGGAACTCGGGCGCGGCCGGATCAGATGCGGTCAGGTCGGCGATCCACAGGTCGTTGCGCGGCGCGGTGCCAAGCGCGGCCCAGATCACCAGCCATCGCCCGTCCCTGCTCACCGATGCCCGGTAGTAGGTGGTCTTGTCCATCCCGTCACCGAAGATCGTGACGTCTTCCGGCGATGGCGTGCCGACCCGGTGCAGGTACACCCGGCGGTGGTACTGCTGCTCGCCGTCGGGAACAGCGTCGGCAGGCAGCCTGCGCACGTAGTAGAACGCCTTGCCGTGCGGCCCCCGGCCGGCGGCGGTGCCGGGCAGCCAGGCGACGGCCGAGTACCGGCACCGGTCGATGGGCTCATCCAGTTCCTGGCCGGTGACCACGTCCATCACCCGCAGGATGGACTCCTCGCTGCCGCCAACAGAGAGCTGGTAGGCCAGCAGTTCGCCTTCCTTGTCGGGCTGCCAGGCGTCCAGGGTGGTGATGCCGGACGGGTCGATCGCCATGGGATCGATGAGCGCGCGCTCCACCGGCGGCGCGCCGGGCCCGGGCCCTGGGACCGCCGTGAACAGCACGGCGTGGTCCTGATCGGCCGTGCGGCGCTGGAAGAACTGGCGCTCGCCCCGCCAGTTCGGTGCGCCGACGGTCCCCGAACGCATCAGCTCGGCGAGCCGGGCGGCCAGCGCATCCCGGCCGGGCAGCGCCGCCACCTGCTCGGCGAACAGCGCGTCCTGAGCCGCCTGCCAGTCCTTGGTCTCGGGGGATCCGGGATCTTCGAGCCATCGGTACGGATCCCGCACCACGTGGCCGAAGAGGTCCTCGGCGATGTCGAGCCTGGGTGCGTCCGGGTAGTGGAGGTCCGCCATGTCAGGCACCCTAACCGAGACCACGGGGCAGCCGGCGACCAGGTCAGCCCCCGCTGAACCGGGGCTGACGCTTCCCGGCGAAGGCCAGGACTCCCTCGGCGAAGTCGGCGGAGGTGGCCATCTCCTGCTGGATCCCGGCTTCGAACTCGAGCTGGGCGTCCATGTTATGGAACAGCCAGTTGTTGAGCTGGCGCTTGGTCCCGGCGTAGGAGCGGGTCGGCCCGGCGGCCATGCGGCTGACCAGCTCATCCGCGCGGACGGAGAGCTCGCCGTCCGGCCAGACCTGGTTGATCAGCCCCCAGTCCAGGGCCTGCCTGGCCTCGACCCGGTTTCCCAGCATGGCCATCTCGATGGCCCGGGCGAAGCCGACCCGGGCCGGCACCAGCACCGACGAGCCACCATCCGGGACGAGCCCGATGTTGACGAAGGCGAGCAGGAAGAACGCGGACTCGGCCGCGAGTATCAGGTCGCAGGCCAGCGCGAGCGACAGGCCGATCCCGGCTGCGGCGCCGTTGACCGCGGCGATCACCGGCTTGGGCATCCGGCGGATCCCGGTGATGATCGGGTGGTACCGCTCGGTCAGCACGCTGTACAGGTCGGGAGAGCCGTCGTCGTTGACCGGTGGCGCGTCCTTGAGGTCAGCTCCGCTGGAGAACGCGCGCCCGGCCCCGGTGATCAGCACCGCCCGGACCCCGGCGTCCTCGCCGGTGGCCTTCACGGCGTCGACCAGGTCGAAGCCGAACTGGGTGTTCCACGCGTTCATCCGCTCGGGGCGGTTGAGCTCGACCTTCGCGGCCGCACCGCGCCGGTACAGGTTGATGGTGGCGTATTCGCGGACCAGCTCGTAATCGCTCACAAGCCGAACCCTAACAGAGCAAAACTCCGGAGTGATACTCTCCGAATCGATGACTTCGTCCCAGACCCGCCGCCGCATCCTCGATGCGGCCCTGGCCTGTTTCACCGAAGACGGCTACGAGCAGACCACGATCGCGCGCATCCGGCAGCGCAGCGGCACCTCGAACGGCGCGCTCTTCCACCACTTCGCCTCGAAGGAGGCCATCGCCGACGCGCTCTACGTGGCGGCGATCGCCTCGTTCCAGCAGGGCCTGTGGGAGCTGCTCGCCCGCCGGCCGCGCTCACTGCGGGCGGCGGTGCACGGCACGATCGCCCACCAGTTGCGCTGGACCGAGCAGAACGCCGACCTCGCCCGCTTCGTCTACCAGCGCGGTCACCTCGACTGGGCCACCCCGGCGGGTGCCGAGCTTGACGCGCTCAACCGCGAGCTGGCGGCGGCCTTCAGGCAGTGGATGGCGCCGCTGGCCGCCAGCGGTGAGATCCGTCCCACCTCGATCCTGGTGATCACCGCCATCGTCGGCGGCCCGGCGCACGCGATCGCGCGGCGCTGGCTGTCCGGGCAGCTCAAGGCCCCGCTGACGGCGTTCGTTGACGAGCTCGCCGACGCGGCCTGCGCCGGGCTGCGCGGAACTCAAGTGCGGGCGCGGCCGCCGCAGCGCATCCCGGCCAAAGGCCGCCTGACCCTCGAACTTCTCGGCGACGACGGCAGCGTGCTCTCGCGCAGCCAGGTCACCGCTGAGCTAGAGCCCGGATCACAGCAGGGATAGGGCGGCGGCCACGGCCATCAGGCGAAGCTGGCCCGGATGAACCCGAGCAGCCTTGCATGCTGGTCCAGCAGCTCGGTCACATCCTCCCGCCCGAACTGGCCGAACTGGTCGAACTCGGCCATCTCGGTGAGCTCGGTGCGCACGTCCGCCAGCACGCCGACCATGCTGGACACAATGGCCTGCGGGTCACGCATACTCTCCAGGCCCCGGTCCGGGCCATGGATGATCTGCGCCTGGACGAGCTGGTCGGCCACGTCCTGCGAGCAGCCGAGACCGACCTCGATCAGGTCACTCCAGCGGCGGGCTATCGTCCGCAGGCCGGTCCAGCGCGTGTAGCCGATGAAGATCGACTCCCATTGGCGGGTGATGAACTTCTCCCAGCCGATGTCTTCCACTTCTTCCGGATCGTGGTCATACACGAAGCCCGCTCCTGCGTGGTCTGCGTGGCGCGGTCAGATACTGTGCGTCCCATGATCGCACGCGTCTGGCACGGGGTGATCGCGGTGGCGGTCTGCGTCGCGATGGTGCTGCAGATCGTGATCGCGGTCCGGGTCAGCGGTACCCCGCACGAGGTGACCACGGGTGTGCTGCGCGGCAGTTCGCTGGCCGGCCGGATCATCCGGGTGCTCAGCTTCTTCACCATCCAGAGCAACCTGCTGTCCGGCGCCGTGTCCGCTCAGCTCGCGCTGCGGCCCGGGCGCGACGGCCCGGCCTGGCGCGCGCTGCGGCTGACGGCGCTCACCGGGATCACCGTGACCGGCATCGTCTACTCAACCGTGCTCGCCGCGATCCACCAGCCGAACGGCACCGCCGAGACCGTGGTGAACCTCATCGTGCACTACATCGTGCCGGTCATGATGATCGTGGGCTGGCTGCTGTTCGGCCCGCGCCCGCGCATCGACCGCCGGACGGTGGCCTGGTCGCTGCTGTTCCCCGTGTTGTGGCTGGCCTACACCCTGGTACGCGGGGCGATCTGGGAGTGGTACCCGTACCCGTTCCTGGACGTCGCCACGCACGGGTACGGCCGGGTCGCCGGCAACGCCCTGCTGGTCACCGTCGTGCTCGGCCTTGTCGCGGCCCTGTTCGCGACCGGCGACCGGTTCCTGCCCTCGGCCCAGGCCGCACAACCCTGACGCAGCGCGCGGCATTAGGTATATGTTGGCGGATCCGCTTCGCAGCCGGCACACTAGGTCCAGGGCGTACCCTGATCGTGCCGGCTTGGGCGAAGAGGGCGGAGGTGGAAGGCGGAGTGCGGCGAGTACTGCTGCTCAACGTCACATATGAACCGCTCACCACGGTTGGTCTCCGCCGTGCCGTGTGCCTGGTGCTTTGTGACAAGGCGGAGATCGTGCACGACGATCTCGCGGGCGCGACCCTCCACTCGGCCTCGGTCAGCCTCGCCACGCCGTCGGTGATCAGGCTCCGCCGGTACGTCCGGGTGCCATACCGCAACCGGGTGCCGCTGACCAGAGCCGCGCTCATGCGCCGGGACAACTACCTGTGCGCCTACTGCGGCCATCGCGCCGAGACCGTCGACCACGTCGTCCCGCGCAGCCGGGGTGGCGGCCACACCTGGGAGAACTGCGTCGCGTCCTGCCGGACGTGCAATCACCGCAAGGCCGACCGCCTGGTCGAGGAACTCGGCTGGACCCTGCTGTGCGTCCCGGCCGTTCCGCGCGGCGCCCACTGGCGGCTGATCGGCGCCAGCCACGACGGCGATCCCCAGTGGGACGCCTACCTGACCGAGCCCAGCGCCGCGTAATCAAGCCGCCAGGGGAGCCGCCGCGTGGAACGTGACATCTTTACCGGGGAACATGTGGCGTTCCGGGACATGGTCAGGTCGTTCATCGCCAAGGAGATCGCTCCGTACCACGACCAGTGGGAGCGGGACGGCATGGTCTCCAGGGACGTCTGGCTGGCGGCCGGCCGGGCGGGCCTGCTCGGCATCGAGATCGACGAGAAGTACGGCGGCGGCGGCAGCCAGGACTACCGGTACTACGTGATCCTCGGTGAGGAACTCTCCAGAGCCGGAACCTACGGCCCCGGGTTCGCCGTCCACAACGACATCATCGGCCCGTACTTCCAGCGCCTGGCAACCCCCGAGCAGTGCGAACGCTGGCTGCCGGGATATTGCTCCGGTGAGATCATCACGGCGATCGCGATGAGCGAGCCCGGCGCCGGCAGCGACCTGCAGGGCATGCGCACCATGGCCGTCCGGGACGGCGACGATTACATCCTCAACGGCCAGAAGACGTTCATCTCCAACGGCCAGCTCTGCGACCTGGTGATCGTCGCGGTGCGGACCGATCCCGAGGCGGGCTACCGGGGCATCAGCCTGCTCGTGGTGGAGCGCGGAATGCCCGGCTTCGAGCGCGGCCGCAACCTGGACAAGCTTGGCATGCACGCCCAGGACACCTCCGAACTCTTCTTCAACGACGTCCGGGTGCCCGCGGCCAACCGGCTCGGCGACGAGGGCGGCGGGTTCATCGCCCTGATGCAGAACCTTCCGCGCGAGCGGGTCTCCATCGGCACCTCGGCGCTGGCCGGCGCCGAGAAGATGTTCGAGATGACGCTTGAATACTGCAAGGAGCGGGAGGCGTTCGGCCGCCCGATCGGCAAGTTCCAGCACAACCGGTTCGTCCTGGCCGAGATGGCGACCGAGATCGCCGTGGCCCGCGCCTTCACCGACCGCTGCGTCACCGAGCACAACGCCGGCCGGCTCAGCACCGAAGAGGCGTCCATGCTCAAGTGGTGGGACACGGAACTGTGCAACCGGGTCATTGATCGCTGCCTCCAGCTGCACGGCGGTTACGGCTATATGCGGGAGTACGCGGTCGCCAGGGCCTTCGCCGACGGCAGGGCACAGACCATCTTCGGCGGCACCACCGAGATCATGAAGGAGATCATCGGCCGCGGCCTGGGCCTTTGATGGCCTGCTCACGGCAGCGCGCAAATATAACGAATTTGGATTCCTTTACGGTGCACTAACCGTGCCGCTCACGCGCGGCGACCGGCGCGGTGTACCGAACTTTCGGGCGGTAAGCCGCCGGTTACCGCTGACGGCCTATCCCTGCAGGCCTGCCGGCGGACCACCCGCCAGCCGGACGCTGTTGCAACCTGAGCGCTTGGCCCAGTAGAGCGCGGCGTCGGCGGCGGTGAGCAGGTCGGTCAGGCCGGTGATCCTGTCGCCGAGAGCGGTGACGCCGATCGAGACGGTCACGTGCGGATCCCGGCCAGCTCGCGGGGTGGCCGGGATGGCCGGGATGGCCAGTTCGCTGACCCGGGCCACCGTCCAGCGGGGTGTGGGCCGTTGCCTACTGGCTGGGTGGGGCAGGGGCGGCCGGCGGCCGGCGGCGGGTGCGGCGGAGGGCCCGCCGCAGCTGGGTGATCCGGGCGGTCCCGGCAGCGGCCATCAGCAGGGCCCCGGCGGCGACGGCCAGCAGCAGCGCCACGGCCGTGGGCAGCGTGAGGTGGGCGCCCAGGAAGCTGAGGTGCAGGGCGTGGGTGTTCTGGATGATGAAGATCAGCACCACGAGGAGGACGGCGGCGCCGGCGATCAGGGCGGTGTGCATGCCGCTGATCCGGGTATGGGCCCGGCCGCGCCGGGGCGGCTGCGCCGTGGGCGGGGGCCGGGTGGCGCCGTTGGAGGGGGGTGGCATGGTGCCCGGAGGCGGTGAGGTCTGTGCAGGCATGGCATTGTCTCCTTCCCGGGGACACGGGGTTGGCGCGCCGGGCCGCGGGGCGGGGCGCCGCGGGTGGGGTGGCGGCTCTCAGCGGTGCCGCCGCCGCAGCCGCCTGCCGGCATACAGGCCGGCGAATACGAGGATGGCGATGATGATCAGGCCGGTGAGCATGGCTCACTCTCCTTCGATGACCCGAGGGTCACGGGCCGTCAGCGGCGGGTGTTTCCCAGGTTCTGCCCTCAGCCTACACTGGAAACAGAAAACTAGCAATATATTTCTAGTATTGTTAATCTTGCGTCGGTGGAGAACCGGGCACTGCTGGCCAGCCACGCGCATGGTGCTGCCAGCGGTTGCCGCCCAACGGCGCGGTGACGTCCGGGCCGGCGAATACGGCCGGCTGGCTGCCTGGGTCAGGGTGCTGATCCCGCTGGCGGCTCGGCGGCGCCGGCTCCGTAGCCGGCCTGGGCTAGCATCCGGCGCAGGTTGACCACTGCCTGGGTGTCGATGTCTTTGTCCCGGGGCGGGTCGAAGTATTCGGTCTGGGATCCGATGGTCACGGCAACCTTGCCGCCGGGCTGCTCTTCGGCTGAGCCGGTCACCTTGAGCAGCGACAGCACGGCGCGCCATTCGATGTTGTGGCCCGCCGGGTGCTGGAAGAGCTGGCACAGCGTGTTGCGGTGATGGTTGCTGAGGTGCGCTGGGCGCGATGGTGATGACATCCGTGCTCCTGTCCGCTCCGCCGCAAAGGGCGGAGCTGCGTGTATTTCGGCCGCCGGGCTCTGCTGCCGTGCCCGGCGGTTCCCCAGCGTGCCTCCGGCCGGTCACGGCGCCGGGTCGGGGCCGGCCAGCAGGGCCAGGATCTCGCCGACGGTACGTTCCCGGCCGGTGGACTCGGGGAGCGGGAGGTGGGCCTGGATCTGGTAGCGGTTGCGGCGGCCGTCCTTCTGCTTGACCACATAGCCGGCCTCGCCCAGCCCGGTGACAATGCCGTAGGCGCTGCGCTCGGTGATGCCCAGCCTGGCCGCGATGTCGCGCAGCCGCACCCCCGGGTCGTCCGCTATGCACAGCAGGACCCGGGCGTGGCTGGTCAGGAAGCTCCAGTTCGCCACTGTCATCCCCTTCGCCCTCCCTCCCAATTCTGGAAATAATTTGCTAGTTTTCTGCTGCTAGTATAGCGTCAAAGACACGCACCGAGAGTCAGCCGCCGATCGGTGGCCAGCTACCCGGGGCTCCCGGAGAAGGCCACGCCACCGTCCTGGTCACCAGGACTGTGCCGGATGGCGCCCGCATTGCCGCTACTCCGGCTGACTGCCAGTGCCCAGGCAAGCCGCCGGGTCGGGGGCACTGGCCTGGGCCGGCAGCTGCGATCATCAGCCGGTAGTGCGCCGGGTAGTCCCGCAGCGCCGCCCGCTCGCCGTCCGGACAGGCACCGCCGCTGTCGCGCGGATCCTCATCCGGGTCCACCCGCGTGTCCGGGCAGACGACTGCCTGGCTCCGCCGCTGGGGTCGGCCGTTCCCTCCAGCCATGATCCCGGCCACCACCCCCGCCACCGGATTGTCACGGCTCGCAGTGCCCGGATGGGTTGACTGCCGGATGGGTTGACTGACTGCTGTTCATGGGTGACCTTCTGGAGTACGGTTGAAGCAACATGAGCAACAATCGGTGCAAAGGTGAGTCATGACTGTTCGATCACTTGGCGGGAACACAGGCGACGACGGATCGCCTCATCTGTATGAGGACGGAAACGATTATCTGGTTCAGGGTTACACCGAGAGCGACCCGTCGGTCTTGGCTCAGCTCAAGGTGATCCCACCTGGTGAAACGGTGGTTCGCGTCCCCAAGAACCTCATGATCTACCTTCCGAAGGATGCTGGTGGAGTCTGTGACGCTTGAGGAGTTCCGGGCGCTCTTTCGGCGGCATCGAGATGCGTTCCACCTGGAGACACAGGAGACGTACTCTGTCGCGCAGGAGGACGAGCCGTTCCAGCGTTTCATGGCCGGTGAACCGGTGGACTTCGGCTATCGCCAGGGATACCTGGGGTTGATCAGGGAGGTGACGGCTGGCGGCACGACAGTTCGCCGGGTCAGGGTTGTAACCGAACCACTCAACGACTACGCCCGGTTCCTGCTGCACATCGCCACCGGAAATGTGGAAGCAGGGGAAGATGTCCGCTACCTAGCCAGGCACAATGCGGTCGATTTGAACTTGCCAGCGGATGACTGCTGGCTGTTCGATACGAGCACACTGATTCTGACGACTTTTGAGGGCCGTAATACCGGGTTCGTCCGTTGCAGCGACCCAGGTGTCGTGACTCGGTACCAAGAAGCGTGTCCGAAGGTCTGGGAACGGGCTATACCGTACGCAATCTATGTCCACGATCGATGACGCGAAGAAGACCCTGGGGCTACGGCTAAGGGAGATCCGGAAGGATGCCCGCCTGACCGGGCGGCAGCTCGCTGCCCTGGCGAGCTGGCACTACACCAAGGTCTCCAAGGTTGAACATGGCGCGACGATGCCTTCCGAGGCCGACCTCGAAGCCTGGACTTTCCACTGCATGGCGCAGTCCGAGCTACCGGACCTCATAGCCACGGCCAGGGAGATCGAGAAGGCGTACGCGGAGCTTCGTCGGCTGCACCGGGCAGGCACCGCTCAATATCAGCGTGAGCTCCTGAAACGCGTAGCCAAAGGCCGGCGGTTCCGGGTGTTCACCGTGAACCTTGTTCCAGCCGCATTCCAGACGGCCAGCTACGCGTCTACCGTCCTCGGGGATGCCGCTGAAATGCTCGGGCATCCCGCCGACATCGGGCCAACCGTTGAGGCTCGCCTGGCGCGCGCCCGGCTCTTCCGGTCAGAGGGGCGCTTGTATCACGCCGTGATCCTGCAGAACGTGCTCAACGCGGCTGTGGTGCCCAACGAGGTGATGACCGAGCAACTCCGCCACATGCTTGACCTGCAGCAGGCGCCGAGTCTGCGGCTGGGCATCGTGCCGGTGGGCACCCGGCGGTACATGCCCATGTGCGAGTTCAACATTACCGACGACACCGAGGTCAGAGTGGAGACGTTCTCCGCGATCGTTCGTGTGACGCAGCCCAGGGAGATCGCGGTCTACGCCAAGGTCTTCGATCACTATGCCCGCAGAGCGGTGTACGGAAGCGCAGCGGCAGAGATGATCAGGCGGGCACTTGAGGAGTTGGAGCAACAAGGAGCAACTTGCTAGATGGGCAGACGCTGGTCGTCTAGCGTCCTGGACATGGCCTGTCACCACTCCTGCGCCGCCTCGTTAATTCGCCGGGTCCCGGAGACTGGCGTCGTGCTGGGGGAGGCGTAAGCGGTGCGAGTTGAGCTGTGGGAGTGGGGTGTCTGCCAGGATGACCGGAAGAACCCTGTCGGCGTCTGCATGACGCGCCACGGCGCAATGGCCGCTCTCTCCCGAGCCTTGCTGGCTGCGGGACAACCGGGACATGGTGGCGTCGGACCGGTAATGCTGCTCGACACGGCTCCCCACTCGGACATTCATTATCTGCGATTCCCGGTAATGAATATTGCCGTTTACGATCAAGGTGTTATCCGCTGGGAACGACCGTCGGCATATGTGCGCTTGGATGAGA
>Ga0209166_10001778_pt1 | contig 17348 bp, 19 predicted proteins | sample Coa_R1_3_FD_187151 | JGI IMG/M metagenome (GOLD analysis project Ga0209166, IMG submission 187151) | Surface soil microbial communities from Centralia Pennsylvania, which are recovering from an underground coalmine fire - Coalmine... | ecosystem: Environmental > Terrestrial > Soil >... | reverse complement strand
CCAGACTTCCACTGAGAGGTCGAACTTCGCGATGCCCGCCTCAAAAGCGATCTCCTTGATGCTCAGCCCCGGAATTTCGAAAACCTGCTTAGGGATATTTTGGAAGGTGAACATCACCTGAAACAGCGGATGGGTGTCGAGGGAGCGGTGCGGGACCAACGCCTCCACCAATTTTTCAAATGGCACATCCTGGTGCATGTACGCGTCAAGCGCAAACGCACGGACCTGGCGGAGCAATTCTCGAAATGTCAGATGGCTTGTGAAATCGGATCGGAAGACCAGCGTATTCACGAACAAGCCAACCATGTTTTCGAATTCAAGCTCGCTACGGGCTGCCACCGGAGTTCCGACCAGAATGCTTTCCTGCTTGGTGTAACGCCAAAGCAAGGCCTGAAATGCGGCCATGGCGACCATGAAGGGAGTGGAGCTTTCGGATTGCGCGATGGCTTTGAGCTTTGCCAGAGTGGCGCGATCAAAGCCGATCTCCTCCGTGGCACCGTGCCCATTGGCGACGGTCGGACGCGGGCGGTCGAGGGGGAGGTCAAGCAGGGATTGCGCTCCGGCCAGCCTGTTTTTCCAGTGCTCGACCTGCCGGGTAAGCACCTCACCATCCATATACTCGCGTTGCCACTGAGCATAGTCGGCATATTGAATCGGGAGCTCGGGTAAGTCGGGCTCTTTCCTCTTGACCAATGCCGCATAGGAACTGGTCACTTCGCGAAACAAGATAGAAATGGACCAGCCATCGGTGATGATGTGATGCATCACCAGCAGGAAGATGTATTTTTCTGGACCGAGGCGAACCAAAAGGCTGCGCAGGAGGGGCCCTTCGCTAAGATCGAACGGTTTCCTGCCCTCCTCGCTCACCACACGGAGAGCCTCGTCTTCCCGCTCTTTTTCGGGGATATCGGTTAGATCGACGATGGGAAGGTCAACCCTGGAACTCGATAAGACTACCTGCTGGGTCTCGCCATGAACGGAGTCAAATACTGTCCGCAGCGACGCATGCCGGCCTATCACCATTTCCAAGGCTTGCCGGAGTATCCCGACATCAAGCGGGCCAACGATTCGGAAGGCGCGAGGCAGGTTGTACGCGGCGGTTCCGGGTTCAAGTTGATCCAGAAACCACAGTCGCTGTTGGGCAAATGAAGCAGGAAAGGCTCTTTGGCTCATCTGGGCGCACAGAGAACGGGGGTATTTTCATCTACAGACGTAAATAGGCCAATCCAGTGATTCGTGTACCGTCCCTACTGTGTTTCCTGTATTGCGGGAGCCCTATGATTGCGGCAGTGTTATCTCGGACGTTGTGCGCCCCGATGTCTCCTCAATCCCGAGTGCAGCCCCCGGCCATCTCTCCGGAATCAGAGAAGTTCGAAGTTTATCCCGCCTCGCTTGCTCAACGACGACTATGGTTCTTGAATGAGTTACAGGCTCCAACCGCCGCTTACAGCGTTCATGTTGGTTTGTGGCTGTATGGGCCCTTAAACGTTACACTACTCCAGGACAGTCTTCAGGAAATAGTAAGTCGGCATGAGAGCTTGCGCACGAGCCTTGTCCTGATAGGCGGTGACTTAGTCCAGCGAGTTGCTTCGACTTACTCGGTAACCCTGCCCGTGACGGACTTCGCGGATTTCCCCGAGCCATATCCGCCAGCCTACGAGTTCGCCAAGCGAGAAGTGGAGACACCCTTCGACCTGGGTAAGGGGCCGCTGTTCCGCGCGAAACTGCTTCGCATAGCTCGCGAGGAACATGTGCTTCTCTGCACGATGCACCACACGATCACCGACGCGTGGTCCATGCAAATTTTCACGAAGGAACTGGCAACTGTTTATGAGGCGCTTTCCAGCGGGAAAACAGCTGCCCTGCCGGAACTGACCATTCAGTACGGAGATTTTTCTGAATGGCAGGGGCGGTTACTGGAATCTGAAATTGCCCAGAAACAGCTACTGTATTGGAAAGATGCCCTGGCGGGCGCTCCTGCAGTTTTGGAACTGCCACAAGACAATCCGCGTCCCGCGGAGCAAACCCTGCAAGGAGCGAGCCAGACCTACGGCGTGCCCAGCGAAGTGATGGCCGAGGTATTGAGCTTGGCTAGACAATACAAGGTCACGCCGTTTATGTTCCTGCTCGCGGCTTTCAAGGTTTTGCTCTATCGATACAGCGGACAGGCGGACGTTCTCGTGGGTGTACCCGTAGCCGGCCGTTCTCGTGTTGAGACTGAGGCTTTGATCGGGTTCTTCGTAGAAACTCTGGTATTACGCGATGATTTGTCGGGCAATCCGCGTTTCGTGGATTTGCTCGCACAAGTACGTGAGACGACCGTAGGAGCATTGGCGAATCCTGACATTCCCTTCGAGAAAGTAGTGGAGGCGCTTACGCCTGAGCGAAACCTGAGCTGCAATCCCATCTTCCAGGTAATGTTTTCGGTCATCAAGTCCGCGATCCGATCGCATGCATTCGGCAATGTGGTTGCTTTCCCTTATGTGGTAAACAGTAATACCTCCATTTTAGATCTGTGCGCGACCTTCATCGAAGATAGCGACCGGAAATGGTGGTTGCAAATCGATTTCAACACGTCATTGTTTAAGGTTGAGCGTATTGCCCGAATGTTTGAGGACTATGTCGAACTCCTGAGGCGGGTCAGCTCTGACCTTGAGCTTCGGATCGACGCTATTCCATTAGCAGGAGTTTCGCAGCCGGTGTTGGCCGAGGCGAGATCCTCACGTAAAAACACTCTAAGCCGCCCGAAACACGGCGGGCGAACTATTGTGGGCGCTAGGCATGCAGACCCTTTGCCGGCAGCCGCCGCAGAGCAGGCGCTGCTCGCCGAGATATGGAAAGACGTGCTTGGAGTGCAGCAAATCGGCGTAAATGACAACTTTTTCGACGTCGGTGGGCACTCCTTGCTGGCTGCGCGTCTCACCGCGCAAATTCAGACCGCCACCGGTCGCAGGATTCCTGTCTCTGCAATTTTTCGAGCTCCTACCATCGCGAGTTTGGCGATCCTGTTACGGGATGATGCCGTTTCCAAACCAGATCCCGTGATCATGCAACTGTGCGCGGGTGACCGTGGGATTCCTTTTTTTGCCGTTGCCGCCCCGGGCGTGGATTCTCTTGGTTACGCGCTGCTCGCGCGTCATCTTGCAAACCAACACTCTGTGTACAAGCTGCAGGGTCCGGGCCCTGGGGTCTGGGGTCGGCCATTCGAGGTCGGGGAACTTCGAACTTTAGCGCAGCAGTATGTCAGCGCTATGCGAACGGCCCAACCGCATGGCCCGTACTGCCTTGGCGGCATGTGCGATGGGGTCCTAATCGCACAGGAAATGATCCTCCAATTGGAGTCTGTCGGCGAGGAGGTTGCGCTGTTCGCAATTCTGGATACGTGGGTTCTCGAAAATTCTCAAATCCGAACGCTCTGGGCTGTCGATTACTATCGGGAGCGACTTCGTTTGTTTCTGCAGTTATCTTTAAGAGAGCGGCTGGGCACCGTAGAGCGAACCTTCAAACGATTGGCGGGTCAAAAGGGCCCTAGGAAAAGGGGATGGGCTCAGGCGTACTGGCCCGACCAGGACTTCCAACCACCACAGTTTCGTGCCCCCGTGATCCTTTTTAAGAGTCCGAGACAACCGTTTTATTATGTGCGGGACCCAGAAATGGGTTGGGGCGCACGAACGACGGGCGGGGTCGAAATCTGCGAGGTGGGGTGCGGACATTATGAGGTCCTGCGCCAGCCTCACGTCGGAGTTATCGCCCAGGGACTCTCAAAGCGTTTAAGCCAGATCAATGAGCAAACGAAGGGGACGACTGTACCTCTACCTACACAGAAACTCACGGCGCATTTGGGAGATTACTTAGGCTCTGAGCTCATCCGGCCTGCCTTTGAATGAACGGAGTCTCTAATAAATGAGATCAGAGGACGCGCCGATCGCGATTCCTGGAGTTGTGCCCCAGGCAGACTTGATCTCGAACGATCCGGCCGGGCGAAGTCAATCGAGCTCGCGTCGGATCAGGATTATTGGTCCTCCCGCTTTTTCTGCCGGCGCAGTTTTCTCAGGGCTGCGTGCACTGATCCAGCACTCTGACCTTCTATATGTCTTGAGTTTATTCCGCCTTAATATTCGCTATAAACAGTCCGTTCTAGGCTGGGCGTGGGCTGCATTGCAGCCACTGGCCTTGATGGCCATCTATACCTTCGTTTTTGCCCACGTCACCAAGGTCAATACGGATGGAACTCCGTACTCGGTATTCGTATTCGCAGGATTGCTGCCCTGGATATTGTTTTCCAGTTCGATTACAAACGCGGTCCACGGGATGGTGGCTTATCCCAGCCTGCTGACAAAGATGTATTTTCCAAGAGAGATTATTCCGTTGTCGTACTTAGCAGCTGGTGTGGCTGACTTCCTGATTTCCTCCGTCATTCTCGCCGGGATGCTCGCTTATTACCGCATTGCGCCCACGTGGAAGTTGTTTTACGGGATACCGATTCTCGTGATTCTCGGAGCCTTCGCGGCGGCGATCGCGCTGTTTTTCGCAGCAGTTCACGTTCGCTTTCGTGATGTCGGCCTCGCTCTACCGTTTGTTTTGCAGGTGTGGATGTTTGCGACTCCGGTGGTCTATTCGCTACAGGCCGTGCCGCCACGGTTTCGCCGGCTTTACCTGTTCGATCCGGTAGCGGTGGCAATCGACAGTTTCCGCGGCGCAGTGCTTTACGGACGCGCCCCCGACGCCCGCATGCTGGCCGTCGCGGCGGGAGAGATGATCGTCGGGTTGACGCTGGCCTACGCTTATTTCAAATCGTCCGAGGCTACCATGGCTGACGTCATCTGAGAACTGCAATGAATGATCTGACGCTGGATCGGGTTTATAAAAAATACAAGCTTCGTTCAAACGGCAATTCGCAGAAGCGCTGGTACTCAGCTTTTGCGAATCGCGCCACAGAAATGTGGGCGCTTCAGGACGTCAGTTTTGAGGTAAAACGTGGCGAGGCCCTGGGCATTGTCGGACATAACGGTGCCGGCAAGACCACGATCCTGAAACTCCTCTCCAGCATCACTGCTCCCAGCAGCGGCCAAATCATTATTCGCGGCAGGCTCGCCGCCCTCATCGAGGTGGGTTCAGGGTTCCATCCCGAGCTTACCGGCCGGGAAAATGTCTATCTTCATGGGGCAATGCTGGGGATGAGAAGGTCAGAAATTGCGCGAAAGATGGACAGCATCATCGATTTCTCAGGCGTTGAGAAATACATTGATCAACCGGTCAAACGCTATTCGTCCGGAATGTATGTCCGCCTAGGCTTCTCGGTGGCGGCTCATCTTGAGCCGGATATTGTACTGCTTGATGAGGTTCTCGCCGTGGGCGACGTCGCATTTCAGGCAAAGTGCCTCGATCGCATCGCTGCCCTTAGGAAAGACGGGGGAACAATCGTCTTTGTCTCGCATGATCTCGCTTCCATCTATCGCCTGTGTGACCGTGCGATCCTGTTGGACCGGGGAAAAGTGGTGATGGACGGTGCTCCGCGCGCAGTCGTAGACCTTTACCAGAACACGGCGTTTGGAGAGCAGGAGATGCTCGCGGAATTACAGCCGGATCATGGAAAGACGGCGGAGTGCCTTAGCGTCGCTTTTTCCGCCCCCAATCCCTCCAATGCCGTTCGAACCGGCTATCCCATGTTAGCGCGTCTCCGATATCGCGCCGCGGACGCCATTCCCAACGCTATATTTCGGATTTCGGTGTATTGGCCCAGCGGATACCTTTGCGCGCAGCTTACCAATGAATCTTCAGGCGGCGGTTTGAGTCTTGAGGCCGGGCATGGCGAGATCAGCTTCGAATGCCCCGTGTTACCCATCCAACCCGGGTTCTACCGCGTCGACCTCGCTATTGAGTCTGAGGGAAAGGAAATCGATTCGCGACAGCGTTGCGCAACCCTCTGTGTCGAACCGGGTAAAGCGGCAATGGGAGACTTCTATATCGAGAACATGTGCAGCCTTCGGATGCACTCTAGGGGATCGTCAATCAGTTAGCGTGCGCTCCCTGCCCGGCGCTGTGAGGCAGTCCCTCGGCAACGGGAGGCTGGTTGATCACGAGCCAGTACAAGCCGACGCTCTTTACGGTCTGACGGAACTGGTCAAAGTCCACCGGCTTCTGAATGTAACAGTTCGCTCCCAGTTTGTAACTGCGGGTGATGTCGCTGCTCGCCTGGGAGGTGGTGAAAATGACGACCGGGATCTTCGCCAGAGCAGGGTCAGCCTTGATACTCGAAAGCACCTCGCACCCATCCTTGCGCGGCAGGTTCAGATCGAGCACGACCAGGTCCGGCACTGGCGCCTTGTCATATTTGCCCTGCCTCCTCAGAAAAGAAATTGCTTCCACCCCGTCGTTCACTGCATTCACATGAAAATGCCCTTTGCTCCGGGCCAGCACCTCGCTGGTCAAGTCAATGTCCGCCGGGTTGTCATCAACCATCAGGATTTCCGGTGTAGTCTTCATCTTTTCGTCTGTCCTTACTGCTGTGTGGTTGCCTTGATTGGAAGGGTGAACTGAAAGTTGGATCCGCGACCGGGTTCAGACCTGACCCAGATGCGACCGCCATGCCGTTCGACAATCTTCTTGCAAACCGAAAGCCCGATACCATTCCCGGGATATTCCGAACGGGTATGCAGACGCCGAAAAATGACGAAGACGTTCTCTGTCTGCTCTGGTGCAATGCCAATCCCGTTGTCCGTCAATGAAAAGATCCACTCGTTTGCCGTCGCTTCCGCGTTCACTTGAATTGAGGGTGCTTCGGAACCGCGAAATTTGATGGCGTTTCCAATCAGATTTTGAAATACCTGGACCAGTTGAGAACTATCCGCCATCACCACGGGCAGTGGACCGTGTCGGATAACCGCGCCACTCTCCTGAATTGAAGCATTCAGATTGCTCAAGCTCACCTCCAGCACGGTGTTGCAGTCTGTGCTCTCGAGAGCCATGTCCCGTCTTCCGACCCGCGAAAAAGCCAGCAGATCCTGCACCAGTTTCTGCATACGCAGTGCGCCGTCGACCGCGTAGTGAATGTACTTATCCGCGTCAGAATCGAGCTTGCCGTTATACTTCTCCGCCAGGAGTTGGGTATAGGTCGCTACCATGCGCAGGGGTTCCTGCAGGTCGTGCGAAGCCACGTAGGCAAACTGCTCCAGGTCTTGATTGGACCGGGCCAATTCCTCTTGCGAATGCTGGTGATCCTGGCGCAGCTTCTGTTCCCGCATGGCTCGTCGTACCGCCTCCGGCAGACGGGCCAGATGATCCTTCAAAACATAATCGGCGGCACCTTGCTTGATGCACTCCACTGCAGTCAATTCGCCCAGTGCGCCCGAGACCAGGATCACCGGAATGTCAAGTCCTTCCCGGCGTAGGATCTCTACCGACTCCATTCCGTTCCAGCCCGGCAGTTTGTAGTCTGCGAGAATTACGTCATAAGAGTTCTTCCGAACCAGCTTGGAGAATTCCTCTGCCGTCTGGGCGACATCGGCGGTAGCGTCCAAGCCTGTTTCCCGCAGCATCCGCAACTCCAGTTCGACGTCGGCCGGTTCATCCTCTGCCACCAGCGCTCTCAGCTTGAGCTTGCCGCGCATTTTGTCCTTTTGGTCAGAAGAATGCCTGAATGTGGTACGGCTAGCCTCAGTCTTAAGCGGCAACGACTTGAGGTCGCGCTCGGCAAGGGCGCCCGCTGCCAACTCTGAGACTCGAATGTTTGAACCGAAAGTCAGTTGGGCCTCCCGCGCGATCCCATCCCGCCATTCACAAACCGGTCAACACGGGTACAACTGCGACCGGTGCATGGCCTACACTTTGGCCATCGGCCCCCGCCAGCCAAGCTTGAGTGAAAAAATAGTCGTTAAGCCCCATCCGACCTTGGTTCCTCCTGTCCTTTCGCCAGCCGAGGTCGGCCGTTAAGCCCTGTACCTTCGAGCAAGGGCTGTTGGCCTCGAAAAGGTCCACTCACTTTCGTCCTCGATCAGTTCCAACGTGAGACGGACATGGATTTGGAAGTGGAGGAGATATTGACCCTGGTCGATCGCATGCCAGTTGAGGACTTGGGGGGCGGGAATCTAAAGAATTGTTAACGTCTATATTGGCTGGGATCTGGAGGTGAACGGTGACAGCCTTGCCAACGGTGAAACTATAGATCAGGGCAGCAGGCGGGGAATGGCGCTATGTGGACCAGCGGTGGACGATAGGGGCTCCAACCAGCCACGGAATTTGATCCAGGGCCGATGATGCACGGCGGAAGACGGGAGTTCACTTCACAGTATCGACAATGGCCCAGGCGACAAAATCTTCGAAAAAACATTCGCCATAGTCGGACTTCGTTTCTGCTACACGCGCTCGATTGCGGTGGATTTTGCCCGTTTGCTGTCACGGATTTGCTCAGTGGTGAACTCGCCTCCACAAACGCTGCAACGCCAGGCAGGAGATGCTGGTTGCGCGATTACGCGTACTGGTTCCTGCGCGGCACGCCTCGCTCTCACCAGTTCGCTATTGCAGTGTGGGCACTGTCGTTGAATCATAGACTCCTGCACAAGAAACGTTTCCGCATGCGCTGAAGACCTAATTGCGAGGGTGGATCGTACGAGCCTCCTCAACCGTGAGCCGGGATGCATCGCAATAACCGTAACCTTTCAGGCAAGCCACGTAATTGCGTTTATGTTCGGCGTCAGCCAGTGTCTTGGCTTCGGTGGTACTCAATTTCGTATAGTCACACGTTTCCTCCCCGTCCTTGCAAGCCGAGAGGTTGCGCTGGTGCTCTGAGTCGGCTGTTTGCTTGGCTTCCAGCGGACTGAGTTTAGAGTGGTCGCACGCATCCCAGCCGTTTTCACAATTCTGTGCATTGCGCCGGTGTTCCGCAGCGGTTGCGTCCCTGGTCTGCGAAGGAGTTAACTCAGCGTGATCACAGGGCCCAAAGCCACCCTCGCAGTCTGATGCGTTGAGCTGGCGCCTGGTGATGTTCACTTCCTCCGTTTCCGCTGAAGTCAGTTTCGAGCTATCACAACCCGCCTCTCCATTCTTGCAGCCGGCGAGATTGCGCCGTTGCTGGGCTGCGGCCATCTCGCGGGCTTCCATCGGGGTCAGTTTGGACCTGTCGCAGGATTGCATCCCATCATTGCAGTCGGAGACATTGCGCCGGTGATCGGCCACCGCCAAGGCAATCGTTTCCGGTTCAGAGAGTTTTGAACGGTCACAGGAGTCGTAGCCGTTCCGGCAGTTCACGACGTTGCGCTGGTGGACGGCGAGAAGAACGTCCGTAGTTTCCGATTGGCTGAGCTTAGATCGGTCACAAGTATCAAGACCAGCCTTGCACTCAGCCAGGTTTTGCGCAACATCAGCGGATTGAGCAAATGCCATAATCGGCCAAAGGCTGAGACAGGCTACTTGCACAGCAAGACATTTCCACAAGCTGACTTTCATATTTGCCCCCTTCGGACGACAGAGGAGCCACGCTCCGGCGATGTAGGTGTGTATGATCAGGCGGCAGCTATTCACCTACCAGTATGGGCGAGTGGTATGGGTGGGTCTGCTCACAATTGCTCACAATCTGCTCGTACTTGTGCGCCCGCACGATGAACCGTTTTGTCGCCGTACCAAGAAATTGAAATGAGTAGCAAGTCACGAGCGTGAATGCTGAGTCGGTTGACGCAGATTGGCTGCGCTGACCGGAACTGGTATGCAGCTCCGGCCAGCCACAAATCCGCCTTGCTGACAGGTTCTCGTTGCGGTTATTTCGCGTCCTGTTTTGCTTCGGCTATCTTGGCCTTTTGGCCTGCCTCTGCCACGGCTTTCAGGAACGCGTCTGCGCTTCGCGGAGTCGTCGCTTTTCCGGAAAGGATATTGCGGAACATCATTTGTTTACCGTAGATCGCGCTGGTGGAGTCGTTGTCCTGTTCCACCACTGCACCTTCCAACGTCAAGCCGGCGAACACGCCCTTCGAACGCGAGTACGTCAATACTTCAGTATTCATCTTCCAGTCCGTCCCTGCCGAAGCATGACGGCCGACTGGGCCGGCTGCGACGGATCCTTCGCCCGTGAGTTCAAATTTGCTGGAGAGCAAATGCTGGAAACCCTGATCGTTCATGACCAGCATGACCAGGTCGACGCCTTCGAGGCCGATCTGCAATCCGGCGCTCCCGCCGCCAACGGAAACGAAAGCCGGGGCGCTCCAACCTTCAGACGTACGGCAGGTAGCAACTCCGCGTCCGTGCTTGCCTCCAAAGATGAATCCGCCTTTGATCAAGTTGGGCACTACGAGGATGCACTTTGCATTACTCAATACCTCTTCGGGGATCCCTTTGTCAGGAGTCGCCATAATGGCGTGCAGAACCTCAACAGACGAGTCCAGCCGAGCTACTGTGTCTTGCCGCGCCGAGCCTGCCCACGCGTACGTTCCGACCATCCCTATGGCGGTCATCAACAGCAGTGACATTGTTTTTTTCATGAAATTCTTCCTTTAGGCGCTACGGAACTAAGAGGAGACAACTCCAGATAGCTGACTTAGCTCAGAAGATCTGAAAGAGAGAGAGGAAGTGCTCGTCTCAACAATCATGATGGGCGCAACCTGAACGAATAGCTGATCTGTATTGCTCACTTAAAGCTTGCCTCCTTGCACCTTCGCTCCACCTCGGCAATTCTCATTCCCCAAAACGAGCAATCTTGTACAGATTTGCCGCCTCCGAAGGGGCATAGTCGGTTCCAGATCTATAACGTGGACTTTCAACCATGTCGTTCGCACCGCATCCGTTTCTTGCCAGCCTTCGGAACTTGCGTGCTTTCCTGTCCGCTTCGCTGCGAAAGCGCCTGAGGATGGAACCCCACGGTGGCGACTTCGCCTCACAGCGGATGTGCCCGTTTTGTGGACTGATCACGCCGCGCCACGAATTATGCTGCCTGGAATGCGGCAGGGCATTCAAAACAGTTTAAGGTTTCGAGGAAGCAGCCAATACCTACGCGCACGCTTCGCTTGCTTGAGCGGATGGCTGAATGATGTACTCATTGGTCGTCGGACAGAAGCGGCACGGTACTTCAACAACTTGGCCAGTTTTCTCCTCGATTACTGCCAACTGAAATACTCGCAAGCACTCCTCACAGGTCACCATCACATAGGGAATCCCACTCGAATCATTGCCGTTGCGCGGTACCCAGGCCGGGGCGCGCTCTCGCCGATGCGCACTATTGCGGGCAGGAGCAGATAAGATCAACTGCTCGATCGCTCGGAACAGATTTTTTGGCTGCCCGCCTTTGGCATAGAATCCGTCCGCGATTACCCCCGGGGGTAAGCCGTCTGCAAGATACGCGCCGCTCATGGCCACGGATAATATTTGCGGGAAACGTCGGCGAACCACAGACAGCAACTCAAACCCGGACATACGCGGCATCTCCAGGTCGGAGACGATTACGTCAGGCACCGTCTTTCTCAACTGGGAGAGCGCGGCAAAGCCGTCTTCGGCAACAGCCACGTCATAGCCCGCGGAAACCAGCAACATTGCCAAACTTTCTCGAACGCCCGGATTGTCATCAACCACCAGGATCTGGCGTTTCGAAGCGTTTGACATGAGCAACTCCTCACTGCGGACGCAACGACAGTTCGACCATTAACTAACGGACTCGAGCGGTATTGGCTTTGGTGGTGGTTAAAAGGAAATGGATAGCTGCCCACACAAAGTGCCCTCCGGCGGATTGGTCGACCAGAGTGTCCACTGACTTCAAAGCCTCGTGTGGCAGTTCCGCCGGATCAGCCACCATAACGATGGGAATCTGTGGTCTCACCCGCCGGATTTCATCTGCTACGACCGCTCCATCCAAAAGTCCGAGATAGTACTCGACAACGACTGCGTCCACCCGGCGTGACATCAAGAGCCGCAAACCTTCGCTGCCGTTCGTTGCAGTGACTAGCCCGTATCCCTTTTCCCGCAACAGGGTCAATTGGTCAGGATCGCGGTGTATGCACAGAACTGTGCTGGTGGCGGCCATGTTCTTAGACAGGTATAAGCCAAGGTGATTCAGTCGTCTGTTCACAATTGCTCATGTTTACGAGAGCGCTGAAACTGAGCAATTGTGAACGGACGTGGATACCGGCGATCGCGTAGCCTATTCTTCAAGGTTCTTCTTGAAGAATTCCAATGAAAAAACACTATCTGCATCTCTCGGTTTGTCGGTGTGACAAGTGCCAGGGACCGGTGGTGACCGGTTCTCTTGCCGTACGCGAAAACGAAATATCAAAAGAGACCGAGAAACAAGAGGTTGGAGCAATCTGCATCTCATGCGGTGACCGGCAAAGGACAATGCCTGAGGGGACACCCGCCCGTCACTTTCCGCCAGTGGATTGGCCGCCGGCAGGTGGGGTCAGCGCGTCGAGCATGGCCACCGCCTTCGTGGAAGCACTCAATCGTGCAGAACTGCATTGTGGTCCTGTGAGGGGCTAAGACTCGAACTGAGCCTTTTTGCTCAGACTACGCCTCCCGCACGTGCGAAGGTGTCTATCAGAATCATTTGCGAACGTGACCAGGTCTCCAGAACTCTCGTTCGAAATTTGTGCCTCTCTAATCCGCGCAGCCCGCAGCAGCAAAGCCTTACCGTGCACGCGAAGGATCACTGGACAAAAGGAATCTCAATGAGTATCACCCGCTCCATTCGTTCCCCGCTGTTTGCATTCGTACTGCTGGCCATCTCGGCGGTGGCATACGCGCAATTCAGTGTCTCGGTCTCATTCGCCCCGCCCGAATTGCCGATCTACGAGCAACCGATGGTCCCTGGCGAGGGCTACATCTGGACACCCGGGTATTGGGCTTACGCCGGCGACGACGACGGCTACTACTGGGTGCCGGGCACGTGGGTCCTGGCTCCGGAACCCGGTCTGCTCTGGACTCCCGCCTATTGGGGCTGGGGTGGCAATGGATATGCTTTCCATGAGGGGTATTGGGGTCAGCAAGTCGGTTTCTATGGCGGCGTCAGTTATGGCTATGGATACTACGGCGACGGCTACCAAGGCGGACGTTGGCAGAACGGGCAGTTCTACTACAACCGTTCGGTGAGCAACGTGAATGTGACCAACATTCACAATGTCTACAACACGACCGTAATCAATAACACCACCACAATCAACCGCGTCAGCTATAACGGTGGCAACGGTGGAATCAACGCCCGCGCTACGCCACAACAAGAGTCAGTGGCACACGAGAGACACATCGGGCCCGTGGCCGCTCAAACGCAACATGAGCAGGCTGCTCGCACCAATCCAGAGCAGCGAGCGTCTGTGAACCATGGCACGCCAGCAGTTGCTGCTACTCCGAAGCCTGGGGCATTCAGTGACCGCGCCGTCGTACATGCAAAACAGACCGGTGCGCCTTACAACGCGCCGGTGAATCGTGCCGCAGTTCAGCCATCAGTCAACGCACCGGTCGCGCATCCAGACAATGGACGCCGCTCGGATCGGCCTGCTACGAATAATCAGCCGGAGTCGAACCGTGCGCCGTCCCCACGGCCAAACCAGCCGGAGCCAAATAAAGCGGAACCGAGCCGACAGCCCACGGTGCAGCCGGAACGACAGCCCGAGCCGAATTATCGGCCCGTGACCCAGCCGAATAATCGGCCAGAGTCCAACCGGAATGAGCCAGCACAGCGGCCGCTAACTCCCCCGCCGAGCGAACGCTCGCAACCCGAGCGCACGACTCCCCCTCCCGAAGCACGGCCAGAACAACGACAGCGCGCACAACCCGCGCCCAAGCCTGAACAGAAGAAGTCTAAGGAGGAAAAGCCGAAACAGGACGAGAAGCCGCAGTAACGGAACGTTTCAGACTTGGATTAAGCCCTCGGGCATCCTGCACTGTCAGGGTGCCCAATTTCTTGCCCACTGAGTCTAGTCGTGGAGAACGATATTAAGCAGCGAACTGTGGACCTGCAGAGCGCCGTCGGAGCCACCGGCGTAGTGAATGAAGCCCAGCTTCCTGAATCGGTTCATAAAGAAGCTGACACGCGAACGAGTTGTCCCGACCATCTCGGCCAAGGTCTCCTGGCTGATCTTGGGGACCACGGTTTCGGGGATACCTTCCTTGCCAAAATGAGCCAGCAACAGCAGCACGCGGGCCAGGCGTTTCTCACTGGAGTTGAATAGTTGGTCGACTAAGTCCTCTTCGTAACGGATATTCCGTGCCAGCAAATAGGCCACGAACATTTCAGAAAGCGCGGGCTCCCGATGAAGAGCGCTCATCATCGTCTTCTTCTCGACGCGGAGAATTTCGCAATCGGTCATTGCCGCAGCGGAGCCCATTCGTAACAACTGGCCCGCCAGCGAGCCCTCCCCGAAAAAGTTTCCCTGGTTCACGATCGCGATCGTTGCTTCCTTGCCAATCTTGGATACGACGGTGAGCCGCACTTTGCCTTTTTGGACATAGAAAACAGCGTCCGCCTCGTCCCCTTGCGTAAATATCGATTGCTTTTTGGGAACAGCCAGGATCTTCCTACCCTCGCCAATGGTTGCGAGGAACACATCCGGATCGAATCCACCGTTCTTCTTGACTGCTAGGGAAGGAGGCATCTCTCGTAAGTATAGCCCAGCGATGAATGGGCTTTGCAGAAATCGCCGCCACCATGATTCCCGAACGAGTCCAATTGGGCGCCAAAACACCAGAAGAGTGATCACTTTTGAGCAGTTTTTGTTCTCACGTCGATGCAACACTGTTGCAGGGGAGAGGAACCTATTACTAATGCCCTCCAGCATTCAAGTCGGAACGATCCTGATCAAAGAGTGGCCCGGAATAACGCAGCTTATCGGATTGGAAACTGAGCCCGGTTTCGCGGAGTGGCGCATGGTTAAGGTGCGGGATGCCTTCACCCTCGATCGCGAGATCCATGCGGCCGGATGGAATTTGTTTTTCATGGCTTCGGAGGTCAAGGCGATGTTCTTCGGGTCTCTCGGGGCAGCAAAGATCCAGAGGGCGTTGGAGCGGATCGTCGCGAAGGTGAAGCCGCTGAACTTCAATGGCCTTGAGGTTACCGCGATCGTTGCCCGGCATTTCCTCGGTATGCCCTACGTGACCGTTTCCGCGCACTCTCGCCATATGCAGCATAGTTGCCATCTGGACAGCGCCGAAGCACGCCAGACGTCCCGAGAGAACTCGGAATGGGCCAGAGGCTGAACTGCACGTAATCGCAGATCAGGAGTTAGGAGTCCAGGTTTGACACCACAGATGGATGTATACCTCGGGGTGGTTGTGACTTTGATGTTTCTGTTCGGATGTTTCCTCATTGTATTAAATATCCGTCGACGATCCGAAGAGCGCAGACGCTGGCTTGGCTTGAACGATGCCAGGCCCCGGCCAGACTCAGAAACGAAGACTTTATGAACCCGAATGGAAATCTAGAGCAGATTCTTGAATCAGCTGTTGTCGTCTCTTGGGCTGACTTGACGCGTGGCGCTAGCGCTGGCTTGATTCACATCGAATACGGTTTTGCGGCGGGTGGAACTCTCGACTATCTCAAGGTCTGGTCATCCCTCACTCGAGGCCATTGGCTTCTGGCATGTGAGTACTGGATGTCGGCGAACACGTTTCACGCCGCCGGCATGGGTTTTGAGAATGGATATGAATCCAAAGGTCTGGCGCATATTTTGGAAGTCGCGATGCAACACCAGAGTTCGTTCGTGCTTCCCGAGAATCTCGGGCGGCAGGGACTGCTCCAGATTTCAACGCCCAATGCAAAACAAAGCGCAGCAGCCCCAGCAGTGATAAGCGCAGCTTTTGACGTACTTATCTCAACGACCCACCAGCCCGCAGTCGCCTGAGAGTCTCCGCAACCGGTCATTTTTCCGAGGCTACTAAACGCCGGTCCCGATGCGGTTCTGTGCGAGGCAGGCCTGTGCTCAGTTCGCACTTTTCACCCGGCTTCGCGCCACATGTAGGACACCGAACGGCCAGCGCTTGCTTCTGTTTGTCTTTCATGGCTACACACTGCGCTGTTGCCCGCCAAAAAGATGGTCAATTGTGACCATCGCGTAATCCTCCCCGGGGCGCATCATGAGTATGGCAGACGCGGAGGCCGACGCTGGAAGTTGCGGCACCGTCTCCGTTATAAGCCGCGTCGTTCCTCGATCCTCTCTTAGGAGTGATCCCGTGTTGAACCAATTGGCCATAAGAGCAAGCAAATCCTCGGAACTGCCGTCGCACCCTTCAGCACCGCCCGAGTCCGCGTGCGACAAACAACCGCGAATGCCGGAGGCTCCTTATCAGCCTTACTCCGAGCAGCCGTACTTGTCTGAGCCCTACAAGCCATACTCCGAAAAGCCGGCACTGCACGATCCTCCTTACGAGCCTTACAAGAACATATAGCCGCTCATCTCAAACGTGGAGGGAACACCTCGACGGTTCACAGCACATCGACAAGCCCCAATATTTAAGTGAACAGAAATGGGCGGTGGTGGAATAGCTTGGTATGTTTTTGCCACCAGCCACCAGGAGAAATCATGAAAAATATTAAATTTGTTGTGAAAGTAAGCCGAGGTAGCCTGGCCCCTGCCTTCGTGCAGCGGATTGATCGGATTCCCGTCCAGATGACGAGCAACCGCAAACTGGCCCTGATGATGGGAAAATTCACCGCGGAAGATGCCGCCAACTCCATCCAGAACTCCAAGTGTGTCACGGAGTTAGTGCGCGTAGAGGTCAGTGTCTAGTTGGGAAGTTTTCAACTTGAGCAGAATTGCCTTCCGAATTGCGATCGGGAAGCGCGACTGGTCAATTTTGATCAGTCCGCAAGCCCACTGTCGTCGATACTAACCGTAGAAGAATCCATCGGTGGACGCAATACCTGACTAAACAGCCGAAACGCGCTGACAGCAGCATCCGGAAGCGTGGATTATTTCTCACGCACGGTCGAAAGAGCGCATCCTTCATCACCATTTCTCACCAGGTTTAGGCGGGACAATGTCACTACCAAACACAGTGCTACCCAAAGTCCTCTTGGAAGTTGTCGCTCCGCAGTCTCCGGCTCAACGAGAGAATGCAGCGGTTCGCGCAAGATTGACATCGAAGCCATCCCTGCCCAGTCGAATCGCAATGATCGGAAATTATCTGCCGCGGCAGTGTGGGATTGCTACCTTTACTACGGATCTGTGCGGGGCCATAGCGACGGAGTGCGGATCAGCTCGATTGTTGGCGCTCCCGGTCAACGACACCGGGGAAGGATACGAATATCCTGATCGCGTGAGATGGTCACTTGCCCAGGACAATGTAACGTCTTATCAGGAAGCCGCCGAATTCCTGAACTTCAACAACATCGACATGGTGTGCCTGCAACACGAGTATGGAATCTTCGGGGGACCAGCCGG
>Ga0209166_10001776_pt1 | contig 17354 bp, 16 predicted proteins | sample Coa_R1_3_FD_187151 | JGI IMG/M metagenome (GOLD analysis project Ga0209166, IMG submission 187151) | Surface soil microbial communities from Centralia Pennsylvania, which are recovering from an underground coalmine fire - Coalmine... | ecosystem: Environmental > Terrestrial > Soil >... | reverse complement strand
GTTGTAGGTGAGACCGAGCCGCCGGGGCTTGGCGGATCTGGATGGTCAAGCTGCGACCGGTTGCGCGCGAGGAGAGCTTGCGCTTAACGGTTGAGAAGACAGTTTCGATCTTCGCGCGTTGGCGATAGGGTTTTTTCGGGAAAGCGCGGAACATTTGATTGCGAATGGGACCATTGGGGACACCCCAGCGTTTGGCCGGGATGATGCTCTGGGCTCCTAGTGGACTGTAACGGCTAAACTGGGACTAATGCGGCGCGTAGGATCAAAGTAGCGCCACTTTACGGTTTTTGGCACTTGGTTGTAGTGCCGGATGTACTTCATGAGTTTTCTCCGCAAGTCGGCTAACGACGTGAACACGCCGCGCGCAATAACGTCGCGTTCGTTCTTGGTAAACCAGAGTTCGATTTGGTTGAGCCAGGAGGAATAGGTCGGGGTGAAGTGCAGGTGAACCTTCGGATGGCGATTCAGAAAGTCGTCGACTTGCCCGGTCTTATGAGCCGAGAGGTTCTCGGCAATCACGTGGATCTCCTGGCCACGCGGCTGGTTGACAACGATGTCCGCCAGGAACGCGACGAACTCCGCGGAGGTGTGTCGCACGGCCGTCTTGCCGAGTACCTCGCCGGTCCGGGTGTCGAACGCCGCGTACAGGGACAGCGTGCCGTGCCGGAAGTACTCAAAGCCGTGCCGTTCGGCGCGTCCCGGCGAGAGTGGCAACACCGGATCCTTGCGGTCGAGCGCCTGGATCGACGTCTTCTCGTCCACACAGAACACCGCCGCATGCGCCGGAGGGTTCAGATACAGCCCAATGATGTCGGCGGCCTTCTGCTCAAAATCCGGATCCTGGGTGGCCATGTAGTGATCGAGCCGCTGCGGCTTGAGGCCATGCTTAGCCCACACTCGCGCCACCATCATGTGACTGATCTTGAGCAGCGTTCCCAGTCTGTGCGTGCTCCACTGCGTGGCTCCGTCCGGCGGCGTACGCTTGAGCGTCCATTGCAGAATACGCGCCTCCGATGCCGGAGTCAGCGTGCTGGCCTCTTGCGCAGCGTGCCTGCTGAACAGCCCCGCCAGCCGCTCTTGCTGAAATCGTTTGCGCCAGCGATCGATAAACGCATCATTGCAGTCCAGCTTGTCGCGAATCGAGGCTCAGGTGTGACCTGCATCCAGCAGCAACAGCAGCCGCGCCCGACGCGCGTCATCGGCACGCCCACTGCGGCTTGCCGCTCGTTGGTTGAGTTCCCCGCGTTCCGCGTCCGTCAGTACGATCGAGTTTTCCATGAACCCAATCATACTATCTTTTCATCTGTCACAGTCCAATAGGCGCTGCCGGATGTATTCGTGATTGGGTTCGGAATCAAACTCCGCATCCGCCAGCACCAGGCCAATGGGTGCGCCTTGAGCCGCCACGGCCAGCAATCCTGGCAGGGCGCGCACGTCGGATCCAGGCCCTTGATGCGCCCGTTGCGCCAGCAAAATTTGTTGCTGCACATCCACCACAATCACCCACTTCAACCAGTGGCGATGCTGCGCACTGCGCTCTGCGTGCTGTTCCATGCGCCGTACAAAGAAGGTGCTGACGGCATTGTAGGAAAGTCCGGTACCGTCGATGGCGGCAGAAAAGGGCCGACGCCGGCGTGCACGCAACCGACGCACCGTTTCGCTCAGTCCGCGCTCCACGGTGGCGTCGTCCAATCGCTGCAGAAAACGGTACAGCGTGGTGTAGTCCGGCACGGCCTGCAATTGCAATGCGCTGCGCAATTCTTGGTGCTCGCGCAAGCGCGTCTCGGCTTCACGAAAGGTCCAGTCTTCGAAGCGCATCAGGCACAGCACCGCCAACAACTACGGCTGGGTGAACTGGTGTTTGCTGAAGCGCGTGCGGTATAGCGGCAAAACCTGCGTGGCCACTTGCAGCGCCACGTGGGCCACGGGCAGGAGTCCAACCTCGGCCATCGTCCCTCCTACCTAATGAGAAAACACCTCCGACCCCTGCTTGTCGACTCCTCGACACACAAACTGTGCCGAGGATGTCAACAGAGCTATCAACGCTTACGGAAAACTGCGGTGCGAGCGGCGGTTATGGTTAACCAGTCGGCAGTCGAGTCTCCGCATTAAAGTCCACTGGCTTCGTCGGGCTCATTTCCGCTTGGCTACAAGCTCGTGCTTTTCACGGATACTTTCCGTATTCTGAACCCATGCAGGGCGTCACCATTTCTCTTCCGGACGAACTCCTCGCGGCTTTCTCTGGCCACGGCCAAGACAGACTGACAACCTGAAAGAACTCCTGGAAAAAGCAATGCGCATGGAAGTGTCTTGTGCGCCGCTACAAGGTCGTAAACACTCTCTGCGCACGTGCGCCCAGCAGGCGGCTACCTGAATGCGTTTGGTTTCGTAGATGTAATCGAACCCCGCGTAACGAGTTTTTCCTCGCACTGAGAGGAATGACCCTACCGGATCTTGACTATCGCGGTGCATTTGCTCAAATCCGATTCCATGCCATTCGCCAGTTGCGCTGAAACGGCAAGCATGTGCCTTCCAGGGTTGAATAAACGTGGCTTGGTTGTGACAGAAATAACTTTGACAAACCCAGTGGCTCCAGCAGGCACGGGAAATGAATCCAGCTTCACACGTTTCGGAATTCCCGCAGAAATGTCATAAACGTTGAACTGTTGCACGCATGCCTCTTTTACGTCTGGAGAACAAGCAGGAGTAATCCTGAAGTCGTAGTCGAAGGTAAGGGTAATCTTGTGTCTGGATTGGGATGCCAGGCTGATAGCGCAAAGCAGACTAACCAAGACCGCTGTCATTAGTCTAGGCAGCGTAGGCGTTATATTCGCATGTAACGAAAATATCAGTTTTTTAGATCTCTTAGAAAACCGCACCTATCGTGTAGGCTCAGACACGCGCGAGGTTGGTTCGCAAGTGTCTGGCGGGACTCCCCTCTCTTCGATCTCCGCTGAACGCTTCGTGCGTTGAGCGCCCCATCAATCAAGGTAAGTAGCTGTTCCTGTGCCATGATAAATATCCGGCTTTGCCCTCTCTGCCGGTTTCACGCTTCGCGACTTCCGCCTGACGTTTCTTCTGTCTGGTTGGGGTCGAGCTATAGCTAAGGGTCCATCCTCATCCTTAAAAAGCCCCGGGGCTTTTGAGTGCAAGCGCTTGGTATAATCGCCTAGTCGGCGCTTAGGGCGCAACGAGCTTATTTCCGCTCTCTTCCAGGTGTCGACACAGGTGGATCGAGTCGGAACCGCAAAAGCGCATGCCCGAGGTTCTGTATGAACGCCTCTGACGTGTATACATCGGAGCCGGGATGCAAACTGCCCGCGGGCGCCACCGGCTCCACTTCGTCCAGTTGGAATTCCCGCGCCACTTCCTCGATACCTTCTGGCTCGATCGGCCACTTCTGCTGCGCATACGCGTTAATGAGCGAGTGCTCGCAGAGTAAGTTGATGACGCGCGGGATTCCCAGCGAAAACATGTGGATTGCTTCGAGCGCCTTCTGGCTAAAGATCGGCGCTGCACCGCTCGCGGCTCCCGCGATGCGCAGCCGCTCGATCACATATTCAAATGTCTGCTCTTTGCTTAGCGGCCTGGTTTTGCAGCGAAGCATGATGCGCTGCCGCAACTGACGCAGCTCCGGCAGTTTGAGTTTCTCGTCCAGCTCCGGCTGGCCGGAGAGCACGATCTGCAGCAGCTTTTCCGTCGAAGTCTCCAGATTCGTCAGCATCCGGATTTCCTCGAGTACCGGAAGCGTCAGATTCTGCGCCTCGTCGACGATCAAAATCGTAGTCTCGCCCGAACGGTAGCGCTCCAGCAGCCATTGGTTGAGCTTCATCAACTGCTGGCTTTTGGACCGCGAATCACAGGCAATCTCGAACTCAGCTAGCACGAAATCGAACAACTGCGTCGAGTTCATCCGCGAGTTGAACAGGAACGCCGTTCTGGCCCGCCGCCCGCGCAGCCAGTCCAGCAGCCGGTTGATCAGCGTCGTTTTTCCCGTTCCTACCTCCCCCGTCAGCGTGATGATGCCTTTACGCGTCTGGATCCCGTACATCAGGCTGGACAACGCCTCTTCCACCTCTTTCGTAATGCAGAGGTACCGGGGATCCGGGTTTACGTTGAAGGGACTATCTTTTAGGCCGAAAAAAGCTTTATACATGGTCTCCTAGGCGTTCCGCTGGATGCTGTCAGTTCTTCTCTCCCTCGTCCTCTGGTCAATCGCTCAGTCAACTTCGTCACACCTGATTCTCTCAGTGCAACACGAATGGTCGCCCTCGCCAGTTTAGACCAATTGTGATCTGATTCGTTGTGAAGTTCGCGCAGGTCGGTCCCGGACACATCCCGGTGTTCGACGTCTGGATGTTCGCGGTGTAGTTGAATGTAAGGTTTGCCGACCGGCTCAGGGGCCGTTGCAAACCCGCACCCGCATAGACCGAGTCGAAGGTCGGAGCTCGATTCGCCGTGGTGCCGCCGATGGGGGTATTCCGCGCATATCCGAAGCTCAAGTTCCCGCTCCAGACGCGGCTCAATTTGTGGTTCCCGCTCAGCGTGATCTGGTCCGTCGTTGCCCCGAATAAGACGCCGCTTCCATTATTAACGCTGTGATTGTAGTTGAGGTCGAGGATCCCGGCAGCAAATGCGTACGACAGGTCCGCGGTCCCGGCTACCGCTTTATATTCGGTGCTCGGCGTTAGCCCGGGCGGCACTCGGAACGTTGTTATTTCGGGCCCTAGCGAGAGCTTCAGCGCCAGGCGTCCGGTGACCCTCCTTCCGTATGTGGCCAGGGCGGTGTGATCTCCGATCGCTTGTGGCGACCCCAGATATTCATACGCGCTGAAGCGGTACGAGATTCCAAATGTGTCGGTGCGACTCGCTTGGTAGTTGTAGCCAGCGTTTAAGATCGTTTGGTTCGATTGGATGTTTCCAGAATCTACGAACCGCAATACCCCAAACACTCCGCCCACGGTGATGGAGCTTCGCGGCGAAAGCAAGAAATTGAATTGCAGTCCTCCCGAGTTCGAGTAGCTTGGCCCGATCGTGTTGAAGATCGTCTGGTTCGGAGTGAAGCCATTCTGTAGACCTGGCAGGATCGGTGCTAGAGGCCCGCCCGCGCCTGGAAACGCCAGCCCTGTTCCCACTCCGAACCCGAATTGCGCTGCGGGCAAGTACGCGAACTGGTCCAACAACGTCAGCCGCACTCGCCGCCAGTTGATTGTTTGAGACGCGCCGAGTTGATGGTATTGCGAATTCCCTATGGCCGAGTTCGTGGAAACGGACTCTCCTCCGGAGTAGTTGACGGACAACTGCGCCGTGCTCCAATTCTGCAGCAGGCTTAAGTTCCCGGTTATAAAGCTTGTCGAATACCAGCCGTTTCCTCCGCCCGCGATCTGCCCATTGGATGAGGCGAAATTCGTGTACGAAAATCCTGGAAACCAATAGCTGTGGCTCTCTGGCGGCGTGCCGACGAGCAAATCCTGAAATCCCACTAGTGGCCGGTCATCCGGTTCCATCGCGGGAATCGGCTGCTCCTGGTCCTGCTCGTCGTTCGCGGGCGGAGGTGCAAGCGCCATGCCTGCGGGCTTCGGCGGTGCGTCAGCCTGAGGGTCTTGAGCACGAATCGCCATTGGGTACTGAGCGACCCAAGCTATCACCAAAATCCCCGTTAGAATTAGTTTTAGCTGTTTCATTGTGTTTCTCTTAGGGCACTACCACCGTGTCGCCGGGTTGCAGCTCGATGTTCTCCTCGGGTTTCTTCCCCTCGATAACCGCCTTGTAATTAAAGGGGATTTTTGTTTGTTTGCCACCTTCGACCCGCAGCACGTAAACGCTCTTGATCTTCGCGAATTGCGTAAACCCACCCGCGCTCGTTAGCGCCTGCAAAACGGTCATGTTTGGCAACATTGGGAACGCCCCGGGCTTGGTCACCTCGCCGGTGACATACACTCGGCGACTGTTGATCGTCGAAACGCTTACAGTGACCTGAGGATTGTTAATGTATTTTTTCAATCCATCGCTTATTACGCTAGCTAACTCCATCGGAGTAAGTCCCGCGGCTTGCACATCGTTAAGCAATGGCAGAGTGATTTTCCCGTCCGGCCTTACCGGAACTAACCGGGTAATTTCCGGCTCTTTCCACACGTCAATCTGAAGCATGTCTTGAGGTCCAATCTTATACGCAGCGTCCGCCTGAGGTCCCGTAGACGATGCTCCGGGTGTTTGGTTCTTGGATGGCTTCGCCTCTTGGGACTTGTCTTGAGGCGTATGGATCCCGCTGTTTGCCTGGACGCCAGTTGCTGCCAGGCCCGCTGCCAATAAAAAAAAGCTGCTCCATCTCATAAGTAATCCTTGCCCTTCTTGCTTAATGCTCCTCGATGCCCGTCTGTTTGATCTTGTATAGTAGAGACTTATAGCTAATTCTAAGCTGCTCCGCAGCGCGTTTTCGATTCCAGTGCGTTCGTGCAAGCGCCTCTCGGATCAGCTCTCTTTCCGCCTGCCTCGACGCCGTGCGCGCTACGCTCTTTAAGGAAACACCCTGTTGTTCGCCTCCGCCCTCAGCTGCAAACTTTGGTGTCTTTTGGAGCTCCGCTATGGACTCTCGAGCGCTACCAAACAACGAAATCTTTCTTGCGAAATGCTCTAGCTCCCTTATGTTGCCTGGCCAATTATGGGTTGCGATCAAGCCAAGCTCTTCTTGACTTAGTCCTGGGACCTCGCGACCGGTTCCCTCCGCATTCCGCACCAGAAAATGCCGCAGCAGGAGTGGTATGTCGTCTTTTCGCTCTTTCAAGGCCGGAAGACGCACACAAACACCATTGATCCGAAAAAATAACTCCTTTCGGAACCGCCCGCCTTCGATTTCCTTTTCAAGATTCCTCGACGCTGAGGCGATGAGCCGCACTTCATTACCGTCGTTAGCTTCGTCATCTCCATCGGGCAAGACGGAGAGCAAGGCTCTTTGGCCAGCCGAATCGACCTCATCGATTCCATCCAGAAACACTGTCCTTGTGTCGCTCAACGACCTGGGTTCAGGGTTTCTCTTCAACAGACGCTTCAGCTGGGCCAGGAACTCTTCTGATTCCGACGCTCTGCAGCTAACCTTCGCAAGAGGGCTAGCACTAAGGCGCGAAAGTCGGTAAATTAAGCGTGCGTAGACATCTTTACCGGTTCCACTTTCTCCGACGATGAGTACAGGAATGCCAGTGGCTGCGATTTCGCGAATGTTTTTGTTCACTGCCTGAATTGCCGAAGACTGGCCCAAAACGAACACCGCGCTTGTCTCAACGTCCTGATCGCATTGGACAATAACGGCCATAGGGGTCAGAGAGTTAAAGCAGCACGTCCGCTACCAAGTTAGCTCCTTTCCGTTTGTTTAGCTCGTCACATAAGTTGTTTATAATAAAAGATTTAAAGCTGGGCTTGGCTAGATTCTGCCTCGATAGAATCGGAACCCATTCCCCATTTTCTTCCACGAAATGGCAATCTATTACCCATCATGTCCCGGGCATCGCTAGGGCAAAATCCTTCCAAATGCAAAGAAAGGCCCGCTAGTTTTGAACTAGCGGGCCTGCAACTGGGCTTTTGTCGGCCCGAAAGAGGTGTAACCTGCCGCAGATGCCCAGCTTCTTGTGTGACACGATCATCAAGCCGAGCAATCCAACGACGAGCAGAGTCAAAATTGACGGCTGCGGCGTATGAGGAACGCTTGCCCTGTGCTGCCGGTCGGCGTAAAGATCTCCCAACGCTGTCCGCAAAACGAACTGATCGCTGCAGTGGCGGCCGCTACGTGTTTGGCGTTCGTTCCAAAAAGATTTAAGCCACTGGCCCGGACGTGAAGCTCCAAATCGCAAGCTGATAGACTGCCTGTAGTGTTTGCTTCGTGGTCACCATCATATGCGTAACAAGCCACGGATCTCAAGATACGGCGTTTGGCTGCCCAAGGCGGTCTACGCGAAATCGCTCCCACTCAAACTGGTCGCGCCGACGTTCCAACTCATGTCGCGCGTGATGTCGTGTGTGAAGTCCACGCAATAGAATTGTGCGCTCAGTTCGTTCAGCCTTCCGCCCCGCCATACGGAGGAATTCCTAGCCCGTTGCTAGCGAACGCCTAGGTACCATCGATGTATAGGGTAGGCGCAACCGAATGGCTAGAGCTCAAGCGCCTCTCCAGTGCTCCGACTTCGGTGCCCGCTTCCTCGCATCAATCGACCGAGTTCCCAACGCTCCACCTCTTAAACCTTTATCCGGCTGGGCTTCCGTTAGCCGATAAGTCCCCTCCGCCTATGAAATCATCTGATTCGTCATTCAATGAAGTCATCGCGGGGAGCTTGAGCCATTGCAGATAAGCGTCATCGGTTGTGGTCACGTGGGCCTCGTCACTGGTGCCTGCTTCGCCACCATCGGCCATCAAGTTATTTGCGTGGACCGCGACGCGGAGCGAATCCGATCACTTCAGCAAGGCTCGCTCCCAGTGTTCGAGTCTCACCTTAGTGATCTGATTTTGCGCAGCCTCAGTACCGGCGCAATCAACTTCACTACAGAGTTGACCGCCTCTCTTCGAGGCTCCGCCGCAGTGTTCCTTTGCATCGGCGTTCCTCTACTCGAGAATGGCGATTCGGATTTTGCCGCACTCGACTCCGCAGCCGGCCAAATCGCTCGTGTTGTGGACTCTTCAAAACTTATCGTCGTAAGAAGTACTGTCCCTGTTCGAACGGGCGAACAACTCAAACATCTGCTCTGCGTAACCACTCCCAATCCTTTGGCTCGTTTCCAAGTCGCGGCCAACCCCCAATTCCTGCGCGAAGGAACGGCCGTTGAAGGCTTTCTTCATCCCGCGCGCGTCCTCCTCGGCGTGGAAGATCCCGAATCAGAGTCCACTCTGCGGCGAATCTACGCCCCAATCATCCAACAAGATTTCCAGTGTCCCATCCACAGGCGGAACTGTCCCTATCGCACGCCCCCCGAGCTTCTTATCACCACCGTGCAAAGCGCCGAGCTCATCGAGCAAGTCTCCAACGCCTACTTTGCCATGAAAATCTCATACGCCAACGTGCTCGCAGACCTCTGCGAACGCCTCGGCGGCAATGTTCAGGAAGTGACTCATGCGATGGGCCTCGATCCCCGCATCAATCCATATTTTCTCTACGCAGGCATTGGCTTCGGTGGAGATCGCCTGCCCAAAGATCTTCGGGCATTTTGCAAATTGCTCCGCACCGAAGGCCTGGACGCCGGCATCCCAGAAGCCGCTGAGACCGTTAATCTCCAGCGCATTGATGCCTTCTTTCAGAAAACGCAACGTTCACTCTGGGTTCTGAAAGGAAAGAAGCTTGGCTTGCTTGGCCTTTCTCATAAGCCCAACACGAACGACATTCGCGATTCACCCGCTATCCAACTTGCCAAGCGTTTATCAACCGCCGGTGCCCACATCGCCGCATTTGATCCTCAGGCGCTTTCAGACGCACGCGCTTCCTTCCCGGAATTTAATTACTGCCCCGATCCTTACATCGCCGCAGATCGGGCAGATGCCTTGCTTCTTCTCACGGAATGGGAAGAGTTTCGTAGGCTCGATTGGCAGCGCATTCGCAATCAGATGGCCCGCCCCTTGGTCCTTGATGGACGCAACTTTCTCTCTCCCGCCCAGATGAAGTCGCTGGGTTTCGAATACATCTCCGTTGGCCGGCCCGCATGAGCATCCTCCTCGATCAGTAGCCGCGAAGTTATTCTCACTCCTCTTTCTGGCCTACTATTGCAGACAGTCCTGATCGGTTTGCCTGAGGATAGTGTCCACCCGAGTTGTCCCCCGGGAAGGGAATTCAGTGTTGTAACATTGGCGGAGTAGGCTCCAGCGTACCACATCAGGGGGTGACGAAAATTCAACCGGCACTATGGGGATTTTTGCACCGGTGCTGACAGTAGGAACCCAGGCGTCCCCGCTGCCCCAGGAGTTTACCAAGAGTGCCGGCGCAGCGCGTGACAGTCAGGTTGGGTCACCCCTGAGCGACCCAATTCGTTGCACACTAGATGCAATTTCTTGCACCTTTGCTCTCTCCTGAATTGGAGTACACCATGGAAAGCACACATTGCAGGCAATTTAGCTGATCATCAGGTAGGGAAAACGTTTGGCACCTGAGGTGCCCTCACCGAGGAGATCACGAGGTGTGTAATGACGACTTCACGTTTCGTCCTTGTGGCCATCCTTCTGATGGGATCCGCTGCCTTAGCTCACGCAGATGGCGTCCCGGTGGACCCGCAGATGGACGTCAGTGATCCGACCTGCCCGATAGAAACAACTTGCCCGAGTCCGGTGGGGCCCGGTCAAGGCATTATGTTCACTGTAAACTCCGTAGGTGGCGGCATCTTCATGGGAACAAACCAGAGTGGCAGTGAGAACACCTGGAACTCACTGCTGATCACGTTTTTGCCCCCTGCGGGTGGTGTCGGCACAATTAATTGCACCAGTGGCGCCGTGGGTGGCGCTCCGTTTTTCCCGTGCTCACAATCAACCGAACAGAATGGAACCGTCGATCTTTTTTACAACAATTTTTGTGAAGGAACATGCCCGGGGGGTATAACTCCGAACGACATCTTCACGATAACACTAAACGACATTGGCTTATCAACCGGCTCGTGGCCTGTCGGACTCACGTTTCTGGGTTATGCAAATACAAATCCAGGCCAGGAGCAACCACCGATTAATGGCTTTGTGACCCTCACTTCCACTTCTGTGCCCGAGCCCGGTACGATCACGCTGCTGGGTGTTGGGTTGGCGGCATTGGTGGTGAAGCGTCGGTTCCGGAGCCAGCTCCAAGCCCGAAGCTAAAGTCTTCAGTTGCCGAATTTCTTCAGTAGCTGGGCAAACTGGGGAAGTTTCTGCAATTCCGCGAGTTCGGGGTCGTTTCTAGCTTCTTCCAGCGAATAACCTTTCTGAAGAGACTCGTCCAAGAAATTCAGAGCTTCTGTCTCTCGATTAGCCAAGCAGTAGACCACCGCCTGATTGTATAGCAGAGATATATTCTCGGGCTCGATCGAGCGCGCGCGACGGATAAATTCCAACGCATGTGCCGAGTCGCCCTTTTTCGCGTAGTACAACGCGAGGCTTCCCAGAGTGCTGGCCGCGCGAGGGTTCACCTGTAGCTCTTTATAAGCGAGTGCGATCGCTTTGTCATACGTGGCCATCGCTTCTTGCTTTCGCCCCGACCAGCGGTAGGCGTCCGCCAAATTCCCTACTGCGAGTTCGTAGTTCGGCTTTAACTCCAGAGCCTTCTCGAACATTTTGATGGCGTCGTCATAGCGCTTGAGGTAAAAATATGCGGTCCCCAGATTTGAATAGGTTGCGCCGTTCTGTTCAAGCTCCAGCGATTTCTGCAAAGCGGGAACGCACTCGTTCCATTTGTTCTGCTGAAAGTAAACAGCACCGATATTCCGGTAAGCAGCGGCATTACTGGGATCAAGTTCGGTTACGCGCTTGAAAGCCTGAAGCGCTTTTTGATTGTCTCCGAAACGATAATACGCGGTGCCGAGCGCGTTCCAGTTGAACCAATAGTACGGACTGACCTCAATCCCTTTCTGATACGCCTGGATTGCTTCGTCCTTGCGGCCACTGGCGCGGTAGGCATCACCCAGTCGACGATATCCCTCGTCTGAGTTAGGAGCCAACTCCAGTGCCCTCTTCAATTCAGCGATAGCTTCAGCGGATTTGCCAGTTGCGCTATAAACGCTGCCAAGAGACGTATGAACCTCTGCCAGATTGTCGTTCAGCCGATCAGCCTGTTGGCTCGCGGATAGAGCCTTGTCCGCCCATGCCGTATCCTTCTTCTCTCGATACATTCTCAGGCTCGCATCGGCCAGCCCCGTATAGGCCAGGGCAAAGCTGGGATCTTTCTTGATTGCCCCTTCAAAATATCCGATTGCTGTTTCCACATTTCCGACCTGTAGCTGCCCACCCATCGCGTTCCGGCCACGAAGATAAAGCTCATAGGCCTCGACATTCTCCGTGGGATGGGAGGTAGCGCGGGCCAGATCGTCGTTGCTTGGTTTGAGGGCTAGGGCGTCCACCACCTGCGAGTAAATGTGGTCCTCAATGGTCAGTAGATCGCCGGTTACGCCAGCAAACTCCTTGCTCCACACCAGCCGGTTTTCAGCCGTGTTCTCCAAGTTGACCGTTATCCGCAGGTTGTCTCCGGATCCCTGTACCGTTCCATGGACAACCAAGTTCACGCCTAATTCCATTGCTATTTGAGGGAGAGGTGTCTTTGGGTCGATCTTGGCCGCCGCCGTCGAAGACGCCAGGCGTACATCCTTCAGCTGGAAGAGCTTTGCCGACATGGCTTCGACAAGCCCATCAGCCACATACCCCAGTGACGATTGATCCCCCAGCACTCGGAACGGAAGGACGGCGATAAACTTTGCCTGGGATGAGGTTGAAAGACCATTTGCACCGGGAGCGATCGTACCAACGTTGGACGTTGGAAATATCCAGTGTCTTGTCTTGGGAATTGCAAAAAACAAGCCAATCAGCAGAAGTACACCGGCGCCCGCGGCATATAACCAGTGCTTCTCGACGGTAGGTAGGGTGATATGCACCGTTCGCGTGGAAGCAGTTGAAAGCGACGGGCTCCGTCCGGCATCCAGGTCTGCCAGAATCTCTTTGGCACTCTGATAACGATTGGCAGGATCTTTTTCGAGACAGTGCATGATGACGCGCGCCACATAGTCGGGCAGGGCCGGATTGACGAGCTTCACATCCTTCGGCATCACCTGGACACGCTGATACATCAGCTGCCAGGTCGAATCTCCGGAAAAAGGAGTCGCCCCGGCCACCATTTCGTAGAACACCAGTCCCAGAGCGTAAAGGTCTGACCGGCTGTCAACTGGTTTTCCTTCCACTTGCTCCGGAGACATATAGCGCGGCGTCCCCATAACCGCACCAGTGCGAGTCATGCCCATCTTGGCCGTTTCCAAGGAGGTGGCCAGTCCAAAATCGGAAACGTAGACGTGGTCATTCGCTCCGATCAAGACGTTTTGCGGCTTAAAGTCGCGATGCACAACGCCCTCGGCATGAGCCGCATCGAGCGCTTCGCACAGCTGTCGGGCGATTTTAAGCGATCGCTCGAGAGGGAGTGGCCCCTCTTCTTTCAGCAACCGGTTCAAGTCTTTGCCATCGATAAACGCCATGGTGATGAACTTCACACCATCGACTTCGCCGAGGTCATGGATGCGCAGAATGTTTCTGTGGGAAATCTTGCTGGCGAGCAGCAGTTCTTGCTTGAACCGTTGGGTCAAAAGGTAATCGCTGACTAGCTCTGGCAGCAGAGTCTTGAGAGCCACCGTGCGTGACAGCTCCTTGTCGAACACCTTATATACGTTGCCCATCCCACCTGCGCCTATCATCTTGTCGATGCGGTACCGAGGCCCGAAATCCATCCCCGGTTCGAGATCACCCGAAATGTTCAAGCTGCGGTTCGCACCACTGCCCGTTCGAGGCCGCGACTCTGCTTCTGGTGACCGAGCTTCGACACTTCCCATTAGCGCGCTCGGGTCAGAACTGTCCATCGTGCGATCGTCCATGGGCACGGACCCGGAAGGTGTCTTACTTAATATCGACACGCCCGGTCCATCCTGGCTTCGGGAACTTGCAGAAGGGGAGGCATTGTCGATCGTTCGGTCGGCTTCGTGGTCCAAATGAGGCGATGGCGGGCTGCCAGACAATGGCTTCGGCTGATGTCCCCGATTCAAGGAAGCCACAGCTTCGGGGCTGACATTGTCTCTCTCCTCCTCGGGGCGTTTGAGCGATGCCCCGCAGAGATGGCAACGCACGGCGATGGCAGGGTTTTCGCCTTTGCAGGAAGGGCAGATCATCATAGAGGGCTGGCTCGACGTCAGCTATTCCGCAGATTATCCTGCACGATTAAGCCCGTCAGCAAGCAATATCTGTGGGCACAGCGTTGATACGAACACCAAGAAATGTGATCGTACTTGCGCGTACAGGACTGGTCCGCGGCAAGAATCCCAGACAGTCAACGGTACGGCTTAACGGCAAGCGCGCTGGACAAGCACGCCATCCCTTGATGCCAAGTAGTGCCGAACTAGGCGAGTGACTTTAGGGCTGCTGCAAGCGCGGGCGCACGTGCTCCATGAAGGTTTTGTGCAAAGTCTGAATCGAAGTGCCCATAAAACGAAAACCCGTCGTCAGCGTTGCACGGCGGGTTTTCAGAAGCTAATGTGAAGAGAACCAGGCTAAACGGTGACCTTTTTCGATAAAAGAACAATTACTCCGAGCAATCCAACACTAAGAAGCACTAAGCTGGATGGCTCCGGCACCTGACTGATAAAGGGCTGCGGCGTTGTCCCATTCACCTCCGGGAGGTTTGAGCCGCTTGGAATGTAAAACACATCCGAAGTCACGTACCCCGCATTGACCTGACTGATTGCGTCGTTGACGTCCTGAATGGAACCAGGTGTGGCTGCGAAAGGACTGGCGAGACCAAACACTGACCAGATGGCCAATTGCAAGTCGGAATTGCCCGGATTGGCGAACAACTCGTTCGCCAGATAGCCGAGCTCATTATACATTGCTGCCGTACCGGCGAACGCGCCACCCAGCGTTGTGATGGTATTGATGTTATAGGCCTGTACGGTCCAACTTTCGCCGCTAGAGATCCAGTTGGTATCCGAAAAGCAGATCATCGGCGTCGTCGTTGTATTTCCGTTCAGACTCATGCTATACGGCCCGTACTCACCGTTTGCAGTCGACCCCGTAAAGGTCAAGCTGTCCGCATACGCAGACGTAGCACCGAGCAATAGAATCACGCCAGCAAATACTAGAACAATGCTTCGAATTATCGACTTCACAGGTTCCCCATTCTGGGACGTTTTCATTATCCTACTGCACTTTTTCAGGTCCTTACAACAGCAAAAAACAATCAACCGCATACCATCAACACGTGGCCCCACGTAGGTCACACAACACTCCCACGCTTCGGTATGAGTGTTAGGGCACGTTGAACGCCACTTTGGAACCTCTCATAACAAAGCACTTATGACGAGACCCGGATCAAGCAAGTCAAATCCTTTGCAGACATTCTGCAATCACGTACAGCTCAAGCTGTTCAGTCGTCCAGAGGTCGCTTGGTCGGAAGGGAACAGGGCCGCACCGGAAAACGACGACGTTACACTCAAGGCACTAACTCTTTTACTCTGCACCAATACAGAGTGCGGAGAACCTCCTTGGCATTCATCAGTCATAGTCGAATAATTATTCGATTATGACTGATTTTACAAATGACTACATACCGTGCCGGGACCTTTTCCTGAAGCGGCTTCGAGAACCGGCACCGGGCCGCATCCAGCTTCTAACAGGGCCTCGGCAGGTTGGCAAGACCACGCTGCTCTTTGAAATCGCCGCCCAGTTTGGCGATTCGGCCGTCTACGCTGCGGGAGATGAACCAGACGCGGCGCTTCCCGGATTTTGGGAGCGCCATTGGGCCGACGCCGAAGCACGCGCTCACCACGGGACAGCGGTTCTGCTCCTGGATGAGATTCATTTCCTGGACGATTGGGCAAAGCAACTCAAAGGGCATTGGTACCGTCTGCGTCTGCAGGCCATTCCAGTCCACGTCGTTGCAACGGATTCCTCTGCACTGCGAGTGACGACCGGTTCGCGCGAAAGTCTAAACGGACGCTTCGAACGAATCACCCTCGGCCACTGGTCAGCTTGTTCGCTCGCGAATGTTTCTCAGATTCCCGCGGATGAAGCGGCTTCACTCATCGTCCAGTTCGGATCGTATCCTGGTGCGATGGCCCTGCGGAACGATCTTGGCCGGTGGGCAGCCTATGTTAAAGACGCCATCATAGACCCTGCTATCGGGCGCGATGTGCTGGCATTAGGTACAGTCCGACGGCCCGGCCTGCTGAGACAAGTGTTTGCGGCAGCAACCGGCTGCCCTGCGCAGATTGTTTCACTGCAAAAACTGCAGGGACAACTTCACGACAGGGTGCCCTTGAGACAGTGGCTCACTATCTGGCGCTGCTTCAAGACGCCTATCTGATAGCGCCCCTGGAAAGATTTTCTCAGCTCACACACCGTCGCCGTGCTGCCCCACCAAAGCTTGTAATGTTGAACAATGCGCTCTTGTCCGTTATGCATCCCGAAGGACCTCCGGATCCACAGCATGAGCCTTCGCGGTTCGGTTTGTGGGTGGGAAATGCGTGTCTTGCGTTCGCTAATAACCAAGGTCAGCGGGTGACGTACTGGCGCGAAGAACCGTTAGAAATTGACGCGGTGTTCCAGGGAAGTTGGGGAGACTGGGCCATCGAAATAAAAACAGGCGGCTTTCATTCGTACGATCTCAAAGGACTTCTGGAGTTCTGCAGGCGGAATACGAAGTTTCGCCCCTTGGTCATAACTGCGCCTGGAGACGAATCCATCGCCCGCCGTAGCGGCCTGCTGGCCATCAGTTGGAAACAACTCTTGGTCTACGGTCCACCTCAACCCTAACTTGCGGGATCGGATTTCATGCTGGTATAGGCCCTTCGGTCGAAGGTCCAAGCGTTTCCGGTCCCGCGACGATTCGAGGCGGCGAGGATTCAATTAAATTTTCGATTGCATCCGGAGAGGGCATCATAATGCCGAGTCAGATGCGCTTTCACTAGCAATATGCAATGCGAGCTAGGGAGGATCGATAACAGTTGGTCACCGTTGAAATATTATCCGAAGATATCGTTCGGCGCTGGCCACAGGTTTTGATAATTAGAAACCGACCGCCATCGAGGCTGATTTTTCTCATCGATTTCACGCCGGATCACGACAGGCGCGTGATTCCTGGGAATCCATCAAACCCAGAATCAAAGCTCAAGATTCGTTCGATTCCATGGTGTTCCATGACGGCCAGATGTACAGCATCACGCGCAGACATTTGTCTTTGCCCCATGACAATCTCCTTTGCGCGCTCAACTGCGGCCAGATCAACGGCGAGCACCTGGTCGGCAATACCAAGCAATGCCTCGAATGCTGGTTGGATGGCGTCCCGACGATTGATAGCAACGTAGCGGTGCAGTATCTCTTGCAGGACCTCGGCATCCGTAACCAGGCGTTGCCGATCGCCAACTAGCTTTTCGAGCAGTCGCTGCGCGTCGACCTTGTGAGGATGAGGCGCGCCAACCAGATACATCGGAATGTTCGAATCGACCAGAATCATCGCTCGGTACCAACGCCGTATCCGCTCTCGATCTCCTTTAAGATGCGGTCGATATCACCCGAAGGGTAATCATGTCGTGCCGCCATGCGGATCACTCCGAGCTTCTTGCCTACATCACCTAAGGGTTCACGCCGACGTGCTAGGTCGAGTGCTTGTCGGACCCAC
>Ga0209166_10001774_pt1 | contig 17359 bp, 13 predicted proteins | sample Coa_R1_3_FD_187151 | JGI IMG/M metagenome (GOLD analysis project Ga0209166, IMG submission 187151) | Surface soil microbial communities from Centralia Pennsylvania, which are recovering from an underground coalmine fire - Coalmine... | ecosystem: Environmental > Terrestrial > Soil >... | reverse complement strand
TGAAGTGAAAAGCGCTCTCTCACCTGACGGAAAACTTCTCGCCTGGGATTTTCATAACTATCATTCCGGTTCCTCCGGAATCGAAACGCCCTATGTCGTGCCCAACCTGCGCACCCAATATCATCCCGTGCCGCTGGTCCTACGCAGCGGTTCCTACCGCGGCCTCGCCGCCACCGCCAATCATTTCGCCCGCGAGTCCCATATGGACGCGCTCGCCCACGCGGCGAATCTCGATCCTCTGGATTTTCGGTTGAGGAATTTGGAAGACGCCCGGCTCCGCGCCGTACTCGAAGCCGCCGCAAAATCCTTTGGCTGGCCGCGCGCAAAAAAGGAAGGCAGCGGTTTCGGCATTGCCGCCGGTCACGAGAAGGGAAGTTACGTTGCCACTTGCGCCGAAATTGCGGTGGACAAGGCGTCAGGTAACGTGTGCATCGTTCGCCTGGTCACCGCCTTTGAGTGCGGCGCCATCGTCAATCCCGACGGCCTGCGCAACCAAGTCATCGGCGCAAATATCCAGGGCCTCGGCGGCGCCCTCTTTGAGGCTATCGAATTCGAAAACGGCCGCATCACCAATCCGCGCTTCTCGCGCTATCGGGTCCCGCGTTTCCGCGACGTCCCCGAAATCGAAGCTGTCCTCCTGGACCGCAAAGACATCGCTCCGGCGGGCGCCGGCGAAACCCCGATCATGGCCGTAGCTCCGGCCATCAACAATGCCATCTTCAACGCCACCTCCCAGCGCCTAACCGCCCTCCCGTTAATCCCCAATGGCCTGAAGAAAACCTGATCCAGCAAAAGTGGCGCGGCCATTCCGGGTTGCGCTCTTCGCCGGGCAGCTATAAACGCCCCGCCATTGACACCCGCCCCCATCCGGCATACCGTTCCGCGCGAATGAAAAACAAATTCCTGGCCGCAGCTGCCGCCGTCGCCACCCTGGCCATCCTGCTTTCCGTGCTTTCGGGGAAAGGGTTCTGGCTGCTGCCGCCGTTTATTCCGGCAGCCCTTCGCTGGCTTGGCATCGTCTTGTTCGCCGCCAGTGCCGCCAGACGCCGCTCACTCACCACCTGGATTTTTGTCGCACTCCTGGCCGGCATCGAGGTCGGTCACGATTTTCCGCTCTTCGCCGCCAACCTGCAATTCCTGGGCTCTATCTTTCTCCGTCTAATCCGCGTAATCATAGCGCCGCTGCTCTTCGCCACCTTGGTAGTCGGGATCGCATCCCATGCCGACCTGAAAAAAGTCGGCCGTCTCGGCTTGAAATCTCTAATCTATTTTGAAATCGTCTCGACTATCGCGCTGCTCATCGGTTTCGCCGCCATCAACGCCAGTCGCGCCGGGGAAGGCGTCCGCCTCCCTTCATCGGCTTCTGTCGAATCGCTTAATGCCACGCCGCACAGCGCCGCGCAGCTCATCATCGATATCTTCCCGGAAAACATCGCCAAGTCCGTCACTGAAAATCAGGTTCTGCAGGTTGTTGTCTTCAGCATTCTCTTTGCCATGGCTCTCGCCCTCGTTCCCGAGCCCAAGCGCCGCCCTATGCTCGCCTTGGCCGAGAGCCTCTCGGAGACCATGTTCAAGTTCACCCACATCGTCATGCTCGCCGCTCCCGTCGGGGTTTTCGGAGCGATCGCCTACACGGTCGGCCATCTCGGTCTTGGCGTCATGTTCCCACTCCTGAAATTGCTGGCCACCATGTACGTCGCGCTGATCATTTTCATCGCCTGCGTTCTTTTTCCCATCGCGCTTCTCGCCGGTGTGCCCATAAAGAAATTCCTCGCCGCGGCAGCCGAGCCGGTCACCATCGCCTTCGCCACCGCCAGTTCCGAAGCCGCTCTCCCTCGCGCCATGGAAGAAATGGAAGCTCTCGGCGTGCCCCGCGAAACCGTAGCTTTTGTCCTCCCAACCGGCTACAGCTTCAATCTCGATGGCTCCAGCCTGTACCAATCCCTTGCTCTAATCTTCATCGCGCAAGCCGCCGGCATTCATCTCACCGTCGCCCAGCAAGCTATCATGCTGCTCACCCTGCTCATCAGCAGCAAGGGTACCGCCGGAGTAGCTCGCGCCTCGCTAGTCATCGTCCTCGCTGCCGCCATCTCCTTCCATCTCCCCACGGAGCCTCTCTTCCTGCTATTCGCCATCGATCAACTAATGGACATGGGCCGCACCGCCGTCAATGTCCTCGGCAACTGCCTCGCCTGTGTCGTAATCGCCCGCTGGGAAGGTGAATTCCGTAGCGACGGTCTTCCGGCTGGCGCTGCTTAGGTTTCTCTGCGACTCTCTCGCGTTCCGTCTCTGATGCGTTATCTTTTCCTAATCCTTTCTTACTCTCGTTTAGCCCCTCGCAAAATCTACGGTACAATTAGAAGCTTATGCTTTCGGTCAATAACATCTCCATGCGCTTCGGCCCCCGCGTCCTCTTCGAGGACGTCACCTGCACCTTTATGGCTGGCCGCCGCTACGCGGTCACCGGCCCTAATGGCGCCGGCAAGTCCACGTTCATGAAAATTCTCACCGGCGAACTTGAGCCCACTAAAGGCTCCATCACCGCCCCTAAAAAGATGGGCGTCCTTCGCCAGGATCTATTCGCCTTTGACGAATTTCGCGTAATCGACACCGTCGTGATGGGAAACAGGATTCTGTGGGAAGCCCTGCAGGAACGCGACGCTCTCTACGCCAAGCCCCATGAGCAGCTGACTGACGCTGACGGCATGCGCCTCGGCGAACTCGAAGGCATCGTCGGCGAAGAAGGCGGCTACACCGCCGAAGCCGATGCCGGCATTTTGCTCGACGGCCTTGGCATAGAAAGCTCATTGCAAGAGCGCAAGATGGGCGAGCTGCAAGGCGGGCAGAAGGTCCGCGTGCTCCTGGCGCAGGCTCTTTTCGGCAATCCCAGCGCGCTGCTTCTCGACGAGCCCACCAACCATCTCGACCTCGATTCCGTGCACTGGCTGCAGGATTATCTTCGCGAATACGAAGGCGTGCTCATCGTCATCTCCCACGACCGCCATTTCCTTAACAGCGTCTGCACCCACACCGCCGATATCGACTACGAAACCATCATCATGTACAACGGCGGTTACGACGACATGGTTATGGCCAAGACCCACATTCGCGCCCGCATCGAGTCAGAAAACGCTCAACGCGAAAAGAAAATCGCCCAGCTCAACGAATTCATCGCCCGCTTTTCCGCCGGCACCCGTTCCGCGCAAGCCACCTCGCGCAAAAAAGAAGTCGAACGCCTGCAAACCTCCGAGCTGGCCCGCTCCAACATCCAGCGCCCCTATATTCGTTTCGACATGAAGCGCGCGTCCGGCCGGCATCCGCTGGAAATCCGCAGCGTCGAGAAATCCTACGACGACCTTAAAGTAATCCCGCGCTTCTCCGCCAGCGTTACCCGCGGCGAAAAAATTGCCCTCATGGGCCGCAACGGCACGGGCAAGACCACTCTCTTGAAATCCCTGGTTCGCAATGCCACCGGGTATATTGAAGATTCCGACCGCGGATTTCCCATTAATGGCGGCAATGTGGTCTGGGGACACGAAGTCGCCGTGGGCTATTTCGCCCAGGATCACGGGGATTCCATCACTAAAGGTATGACCGCCATCGACTGGCTGTGGCAATTCGACCCCGCCGCCAATCAGCAGGAACTCCGGGGTTTAATGGGCCAGATGCTCTTCAGCGGCGACGACGCCCTGAAGCCCACCAAGGCTCTTTCCGGAGGCGAATCCGCCCGGCTGATCTTCTGCAAGCTGATGCTGCAGAAGCCGAACTTTCTGATTCTCGACGAGCCTACCAACCATCTCGATCTGGAATCGATCAACGCCCTGAATATCGCCTTGCAAAAATACGATGGCACCGTTCTGCTGGTTACCCATGATCATGATGTGATCGATGAGGTCGCCACCCGCATCTGGCATTTCAAAGGCGGCAAAATCGAAGACTTCAAGGGCCCTTACGAAGAATATCTGGCGTACGCCCAGGAAAAAGCCTCGTAAGCACTCCTGTGGGGGCGCAGCATCGCTGCGCCCATTTCAGCAAGCAGTCAGCTGTCTTTTCCAGAGGCTAGGAAAAACGCCCATTCGCGGCAGTGTTACCGCCCGTTTACGAACACCCGCTGAAATCAATCCGCGCCACGTTGGTAGTAGTAGCTGCGATAGCCTTCAACGGCTGGCTGTTGGTGTCCTTGGAAGAAGTGTTCTCCGGCGGAGTGCAGTCCTTTGTGCTCCCGCTCAAGGGCACAAACGCTTTGGCATCCACAGTGAACAGCACATCGCCGCTCGCAGGCGCCGTGTAGCTCACTCCGGACGAACTAAACACACCAACGTTGGGATTACTCGCCGGTACTACCAGCGTGTATTGCGCGCAATTCGCGTTCGCCGGAGCGCCCGTAGGGCAGTTGGTGGTCGATTCCACGGAGACCGCATCCGTCGAACTGACCGCCGGCGTCGCCGCAATGGCCTTGATGGATTCGAGCGGCACCGAGATTTGCCTCGCCGTCAATCCGCTTGGCGTTACTCCCTGTAGCGCCGCGAACGCCACGTCTGCCGTCGCCGCAGCCGCACCGGTTGTCGCGGTCACAAATCCCTGCAGCACTGCTGGGGCCGTTGCTCCCGTTTCGGCAATCAGCGGGATGGCATTCAGGTTTGTCCCATTCGGCACATTCACTACCGCCGTCGCGTTATAGGGCACGTTGTTCACGTCTACGGCGTCGATCACGATGTCAAACGTTCCTGTGGGCAGCGGGCAAAATCGAAAATTCCCGTTGGCATCCGCCGCCGTCTGCATCAGGATTCGATCTACACCGGTGCTATCCGTCTGTTCGATAGCCACCAGCACATTCCCCGCGATCGGCGCTTTCGTCAAGGAGTCCACCACCTGTCCGCCGATTCCCGAATTGTTCGCGCTAACCTGTCCGGCCGTCAGTGTCGGCTTCAGGCGATAGGTTCCATTTCCCTCCACCACAATGGAAGCGCACGCATTGAAATCAATATTCAAATCGATGCTCTGCCCGGCCGTCACTTGAATGGGTCCGCCCACAATCTGGCCCGGCGGAATCTTCAGTCCGGTATTGTCCTGGCTGCTCAGTTGTAATTCGTGAATCGAGTTATCGCTAAGCACCACGCAGTTGAAACCGTTTCCCGCGCACGCGTTGCTCGATGGCGTCGGGGCCCCAGCCGCCGGGCTGTTTGCCACCAGCAAGAGGCGGATCTGCTGATAGCTTCCCACTGGCAAACTCGCCGAACCCAGTTGCGCCAGCACGCAATTCGTTTGCGGCGCCGAAAACAGATCGATCTGCATCGGCTGGCTTGCCAGTTGCGGCGCAAGTTCCTGCCAACCGGAGCTATTGTTGTCGGCATTTGGATCGATATGCGCCTGCACCGAGCGCACCGTAACAAACACGTGCGTAAACGAACCGTTCGGCGGCATGCAACTGGGCGGGTCGCTGAGCGACACTACCACCGTTCCCATAGCGGATCCTTGCATTTGGCTGCTGCCGCTGCACGCTACGACCAACGCAATGGCGGCCACCAGGGAACAACCGATTGTCAAAGCTCCGGCGTGTTGTTTGGCCCATCGACCAATCGAAAAGCTCATCTGTTTCTCCCGATTAAAACGGAAAGTTCGCATCGGCAGCCTGGCAGGCTGCGCTTGCGGAGTTGGTTATATACGTACTAGTTCGCGAAGCATCTGGCTTACCCGGGGGACGTAAGGGCGGAGCCTGACCCCGCCTTCTGTGCAAATCGTTGGCCAGAACATCTCCACTGCAAATCGTCTAGGGTCAGCTACATAGAAGTATGGAGCGATTGGACGTCCCGCTGCGCTCTGGTCAAAAACTTCACGGGGAGCGTAAATAATTGTGACACTCCCCGGGAATATGCCGCTGGAGCCGCTCGAGCTACAGGCGTAGCAAACCCATCCGAATTTGAAGCGATCCCCAAGCGATTACCCGGTTTTGACTTTATCGTGACAAGAAGCCGTGCCTCAACGCGCTACTGTTTTCGCCTCATAGAGAGCATTTGCTGCTAAACAAATCCACGGATTCTCCACCAAGGAGTTGCCATGTTTCTATCAATGCGACCCAGAATGTTTGCCGCTGCAGTAACACTTTCGCTATTTCTCGCCAGCGGCGCACGGGCCCAATACAAGCGCACGGATCTGGTCACCGACACCGGCGTTGAAGGCACACTAGCCGATTCAAATTTAGTGAACGCTTGGGGCCTGACTTCGCTGCCCACCAGCCCATTCTGGGTCAGTGACAATGCCACCGGCCAGTCTACCCTCTACACGGGAACTGGGCACAAGCTCGGCCTGACCGTGGCCATCCCTGCCGCTGGCGGTGGGCAGGGAACTCCTAGCGGCATTGTGGCCAATCCCACCGGCGAGTTCGTCGTCTCCGAAAACGGCAAATCCGGTACCGCTCTGTTCATCTTTGCTACTCTCGACGGCACCATCAGCGGCTGGAATCCGGGCGTTGCCGGCATTAGCTCCACCGGCGCCAGCCATGCCACCATCGGCGCCAACCGCTCCGATGTGGGTGCCATCTACACCGGTTTGGCCATCGGCAGCAATGGAGGCCATAACTTCCTGTTCGCCGCCGATGACGGCCCCAACCGCCGCGTCGACATCTTCGACGCGGCCTTTCACTTGCTTGATTTGGGCCCAGATGCTTTTGCCGATCCCGAAATTCCCCGCAATTTCGCGCCCTACGGCATCCAAACCATCACCGCCGCCAACGGAACCCAAACGGTTTGGGTTACCTAATACCGCCTTCAACAAAGCGCAAGGGGGCTTCGTCGATTCCTTTACCACCGCCGGTGTTCTCATCAGCCACTTCGCCGTGCTTGGCCCCTTGCATTCCCCCTGGGGCGTCGCCCTCGCACCCGCGGACTTCGGTCCCATGAGCAACGCCCTGCTCATCACCAACAACATTTCTCGCGGCCGCGTGAATGCCTTCGATCCCAAGAGCGGCGCTTTCCTCGGTCCTCTTCGCGATGTTTCTGGACAGCCTATAGAAATCGATGGCCTATGGGGGATTCAGTTTGGCAAGGATGCCAGCGCCAACGGCACACACAACCAACTCTTCTTCACCGCCGGCCCAAACAACTACGCAAATGGCATCTTCGGTGTAATCACTCTGGCCCAGTAACCCGCCCTGCTCCCGTACCGGGACGTGCTTTATCCCCGTCTCGGTACGTGTCCAGTCTCTCGGCAATCCTACTCGCCAACTTAGGGTTCACCTGTCGGCATCACACTTACCGTCTTTATCGTGTGCGCCGGCCCTTGCGCGTCCGGAGACCGGAACCTTTACGTGCCGTAGAACGTATAGCCTACAGGCACCGTTCACATTGGGGAGAATTCATGGGCACCCTCGGCCAAGACATCCGCTTCGCCCTCCGCAACCTGCGCAAAAGCCCTTCCTTTACCGTCATGGCCGCCGTCACTCTGGTCGCCCTCCGCTACGAATAGTCCTTGTAACCGTGAGATAGCCATTCCTGGCCCTCCGCCATCTGCGGGTCTCTTCTGTGCCGTCTTTTCAGCTCGATCGCGAGTCTAATTGTTGCCGTTTTCCGGAACGGGATGCAGCCGCAGAACCCTGGCTCGCACATCATGACCACTCTGGCCTCCAAAACTTGGGACATGCTGCGCCTCATCACCCGCGGCGGCCCGGCGCTTTGCAATGTCGCAGTGACCAACGCGTGCAATGCCGCCTGCGACTTCTGCAACTTCGCCCGCGGCAAAGTCGATGCGCGCAATCTCCGCTGGATCGACGCCGGCCAGTTCGGCCGCGCCCTGGATATCCTGCGCCGGCGCGATATCCGTTACATCAGCTTCTTCGGCGGCGAGCCGCTCCTCCACTCTCGCCTCGCGGACATGGTCGCCATGGTTGTTGAGCGCGATATGGGGCCCGCGCTGATTACCAATGGCTGGCTGCTTGCCTCCCAACTGGACAAGCTGGCCGCCGCTGGACTGAAAACCATTTACATCTCCATCGATGCTGCGACCATCGCGCGTCACGAAGTCAATCGCGGCCTCCCGGGCTTGGGCCAGCGCATTCGCACGTCCATTCCGCGTATGCGCGAGTTCGGTATCACCCCGCTTGCCCAAGTCACCATGAGCAAACTACTCGGCGACTACCGCCAACTCGCTCCGCTCCTGCGCGAGCTCGGATTCGATGCCGTAGCCTTTTCCTATCCGCAGACCGCGCGCCTCGGCTCCTCCTCGCTGGCATGGTCCAGCAATTCGCAGCTCATGAACTTCAGCGATCGGGAAATGGCCGCGGCTTTCGACTCCGTAGACTCCCTGCGCTCCGAGTTTCCCGTCAATAACCCTAGCGCCTCGGTCGCGGACATGAAGCGCCACCTCCGCGGCCAGCAAGAAACCTTTGCGTGCTACGGCGGCTTCAAAAGTTTTTATATGGACTGGAACTACGACATGTGGCGCTGCGACTTCTGGAGTAAAAAAATCTCTTCCGTATGGGACTTCCCGGACGCGCCACCCATTCGCGACGGATGCACCGCGTGCGTCGCCGATTGTTACCGCGACTCCAGCGTGATGCTGCATTTCGCTGTCTCTCTCGGCGACACCCTGCATCACTTGCGCCAAGGTCGATTCCGCGCCGCGACCAAAACGCTCTTGGACCGCCGCAACCTGATCTCACTCGGTGCGGTGCTGGAAAATGCGCACGTCTTAACGGGTCTCGCGCGCCTGGGTTAGTGCGAAGGGACGGCGCAAACCATCGATGCGAAACGTCCTGGTAATCCTCTTGGCCTTGGCGCCGGCCGGATGCCGCTCCGTCGCGCAACCCTCCGTCCGCAACAATGCTCCGGACATCCGCCACCTTCACCCCGCGCCCGGCACCCGCCTGGTCCGCTTTCAGGAATTGGACGAGGGCGTTTACAAAGGGTCCAAACCCAAAACCGACGCCGACTACGAATTTCTGCAATCCAAGGGTGTCAAGTACATCGTACAACTCAAGTTCTTCCCCGGCCTCAATCTCGGTGAAAAGCGGAAAGCCCGGAAATACGGTATGACCCTGCTTGCCGGGACCATTAGCGCTTCCTCCTTTGAACCTTCCAAGCAACACGTCGACGCCGTTCTCTGTCTTCTACGCGATAAGCGCTATCATCCCGTCTACCTTCATTGCGACCTGGGCCGCGATCGTGCCATGCTCCTAGCTGGCCTGTACCAAATGTATTACAAAGGGAAATCCAAGGAAGACGCTTACAAGGAAATGGAGTACTACGGATTCAAAACCAGCTGGACTCTCGCCGGCCTCAAAAGCTATTTCGACCATCATTCGCAACCACCCGTCAGTCAATTTCTCCCGGATTGTGCGCGGCACTCTGTCCAGGCGAATGAACCGCCCGCAGCCGCCGCTGCATCCCAGGAGATAGATTTGCAGGAGATTCTGGATCGTGAGGTCCCGTGCCGGTAGCGACCAACGAGGAGAGCATCTTGCCCATCGTAACGTGCAGGCTACGTAAAACTAGGACCGGCAGGCGAAGAGTAAATCGAACGGCCGCGCTCATGTTCCTGCTTTGCGCCGGCGCCTCGCGCGCACAAGTACCCCGGATAGATCACGTTTTCCTTGTGGTCGAGGAAAATCAGGACTTCAGTTGCGTCATCGGCAATTCCAACATGCCTTTCCTGAACGGGCTGGCCGCCAAATACGGCGTCGCCACCTCCTTTTACGCCAACGCCCATCCTTCCATCAGCAATTATTTTGAGATGACTACCGGCCAGGCCCTCTATAAAGGCCGCTTCGGCGATCTCCGCACCGAGCATGTCGATGCCGACAACATCATTCGCGATCTGAAACAAAGCGGCAAGACTTGGCGCGCCTATGCCGAAGGCGTGCCCGGTCCTGGGTACATGGGCGGAAATATCGATAGCACCGGCTATGTCAAGCGTCATAACCCGTTAGCTTATTTTGAAAAAGACATTTCCAGCGACGATCGTGGCAACCTCGCTCCCTTTTCCCAATTCTCCAGCGACCTGGCGCAGAACCGCCTGGCCAATTATTCCTTCATCGTTCCCAATCTTTTCGATGACGGCCACAACATCAAAGGCACCAACGGCCGCAATCAGGGTATGGCCCGGTGCGGCGACGCCAGCGCGCTCAAGCAGACCGATGATTGGCTGAAAAATATTCTCAGTCCTTTGCTGGCCAGCAAAGTTTTTCAGGACTCCGGACTTCTGGTTATCACTTATGACGAGGCGTCCCCTGATGACGAAAGCGACGGGGCCGGGCATTGGGGTGGCGGCCGCATCGTGACCATCCTGGTCAGCTCAAAAGTAAAGCCGGCTTACCGCTCGATCGCGCTGTACCATCACGAAAGTCTTTGTCGGCTGGCGTTGGAAGCCCTCGGCGTGGACGAAAATCACTGGCCTAGCGGCGCAAAAAACGCCCCCAGCATGGCCGAATTTTTTCTTGGCTCCAAGTAGCCCCCGCAACTCATCGCGGCCGTGTGTCGCTAGCCACTCGCCACTAGCTACTCGTAACTAGTCAAACAGGTCCGGCTGCTCGCGCGTGATCCGCTGCCACAAGGGCTGAAACTGGAACCAGCCGGCCACCGCCGTGCCCACCTGTCCGCGCGTTAACAAAGCATTCTCCCGATCGATCGCAATCGGCTTGCCCGCCGCTTCGGCCAGCAGCTGCGCCTGGCAGCTGCGATCCATGGTGATGAACCACCACACCGCTTCGTCCACCGTCGCGCCCACTGTCAGCAATCCGTGGTTGCGCAAAATGGCCGCTTTCCGTGGACCCAGCGCGCGCGCAATGCGTTCTCCTTCACTGGTGTCATAAACCACGCCGGTAAAATCGTCGAACACCGCGTGATCCTCGAAAAACGCGCAAGCGTCCTGCGTGATGGGATCCAGCAAACGCCCCAGCGATGCCCATACTTTGCCGTGCAGCGAATGCGAATGCGCCGCCGCCACCACGTCTGGCCGCGCGTGGTGCACGCTGGAGTGAATCGCAAACGCCGCTCCATTCAGTGGATGCTTGCCCTCCACCACTTCGCCTTTCGCGTTCACCAGCATCAAATCCGATACCCGAATCTGGCTGAAGTGCACGCCAAACGGATTCACCCAGAAATGATCCGTGAGCTCCGGGTCGCGCGCCGTGATATGTCCGGTCACGCCCTCGTCGAAACCACATTTGGAAAAGAGCCGAAACGAAGCGGCCAGCCGTTCCTTGCGGTGTCGGCGTTCTTCTGCAACGTCGCTGAACTTGGGAGGCCCCGGAAAGGTAGGACTTTTTACCGGCGCAGTAGCCATATGCACCTCCACAGCGAAACATCTGAAACGAAGTAGATGACGTTTCGCCCGCAGTATAGCACCGCGCCACGCCTGCCCGAAGCAACCGAGCGCCTTTAATGACTAAGTAGTTCGGACCGCGGACTCGACACGAACATACGAAACGGGCATAATGTGGCGCCAATCTCCCCTTATGACACGATTAGCTTTCGATCGTATTTATGAAGCAGTAACAAATCCGGAGCAGCTACAAGCAGCCTATAATGATGTTTTGGGGGACCTCTTCTGCAATCCGTTCTGGGAAGAGGGATCAACCGCGCTTCGGCGGATCCTTTGGAACAAAGGTCAGCAGGCGCGAGCAGCCGATCCTAAAGCGTTTGGATCGCCGGGACTTTATCTTTGGGGAATCGAAGAACGCCCAATATATATCGGAATGACCCGGAGTTCCTTCAGCCATCGTTTTTCCCGGTATATCTGGAGCAAACAATCGCAGTGCGAACTTGCTCGACAACACGAAGCCGAACTTATTTCAAAGGGTATCGATGGGTTTCCGATGGATATTACAGTCTGGTACGCCAAGAATTTCAGAGGCACAAAGGTTCGACTGCTAGGTGCTGTTCGATTTGCCCAAGAAGGCGTTCATAAAATTTGGTTTGTACTTTTTCCTCATGCTAAGGTCGATGAAATCCGTCCACTAGAGAAAGCGCTCATTCCGATTGCTGAAAAATGGAATGAACGTGGCGGCCTGCGACCTCTCCTCAACATAGAAAGCGCCCATCTCTAAAACCAAACTTGACAGTTGCAGCAGAGTTGTCCAGAATTGTTTAAGGCGAACACAAAGCGAATCCTACCCACCGCTCGCTCCTCGCCCCAACCACCATGCCTGCCACTTCTCTCGCTACCCTGCGCTCTAACATCGAAGCTCATCTGCACGGCCGGGTCGCCTCTCCCTTTGCCTATCGCCAGTGCAATGTTTTCCACCTCGTCTCCACCGGCGTTCCCCAAGTCGATGCCCTGACCGGCGGCCTGCCGCGCGGGGCTATGACCGAAATTTGCGGCGCGCCGTCTTCCGGGCGCACTAGCCTGCTGCTGGCGGCTCTGGCTTCGCGCACCGCGGACGGAGAAGTCTGTGCGCTGGTCGATGCCCGTGACAGCTTTGATCCGCTGACCGCTGCTGCCTCCGGCATTGCGCTGAAAAAATTACTCTGGGTGCGTTGTCAGAATATCGACCAGGCATTGCGGGCCACCGATTTGCTGATCCAGGCCGGCGGCTTCGGCATGGTGGCGATCGATTTGAGCGATGTCCCGGCCAAAATCGTTCGCCAAGTCCCTTTAAACGCCTGGTTCCGCTTCCGCCGCGCCGTCGAAGACACTCCAACAATTTTGCTGCTCCTGGAACAGGAAGCGAACGCGAAAACGTGCGCGTCATTAGTTATGCGATTAGAAGCCGAAGAGGCAAAATGGACGCAAGTAGCACAGGCACTCTTGCCTGTGCCCCCTGCAACCACGCCTCGACCTTCCTGTTCGCCACTCACCCATCCAGTAGCCCAATTGCTAAAAGGGTTTGCAGCGCGAGCAGAGGTCCTACGATCGCGCATACAAATACCAGAAAAACACATCATTGATATTCGCGCAGGAACACAGTCAAGGGCCCATCGCAACGTTTTTGAGACGGAGACGATTTGGAGCAAATAAAGCCGAACGGAATCACGCCTGCCTGCGTAAAGCAGCGGCGTCCCTTCGACGCCGTCAACGATTATGGGATTTGCGTGCATTTACATTCCGGACTTTTTGCTGCAGGCCGTGGTGCGCGGGCAGCGTTCACTTGGTGATGGCGCACTGGCGTTGCTTGGCGGCACGCCACCATTGTGGAGCGTAGTGGCGGCCAATTCGGCTGCCTTCCATGCGGGAATTCAGTTAGGCATGACCAAGGCTCAGGTAACTCAATTCGCCAGCGAAGCAGGGGTACCGGATTCCCCGGCCCGTCCGCCCCAAGTGCAAATCTGCATGCGTTCCGAAGCGCAAGAGCAAGCCGCACACGCGGCTTTACTGGACACCGCCTGGAGCATTTCTCCCCGCGTGGAAGACACCGCGCCAGACACGTTGGTCCTCGATCTCCAGGGGCTGACAACTCTTTTCGGCTCTGAGGAGAAAGTTGCGCAGGAACTGGCGTGCCGCATAGCCAAGATTGGCTTGGCGGCGCGCATCGCCGTTGCCGCGAATATCGAAACTGCTATTCACGCCGCCCGCGGTTTTCCCGGAATCACGATAATTCCGCCGGGTGAAAAACGCCGTCGTCTCGGCAGTTTACCGCTGGGTGTTCTTACCGCCGAGCCGGAAACCCTGGACATTCTGGAACGCTGGGGCGTTTCCACGCTGCAAGCGTTGGCGGCGCTGCCGGTCCTGCAGCTTTCCGAGCGCCTCGGGCAAGAAGGCGTGCGCCTAAGCGAACTGGCGCGCGGCGCGCGCCGGCGTTCGCTGCTCCTGGCCCAACCGTCCGCCAGTTTTGCCGAGGAAATGGAACTGGAGGATGCCGTCGAAGAGTTGGAGCCGCTCTCGTTTTTGCTGGGGCGTTTGCTTGACCGGCTTTGTGTGCGCCTCGATGCCCGCGCTCTTTCCGTCCGCGCCGTATATCTCCGCTTCGAGTTGCAGCCTTCCTTTGAAAAAGATTTTCAGGTGCGGGAAGAAGCCCGCAAAAAACCGGAGCCAAAACACTACCGCAAAGTTTTGTCCCTGCCCGTTCCTATTCGCAGTTCCAAAACTCTCCTGAAATTGCTGCGCTTGCAATTGCAATCCGATCTCCCTCCCGCGCCCATCCAGAAAATCCGCATGACCGCCGATGCCGCGGCACCGCGTGTCACACAAAACGGATTATTCGCTCCCGCCGGCCCCGACCCCGAAAAACTTGAGCTGACCATTGCCCGCCTCGCAAAATTGGTCGGCCAAGGCAATGTCGGCCGCGTCCACCTGGAAGACTCCCATCGCCCGGAAAGTTTCCGTCTGGAGCACTTCGCAGCATCGGCAGAACAATCCCGTAGGGGCACGGCACTGCTCTGGCCGCGTAAGCCATCGGCAACCAATGCAATAGCCGTTGGCGCTCTGCGCATAATTCGGCCTCCCGAAGCTGTGCGCGTGGAGCTGCGAAATGCGCAGCCGGCGCGAGTGTATTTTCGAGGGGTGCGCGGGGAAGTGATGGCCGCCTCCGGCCCCTGGCGCAGTTCCGGCGACTGGTGGCAGGAAGATCCCTGGCAGCATGACGAATGGGATCTCGAAATTGAATTTTCTTCCCCGGTAGAGGCGCAGCACCGCTGCGCCCCATCCAGTCAAGAGGTAAACCTCACTGCCTCCCAGCAATCTCCTCCGTGCGCCCTTTATCGAATCTATTTCGACAGCCTGCGCCAATCCTGGTTTCTCCGCGGCATCTACGATTGATGTACACCGAACTTCACGCGCGCTCGGCTTTCAGCTTTCTCGAAGGCGCTTCCGTGCCGGAAGAACTGGCCGGAGCTTGCGCCAAGCATGGCATGACCGCGATGGCCGTGCTCGACCGCGACGGGGTCTACGGCGCGCCGCGCTTTTATCTCGCCGCCAAAAAACTCACAGTGCAAGCGCACATTGGGGCGGAAGTCCCTTCGGCGTTTGGCTGGCGCTATCCGCTTTTGGTGCAATCGCGCGCAGGCTATCAGAACTTGTGCCGCTTGATCACCCGCATGAAATTGCGCGCCCGCAAGGACCAAGGGCACGTGGATCGCGATGAGGTTGCGGAGTTGCGCGCCGGCCTGATCTGCATGACCGGAGGAGAAGAAGGGCCGCTCGCGGCAGCGGTGGCGCAAGGCGGAGTCGGTGCGGGAACGGAGTGCGTGCGTCAGCTTTGCGATTTATTTGGACGCGAAAATATTTATGTCGAGTTGCAGCGCCATCATTGCCGGGAAGAAGAGGCCCGCAATCAGGTCGCCGTGGAAATCGCGCGCAAGCTGTCGCTGCCGATGCTGGCCACCAACGGAGTCTGCTACGCGACGCCCGATGAGCGTGAACTGCTCGATGTCTTCACCTGCATTCGCCATCACCGGGTGCTGGCCAACGCCGGGCGGCTGCTGTCCCGCAATTCCGAGCGCCATCTGAAATCCCCGGCCGAAATGCAGCGCCTCTTCGCCGATTTGCCGGAAGCCATCGCGAATACGCGGGAGCTTTCCTCCCGCCTGGAATTTACCTTGAAGGATCTGGGATACGAGTTCCCCAGGTATCCGGTGCCGGCAGGCAGTTCGCAGATGCAGTTTCTGCGGGAGCGCACACTGGACGGGGTGATTTCTCGGTATGGCCCGGGCAATGAGAAAGTTGGCAAGCAGATCGATCGCGAACTTGCGCTGATCGAAAAGTTGGATCTGCCCGGATATTTTCTGATCGTTTGGGACATTGTGCGCTTTTGCCGCGAGAAAAATATCCTGGTGCAGGGCCGCGGCTCGGCGGCCAACAGCGCCGTCTGCTACGCGCTGGGCATTACCGCTGTCGATCCCGTAGGCATGGAACTGCTGTTCGAGCGCTTCCTCTCCGAAGAACGCGGCGAGTGGCCGGACATCGATCTCGATCTTCCCAGCGGCGATCAGCGCGAGCGAGCCATCCAGTATGTGTACGAGCGTTACGGAAAATTGGGCGCGGCCATGACCGCCAATGTCATCACCTATCGCGGCCGCTCCGCCGCGCGGGAAATAGGCAAAGCTTTGTCCTTCGATCCGGAAACGCTGGCTCGCCTGGCCAGCCTGGTCGGTGCGTGGGAATACAAAGACGAACACGACACCTTCGAACGCCATTTCCATGACGCCGGCTTTGACGTCCGCCATCCCAAAATCCGCAAATTCTTCGAGTTGTGCCTGAAGGTGCAGGATTTGCCGCGCCATTTGGGGCAGCACTCCGGCGGCATGGTGGTGTGCCAGGGCCAACTCGATGCGGTGGTGCCGCTGGAGCCGGCCACCATGCCCGGGCGAGTGGTGGTGCAATGGGACAAAGAAGATTGCGCGGATATGGGCATCGTAAAAGTGGATTTGCTGGGACTTGGAATGATGGCGGTGCTGGAGGATTCGCTGAAGCTGATCCGCGAGCATCAGAAGGAAGAAGTCGATCTGGCGCGATTGCCCGCGGATGATCCGGTGGTTTATGGCACGCTGCAAAAAGCGGACACCGTGGGAATGTTTCAGATCGAGAGCCGCGCGCAGATGGCTTGCCTGCCGCGGCTGCGCCCGGCGAAGTTTTACGACATTGTGGTGCAGGTGGCCATCATCCGGCCGGGACCGATTGTGGGGAAGATGGTGCATCCCTATTTGAAGCGGCGGCAGGGGCGCGAGGCGCCGGAGTGTTTGCATCCATCGCTGGAGCCGGTGCTGTCGCGCACGTTGGGCGTGCCGCTGTTTCAGGAGCAATTGCTGCGCATGGCCATGATTGCTTCGGGATTCACCGGGGGAGAAGCGGAAGAGTTGCGGCGCGCGTTTGGATTCAAGCGTTCGGAAAAGCGCATGAAAGAAGTGGAAGTGAAATTGCGCCGCGGGATGGAGAAAAACGGGATTACCGGAAAAGTGCAGGACACTATTGTGCAGTCCATTACTTCGTTTGCGCTCTATGGCTTTCCGGAATCGCACGCGGCCAGCTTCGCGCTGCTGGCCTATGCCAGCGCGTATTTGAAATGCCATTATCTGGCGGCGTTTACCGCGGCGATTTTGAACAATCAGCCGATGGGGTTTTATTCGCCGGCCACGCTGGTGAAAGATGCGCAGCGGCACGGGTTGCGCGTGCGGGCGATTGATGTGACATGCTCGGATTGGCTGTGCACCATCGAGAGAGATGGGGAAAAGTTGTGCGTGCGGCTGGGCTTGCGATTTGTGAAGGGGTTGCGCGAGGAAGTGGGGCGAGAAATTGTGCGGGAGCGCGGAATTCGTGGATTTGCGTCGATTGATGAGTTGAAGTTACGCGTGCCGGGGTTGCAAAAATCGGAGCTGACGCCGCTGGCGGAGATCGGCGCACTGAACTTTGTGGGCAACCAGGCCGGATTTCACCGGCGCGATGCGCTTTGGCAGATCGAGCGGGCGTCGCGGCGGACAGGGCCGCTGCTGGA
>Ga0209166_10001772_pt1 | contig 17382 bp, 12 predicted proteins | sample Coa_R1_3_FD_187151 | JGI IMG/M metagenome (GOLD analysis project Ga0209166, IMG submission 187151) | Surface soil microbial communities from Centralia Pennsylvania, which are recovering from an underground coalmine fire - Coalmine... | ecosystem: Environmental > Terrestrial > Soil >... | reverse complement strand
ATAGTCACGTGCCCAGTCTCGCTCATATGTAAAAGAAGGCTCGTCTTCTCTGAGCCAGGTCCCGAGATCTCGCATAGCAGACGCAGACCATCGGGAAACCAGTGAGCTTTGGCGACAAACTTGTAGTTCGTGCGCTTGCCACTGCCTTCCACCCGTGTGAGCCGCCCAGTCATGCGGTAGTCTAATTTCTGAATACGCTGGCGCGAGGCAGTCAGCGCCGTGTCCGGGTCAGGGTTCGCCGCAAAGGCCCGCGATGGATGCGCCAGCGAGAAAAGCACGAGCAAAGCGATGGACCTTTGAATCGTCCCAAAGGGGCAATTCGCCAATCTGGCCGCCGGATACTGGCCAAACTTGCGGTTGTGACAGAGCAATACGATTCGGCGCAGGAAGGTCATATCCCTATGTATACAGACAAAGTCGATATAGCGCCACCCAGAGCGATGCGCCAAGAACTTTCCGGGACTGACATCCTCATTTCGCGTCGCGAGATCACTCACCCCGGCTATAAACGAACTCGCCGACACTAGGCAATAAGTCAGACTCGGCAATGGACTGTGCCGGCGATTTTTATGAAATTTCCGTGACCGTTCAGCTTGTAAGAGAAGACAGGTTGTACTCTTCCGCTCTGGACACATGACGGGCAAACCGAACGTAATGCAACAGCGCGCCCGCGCTCGGACACCGTAGATTCCCCTAGAAGCGCTTTTTGATTTTGATGTCAATGCCGAAGGTGCCGTTTTGATCGCGCAAGCCGACGATGGAAATGTTGCGGTCCACGTTGTACTCCACCTGAATGACCTGCTGTTGTGTCGAGCTGACATTCGAAACGTAAGTGATGGTGAGGTTGCGGGCGATTTGTTGCTCGACGGTGACGCGCGCCGCGGCGTTTTGTTCCGAGCCGGTGGAGCCGACTTCGGCAAGCCCAGGATCCACGCGAAAACGAGTAATGCCAAACAAACGCTCGAGGCGACCGCCTAGTTGGCTGGAGACGGCTTCCGAGAGAATGGCGGAGGCGCCGGCCGTGCCGCTTGGGGAATTGCCAGCGCCGCGGTTTGCCGCGGACTCGGCTGTCGTTTGCCCGAGAGCCAGCAAGGTAATGATGTCGTCCGTAGGCAAGGGGGGGTCGGAGCGATAGGCGAGAGTGAGTTTGCTGGCTGGGCCGTTGAAATTCAGAGTGATTTCGTACTGCTCGATGGTCGTTGTGGCTTCGACGTTGAGGACGGGATCCAAGCGAAACGGATTCGCAAAATTCAAATCGCCGCGAGACACGCGATAGCGATTGCCCGCAAAACTCAAATCACCGGAGAGGATATGGATGTGCCCGAGCAAGATGGGATGCTCCCAGGTTCCCCGCACGCGAAGATTGGCGTCGGCCTGAAGCTGCGCTCCAGGCCATTCCATCCGGGCGTCGGGCGCGGACAGCGCCTCGACGTCGAACTGCAAATTACGCAGATAAGAAGACGTGGTCGAGGGACCGGAGATTCCTTCTTTTGCGGAGACAAGTATGCCAGCGACCTGGAGGCCCTGCGAGAGGGTGACGCGCTCGACGATGACGCGGCCGGAAAGAACGGCATTGCTCGTTGTGCCGGTCAGACGGAGCGTGCCTCCGGCCAGCCAGCTCATCCCTTCGGGATAACGGATGCGTACGCGGACGGAGCGAACGGCGATGTCGTAGCGCAGCGGCGTCTCGTCATAATTCACGCTGCCAGTGAGATGTAGCGTTCCTCCACCGGATTCCGCGCTGACGTTTTCGAAGTAGAGGCGGTTCGCATCGAAGACCAGGTCGCCTTGCACGGCGCTGAGGCCCGTTGGAAAATCCGCGACGCGAGCGGAAGCGTTTTCGATGTGCACGCGCCCGGTGATGCGCGGCCGATCCAGCGTTCCTTCGAAGGAAGCGTTGATTTGGGCTGACCCACGCGCATCCAAATCCGGTACATAACCGCTGAGGAGGCGAAGGTCCAATTCGCCGTTCAACCGCAGCGCCAAAGTGCGGCGTCCCGCGAATTGTACGGAGCCCCCAACCTGAAGATTAGTGTCCTTCCCTTGGAAAGTGACGGGTTCGATCTCGAGGGAGTCGCGCGATGAACGAAAATGAACTGGGCCGGTATTTTGCAGCTGGACATTGGCGTAAGTCATGGTCATACGCGAAAAACTCGCATCCACCACGATGCTCTCCGGACGGTGAAGTGCGGCATTCACCGCTATGTCGCCATCGGCATTGGCATGGCCGCTGAAATTTTGCAGGTGCAGCGCGGTAAGCAAGAAAGGATCCAAGTCGATGTTCTTGATGGAGATTTTTCCGTTCACGTTGTAAGGCTCGGCCAGGGTAAGCGTGTAGCCGCCGGAGATTTCTCCCGTGGCCATGGCGGAGCTCAATTCGAGATGCGCCGTAGCCCCGTCCGATTTCAAATTGCCTTCAAAGCTGCCAATGACAGACTGACCGACGCGGAGGTCCACCACGCGAAATGTTCCTTCGCCCCTGGGCGCGAGAGTCGAGCCCTCGGCCCTCATTCGAAAACTCAATTGCCCTCCAACGGGCAGGCGGCGCGACTGCAACTTTTCAATGTTTTCCAGGGGCAGACCTGCACCCACCAGATCCGCCGAGAAAGTTTGGGCGGCGAAACGATAGCTCGCGGAACCGGTGACGATTCCGGTGCCACGGCCGTTCTCTTTACCTGGTGAAAAGAACCGTAATTCCGCGTTGGCGATATGCGCTTCCTCCGTAGAGAGAACGAGCTGTCCGCGGAGGCGGTTGAAAGAAAGGCCGTAAACAGTGGCATCGGCAAGATCGAACAGACCGGTGACGCTGGGCTCAGCGCGCGTCCCTCGTCCGTGAAACTGGCCGGTCAATAACCCCTTCGCGGGATACGACATTCCGAGAAATTGTTCGAGGTTCTCGGTGGGAAGTTTTTCAAAACTGACGTCGGCGCTCCAGTCGTTCTTCGGCCGGAAATTCCATTTGGTCAGAGACAGTTTTGCTTCGATGGCCGCCTGCATCTGTCCGCGGCGGGCAGTGCCATTCGCCAGAATCAGTTCCGAAGGCGAATAGGTCAGATCTCCTTCGAGGGAATCCAGAAAAACACCGTCGTAGCGGGCGTTTTCTCCACGGACATGGCCTTGAAACGTGGAGCCTGAGGATGGACCGGTAATCTTGCCGTCCCACTTCACACTGCCGGAAAGGGGTTGCGCTGCTTCCGATGACGTAGCGTCTCGCACGCCGTTGATAAAATCTTTGTACGGTTCGAGAGCCTGCGCCTCAAACCTTATGTTGAGCCCTGAATTGTGGGGAGCAAGAAGGCCATCAACGGTTCCGTGGGAAGACGGGGTCTCGAATTCTCCGCCGGGAGAGATCAATAGAGTGCGGGGATCGAAACGGTAGTGGAGCTGCCAGGAAGCACGGACCGGCTGATGATGTTCGGCAAGCTGGTCGGGGTAGTCCCAGGAGGTTTTTGCAAAGATTTCGAAGTGGAAGAAGGCGCCGGTCCAGGTTTCAACCGAGTCCGCTGAGATGCGGGAGTCCCAGTGCAACTCGTCCACCGGGAAATTACGGTGTTCGATGCACGGCAGAATTGGCGCTAGCTTCATCCCTTCGACGTGAGTCTGGGCGCGGAATTTCAATCCTTCCCACAACATGTTCACGCGTCCGGTGACGCTGCCGCCAAATGCGCCGGCAAAGAAATCGGGAATTTCGAGACCCGTCTCGTCCATGTGGTAGGTGCCGCGGCTGATCAGGCCTTTGGCGTGAAAGATTTCGTACGGCAGGGCAATATCCTGCGAAGAATAGTTGCCGGTGCCCTTGAGTTGATCTTTCGACCATTGTCCTTCGCCGTGAAGATCGACGCGCCCGGCAGGCACATTGGGATCGCGTAGCGTGTCTCGAATGTCGGCAAGTTCCAACCATCCGCGATAACGGAAGGTCCACTTCGGGTCTGCGAAGCCGTTCATTTCCGCGGTGGCATCCACGCGGGAATGCCCGGCGCTGAAGACGCCCTGCTCAAGCGCAAAGCCATCAGGCCAGAGGGAGAATTTTGCCGTAACGCCCACGGGGAGAGGCATATAGAGCTTGGAGTTGAATTCCACGGTCTGCCATTCGAGATTGCCGAGATATAACGGGCGCTCTTTTGTGCCACCTGCGTCCAACGAAAACCGCAAGTCTCCACCGTGTACGGTGAGTGGAACTTTCGCATCGTTGAAGAGAACCCAGCCATTCGCGAGCAAAAGCCGATGAATCCGCAGTTGGAACAGGGTGTCGTTCCACGGACGCTTCGAGGAAGCGAGGCGTTGAGGCGATGGAACATTGGTGGCGCCATTCTTTCCGACAATGATATGAACATTCGGCTGCTGAACCAGAAGCTCATTCAACGAAACTCTTCTGCTCCAAAAGGAATCGATGCGCAGCGCAGCCTGGACTTCATCGGCGGAAAAAAGAGGTTCGGTGCCGGCGGGTTCGTTTCCGTGAATCACCAGGTGATTGAGAGTTATGCGCATGGAGAGCCAGCGAATGGACATCGCGCTAAATTCGACTTTTCCGCCCGTCGCGCTTTCCAGCCTGGCAATCAACAGGCGCTGGATGATCGGATTTCCGGCTCCCCTGCCGAAAAAGATGATTACGCCCAAAATGGCGAGAACGGCCAGGACCCATGGCGTGTGGATGACCCAGCTCCAAATCGGGTGGCGGCGCTTTCCGTTCATTTCGCCGCCTCGTCAAGGAATTTCTCAACGTGAAGACGCAAGCGGCTTTCTTTCAACCATTGCTCCGCCTGCTGATTGATGCCGTTCTGGATCAGCGCTTCTTGAATAGAGTCGCGGGCGGCGTCGAGCGTGGGTGGTTCCTGACCGCGGGCTTTGGCGCGAGGCACAATCGCAGTCTGGTAAAAATCTTCAATTTCTTTTGGACCGATCTGCACCCCCGGGCGGAAGCGGGAGTCGAGGTAGTTGCTCAAGTAAAGTTGCGACGCCACCATGGCGCGCACATCCTGCTCAGTGAGGCCTGCCTGTTTTCTCCTCGCTTCGTATTCCTGCTCCGAGCCAAACGAGTTACGGACACGGCTTAGACCGCGGTCCATGTCAGCTTCCGAGGGCCGCGGCGAGTGGGAGACGTCCGCTTCCGTTCGAACAATCCATTGATCGATGAGGCGGTCCAGAATCTGAGCATCGGTTTCGGATTTGCCATCGAGAAATTGCTGGTAATGGCCGAGGGCGCGAACCTCGCTCAAGAGGATGACTTCGTTTTCGACGCGAGCGACGATCCGGTCCACAATCTCTTGAGCCCCGAGCAATCCGCATGTGACCGCCATGGTGGCCGCTAGAAGAGCTCCGCGAATGGCAACGCCACGCATCAGAAGGTAGACCCCAGGTTGAAAAAGATTTGAAAGCCCGAGAGGCGGGTGCTCTTTTGACCAAGCGAGCCAGTCACGCAACTTGGCGTATTCGAAGGGCAAGGAATGGGGACGATAAACAAGGGGCGATTGAGCTGGTAACCAAGATCGATGCGAATCGGACCGACTGGTGTCTTATAACGGAAGCCAAACCCGGCGGTATGAGCAAAATAGTTCAACTCGTTCGAGCAATTTGTGACGCACATCGGCACGTTGGTAGAGCTCGGAGGCTGCGAGGGGTTTTGCAGCGCAAGGGTTGGAGCGGGCAAATTCGTGCGAAACGAGATGCGGCTCTGGCGGCTGTACACGTTGCCGCCGTCGTAGAAGAAGGCTCCCCCAAGGGATGTTCCAATGAACGGCAAGCGCATGGGGAAGCGAAACTCCTGGTTGAGCACAAGCATCGCCTGGCCGCCGACGGGAAACCCGCTGATGGAATCGCGCGGGCCCGCCTGATTTAACGCGAAGCCGCGCAAGGAAGTTCCTCCACCTGCAAAGAATCTCTCGGGAAGCGGAATGACCGTTGGCAAAGTGCAGCTGGTTGATCCCGTCGGACAAGTGGGCGCCGGGAAGGTCAAAGAAACGGTATCCCGGTACGGCGCTAGAATTCCAAAGCGAATCGACCGCGCAAAGCTGAAGCGGCGCTTGATGGGATGATAAGTGGAGTTTTGAAGGAAGAAGCGCAGGAAACTTGCGCTGGAACCGAAGTAAGTGTCGGCAATGCCAAAATCGGCGCTGTTGAAGCTACCCTTGGAGGCGTCGGCGGGGTTGTTGCGCGAGTCGCGGAACCACGTTATGCCAAATTGCGAGACCAGGGTGGGCGCGTTGAAGAGCGGAATCTCCTGAGCAAGAATTTTCAGGTCGGAGACACGCACCTGGCGGAAGGCGTACCGAAAGAGCACGGTGGTCAGTGGGCTGACTTGGTCTGTCAATTGCACGGAGCCTTCGTAGCGCTGCTCAGTGAATGTATTAATGTCGCGAGTTTTCTCCGCGAACGCTGTGGCCTGGAAGCTGAGCCGGGAATTGCCGAAAGTATTGGGATCGGAGTATCCGAGCAAGGCGCGGCCCTGGAGGGTGCTGCCGCGCAACTTGAAAGAAAGCGTGTCGGCGCGGCCGGTCAAATTGAGTTTGCTGATTTCTAGAATGCCTCGGGGCGCCGCTTCCACTTGTCCGCCCGTAGGGTTCGTCGTGCTGGCGAGCCGCTGCACTTCGAATCCCCCGCCATAGGCTAGCGTGTAGCGCTTTGCTTCTTCGACGAGTACCGCGATATCTTTGTCCACGTCGGTCCCTGTGGGATTCTGCGGTTCGATAGTCACACGATTGAAGACGCCGAGGTTGTAGAGGCGGCGCTGAGAGTCAACCACGTCGCCTTCGCGCAAAGGCTCCTGCGGTTTGATGCGCACTTCCCTCCGAATCACTCCGGCGCGCGTGTGCTCATAGCCGCTGATCAAAACGCTGCGGACGCGCGTCTGCGGGCCTTCCTGAATGTGGTAGACGAGCCGCACAGCGTCGGCTTGCTCCGCGGGGAGCTTGGCCTCTTTCTTCGCTTCTTCCTTTTTTTGAGTTACTGAAGACGACCCATTGTGAGAACTGGAAGAGGTTTCCTGGTTTGACGCGTTTGGCGCAACGCGTTCGGCAGTCGCCGAGAAGGTGGCTTCGGGAAACCCTTCATTGAAATAAAGAGCAAGGATGTTATCGCGGTCGGCAGTCACACCAAAATCGGAATAAGGCTGCCCAGTAGTAGACCCGACCACGCCCAACAATTCCTCCTCCTTGAACGCATGAATTCCCTCGATGGCCAGGGAAGCGACCCGCGTCTGCTTGCCCTCCTGGACCGCAAAGGCAATAAACAGATCTCCTTCCTTGCCTTTGTAATTGTCTTCGACATCCGGCGTGACCTTTGCGCCCAAAAAACCGTTCGCTTGATAGAGCGTTTGCATAGATTCTGCATCGGCATCCACGAGCCGGCGGCTGAAGCGTCCCGGCGTGCCGAACGCCCCTTGGAAGACTTGCAGCCGGCTCTTCAGCAATTCCGTATCGAAGTACTTGTTTCCGGTAATCTCGATACCCACAAGTTTGTGCTTGTCGCCTCGTTCCACGGTGTAGGTAATCGCTTCCTGCGTGCCTTGCCAGACGGCGGTTTTCACATCGTGCATTTCGATTTTGTAGCTGACGTCGGCATCGAAATACCCCTGGCGCTCCAGGCGTTCGCGAATGTTGCGTTTCCCTTCTTCCAGCAGGTCAGGGTCGACGGCGCCTTCCTGGTATATGGGTATCAGTCTTTTGAGCTCGCCGTCGGAAAACTTCGCGCCGTTGACCGAAACTTCCACGCGAGGCCCTTGCGTCGCTTCGAGGTGAATCGGCACGGCGTTCTTTGCCGTATCGTAGTCGCCTCGCCGAACCGTTACTCGCGAGCTAAGATGCCCCCTCTTCGCAAGAAATTTCCGGATCCGCTCGGTCCCGCGCTGCAAGCGCGCCGAAGTGATGGCCTGGCCGGGCTTCATCTTGAAACGCGACAAAAGGTTCGCGTCTTTGTATGCCGTATCATTCTTTAGTTGGATGCCGGAAACGTGCGCCCGCGGACCGGGTTTCACGTGGACGACAATATCCATTTGGTGCGTGTCGGGATGAGGCAAGGTTTCCGAGGAAACTTCCGCTTGGTACAAACCTTCCTCGTGAAGTGTTTCTCGCAACCGTTCCAGAGCTTCGTCCACAACTTGCTTTCGGTAAGTCTGCCCCAGACCAATCTGCATGGTGGCGGCCGCGGAGACTTCGGTGGGCGGCGGTTCCAAACCTTCGATTTGTACCACGTTGAAGAACAGGTTTTCCCGCGCCACGAAGTCCAGCCGAACTCCGTCGGTCACCGGAGTCACAACCGCCCTCAAGTCCGCATAATCGCCGGTTTTATAGAGCGCCCGCAGACCTTCGGCGACCTTTTCGCGATCCAGCGGCTTGCCAATTTCCACGGAGATACCTGAGGGTGATTCCACAAGGACCTTGCTATCCGACTCGCGTACAATGCGAATGGTAACGACTACCGGCTCGCTGCCTGTTTTTTCAGAAGGAGTCCCTTGGACCGGCGATTGGGAATAGGTTGCCATCGCCCCCAACAGGAGCCCAAACGCTACAATTCCCCACATTCCTATAATGGAACGCAATTTCATGCTTTCTCTGGTTCAGACGAAAGCGTAGCACAGGGACGTTGCCTCCCCTCTGCTCTTTGGCGCTATGATGTTACCTGGCAGGCCTGTCTGACAGACCAGTTGGGAACACACCATCCGTGAACGATTCTTTCCTTGAAAAATACTCGCGCCAGATGCTTTTTGCGGGGATTGGCCCCGAAGGGCAGCGCCGCTTGCTCGCCTCGCGAGCGGCCATCGTCGGCTGCGGGGCCATTGGAGCTGCCGCCGCGAACCTGCTTGTTCGCGCGGGAGTCGGTTCTATCCAGATCATTGACCGGGACTTTGTCGAACCCTCCAATCTTCAGCGGCAGACCCTGTTTGACGAATCGGACGCCCAAGATGCCTTGCCCAAGGCCGTTGCCGCCGAGCAGAGGCTGCGCTCCATTAACTCCAGCGTTGATGTGAAGGGAGTTGTTGCGGACCTTAGTCCCCGGAATGCCGAAGAGCTTCTTTCCGGTTGCGACCTTATCCTGGACGGGACGGATAATTTTGAGACACGCTTCCTGATTAATGATTTCGCGGTGAAGTCCGGGCGGCCCTGGATCTACGCCGCGGCAGTTGCGAGCTATGGCCTGACCATGACCATCCGCCCGGGACTCACGCCCTGCCTCGCCTGCCTTCTCGAATCCGGGACTTCCTCACACTCCCTGGAGGAAACCTGTGACACCATCGGTGTGCTCGGTCCCATCGTGAACCTTATTGCCTCCTGGGAGGTTGCGGAAGCGATGAAGATTCTGGCTGGCCACCCGGAAGCCCTCCATGGGCGGTTGATTTCCTGCGATGTCTGGACCGGCCGCATGCAGTCGATCCGCTTGGCGCGGAATCCGGAATGCCGGGCTTGTGCCAAGCACGACTACACCTATCTTGAAGGAGAGGCTCAGCCGCACATCACGCTCTGCGGCCGCGATTCGGTGCAGATTCACGAGGGCAGCCGGGCTCTCAACCTCGCGGAGCTCGCTCATCGGCTTCAGCCGGTGGTTAAGGATGTCCGGCAGAACGATTTCCTGCTTCGCTTCCGCGTCGCACCTTATGAAATGACAGTTTTTGCGGACGGTCGAGCCATCCTGAAGGGCACGAAGGACCCCGCTGTGGCGCGCACTCTTTACGCACGCTATCTAGGAGCTTGAGGGTGTCCGGAGCGGCCGAACGAACTTCGCATACTCGACCGGTCCAGGTTTTCGCGCAGGTTCATCAGCGTCAGGAAAGTACTCAGGATACGGGCCTTTAAGTCGTCCGTCAGATGTAGTCCGCTCGTTGCTACCCTCGCCAGGCGCTCCCCGTGCTCGGTGATAAAGCGCATGATTTCGCGCTGGCGTTCCTGCGGCGCATTGCCCAGCGCGGTCTCGCGGCGCATTTCCCCGCAGCTGGTTTCCAGAGCCAGGGTAAAGTGCAGCACGCACAACTTCTGCTCGGCGAGTGCCGGGGGCGAGTCGTTCTTGCATCCAGCGATTTGGCAGGTTGTTCCCATGGGACCCGTGGGCGCACACGATAAGTAACATTCCCTGCTCCGAAAATCCAGTGGCCATCGGGTCAGATGCGCCGAATCTTTACATGGCCGCACTTCGGCTTCCGGGCAGCGATCCGGCATCTTTTGAAAGATTTTCTTCCTTTTTTTGTTGACACAAATATGCATCGAGCTGTATAAATATACAAGGTCGGAAAACAGGCTATGGGCGCAGGAAAAACATTTCGGCATGGACAGATCCTCCGGCTGGTGACCGGTGAGCGCATCGCCAATCAGGAAGACCTGCGCCGGCGCCTGGCCGCGCAGAAGATGCGCGTTACCCAGGCAACGCTCTCCCGCGACCTGCAGGAACTTCGCCTGGTGAAGACGCACGAAGGATACAGGCAAGCTTCTGCTTTGCCGGAAGAGCCCTCACCTTTGCCCCCGCTGGCTCGAGCGCTGGCCGAGTTTCTGCTCGATATCCGTCCTGCGGAGAATCTTCTTGTGCTGAAAACTCCGCCCAGCGGAGCTCAGCCTCTGGCGGCCGCGGTGGATGCGGCGAAATTTACGGAGATTGCCGGCACGATCGCCGGTGACGATACCGTCTTGATCATCACTCCCAACAAGAAGACTCGCGAGTCCCTCCAAAGAAAGATCGAAGACTTGGTGAAATGAGGGACTCTCGACAAATCGCCGTTGTTGGCGTCACAGGCTACAGCGGCCTGGAACTGGCGCGCATTCTGCTGCGTCACCCTGAGGTCCAGACTCCGACTTTCTACGTCCGGGATGCCAACAGCACAAAATGCCTGTCCGAGCGCTTTCCCCAGTTTCGCGGCTGGGGCGAAGCACCCTTGCGCGCCCTTTCGGTAGAAGCCATTACCTCAAGCAACGCCGGAACGGCGTTCCTTGCGACTCCGCATGAGGTTTCGGCGGAATTGGGGCCGGCTTTCTTGAAGGCGGGTCTGCGTGTGGTGGACTTGAGCGGCGCTTTCCGCTTCCGCGAGCCGGAAACGTTCACCTCCTGGTACAAATTGCCCGCGCCTCACGCCGAGTGGCTCAACGAGGCCGCCTACGGCATCCCCGAGCTTTATTCCAAGGAAATTGCCGCGGCCCGGCTGGTAGCCAATCCCGGTTGCTACGCGACAAGCGTTATTTTGGCGCTCCGGCCCCTTACCGATTCACGGTGGATTGCGCCGAATACATCAGTTGTCTGCGATTGCAAATCCGGGGCCAGCGGAGCAGGTAAGGACCCCCGGCGCGACCTCCACTTCGTGGAAGTGGACGAAAACTTCAAGGCATACGGCCTGTTCACGCACCGGCACACGCCTGAAATCCTGGAGCATACGGGTTTGAGCGAATCTCAAGTCGTGTTTTCTACGCACCTGTTGCCGCTCGCGCGTGGGATTCTCTCTACGATCTACGTCACGCTCGATCAACCGCGCACTGCCGCCGATGTCGAATCTCTCTTTCGCCAGTTTTACACCGGAAAGCCTATGGTACGTATTTGGTCCGCCGGGACTTTGCCAGAGCTGCAGCACGTCGCGCACACGAACTTTTGCGACATCGGTTTTGTCCTGGATTCTTCCGGGCGCCGCCTGGTTCTCGTCTCCTGTCTCGACAATCTCGGAAAGGGCGCCGCCGGCCAGGCCGTGCAGAATTTGAACCACATGCTGGGCATCGAGGAGCAAACGTCACTTCAATGAGAATCGTAATCAAATTCGCTGGAGCATTGCTGGAAGACGACACCACGGTGCGCGAACTCGCGCGCCAGGTTGCGGCGCTCGCGCAGGAGGGCCACGAAATCCTCGTGGTCCACGGCGGTGGCAAGCTTTTCACCGCCACGCTCAAGCGCATGGCCATCGAGAGCAAGTTTATCGGCGGCCTGCGCGTCACGGACCGCGAAACGCGTGACGCCGCCATCATGGTTTTCGCTGGTCTGCTCAACAAAAAAGTGGCTGCCGCGATTTCTGCTGAAGGCCAGCCCGCCGTCGGAGTCTCCGCCGCGGATTCCCGCTGCTTCCTCGCCGAGCCCATGGTGCACAACGAAGTGGAAGGCAGCCTCGGCTACGTTGGCTATCTGACAGGATTGAATCTGCCCTTCATCGAATCCCTCTGGCGCGAAGGGCTGGTGCCGGTGGCTCCTTGCCTTGGCATTGGCTCGGACAACGAGCTTTACAACATCAATGCCGACCACATGGCCGCAGCATGCGCGGAATTTCTGAATGCCGACCAGTTGATTTATCTCACGGACGTTGCGGGCGTGTTGGACGGTGAAAAGGTTCTCTCCGCGGTCTCGTGCCAGGAGATCGATCGGTTGGTGAAATGCCGCGTCGTTTCCGGCGGCATGGTACTGAAGCTGGAAGCCGCCAAACGGGCAATCGAAGGCGGCGTGCGGCAAGTCCGCATCGTAGGAGGCACGACTCCCGAAGCCCTGCTGCTTGCCTCCCATGCGGAGGAAGCGGACTCCGTTCCAGGCACACGTGTGCTGCAGCACTTTCAAGCCGCCGCGCAGACGGCTTTCACGGCGGCATAATGCGAAATTCCTCCAGGAAAAACTCGAAAGCGCAACCGGCGAAAAGGGCCGGGAAATTTGCAGCCGCCAATGCCAAGCCCGACACGCGATTGCTGGATGCGGAGAAGTATCTTCTGCCCACGTACAAGCGCCAGCCCGTCATCATGACGCATGGCAAGGGCGCGTACGTTTTTGACTCCACGGGCAAGAAATATCTGGATTTTCTCGGCGGGATCGCCGTCAACGCGGTCGGACACGCCCATCCGCGCATCGTCAAAGTGATTCACCGCGAAGCCGGCCGCGCGATCCATCTTTCCAATCTCTACCACAACGCCTTTCAAGGGCCGCTGGCGCGCAAGCTCGCGGAATGGTCCGGGCTCGACCGCGTGTTCTTCGCCAACAGCGGGACGGAAGCCATCGACGGCGCGATGAAACTGGCGCGGCTCTTTGGCCGCAACTCGGACGAGCCAGCCGGCACGCCGGCGAAAAAACACCGCTTCCTCGCTTTGGAAAACTCGTTTCATGGGCGCACGTTTGGCGCTGTCAGCGTTACGGCAACAGAGAAATATCGCTTGCCCTTTGCTCCCGTCGTTCCCGGGGTGGAGTTTGTCCGCCTCAACGACTTGTCTGACCTGGAAGCGAAATTCGACGATACCGTCTGCGCAATTCTTCTTGAGCCCGTTCAGGGAGAAGGCGGAATCTATCCCGTCAGCGAAGCGTTCTGGAACCGCGCTCGCGCCCTCGCAACCCAGCATTGCGCAGTGCTGATTGCCGACGAAATTCAGTGCGGGCTGGGCCGCACAGGCAAATACTTCGCGTATCAGAGATTCTCGTCGAAGCCGGATATCACTGTGGTCGCCAAACCGCTTGCCGGAGGCCTACCGCTTGGCGCGATTCTTACTACCGAGGCGATCGCCTCCCGCGTGTCTCCCGGGATGCACGGCACGACCTTTGGCGGCGGCCCGCTCGCTTGCGCGGTTGCGCTCGAGTTCTTAAGCATCATAGAAGACGAAAAGCTTCTCGAGAACGTCCGGCTTCGCGGCGCGGAACTGCGCGAAGGGCTTACAAGACTGGCGTCCCAATTCGACTTCATCCGCGAAATCCGCGCCGAAGGCCTGATGATCGGCATCGAACTTTCCGTCGAAGGCGCGCCGTTTGTCGCGGAAGCCATGCAGCTCGGTTTGCTGATCAACTGCACCCACGATTTCACTCTTCGTCTCCTGCCGCCCTTTATCATCACGCGGGCGCAGGTTCGGGAATTTCTAAAACTTTTCGACCAAGTTCTTGCAAAAACTCCAAAGCAGGCTGCCGCCCCAGATGCCGGTAATGCCTCCAGTCCGGGACGCGTGGCTCACGCGGCGGCAAGGGGATAAATCGAATGACTGCCACACCTCTCGTTGCTCCTATTTCATTGTCCACCGATCTGCTCACCGGAGCGGAGTGGAGCCCCGCGCACACGCGCGAACTCCTCCACCTCTCCGCGGACATCAAGGCGCGGCCGGTTCGTTACGCTTCCACGCTGCACGGCAAATTCATCGCGTTGATTTTTGAGAAGCCCTCCTTGCGCACGCGCGTCACCTTTGACGTCGGCATACAAAGCATGGGTGGCGCCGTAGTGTTCCTCGATCACACGCAAGCGTCCGCGTCTCTCGGCAAGCGCGAGTCCATAGCGGACGTCGCTCGCAACCTCGATCGCTGGGTCCACGGCATCGTCGCGCGCGTCTATTCCCAAAAAGTGCTGGAGGAAATGGCGGCGAACGCCACCATACCCGTGATCAACGCACTCTCCGACAAATTCCATCCCTGTCAGGCGCTGGCGGATTTTTTTACACTCGAAGAGCGCTTTGGCGCCCTGCGCGGCTTCAAACTGACTTACGTTGGGGACGGAAACAACGTCTGCCATTCCCTGATGTATCTTGCGGCGCGGCTGGGTGTTCATATGCGCATTGCCACGCCGCCGGATTATTCCCCGGCGCCAGAAGTGGTTGCGGACAGCAAGCGCGTGGCCCGCGAGACCAAAGCGAAGATCGAGTTGCTGCACGACCCGCGCGAGGCCGTCAACGGTGCAATGGCCGTTTACACCGACGCCTGGACCAGCATGGGTTTTGAGGAGGAAGAGGAGACTCGCACGAGGATTTTCGAGCCTTATCAGGTCAATTCGGATCTGATGTCTCTGGCTGCGCCCGACGCGGTGTTCATGCATTGCCTGCCGGCGCACCGCGGGCTCGAAGTTATTCCGGAAGTGTTGGACGGCCCTCAATCCGTGGTCCTAGACCAATCCGAGAATCGCATGTATGTGCAGAAGGCCATTCTGCACACTCTTTTTTGATTCTTCGATGCGCCCGCTCTTTTTGCACCAACTTTTCTTTGTAGGGGTGCAGCACTGCTGTGCCCCGTCTAAGCAACCAATCATCGCAAGAGAGGATTTGTGAAAACGCAACAAAACAAACCGAAAAAGGTCGTACTCGCATACTCCGGAGGGCTGGACACCTCCATCATTATTCCCTGGCTAAAGGAAAACTACGGCTGCGAAGTCATCGCCGTAATCGGCGACGTTGGCCAGCAGGAAGACATCGAAGCCGCCCGCAAGAAAGCGCTGGCCACGGGCGCCTCCTCTGCCTATGTGGAGGACCTGCGCGAAGAATTTGTCCGGGATTACATTTGGCCGACGTTGCGCGCGGGAGCCATTTACGAGCACACGTATTTGCTCGGCACTTCCATGGCCCGCCCAGTCATCGCCAAGCGCCAGGCGGAAGTTGCACTGAAGGTTGGCGCCGACGGCTTGTCGCACGGCTGCACCGGCAAAGGCAACGACCAGGTGCGCTTCGAGCTGGCCTATAAGGCCATCGCGCCCAACCTCCAGATCATCGCGCCCTGGCGCGAGTGGGACATCGATTCCCGTGAAGACGCCATCGCCTACGCGCAAAAGCACAACGTCCCGGTCGAACAGAGCAAGAAAAACATTTACAGCCGCGACCGCAACATCTGGCACCTGAGCCACGAAGGCGGCGAGCTGGAAGATCCGGCCAACGCGCCAAACGAGGCCATGTGGCAGTGGGTGGCCTCGCCCGAGAAGGCGCTGGACAAAGCCGAAGAAGTCGAAATCGGATTTGAATCCGGCACGCCTGTTTCCGTGAACGGCACAAAACTCGGCCCCGTCGAACTTCTCAACACCCTCAACGAGATTGCGGCAAGGCACGGCATCGGCCGGACCGACCTGGTCGAGAACCGGCTCGTCGGCATGAAATCGCGCGGCGCTTACGAAACTCCGGGCGGCACGCTGCTCGTCAAGGCGCATCAGGAATTGGAGCGCCTTACCGTGGACCGCGAGACAGCGCACTTCCAACAGGCGCTTTCAAATCGTTACGCCGAATTGGTTTACTACGGCTTGTGGTTTTCGCCCTTGCGCGAAGCGCTTGACGGATTTTTCACCGTCGCGCAGCAGCGCGTCACGGGCGCCGTTGGCCTGAAGCTCTGGAAAGGCACACTCAACGTCACAAAGCGCGTTTCGCCTTTCTCTCTTTATCGTGCTGACCTGGCCAGCTTCACCATGGGCCGCTACAACCCGAAGGACGCGGAAGGCTTCATCAACTTGTTTGCATTGCCTGTGACCTTTCGTCCCAAGGCGAAAGCCGAGGGCAACAAGTCTTGATTCGAGCTACATTTTCCGTTCGTCATCCTGAGGCGATCCGATGAGGATCGCCGAAGGATCTCAAGCGACGCGCTGGCAAATGCTATGCGCGAAACAGAAAACTGAACACTAAAAACGGAAACCTTTCAAATGACCGAACGCAAAGACGACCGATTATGGGGAGGGCGCTTCGAACATGCGCCCAATGCTCAGTTTGATGCGTTCCAGCGCTCCTTTGCGTTCGATCGCCGGTTGTTGCCGTATGAAATCGCTGTCGACCGCGCCTGGGCCAAGGCCCTCGAACCTATCGGCATTTTCACCGCCGCCGAAGTGCAGCAAACGCTCGCAGCCCTCGACAAGATTGCCGAGCGCGCAAAAACCGATCCCGCTTGGATCGACTCCTCCGGTGCGAACGCCGAAGACGTCCATCACTTTGTCGAAAAAGCACTGGTCGAAGAACTCGGCCCGCTCGGCTGGAAACTGCACACTGGCCGCAGCCGCAACGAACTCATCGCCACGGACTTCCGCCTCTTCGTCATCGACGCCGTCTCTGCTACGCAACACTTCCTCAGAGATCTGCTGAGTGCTCTCCTGTCGCAAGCCAAAGCGAACATCAACGTGCCTATGGCCGGCATGACCCACATGCAGCACGCGCAGCCAATTTTGCTTTCGCATTTTCTGCTTGCGCACGCGGAAGCGTTTACGCGTGACGTCACGCGTTTGCAGCACGCGGCCGCAAGCGCTGACGCGTGCCCGATGGGTTCGGGCGCACTCGCCGGAAACTCCTTCGCCATCGACCGCCACGCCATTGCCCGCGAACTCGGCTTCTCGCGCATCACGGCAAACAGTCTCGATGCCGTCAGCGACCGCGACTTCGCGCTCGATTATCTCTTCGCGCTTACCGGAATCGCCACGCATCTTTCCCGGCTTGCAGAAGATTTCGTGCTCTTTGCGTCGCAGGAATTTTCTTACGTGATTCTCCCCGATGAATATTCCACCGGCAGCAGCCTGATGCCGCAAAAGAAAAATCCCGACGCGTGGGAACTGCTCCGCGGCAAGTCCGGGCGCATTACCGGGGCCCTGCTCGGCCTGCTGACGACCCTGAAAGGTCTGCCCACCAGCTACCAGCGCGATTTGCAAGAGGACAAAGAAGCGCTCTTCGCCGCGCACGACCAGGTTGCCGACATGCTGGCGGTGGCCGCCGGCGCGCTCGCATCCACAGAGTTCAACGTGGACCG